>Ga0070714_100000897_pt1 | contig 21109 bp, 17 predicted proteins | sample LARL83metaG_FD_65450 | JGI IMG/M metagenome (GOLD analysis project Ga0070714, IMG submission 65450) | Corn, switchgrass and miscanthus rhizosphere microbial communities from Kellogg Biological Station, Michigan, USA - LAR L8-3 metaG | ecosystem: Host-associated > Plants > Roots > Rhizosphere ... | reverse complement strand
AGCCGGCGGCCTCGACCCTGTCCATGAGCGGGTGCCGCAGCAGCGCTCCCGGGGGGGTCGCCGCACGCCATATGGCTACCCGCGCTACGACGGCGCCCAGGGCGGCGGCCATCGCTCCGGCGCGACCTATGCCGCGCTCGATCTCGGCACCAACAACTGCCGGCTGCTGGTGGCTCGCCCGACCGGCGACAGCTTCCGCGTCATTGATGCGTTCTCGCGCATCATCCGGCTCGGCGAGGGGGTCTCGACATCCGGCCGCATCAGCGATGCGGCCGTCGATCGCGCGGTGGCGGCGCTCGCGATCTGCCGTGACAAGATGCGCAACCGCGGTGTCAGCCGGGCGCGGCTGATCGCGACGGAGGCATGTCGTGCGGCCGTCAACGGAGACGAATTCCGCTCCCGCATCGCGGGCGAGGTCGGTCTCGAGCTCGAGATCATCGACCGTGAAACCGAGGCCACGCTGGCGGCGACCGGCTGCACCCCGTTGATCGACCCACGTGCCGACAGTGTCCTCCTGTTCGATATCGGCGGCGGCTCCTCCGAGCTCGTCTGGCTCGAGCGTTCGCCGCCCCAACAATGCGGGCCCCCGCTGCCGAAGATCAAAGCCTGGGTGTCGCTGCCGGTCGGCGTGGTGAGCCTGGCGGAGCGCCACGGCGGGCACCGGGTCACGCGCGAGATCTACGCCGCGATGACTGCAGAGGTCGCCGCCTTCGTCGACGGTTTCGTCGCCGAACATGGCCGGCTCGACGGCGAGCATGTGCACCTGCTCGGTACCTCGGGAACGGTAACGACGATCGCTGGCGTCCATCTCGAGCTCAGGCGCTATGAGCGGCGCCGGGTCGACGGCTGCTGGATGGTGGACGTGGAGGTGACGCGCGTGATCGAGCGCTTGCTGGGCTGGAGCTATGAAGACCGCGTCGCCAATGCCTGTATCGGCGCCGACCGTGCCGACCTCGTGCTCGCGGGTTGCGCCATTCTCGACGCGATCCGCAGCGCGTTTCCCTGTCAGCGGCTGCGGGTTGCCGACCGCGGATTGCGCGAAGGCATGCTGGTGCAGATGATGCGCGAGGACGGCGTGTGGGACGGCAAGGCGAGGGGCGCCGCGATCTAGGCTTGGGTCTTTCCGAGGCGATTCATGAACGCCGCCCCCAGCAAGCGCCCGCTCAAGGTCCGCGTCAAATCGGGCAAGGGCCGCTCGCTGTCGTCCAAGCTCTGGCTCGAGCGGCAACTCAACGACCCGTACGTCGCCCGCGCCAAGCGCGAGGGCTTTCGCGGACGCGCCGCCTTCAAGCTCATCGAGATCGACGACAAGCACCATCTGCTCAAGCCAGGCGCGCGCGTCGTCGACCTCGGCGCCGCACCGGGCGGCTGGAGCCAGGTCGCGGCCCAGCGTGCCGGCAGTGCGCAGGGCCGGGGCAAGGTGGTGGCGATCGATCGCCTCGACATGGCGCCGACCGCCGGGGTCGAGTTCATCCGGCGCGATTTCCTCGAACCGGGCGCCGGGGATGCGATCAAGGCACTGCTCGCCGGCCCGGCCGATGTCGTGCTCTCCGACATGGCGGCGAACGCCACGGGCCACCGCGCAACCGACCATCTGCGGGTGATCGCGCTGGCCGAAGCCGCGGCCGACTTCGCCCGCGCGGTGCTCGCGCCGCGCGGCGCGTTTCTCTGCAAAGTGCTGCAAGGCGGCACCGAGGCTAACTTGCTCGCGGCGCTCAAGCGCGATTTCTCCCAGGTGAAGCACGTCAAGCCCGCCGCGAGCCGGACGGACTCGGCGGAGCTCTATCTGCTGGCGACGGGGTTTCGCGCCAACCGTCATCCCATTCGCTGATCGCTGGCCTCGGTGGGTCCGGCGGCGGGCGCCGTGGTACGGCGCGCGAGCTCCGCCCCGGCATCGGCCGGCAGTCGCGCGAAAACGAGTGAGGCGCTCCCCGCGATCGCGGCAATCGCGAGAAAGGCAGGCTGAAAGTCCGTGGCCGTGATGGTGTCGCGTGCGCGCGCCCACAAGGTCAGATCGACCGCGAGCGCGCCGATGGCGACGCCGACCGAAATGGAGACCTGCTGGGCGACCGCCACGAGCGAGGTGGCGCGGCTCATGCGGCGATTATCGACGTCGGCATAGGCGATGGTGTTGAGGCTCGTAAACTCGAGCGAGCGAAAAAAGCCGCCGACGATCAACACCGCGACGATCCAGGCGAAGGAAATGCCCGGCGTGAAGGTCGCACACGTGGCGACCATCACGGCGCTGACCAGGGCGTTGACCACGAGGACGCGGCGGAATCCGTGACGGCGCAGAATGATCGGGATCACGGTCTTCATGCCCATGGCGCCGACGACGCTCGACAGCGTGATCATGCCCGACTCAAACGCCGTGAGATTGAAGCCGAGTTGCAGGAGCAGCGGGAGCAGAAACGGCATCGCGCCGATACCGGAGCGATAGATGAAGCCGCCGAGGACGGCGGCGCGCATGGTGGGGATGGCAAGCAGGGAGAGGTCGAGGACCGGCGCGGGCGTACGCCGCGCATGCAGCACATAGGCATATGCGGCGCCCGCGCCGAGCATGATGAAGGCGAGCACGGCGCTGGTCGGCAAAAGATTGAGGCCGAGCAGGGAGCCGCCGAATGCTAATCCGCTGATGCCCAGCCCAGCCAGCACGGCGCCGAGCGGATCGAACGGGTCGGGCGTTTGCGCCCGCACATCCTCGATGAAGATGGTCGCCAACACGATGCCGGCAAGCCCGATCGGGATATTGATCAGGAAGATCCAGTGCCAGGAAATGAACGTGGTGATGAAGCCGCCGAGCGCGGGGCCGATCAGCGGGCCGACCAGCGCCGGCAGGGTGACCCAGACCATCGCGTTGACCAACTCGCGCCGATCGATGCTGCGCACCAGGATGAGGCGCGCTACGGGCGTCATCATCGCCCCTCCCATGCCCTGAACGATCCGCGCCACTACGAATTGAAAGAGCGAGTCCGACAGCGCGCAGCCGATCGAGCCGAGCATGAAGACGGCGATCGCCGTGCGAAACACCGTGCGTGCGCCGAAGCGATCGGCGGTCCAGCCGCTGACCGGAATGAACACCGCAAGCGACAGCAGGTAGGAGGTGACCGCCAGTTTGAGCGTCAATGGGCTCGTGCCGATGTCGGCGGCAATCGCCGGCAACGACGTCGCGATGACGGTCGAGTCCATGTTCTCCATGAACAGGGCGACCGCCACGACCAGCGGGACAATGCGTTGTGCCAGCATCGGCCTAGTGCCGCGGCACCGCTGGTTGCGCGCGCGGCGAGCCGAAGCGGCACGCGCGAGCGCGCACAGGATTCATCGAGCGGTCCGGTGTGGCGGGGAGGTCGGCCATGCTGGCACGTTAACAGAATCGCCGCGGCCCCGGAGGGAGCGCCCATTGTGCTGCGGCGACCGCCGCCCCACATAAAGATGGGTTCGGCTTAGGGAGGTTGGCCGTGATCTATCTGCTTGCCGTAATTCTTCCGCCGCTCGGGCTGCTGCTCAATGGCCAGCCGTTCGCGGCTATTTTTAACCTGATCCTGATCGTGCCCTGCATCCTGCTCGGGTTCATTTTTCCCGGCGCCTTCCTCGTTCCGTCGCTGCACGCCGTGATTGCGGTCCACATGAAGCGCGAGAACCGCAAGCACCGCGAGCTGGTGAACGCGATCGAACGGCACGGCCCGCCGCCAGGGTGGCGGCCCTGATTCGGGCGCGAAAGCGGCGGCGACGCAGCGCTCGGGCGAGATACTGCTTGTTTCGGTGACCTGCCGCCAAACCGCTAGGATTCGCGGCGAAGCCGTGCTATCGACCTGCGCCAACCCAAAACGGGCCGCCCCGCCGCGCGCGCCGGGTCAGTGCCCCTAGCGCCATCGGCGATGGTGCAGACGAGCAAGCCCGCAAGACGGGCCACTGGAGTTGGCGATGGAGCAGAAATCCAACGGAACGCTGCGCGAAGCGCTGACGTTCGACGACGTCCTGCTTAAGCCCGGATTGTCAGAGCTGCTCCCGTCCGACGCCGACATCCGCTCCCGCATCACCCGCGACATTCCCCTCAATATCCCAATCATCGCCTCGGCCATGGACACCGTGACCGAAGCCAAGATGGCGATTGCCATGGCGCAAGCCGGAGGGCTGGGCGTCATCCACCGCAATCTCGAGCCGGATGAGCAGGCCGTGCAGGTCCGCCAGGTCAAGAAGTTCGAGTCCGGCATGGTGGTCAACCCGGTCACCATCGATCCCGGTGCCACGCTCGCGGACGCGCTCGCTTTGATGCAAGACCACCGCATTTCCGGCATTCCGGTGGTTGAGGGCGCCGGCAACGGCCGCGCCGGCAAGCTCGTCGGCATTCTCACCAACCGCGACGTTCGGTTCGCCACCGATTTCCGCCAGAAGGTGGCCGAGCTCATGACCAAGGATCGGCTCGTCACGGTGCGCGAGGGCGTTGGACAGGCCGACGCCAAGCGCCTTCTGCATCAGCACCGCATCGAAAAGCTGCTCGTGGTCGACGATCAATATCGCTGCGTGGGGTTGATCACGGTCAAGGACATGGAGAAGGCGGTGGCCAATCCGTACGCCTGCAAGGACGAGCAAGGGCGTCTGCGCGTCGCCGCCGCCACCACCGTCGGCGATAAAGGCTTCGAGCGCACCTCGCAGCTGATCGCGGCCGGCGTCGATCTCGTGGTGGTCGACACTGCCCACGGCCATTCGCGCTCCGTGCTCGATGCCGTGACCCGCATCAAGCGGCAGTCGAATGCGGTGCAGGTGGTCGCCGGCAATGTCGCCACGGCCGAAGGCGCGAGAGCCCTGATCGATTCCGGCGCGGACGCGATCAAGGTCGGTATCGGCCCCGGCTCGATCTGCACCACCCGTATCGTCGCCGGTGTCGGCGTGCCGCAGCTCACCGCCATCATGGATACGGTCGAGGTCGCGCGCAGGACCGGCACGCCGGTGATCGCCGACGGCGGCATCAAATATTCCGGCGATCTCGCCAAGGCGCTCGCCGCCGGCGCCGATTGCGCCATGGTGGGATCGCTGCTCGCCGGCACAGACGAAACGCCGGGCGAGGTCTTTCTCTATCAGGGCCGCTCGTACAAGACCTATCGCGGCATGGGATCGGTCGGCGCCATGGCGCGAGGATCTGCCGACCGTTACTTCCAGCAGGACATCAAAGATACGCTCAAGCTCGTGCCCGAAGGCGTCGAAGGCCAGGTCCCATACAAGGGCGCGGCGGCGACCGTGCTGCATCAATTGAGCGGCGGATTGCGCGCGGCCATGGGCTATGTGGGCGCGAGAACTTTGAAGGAGCTGCACGAGAAGGCCGAGTTCGTGCGCGTCTCGGCGGCGGGCATGCGCGAGAGTCACGTGCACGACGTAACGATCACGCGCGAGAGCCCGAACTACCCGAGTCGGGCCTGATCCTCCGGTCAGCATTGTCAATGATGAGCGCGCGGGACTGAACGCGCGAGCGCTCGGCGGTTGCTTTCGCCGCCGCGGCTCGCCAAGGTAGGCCGCCCCCAGGAGCCTGCCGCCATGTTGATCCAGGCCGCCTTGCTTCCACTGTTCGTCGAGGTCGCGCTCACCTTCGTGCTGCTGTTCTGGATGGGAGGCCTGAACATCGCCGCGGTGCAAAGCGGAGCTGTGCGCCCGCAGGAGGCGGCGCTGCGCGAGCCGAACTGGCCCGCGCTCGAACTTTCTATCCTGTTCTATGTCTTGACCGCTCTCTCGATCGTGCTGCGGCACGCCGACCTGGTCTTCGTTCTTCTCGCCTGGGTGTTCGTGGCGCTGCGCTGTCTGCAAGCTTTCGTCCATGTCACCGACAACGATGTGCGGCGTCGCGGAGCTTTGCTTGTGTCAGGCGCGATCGTGCTCGCGGTGATGTGGGCGATCTTTGCCATACGCATCCTACTCGGGATCTGATGACGCCTGGCGCTCGCCTTTCCGCGGCCATCGAGGTCATCGCCGACATTGAGACGCGGCGACGCCCCGCGGTCGATGCGCTCAAGGATTGGGGGCTGGTGCACCGCTTCGCCGGCTCGGCCGACCGCGCGGCAATCGCGGGCCTCGTCTACGATGCACTGCGCCGGCGAGCCTCGAGCGCCCACATCATGGGCGACCAACGCCCACGCGCAGTAGTGCTGGGAATGCTGCGGCTCGAGCGCAAGCTCGATTGCGAGGCGATCGCGGCGCGCGCCGATGGCGGTCGCTTTGCGCCGGCGCCGCTGAGCGCCGAGGAGCGGGCACGCCTCGGCGCGGCCGATCTCAGCGGCGCGCCGCCATGGGTCGCCGGCGATTATCCGCAATGGCTCGACCCTTATTTCGCCCGTGTCTTCGCTGAGGAGCGGATCGCCGAATGCGTCGCGCTCGCCAGCCGTGCCCCGCTCGATCTGCGGGTCAACGCGCTCAAGGCCGAACGGGACACGGCCGGCGATGCGCTCGCGCATCTCGGTGCTGCGCCGACACGTTGGTCGCCGGTCGGCTTGCGCCTCGTGCTCGGCGCCGACGCCAAGAGTCCGGCGATCCACGCCGAGCCCGCCTTCATCAAGGGCGTGGTCGAGGTCCAGGACGAAGGCTCGCAACTCGCGACGCTGCTCTGCGGCGCCAAAGCGGGCCAGCAGGTGATCGACATGTGCGCGGGAGCGGGGGGCAAGACGCTCGCGCTTGCAGCGATGATGGAAAACCGCGGCCAAATCTACGCGACGGATTCGGACAAGCGGCGGCTCGCGCCGATTCACGAGCGGCTGGAGCGCGCGGGCGTCCACAACGTGCAGGTCAGAACGCCCCGCGCGCAGGAAAATCTGCTCGCTGACTTGGAACGCCGCGCCGATGTCGTGCTGATCGACGCGCCTTGTACCGGAATCGGCACCTGGCGCCGCAATCCCGACGCCAAGTGGCGGGTGCGTCCAGGCGCGCTTGCGCTGCGCGTGGAGGAGCAAGCGGAGCTGCTCGACCGTGCGGCGGCGCTGGTCAAGCCGGGCGGTCGCATCGCCTACGTCACTTGCTCGCTGCTGGCCGAGGAGAACGGCGATCAGGTGCGCGCATTTCTCGCCCGCCGAAGCGATTTTGCGATTGTGCCGCCGGCCGAGGTGACGAGCGCGCTTGCGGAGCGCGCGCACGTCTTCCGTCATGCCGCGCTCGTGTCGGAGGACGGCGTGTTGATGACCCCTCATCGCACCGACACCGACGGGTTTTACGTGGCGGTTGTGATCCGGGCAGGACAATGATTTGCGCGGATGTTGCTTCACCGTTTGATCACATCGTGCAGATAGACTTGCGAAGCCCGGGGAAATGGGCGGAAAATGCCGCCGTTCAATGAGATGTTAGGGAGGCTTTCCATGATAGTTCGTCAGACTGTGGCGTGCGTAGGTTTCGTGGCGCTCGTCGGCACGATCTTTGTGAGTTCTGGGCAACCTCTCCAGGCGCTCACGATGAAGGAGTGCAGTGCCAAGTACCAAGCGGCTAAGACCGCGGGCACTCTCAATGGCCAGAATTGGCGCGATTTCCGTAAAGCGCAGTGCGGCGCCGATGCGACCGCCGCCGCTCCGACCGCAACGCCGCCCGCGGCCGGCCGCGCGGCGGCGCCAAGTCCTGCCGGCAATGCCGTGTTTCCAACGGCGGTCTCGTCGAAATATTCGAAGGAGTCGGCGGGAAAGGCGCGCATGCACACCTGCCTCGATCAATACCGGGCCAACAAGGAGACCAACGGGAACGGTGGTCTGAGGTGGATCCAGAAGGGTGGCGGCTATTACAGCGAGTGTAACAAGCAGCTGAAGGGCTGAGCCGAGCCACTCGAATCGCGACCGCGCGCCGCGCCGGCGGCGCGCGGCCACGCAGCCCCGCGGTAGCATCGATATACCGGCGCGCCATCGTGGCAGCCGCTTAACCATCCCGCACGCGCGGCGGAACCATTCCCGCCCGCCATGCATTTATTTGTATGCGGGACGGTCGGGCGGGTGCTCAAGCTTATGGGCGTGGATTGGTCGCGGGCTTCTTCGCCGCGATCACGTGTGTTGCCGCCAGCGGTGCTGCGGCGGAAGGACCGCTGAAATTCGCGGGCAGCCAGCTCGAGCCGGTGAAATGGTCCGAGCTCGCGGGCTGGACCGCTGATGATCATCTCGCCGCTTTCGCAGCCTATCAGGCCAGTTGCCAAGCGTTGCGGAAGAAGACACCGCGCGGCGACGATCGCGGACAAATCTCTGCCGCGCTGTCGAACGCGTGCCGCAACGCCATAGGGCTGCAGCCAAAGGATGCAGATACCGCGCGCGCCTTCTTCGAACGGAATTTTCAGCCCGTTCGCATCTCGCGGCTGGGCGAGGCCGAGGGGCTTCTGACCGGTTACTTCGAGCCGGTTGTCGCGGGCTCGCGGTTTCCGAGTCCTGAATTCAATGTCCCGCTCTATCGCCGGCCGAAGGATCTCCTCGCCGCCGGGTACAAGCCCGCTTCCATTGCATTCCCGAACAAAGGGGGGCGGATCGGTCGCCGCAACGAGAACAACGACCTCGTGCCCTACTACGACCGCGCCGCCATAGAGGCAGGCGCGCTCGACGGACAGAAACTTGAAATCTGCTGGATCAAGAGTGCATTCGATCTGCTCGTGATCCAGATCGAGGGCTCGGCGCGCGTAATTCTAGAGGACGGGACGCCACTGCGCGTCAGTTATGACTCGCACAACGGCTATCGCTACAGCTCGATCGAGCGAGTGCTCATCGACCGCAATCTCATTCCGCGTGAGGAGATGTCGCCCCAGCACATCCGCGACTGGATGGCGGCGCACCCCGACGAAGCTGCGAAGGTGCGGGCGACCAACCGCTCTTACGTGTTCTTCCACGTCACCGGACTATCGAACGAGGGCGAACCGATCGGCGCGCAGGGCGTGCCGTTGACACCGGGGCGGTCCATTGCGGTCGATAGGCTGCACGAGTACGGGACGCCGTTCTTCATCGAAGCGAACTTGCCGATCGACGGCGTCAAGTCTGTCTCGCCTTTCGGCCGGCTGATGATCGCGCAGGACACGGGATCGGCGCTCGTTGGACCTGCGCGCGCCGATCTCTACTGGGGCGCCGGCGACGACGCGGGCCGCATTGCCGGCCGCATTCGCCATCGTGGTCGCTTCGCGATGCTGCTTCCCCGCGAACTCGATCTGACGACGGCAAGCACGCAGATGCCATTGCCGGTGCCGAAGCCGAAGATCCCCGATGGCGAAGACAAGAAACCGGACGGGAAGGGCAGGGCAGATTTGGCCAACGCCGGCCAAACTGGGGCCGGCAAACAGCCGTCGCCCGACCTGAAGATCGCCGCGTTGGAGGTTGGGAAACAGAGCGGCAAAGCCACAGCGCCGCCTGCCAAGGCCGGCGAGATGACCGCTGGCAAGAAGCCATCGCCCAATCTCAAGATCGTCGCGACGGAGGCCGGCAAGCAGAGTGGCAAAGCCACAGCGCCGTCCGCCAAGGCCGTCGAGACGGCGGCCGGCAAGAAGCCGTCGCCTAACCTCAAGATCGTCGCGACGGAGGTCGCCAAACAGAGTGCCAAAGCCACAGCGCCATCCACCAAGCCCGGCCAGATGGGAGCTGGCAGGAAAATACCGTTGACGAATCTCAAGACCGCGGCGAGCGAAGGGAGCAAACAGGAGGGTCAAAGCAAAACGCGATCTGCTAAGGCCGCAGATACCGTCGCCGCCAAGCAGTCGCGAGTGGCGAAAACAGCGACGCCTGGCATCGACATCACTAAACAGCGCGGCAAGGGCAAGGCGGAGTCCGCGAGTTCGGACGATGCCACTGATGGCCGGAAGATACCCTCGTCGAAGCCGAAGGTCCCGCCGACCGAGGTCAAGAAACAAGACAGCCAACGCAAAGCGACGTCAGCCCCCGCCAGCGAGGGCGGGAAGGCGGCGGTGAGGCCGGGCGCCGGCAAGCCGCCTGCGCGCGAAAGAGCGGCTGCGCATTGCAGCGATTGCGTCCGCTAGCCCCCGCCTTCGACCAGAGCGTCGACGCCGGGGCGACGCCGCTGGGCGTGTAGCCCTGGGGGAAGGGGGCGCCCGGGAACGGATTCTCTCCCCGTTGTTTTACGGGAGCGCAGACCACCGCCCTTGACCGGAGCGGGCGCGCCCCGCACATAGCTTCGAGATGACGCTCCTCGATTCTTCTCCTGCGTCCGGCGCTGCCTCCCGGCAACTCGCCGAGCACGACAAGATTCTCATTGTCGATCTGGGCTCCCAGGTCACGCAGCTCATCGCCCGGCGCGTGCGCGAAGAGAAAGTCTACTGCGAAATCGTGCCGTTTCAGAAAGCGGACGAGGCGTTCAGGAGGTTGCGGCCCAAAGGCGTGATCCTCTCCGGCGGACCCGCCTCGGTGCTCGATCATGACGCGCCGCTCGCGCCGCCGGCGATCTATGCGGCGGGCGTGCCGGTCCTCGGCATCTGCTACGGCGAGCAGGCGATGGCGCAGCAGCTCGGCGGCACGGTCGAGGGCGGGCACCACCGTGAGTACGGCCGCGCCGAGGTGACGGTAACCGAGGACTCGCCCCTGTTCGAGGGCGTGTGGCGCAAGGGCGAGCGCTATCCGGTGTGGATGAGCCACGGCGACCGCGTCACGCGATTGCCCGCGGGGTTCCGCGTGGTCGGCACCTCGCCGAATGCGCCCATCGCCATGATCGCGGACGAGCAGCGCCGGTTCTACGCCACGCAATTTCATCTCGAGGTCATGCACACGCCGCATGGCGCCGCGCTCATTCGCAACTTCGTGCGCAAAATCGCCGGCTGCCGGGGCGACTGGACCATGCGCGCGTTCAAGGCGGAGGCGATCGACAAAATCCGCGCACAGGTCGGCAAGGGGCGGGTGATCTGTGGATTGTCGGGCGGGGTAGATTCGGCGGTCGCCGCCGTGTTGATTCATGAGGCGATCGGCGAGCAGCTCACCTGCGTTTTCGTCGACCACGGATTGCTGCGGCTCGCCGAGGCGGAGAAGGTGGTGGCGCTGTTTCGCGACAGCTACAATATCCCGCTGGTCCATGTCGAAGCCGAAGCGCTGTTTCTCGAGGCGCTTGCCGGCGTCACCGATCCCGAGCTCAAGCGCAAGACCATCGGCCGCCTATTCATCGATGTGTTCGAAGCGGAGGCGAAAAAGCTCGGCGGTGCGGATTTCCTGGCGCAAGGCACGCTCTACCCCGACGTGATCGAGAGCGTCTCGTTCACGGGCGGGCCGTCGGTCACCATCAAATCCCATCACAATGTCGGCGGGTTGCCCGAGCGCATGAACATGAAGCTGGTCGAGCCGCTGCGCGAGCTGTTCAAGGACGAGGTGCGCGCGCTCGGCCGCGAGCTTGGTTTGCCGCAGGCCTTCGTCGGCCGCCACCCGTTTCCCGGACCCGGGCTCGCCATCCGTTGTCCCGGCGAGATCACGCGGGAAAAGCTCGATATCCTGCGACTCGCCGATGACATCTATATCGAGGAGATCCGCCGCGCCGGGCTCTACGACGACATCTGGCAGGCGTTCGCCGTGCTGCTGCCGGTGCGCACCGTCGGCGTCATGGGCGATTATCGCACCTACGATTACGTCGTCGGGCTGCGCGCGGTGACCTCGACCGATGGGATGACCGCCGACTTTTATCCCTTCGACATGAAGTTCATCGGCCACGTGGCGACGCGCATCGTCAACGAGGTGAAGGGAGTCAACCGCGTCGTCTACGACATCACCTCGAAGCCGCCGGGCACGATCGAGTGGGAGTGAGGCCCCGGCCTCACTCACCATCCAGGCGAGCTTCGGCGATCAGCCATTCCTTGAATGCGACGACTGCAGGCTCGTTAGCCACCTGCGGCCGGTGAACGATGTAATAGGCAAAGTCATGCTCGAGATCGTCGCCAAAGGGCCGCACCAGCCGCCCCTAGGCCAAGTCTCTGGCCACGAGCGTTGTTCGGCCGAGCGCCACGCCGTTTCCTGCGATAGCGGCTTGGATCACCGCCGCAGAGTCGTTGATCTGCAGACCCCGTTCGCAGTCGATGTTCCCGACGCCGACGCTTTGCAACCATGAGCGCCATGTCGGAAAGCTGCTTTCGAAAGCCATCGACCTGTCGTGGATGAGCGAGTGATGTTGCAAGTCGGAGGGGCCACGAAGGGGGTGCGCGCCCGCGAGTAATGCTGGACTGCACACCGGAAAGAAGGCGTCCCGTAACAGGAACGTCGCTTCCACTCCCGGCCAGCGACCGCCACCGTAACGGATACCGAGGTCAATTCGCTCCGCAACCAAGTCGACAAGCCGTCCGCTGGTATCGATCCGCAACTCATAGGCGGGATGCTGCGCCCCAAATCGCTCGACACGCGGCAGCAGCCACTTGTCCGCGAATGCTGGCGGCACGGTGACGCTGACCGCGGTCCGCGCCTCGCCCGTTTTCAGGCGTTCGAAGGCCAGCGCCAAGCGGTCGAAACCAGCCTGCAGGTCGGGAATCGCCGCCCGCGCATGATCGGTCAACACCAGACGCGCAGGCCCCGCCTGAGAGCGGTGAAATAATTCCATTCCGAGAACCTCTTCGAGCCCGCGCACGAGCTGACCAACCGCGGCGAAGGTCACGTTCAATTCATCGGCGGCAGCGACGTAACTCAGATGCCGAGCGGCGGCTTCGAACGCGCGGAGCGCATTCAAGTGATTGGGCGCTCTCATCGATTTTCCGACAAAGTTTCTCTATCTCGGCCGCACAGATCATCTCGGTTGTGGCCTCAAGGGTCAACGATCATATTCGCGCTTACGGAACGCGCGCTCCGGCCTCAAACAAAACTTTGGACCCGGAGAATGAACATGAAACTCTCGAACAAGGTTGCCCTCATTACCGGCGGCACGTCCGGCATCGGACTCGAAACCGCGAAGCTGTTCCGCGACGAGGGCGCGCACGTCATCGTCGTGGGCGCCGATCAGGCTAGCTTGGACGCGGCCTCCTGCGAGCTTGGAAGCAGTGCGCTGGCGTTGCGCGCCGATCTTCGCAAGCCTGGAGAGTTGGACAAAGTCTTCGACGAAATCCGACGAAGGTTCGGCCACCTCGACATCCTGTTTGCCAACGCTGGAATTGGCCTGGCCGCACCGCTGGAGGACGTAACGGAAAAGCAGATCGACGAACAGTTCGCGATCAACTTCAAGGGGGCTTTCTTCGCCGTGCAAAAGGCTGTGCCGCTTTTGGCGAAAGGCGGAAGCGTTGTCCTGACGACGTCGTTCCTCAACGCGGTTGGTGCGCCGGGCCTTTCGGTCTTGTCAGCCACCAAGGCTGCCGTGCGTTCGCTAGCGCGGTCTCTCGGTGCGGAGTTGGCCCCACGCGGTATACGGGTGAATGCGGTGAGCCCCGGCCCAATCAGCACGCCCTTTCACGGCAAGCTCGGACTTTCGCAAAAGCAGTTGAAGGACGCCGCCGCGGGAATTGAAGCGCAGGTTCCGCTGCATCGCTTCGGTGAGCCCGAGGAAGTCTCTAAGACGGCATTGTTTCTCGCCAGCGAGGATGCGTCATTCATGACGGGGTCGGAAGTCGTCGTCGACGGCGGGCTGACGCAACTCTGACGCCCGGGGCGCGGTTCCACACGCAGGAGCAGGCAGAGCCGCAGTTCTGCCTGCTGCTTGGTGCAAATAAGGTGGTGCCGATGTCTGGCATCTCGCGTCGTTTGTCCTCAATTTGCCTTCGAACCCGTTTAAGGGTCTCCAGTCGTCGACAAGCGAGGATAAATCATGAAGATCGTTGTCATCGGCGGCACCGGCCTAATCGGCTCGAAGACGGTCGCCATTCTGCGCCAGGGCGGCCACGAGGTGGTCGCCGCCTCGCCCAACAGCGGCGTCAACAGCATCACCGGTGAGGGGCTCAAGGAGGCCATCGCCGGTACGCAGGTGGTGATCGACCTCGCCAATTCGCCCTCATTTGAAGACAAAGCGGTGCTGGAATTCTTCGAGACCTCCGGCCGCAACCTTCGCGCGGCGGAGACTGCAGCGGGCGTGCGGCACCATGTCGCGCTATCCATCGTCGGGACCGACCGGTCCGACAATGGCTATTTCCGCGCCAAGGTCGCGCAAGAGAAACTGATCACTGCCTCCGGCATCCCCTACACCATCATCCGCTCGACCCAGTTCATGGAATTCCTCGGCGGCATCGCCGCTTCAAGTACGGAGGGAAACATCGTCAGGATTTCGCCCGGCCTGTTCCAGCCCATCGCGGCGGATGATGTCGCTGCCAACGTGGCCGATGTCGCGCTCGCGGCGCCGCGAAACGGCATCGTCGAGATCGCGGGCCCGGAGCGAGCGCCGTTTAACGAAATCGTCGCCCGCTATTTGAAGGCGATCGGCGACCCGCGTGAGGTCGTGCGCGACCCTGAGGCCCGATACTTCGGCGGCCGGGTCGAGGAGCATTCGCTCGTGCCGTTGGGCGAGGCGCGCCTCGGCCGCATCGGTTTCGATGAATGGCTCCGCCGCTCACAGGCAAGAGCCTGATCCCGCATTGGAGGACGCCCAGGGATTCTCACCCACTGTCACGAGCGGTCCCGGGCAACGAAAGAAAGAGACGACTATGACGATCAAACTCGTTGCGTTGGTTCTGCTGTGCCTCATGACCGGCACGGCGGTGGCTCAGGAGCCTAAGGTCACGGCGCTCATGTCTAAGGATCTTCCGGAGAATCCCGGCAGGGAAGTTCTGATGATCACAGTCGAGCATGCGCCCGGCGGGTCGAGCGCTATCCACCGACATAATGCACATGCGTTTGTTTACGTGCTTGAGGGCTCCGTCGTGATGCAGCTGAAGGGGGGACAACAGGTGACACTGACACCAGGCCAGACCTTCTATGAAGGCCCTGACGATGTTCATGTCGTCGACCGGAACGCAAGCAGCACCCAGCCGGCGAAATTCCTGGTGCTCTTGATCAAGGACAAGGGCGCCCCGGCGCTCGTGCCCGCACAGTGACTGTTACGCAACCCCAAGGGACGCAACGAGACGGGGGTGTAGTGGCGCCGCCATGACGAGTACGGCGCCGCGGTGAGATCAAGTGACCCCACCGTGCCGGCACGCGGCGATAAAGAAAGCAACGCTGCTTGCCACGTGCGGCTCGATCTCGGCGCACAACGCCTTCGGCTTCTCTCCGTGCAACGCCCGATGCAGCAGCGGCAACACCACGAGATCGAGAAAGATGTCGGCGGTCTTTGCCAGGCGCTGTGGGGCGAAGGCCGGCAAGTGACCGAGCTCGTCGGATTGCGCCGCCTCCGCCAAAAGCCGGGCCACCGCTTGCAGGCCGCGCCCGCGGGCCATCCGTTGGACGCTGCTGGCCAAATCGGGAAACCGGCGCGCCTCGGCAATCGATAGCCGAAGTAGACCGACGGTATCGCCGGCCAAAAGCTGGCGCAGGACGGCAGCACCTACGCTTGCCAGGCGTTCCTCGATGGTTGCTCCGGCCGGCACGAAGTTCGCGAAGCGGGCAACGTTGGCGGCAACCTTGCGCATGACGACGGCGCTAAAGAGCGCTTCCTTGCCGGGAAACCGGGCATAGATGGTCGGCTTTCCAGCGCAGGCCAGCTCGGCGATTTCGTCGATGCTGCCGCCGGCAAGCCCACGCTCGAGAAATACCCGGCGGGCCGCATCGAGGATGCGGGCCTCTACTTCGCCGGCGAGTTCCCGCGGCGGCCGCCCGGTGCGGGAGGCCACCCGTTTCTTGAACCGGTTACCCATCGTCGGAACGCTGTCCATTGCCCGCCTTCACATCCTCGCGAGCCCATTCCCGGCCGGCGCCCAATGGCGCCCGCCCCCTTGATTTAGGGCTGGCGGACGCATTAGTAAAGGAACGAAACGGTATCGTTTCGTTATTAGACGGGCACCGCTGGAATGCCCGCCGCCATCGCCGGGAGCAATCGATGGCTTTAGAGGCACAAAAACGAGATTGGGACCTGCGGCCGCTGCTTGAGAGATCGGAGCAGCAACAAGTCCGGCCGCTCTCCCGGCCGCCAAGCGAGCATGACCAGCAGACTGCAACTGCCGGTAGCGCTCGCGCCCGGGCGCCGGCGCCGCAAGAGCGTCCCCCTGGGGAGCGGCGCATCGTGGAAGCGCCCCGAGAGCGAGAGGATCACCATCCGGGACAAGATCGCGAAGGTGCGCCGCGCAGGAGTCTCCTGCGAAGGCACCCGATCGCTTTCCTGCTCGGGCTCTTTCTCTTCATTGCGGCGGCGGCGGGCGGCTGTCTCTACTGGGATTACGCCGAGCATTTCCAGTCGACCGACGACGCCTTCATTGCGGCGCGGCAATTCGCTATTGCGCCGAAGGTGTCGGGATACATCACGGCGGTGCCCGTAACCGACAACCAGCACGTCAACGCCGGCGATGTGATCGCGCAAATCGACGAGCGCGACTATCGGATCGCGCTCGATCAGGCGCAGGCGCAGGTGGCGAGCGCTCAGGCCAGCATCCGGAACATCGACGCGCAGCTCAACGTTCAGCAGGCGCAGATCAGCGCCAGCCAAGCCCAGGTGGAACAGGCGCAAGCGTCGCTGGTCTTCGCGCAGCAGCAGGCCGCGCGCTATCAGGATCTGGCGCGGACAGGCTCGGGCACCGTCCAGAACGCGCAGCAGTGGACGTCGCAGCAACAACAGCAACAGGCGGCGCTCGCGAGCGCGCAAGCCAACCTTAAGGTCGCACAACAGCAACTCGAGGCCCTCAAGGCACAGCGCGAGAGCGCCGTCGCCAGTCTCGCGCAAGCAAACGCCCAGCGGGACCAAGCGCAGCTGAACCTTTCCTACACGACGGTGACGGCGGCCCAGCCGGGCCGGGTCGTCCAGCTCAGCGCTGCAGCCGGTGGGTTTGCCCAAGCGGGCACAAACCTGACCATGTTCGTTCCGGATGAGATCTGGGTTACGGCGAACTTCAAGGAGACGCAGCTCGATGCCATGCGTCCCGCCCAGCCGGTAACGCTCGAAATCGATGCCTATCCCGAACGTCGCATCCGCGGGCATGTGGCGAGCGTGCAGCCCGGATCCGGCACCGCGTTCTCGCTGCTGCCGGCGCAGAATGCCACCGGCAACTATGTCAAGATCGTCCAGCGCGTGCCGGTTAAGGTCATCATCGATAACGCGCCGACCGATGTGTCGCTCGGCCCCGGCATGTCCGTGGTTCCGACCGTGCGGGTCGATTCGGCGCCATCCCTCTATGAACGGCTCGTGTCACGCTACGAGCGGATCAGGGCGTGGCTATGAGCGCCGGCGCAAGTGGCGCGGGCGCTCCAGTCGCGCCCACGAACCCGTGGTTGATCGCGGTAGTGGTCGCGTTCGCCACCTTCATGGAGGTGCTCGATACCACGATCGCCAATGTCGCGTTGCCGTATATCGCCGGCGGCTTGGGCGTGAGCGAGGATGAAGCGTCCTGGGTGGTGACGACCTATCTGGTCTCCAATGCCATCATTCTCACGGCCAGCAGCTTTCTCGCCCGATGGCTCGGGCGCAAGAGATTCTTCCTGATCTGCCTGGCGCTGTTCACGGTTAGCTCGGTGCTCTGCGGTTTCGCTTGGAATCTTCAATCGTTGCTGCTCTTCCGCATCCTGCAAGGCCTCGGCGGCGGCGGCATGGTGCCGGTCTCGCAATCGATTCTGGCCGATGCCTTCCCCCCGGCTAAGCGCGGCCAAGGATTCGCGCTGTTCGGGGTCGCGGTTGTCGTGGCGCCGGTGGTCGGGCCGACGCTCGGCGGCTGGCTGGCCGACAACTATTCCTGGCACTGGTGCTTTCTTATCAACGGCCCGGTCGGCGTGTTCGCAATCGCGGTGATCGCACTGCTCCTGCGCGATTCGGCGGCAGTGGACGAGGAGCGTCGGCGACGGCTGATGGAAGCAGGCGGATTCGATGTCGTCGGGTTTGTGTTGGTTGCCACCTTTCTCGGTGCGTTAGAGATCGTGCTCGACCGCGGCCTGGTGGACGACTGGTTCTCGTCGAGCTTCATCGTCGCATTCGCCGTCATTAGCGCGATCGCGTTCGTGCTCATGATTCCGTGGGAGATTAGCCGCCGTAACCCGATGATCGACATCCGCATGGTGGGGACGCGGCAGTTCGGCGCTTGCTTCGTGGTCATGCTGGCGACCGGCGCCATCCTTTACGCGACCACGCAGTTCATGCCGCAGCTGGTGCAGCAGAATTTCGGATATACGGCGACGTGGGCCGGCTTGGTGCTCTCGCCGGGCGGCGTGGTCACCATGGTGATGATGTTCGTGGTGGGCCGCCTGTCGGGCAAGGTCCAGCCCAAATATCTGATCATCGCCGGCGCCATCATCATTGCGCTGTCCATGTACGATCTGACCAACGTCTACGGCGATCTCGGTTTCTGGTTCTTCGCCCGCTCGCGCATGCTGCTGGGTGTCGGATTGCCGCTGATCTTCCTGTCGATCACCACGGCGTCCTACGACGGCATTCCAGCCGAGAAGACCGACCAAGCCTCGGCCTTGATCAACGCGGCACGTAATACCGGCGGCTCGATCGGCGTCTCCCTTGCGTCGAACGTGCTCGCCCATCGAGAGCAGTTCCATCAGAGCCGGCTCGTCGAAAGCGTGATTCCGTCGAGCGTGCAGTATCAGGATACGCTTCATCGGGTGACAGACTATTTCGTTGCCCAGGGCAACTCGCTGCTCCAGGCACAGCAACAGGCCATCCAATGGATCGGACAGCAGGTGCAGACGCAGGCCTCTTTCTTGGCCTATATGGATGTCTTCTGGGTCCTGATGCTGATCTCCCTTGCGGCGGTGCCGCTCGCGCTTGCACTGCGCAAGGTGAAGCTGGGCGGCGCTGCTCCTGTAGCGCACTGATCGCAGCGTCCTAAGTTTGGTTGCATCTACGGGAGTGATCCCTATGGCGCTGCGAATCGAAGACTACGCGCTGATCGGCGACTGCAGGACCGCAGCCTTGGTCGGCCGCGACGGCTCGATCGACTGGCTGTGCTGGCCACGTTTCGATTCCGCTGCTTGCTTTGCCGCCCTGCTCGGGACGCCTGACAACGGCCGGTGGGTCATTGCACCGAGAGATCCGCCCCGCCACGTGAGCCGCGCCTATCGTCCCGGCACCCTCGTCCTCGAAACCGAATTCGAAACCGACACCGGCCGTGCGGCAGTGATCGATTTCATGTCTGCGGCAGAGGGCGGGACTCTCGTTCGGATCGTGACCGGGAGGTCGGGGCGGGTGGTTTTTCGCACCGAGTTCGTGGTGCGGTTCAACTACGGGGCGACGGTGCCGTGGGTCAGTCGGCTGGACGACGGCACACTCAGTGCGATCGCCGGTCCGGAGCGTCTGGTCCTGAGGAGCCCGGCGGCAATGTGCGCTGAAGATCTCACAACGATCGGCGAGTTCACGATCGAGGCCGGCCAATCCATTCCCTTCGTGCTTTCGCACGGAGCCTCGTTTCAAGATCCTCCGGCCGGAGTCGACGCTTTGGACGCGTTGGAGCGCACGCAGGCATTCTGGCGCGAATGGAGCGATCGTTGCCCCGAGGTGGGGCCTTGGACGGAAACGGTCAAGCGCTCGCTCGTCACGTTAAAAGCTCTGACCTACGCCCCGACCGGCGGCGTTGTCGCCGCTGCCACGACGTCGCTTCCCGAGCAGCTCGGCGGCGTGAGGAACTGGGATTACCGCTACTGCTGGCTGCGCGATGCCACCTTCACCCTGCTCGCTTTGATGCATCTTGGATATCACGATGAAGGGCGCGCCTGGCGAGATTGGCTCATTCGTGCCGTCGCCGGCAGCCCGGAGCAGGTGCAGATCATGTACGGGGTAGGCGGCGAGCGGTGGCTTCCCGAATCGATCGTCCCGTGGCTGCCCGGCTACGAAAACTCCTCGCCTGTGCGCATTGGCAACGCGGCCTACGAACAGCTGCAGATCGACGTCTTCGGCGAGGTGATTGACGCGATGTTTCAGGCGCGGAAAGCCGGCATGCCTCGCTCCGAACGCGGCGAGGCTTTGCGGCCGATTGTGATGGACTATCTAGCGAAGGCTTGGCGGCAGCCCGACGAAGGCATCTGGGAGGTACGCGGCGGGCGCCAGCACTTCGTTCACTCGAAGGTCATGGCTTGGGTCGCCTTCGACCGCGCGGCCACCGAGTCGGAAGGCACCGAATCGGGGCGACGTTGGCGCGAGATCGCCGACGAAATCCATGCCGAAGTCTGCGAGCGCGGTTTCGATCGGGAGCTCAATAGCTTTGTGCAGGCCTACGGTTCCAAGCGGCTCGACGCGGGCCTGCTGGTGATCCCGCTGGTCGGATTTCTTCCCGCGTCCGACCCCCGGGTCCGCGGCACGCTTCGCGCGATCGAGGACAGGCTGCTGATCGATCAAGAATTCGTGCTGCGCTACGAACCGGAAAATCTCGGCGACGGCCTGCCTCCAGGCGAGGGCGCTTTCCTGGCCTGCAGCTTTTTGCTGATCAACAATTACATATTGCAGGGCCGCTACGTCGAAGCGCGCAAGCTGTTCGACCGCTTGCTCGCGCGCTGCAATGACGTGGCTCTGCTCGCCGAAGAGATCGATCCGTTGACGGGGCGCATGCTCGGCAATTTTCCGCAGGCTTATAGTCACATCGGCTTGATCAATTGCGCGCTCGGCTTGAGCCGGCAGACAGGGCCGGCAGAAGAGCGCGCCGAATCGCAAGCGCCGACCGACAAGGTCGTCTCCACCGCAACGTCAGCTGATGCGTGACGTCTCTTGCTTGCGGAGATCGAATGTCGCGATCGTGAGGACGCCCATGCTCCATGCGGTCGTCAACGCCTCGCGTATCATGTGAGCTGCAAGCCGTCGCGCGATCGCGTGGGACTGATCGCGCGGCTCACGGTGCCCGTTTGAGCAGTTCGTATGTCACCGGATTGTCCGGGCAGGCGCCGAAGCCGCATTCCAGCAAGGTCGAAATCACGTTGAGTGCGGTGAGCGCCAGCACCAGCCACACCGCCGCGCGCACGAAACCGCCGACCGGTTGCGCCTTGTCGTCCTCTTTGAACTGGGCGTCGAACAGCAGCATGGCCGCGAGCGCAACGACGGCAACGGCAAAGCCGATGAACGCCCAGGTGTAATAATGATAGCCGAGCAGCGCCGAGCCGTAGCCGAGATCGCCCGGCATGACGTGCAGCAGAATCTGCCGCGCGGCGAAAGCCGC
>Ga0070714_100000896_pt1 | contig 21123 bp, 14 predicted proteins | sample LARL83metaG_FD_65450 | JGI IMG/M metagenome (GOLD analysis project Ga0070714, IMG submission 65450) | Corn, switchgrass and miscanthus rhizosphere microbial communities from Kellogg Biological Station, Michigan, USA - LAR L8-3 metaG | ecosystem: Host-associated > Plants > Roots > Rhizosphere ... | reverse complement strand
ACCTTGCCGTCCTCGCGATTGAGGAACCAGATGTGGTTGTTGGTGAGGTCGGAGATATACAAGAACCGCTGCGCTTTGTCGGGCGAGAACATCACGCCGCCGGTGGAACCACCCACGCCGGTCATGGGAGCGAGGATGAATTCGCGGAGGAACTTGCCTTCTTTAGTGGTGACTTGAATACGATTCGCCATGCGATCGGCGGCGTAGACCAATCCATCGTGAGAGATGTTTAGAGTGAGATGGCCGCGGAACTCCTTGGGCATGGGGCCGCCGGGAGTGTAAGCGCGGTCGGCGTCGTTGGTGCTCATTTCGGAAAGCTTGTGTCCATATGCGCCCCAGCCGCGCTTGAATTGGAAGGTGTCGAGGTCGAACACCATCACGCGTCCACCGAGATAATTGTCGGCAGCATAAAGCTCGTGAGCCGGTTCGTCGAGCCGGATCTCTTCCAGTCCACCGACGATCATGGGAGTGGTCGGTGGATACTTCGCACGAAAAGCCGCAATCGCTTTCTCGCGAGCAGCAGCCGCCGCAGGATCAGCTTGACCGCGCCCGCCGCGACCGCCGGGGAGAAATCCAGCAACCGGACCAGCGCTTCCGTGACCCGGAACATGAGCTGAAGTTAAAGGGCCGCCATCACCACCGCCGCCCGGTGGTCTCTCGGGTGTACGAGGCGCCTCGGCGATCATCTGGCCAGTCTTCGGATCGTATTTGCGAACGGTGTCCTGGCCGAGGTAGGCGAACCCTTTGCTGTCTACGGCCATGCCGTGACCTTGGGGCGCGTCGAAGGAACCGATGACGTTGCCGTTCTTGTCGATGTGGATCATGGAGGGAGGCCGCACGCAGCAATCGGCAATGGGAGGATTGAGCTCCGCTTCCAGTTCGATATCGGTCAGATCGTTGGGGCGATCGTAGACCCAGACGTTATCATCCTTATCCACTGCCAAACCTGTAACGCCGCCCATCTTCCACTTGTTGGGCAGAGGTTTGGGCCAGTCGGGATCGAACTTGTATTTGGGCGCGCCGTGATCCTGCGCTGTTAGCAGTACACAACAAACCAACAAGCCGAGGCTTCCCACTGTGATGAATGCCCGGCTCCACACGCTCTTATCGCTCTTCATGAATCCCCCAGTTTTTGCAATCAACGATTATACGCCAGCGTGTACTGCGTCTACGAAGATGACCGGATGCATTCGGTATACTCCAATTTATGACACGTCTGATTTTGAATCTTCTCGCAGTTGCAGTGCTGTGCTCCGCACAATCGGGCAAGCAGACGTTCACCGGAATCATTACGGACAGCATGTGCGCCCGGGCCGATCATTCGAAAATGCAAATGGGACCGACGGACGCGCAGTGCACACGGGCCTGCATCAGCGAGCACGACGCCACGTACGTTCTGTATGACGGCAAGGAAGCCTTCGACCTAAGCGATCCGAAGATGCCCGAAAAATTCGCGGGACAAAAAGTGACGGTGACCGGCACGCTGGACGCTAAGACCAAGACGATACGCGTGGACTCGATCGGGGCCGCGAAATAGGCTGGTCGCGCAGACGCCGGCGCAGTACACGGTTCCACCACATGATCAGGCCGGTCACAAACATGGCTGCGGGGGCGAGTCCGAATGCAGCCCAAATCGCCTTGGTGGTCTGGTCGCAGAGGCCGGGGCCATTACAAGGAAATCCTATGCCGTTAATGCGGCCGAAGTGCAAGATGGCGACCCAATAAATAAACCGGTCGCTGATGCGTCTACCGGCATTCATGGCGGTGAGGGGATCGAATCGATCGGCGAGGTCCTGAAAGAAATCCGGGTAAGCGAGATAGATCCCGCTTACCGCGAACACCAAGGTGAATCCAAGACTCCAGAAGCCGATCATGCTATGCAAGTCCCAGGTCAGGCGCTTCCAACCCGCGCCACGATGTAGTGACAAGCTGCGACGCCAGGTTTTTATGCCCGGCCACCAGACCACCAGACCCGTGGTAGCAAGCGCGAGCGCGGCGAGTGCGCCAACGCCGTTTACTTTCCGGCCGGTTTCTCCAGCGAAGAGATTGTCGTGGAGATCAAGTAGTTTCGAAGCGAGCCGGATGCCGGTTGGGATCGATTCGCCAACCTCGCTGCCACTCCGAGGATCGAACAGCCGCTTCTTGACCTCATCGCCGCGCCGTAGCCAGACATCTACCGCTTGATCGAGGTCCACGGCCCGGTTGAGACTCACAACCCGGAACCCAGGGTACAGCTGCGTGGCGGCCTGCCTAAGCTGCGCGTCGGTCAACCGCGGTCCTGAACCCTTGGACATGATCGGTTCGGGCGTCGCTGCTCTATAAAGCTCGTTACGGTAGACAAGGACGCTGCCCGTCAGGCTGATCATGAGAATGTAAAGTCCGACGGCGACGCCGGTCCATAAGTGCACCTGAAAGAGCGCTCTTCGTAACCAGATCTTCTGCGGCTGCCGAACCCAGCGCTTCCACAGAGTCAGCTGATTGGTCGCGCTCACTAGCGAGAGGCTACAATACACGGTCCGTGGTGTCAACGTTTCGGTCAGCGTTTCGGTCAGCTTATTGATACGTTAACGGCGCGCGGGCTGGTTTTGTTGCTCGGCGAGAATCGCTTTGAACATGGCTTCCTGCAGGTCGGATTCCAGACGACAGCCCGAGGGATCGACGAAGGGATTCGGAGCGCCGGGTTTTAGTTTGGCATACTTCTCGGCCATGCCATATTCAGCCGGGTGGTCGCCGAGCGGGACGTCACAGGGTAGTGTGCGGACGACTGCAAAGGAGTGCTGGAATTCATCGATCACAGGAGCAGTCAAAACCTCGGGCGAGCGCAGGCTGGAGTAAAAGACGACCTGGTAAGTCTTGCCGGCCTCGGTTACGGGCATGGTCCATGCGGTTGCGCCGCGCGTGTGGCCAGCGGTTAAATGCGCGGTGAGTGTTGCGCCGCCGAGCTGGACGGTGTCGCCGTCGTGGATGATGCGATCCATAGGGTGCTCTTTGCCGCCGGGCTTCATGGCTTTGAGAGCGGGGACATCCTCGGCCATAGAAACGACCTGCGCGCCGGTGAGCTCCTTCACGAGCGCGTCACCTTCCATGTGATCGCCGTGGGCGTGGTTGCCGAGCAGGATCTTGGTGTCGGAGAACTTGAAGCCGAGCTGTTCGATCGATTTTTGGATAGTGCGAACGTTGCGCTCGTAGGTGCTGTCCATCAGGATGTTGCCCTGCGGCGTGACGATCAGGAATGCGCTCAGGGTTTTGGTGCCGACATAGTAGATGTTGCCGACGATTTTGTGAGGGGGGAAGGCGGTAGTCTGATCTTCGGGCGTCCCCATGTTGCGGGCCAGGATGGATCGGGGAGTGAACGTCTTTCCCTGGGCGTTGACCGAGGGATGGTCCGGAGCGTTTTGGGCGAACGCTGCGGCCCCGACCAGAAGGAATAGCTTTTGCATAGATGCCTCCAGGATTCGACGGGAAAACTATTGTAACGCTGGACGGGCGGTTGCGCTGCGCCACGGAGCTTAGTCTTCGGTGCCGCCCATGCGGTCTCCGGTGTTGACCCAGTACTAAAGATCGTTACTTATAAGTACTTTTGGCATTGTCACCGTTAGAAATATGCATGCTACTTTCGATTTGCATGGAGGATGCATGAACTCATTGAAATGTGTGCCCTGAGCCTTCTCGCTTGGGGGATGGTGATGCCCAATGCCAGAGCTGGCGTTATTAGTCTAGATCAGAGCAATCTGCCGGGGCTGAATGGCTATAGTCCGCTGGGCCCGACTTTTGTGCCCGGTGAGAGTACCGCCGAGATGGCCCAGGTTTTTACTCCCGGGGTCACCGGACAGATCACCAGCATCTCAGTTGATTTGTTGACCTTTAGCTACGTCCCATTCACGCCGATCTCGCTCCAACTGGTTTCGGTTACTGGCGGCATTCCGGATATCTCGGCGCCTCTATCGGCAGTGGTCACAGATTACATAGCCGCGGGAACTGGCTTCTCCAGCTTCGACCTCTCGCCCCTGAACATCAACCTGACTGCTGGTGTGCCGGTGGCTTACTGGTTGACGGCCGATCCGGCCAATGGCTTTTCCCGGTGGATCGGCGACTTCAGTCAGTCGTACTCAGGCGGCCAGACATTCTTTCGCTTTCCCGGCGCGACAGATGGAAGCCCGACGACTTTTTCCGATCCTCATTCCCTGATTCATGATAGTGCATATTTTCAAACGTTCATGCAGACGCCCGAGCCTTCGACGGCGGCAATTGTCGGTCTGGGCTTGCTGGCGTTAGGGCTCCGGCGCCGGGGAGCCAAGCAGCTTTCCAATTAAGCTTCCAGTCTTAGCCGGTTTCGTATCATCTTTGCCGCTGGACAACTCTCAGCTGTCGAGCGGCAACCCAAAATCTTGTTGGCGCCGCGAATTGGCCCCCACCTATTGCTCAACGGCTGGACGACAGTACAGGCAGGCCGACCAGAGGACGCGCTCAAACCCGAGAGGGCGTTAGAGTAGACAAATGAATCGTCGCCGGTTTGTCTCCAATCTGTTTGGCGCAGTTGCTTTCCGGGGCGCGGCTCAAACCAAGACGGCAAGGGGGGACCTCAACGTCAAGCGGGTTCTCGTTATGTTCAAGTGTCATCTGGACGTAGGTTTCATTGACACACAAGCCGCGGTAGTCAGGAAATATTTCGAGCAACATTTCCCAAACGCAATCCAGATCGCCAAAACAATGCGGGAGTCCGGCGAGGAACGGTACGTCTGGACCACAGGTTCCTGGCTGCTTTACGAATATCTCGAGCAGGCGGGCACGGAAGAGCGTAAGCGAATGGAGCAGGCTGTTGTGGCCGGCGACATTGCCTGGCACGCACTTCCCTTTACGTGGCAGACCGAGCTGTTGAACCGATCCGCTATAGCCGGCGCAATCGGGTTCTCGAAATCCCTGGACCGGCGCTTCGGCCGAAAGACAACAGGCGCGAAGATGACCGACGTCCCAGGCCATTCGCGGGGGCTCATCGGTCCCCTTGCCGAGAATGGTGTGACGTTGCTGGACATCGGCGTCAACTCGGCCAGCACTCCGCCCGATGTGCCTGCCGCCTTCCTCTGGAAAGACCCGGACGGCGCGTCGCTCGTCATGATTTATCACCGGCTGGCCTACGGCGGCGTGGTGCGGTTGCCCGGATCCGACTTGGCGGTCGCAGTTGACGTTCGTGACGACAATTTGGGGCCACACACGCTGGAAGAAATCGGCAAGATATACGCCGATCTGAGGCAACAATTTCCCAACGCGACCATTAAAGCTTCGAACCTGACTGATATCGCCAATGCTGTGGAACCTCACAAGAGCGCTCTACCTGTATTGACCCAGGAAATCGGCGATACCTGGATTTATGGGGTGTCGAGCGACCCAGTGAAGCTGGCGCGTTATCGCGAAGTGCTGCGATTGCGAACCGAATGGATTCGTGACGGCAAATTGCAGGTAGGGGATCAGGTTGATCTTGCATTCCTGGCGAAGTTTGCCCTGGCTGTGGAACACACTTGGGGAACCGATACCAAGACCTGGCTGGACTTTGATCACTACACGCCAGATGCTTTGGCCCAAATGCTGGCGCAGCCTCACTACCAGACGGTCACTGGTAGTTGGGTAGAGAAGCGCGCCGACATCGACGGGGGAATTGCCACGCTTCCGCCTGCGCTCGGCACCGAGGCCAATCATCGCCTGGAGCGGCTAAAACCAATCGCGCCTGAGACCTCTCGATTGAAGGCGCATGACGCCTCGATGCCGATTGAAACGGATCGCTTCACGATCGGACTCGATCCAGCCACTGGCGCAGTAGCGCGATTGCGGAGCAAGGCTAGCGGCCGCGAATGGTCGTCGGCCGAACATCCACTGGCGTTGTTCAGCTACCAGACCCTTTCCAAGCGCGATTACGATCGGTTCCTGGCCAGCTACATCACTGTTCAGACCGATTGGGCGCCTAAGGATTTCGGCAAACCGAATATTGAAAAGTTTGGGGCGCGGAGCCGGATGTGGACGACGAAGCTGACCAACTGCTTAGCGGGCGAGGGCCGGGACGAGTATCGAATCGTGGCTCACTTGCGGATCGAGGATGCGGGTTCCGCTGCGCGGGTCGTTACCGCCTGGCCGGCGGAATTGTACCTGGAACTCGTCCTTCCTAAATCAGAGCCGCTGATTCATTTTAATCTGACGTGGTTTGGAAAGCGCGCAAATCGCCTGCCCGAGGCAATGTGGTTGACCTTCAATCCAATTGCGCGGCTGACTGAGAATTGGGTGCTTTCGAAGGTAGATGGACTGGTGCGGCCGACTGACGTGGTTCGTGGTGGCAATCGACACATGCACGCTCTATCGCCGGGGCTTAGCTACCAGGATGAACACGGCAGATTTACGATTGAGACTTTGGATGCGCCATTAGTGGTGCTGGGAGAGAAATCACCAATCTATTTCTCAAACTCGCAGCCGGATCTTTCAAAGGGCATTCACTTCAGCCTTTTCAACAACGGTTGGGGCACGAATTACGTGCAGTGGTTTGGCGAAGATATGCAGTTTCGGTTCACCGTGCAAGCCTAGAGCCAAGTGTTCCGATAGCAATGCCCGACAAATGCCCGACAGCAATTGACAGCCGTTCGCTCGTAAATTATACTGAAACGGCTCGGGGAACTTTATGCAATATTTTCACCAATATGCGGCCTGTCTCGGACTGGCGCTCTGTACCTCTCTTTGGTCCCAGCCGACGCCGGTCAAAACGGCGCCAGCCATGGCAAAGTCTAAGGCGGATTGGCCTCCATCGGGACCAACGCCGCGCACTGCGGACGGCAAGCCGGATCTTTCGGGGGCCTGGGAGCCGAATGCATTCCGGCAGAATGTGGACCTCGTCAAAACCGGCGTCGACGTGCCATTTCAGCCTTGGGCGGAGAAACTATACCACGAGCACAAGGACGCCATGTCAAAGGATGACCCCGAGGGCTATTGTTTACCACCGGGCGTGCCGCGCCTCAGTACGACGCCATATCCATTCCGGATCATCCAAACACCAAATCTCATAATCATTGTTTATGAGGGTGGCGCGCACGTGTGGCGGCAAATCTTCACGGACGGGCGCCCTCACGCAGCCGATCCGGATCCTACTTGGATGGGAGATTCGATTGGACATTGGGACGGGGACACGTTGGTAGTGGACACGACCGGCTTCAACGGCAAAACCTGGATCGATGAATCCGGTTTGCCGACAACGCCGTCCCTGCACGTCATCGAACGGTTCCACCGGCTGGACTTGGGGCACATGGAGATTGAAAACACGATCGACGATACGAAAGCGTACACCAAGCCCTGGAAGTTCACGACTCATCCGCTGATGCTGAAGGGCGAATTGATGGAATATATTTGTCAGGAAAACAATAAGGACATCCCACACCTGGTTGGCAAGTAAGCAGTTGAAGAAGTCTCGCTGAGTCTGAATACAATCTGAGGGGGCAGTTATGCGATCCACGAGGTTCATCGCGTCTCTGTTGTTTGTATGCCTGGGAATGTTCGCGCAAAGCGACCGCGGCACCATCACAGGCACCATTACCGATCCTGCCGGCGCCGTTGTCGCCAACGCGCAAATTGAGGCCAGGAGTCTCGAAACTGGCGCAGTTTATCCGGCAGCCAGTACCACGACAGGAAATTACACACTCGCTCAATTGCCGGTCGGCACGTATGAACTCTCGGCCGCGGTGCCAGGCTTCAAGAAATACCTACGGCGAGGCATCACGGTGCAAGTGGCGGATACGCTGCGCATTGACGTAGCTCTCGAAGTAGGCTCAGCTACCGAATCAGTCACGATTACAGCTGACGCTCCCCTGCTCAAAACGGAAGGCGGCGATCTCAGCCAGAACGTCGCTACGGAAAGGCTGGATGAGCTGCCCATCCTGGGCATCGGTTCGGTGAATGCAGGAAGTTCCCAGATCCGGAATCCTTACGCGGTGGCGTCGCTGGTCTCGGGTTCTTACTACTCTCCCAACAACACCGTCAAGATCAATGGCGCTCCCGCCAACCAACAGGTCTATCGCGTGGAAGGGCAAGACGCCACGCTCGGTTATGCCAACTGGACAACCGCTGAGGTGCAGCCCAGCGTGGACGCGATCCAAGAGACGGCGATTCAGACCAGCAATTATGCGGCTGAATATGGTGGAGGCGGCGGAGGCGGCGTTTTTAACGTCACGATGAAGTCGGGCAACAATCAATACCACGGCAGCGGATACGACTATTTAATCAACGAAGCCTTTAATGCTGGCCAGCCGTTCACCAATGACGGGACCGGTCATCTGGTCCGGCAGCGCAACCGCCGCAACGACTTTGGCGGCACGCTCGGCGGACCGGTGGTGATTCCCAAAGTCTATAACGGGCACGACCGAACCTTCTTCTTTTTCAATTTTGAGCAATTGATCGGCAATGACATCGTCGCTAATACGCCCCAGACTGTTCCGACGATGGCTTATCGGCAAGGGGATTTCAGCCACGCGCTGGGGAAGGTTCTCGGAACTGATCCTTCGGGCAATTCGATTAGCGAGAATCAGATTTACGATCCGAGATCAAACCAGATTGTAGGCGGCAAGATCGTCCGGACGCCATTTGAGAACAATATGATTCCCATGAGCCGGCTCGATAAAGTGGCTCTGGCGATTCAATCCTACATACCGCTCCCACAGATTTCGGCGCCCGTGAACAATCTAACCCCCGTGTTTCCAACCGACCGGAACACGATGATCCCGTCGCTAAAGATCGACCAGTATTTCAGCTCCAAAGACAAGCTTTCGTTCTATTGGTCAAAGACCGGAACCGACGGCCAGTATTCCAATACGACGGGTGGGGCGGACGGTTTGCCGCAGCCGATATCCGCGGCGATCGGAACATTCATCCATTCCTGGGTGGTGCGTGCAAATTACGATCGCACCATCTCGCCCACGATCTTGCTGCATTTAGGTGCGGGCTACCAACATCTGTTTTTCAACCAGGACCCGCCCACGCGGAATTTCAATCCGATCACCGCGCTCGGTCTACAAGGGCCTTTCAGTCCTAAACTCTTCCCGGAGTTAATAAATTTAGGCTCCGCCACGCTGGGCGGGCTCAAAGCTCCCAACGGGAACATCGGTCCGGCGGCCGATGCATATAACTGGATGGAGAAGCCGACGGCTGTCGCGAGCCTGATGTGGGTGAAGAGCAATCACACTTACAAATTCGGCGCGGACATGCGCGTGGAAGGGTACCCTACCAAGTTTTTCACCGGCAGCGACGGGGTCTTCACCTTTTCAGCGGCAGAAACGGGTCTGCCTTACCTGAATGCGACTACATTGGCGGGGGGCAGTGTTGGCTTTCCTTACGCCAGTTTCCTGCTGGGACAAGTAGATGCGTTCAACATTGTCCCGGTGAATTCTCCCAAGTTTGGCAAACAGCAGTGGAGTGTGTTCATCCAAGACACCTGGAAGGTCGCCCGCAACTTCACGCTGGATTACGGCATACGCTGGGACTACGGCACGTACGAGAAAGAGCAATATGGCCGTCTGGCCACGCTTTCTCCGACGACTCCGAACCCGTCCGCCGGCGGATTCCCCGGCGCGGTAATTTTTGAAGGTTCCGGGCCCGGGCGCTGCAATTGCAGTTTCGCGCACAATTATCCTTACGCGATAGGGCCGCGGCTGGGAGCCGCTTATCAATTCGCTCCAAAGACGGTGCTGCGCGCAGGCATCGGAGTGGTCTACTCCAGCACTCCCGAAAACAATCAAACTACCGGCCGAGCGAGCCCGAATTACACCACAATTTCGCCCGCTTTCGGCACGGCAGCCATGACGTTTGCCGGGGGTGTTCCGCTAACTGCCAGCCAGATTGCGTGGCCGCAGTATACGCCCGGATTGTATCCGTTGCCAAACAGTCTGTCGGGCCCTCCGGTGGTTGTCGATCAAAACGCCGGCCGTCCTGGACGACAGATTCAGTGGAGCATAGGAATCCAGCGCGAGATCTTCACCAATCTAGCCGCGGAAGTGACTTATGTCGGCAATCGAGGCGCCTGGTGGCAAGCCTTCCAGATGGTCAATTACAACGCGCTTTCGCCGGCGATTCTCGCTGCGCACGGGTTAAGTTTGAACAACCCGGGCGACGTCACGCTTCTGAACTCGCCGCTGAACTCGGCGCTCGCCAGCCAGCGCGGTTTCAATAATCCTCCGTATACCGGCTTTCCGCTGACTGCAACCGTGGCTCAGTCGTTACGGCCGTTTCCGCAATTCAATTCCGGGTTGACTCCAATCTGGGCGCCGTTAGGCGACACGTGGTACCACGCTCTGCAGGCCAAGGTCACCAAGCGCTTCTCGCATGGCTTGCAGTTTATTTACAACTTCACTTGGCAAAAGAGCCTGACGCTGGGAACGGAGAACGACACAGGGGGCGGCCTCTTTGGACAAGTCAACGATGTTTTCAATCGGGGCAACGCGAAAACGCTGTCCGGATATGATCAAACGTACGTCAGCACGCTGGCCCTGACATATACGCTGCCTAAATGGAATACGAACAAGTGGTTGTCGTATGTATTGAGCGACTGGCAAATGAGTCCGGTTTTGTCGTACCAGAGCGGTCTGCCGATCCTGTCGCCTTATGCTCAGAACAATCTGAACTCAGTCACATTCCAGGCCGCTAACCTCGCGCCTGGACCTGCGTTCGCGACATTTGCAAATCGTGTACCCGGCGTGCCATTGTTCGCGCAGGGGAAAGACCCGAACTGCCATTGCATTAATCAAGGGCAGGACTTCATATTGAATCCCGCCGCCTGGGCAGATCCGCCCGCAGGACAGTTTGGCACCGCGGCGCCGTACTACACCGACTACCGGTATGAGCGCCGGCCGGTTGAAAACTTCGCTTTTGGGCGCATTTTCCGCATCAAAGAGCGCGCGGAATTCAACATTCGCATCGAGTTCAACAACGTTTTCAACCGGACCGAGCTGCCGAATCCCACTTCCACTAATGCTAAGCTCTCGCAGACCATAGTAGCTGGGCGCGTTGTTTCGGGGTTCGGCGCGGTCAACACTTCGAGCCTCACCACTGGCACAACTTTCAGTCCGCCGCGGACCGGCACGCTGGTCGCCCGTTTTCAGTTCTGACGAGAGCGGAAAACCGGAGCGCTAAAAATTCAGCTTGAGCATGAACTGCACCTGACGGCCCTTATTGACGGTGTTGGTGATGTTTCCGAAAGTGGCCACCGCCAGTTGCACTCCCGGCTTATCAAACTGGGGCGTATTGAAGAAGTTAATAAATTCGCTGCGAAAATCGAGGGAACGCTCCCCACCCGGCAGACGAAAGCTTTTTCCAAGAGCGACGTTCCAGTTGGCCGTTCCATCTTTCCGGAATGTATTCATGCCGAGATTGCCGCGACCGCTGGGAAGAATATTGGTATCAAAATATTTGCAATGCAGATATGGGAGACCGTCCACTCCAGGGCGCTGGCAAGTGTTGGCCGCCAATAACGCGGAGGCCGTATCGGGGTTGTCGAAGCTCTTTCCCAATAGAGACGGGTTCAAGATATTGGGACGATCCTGAGTATCGCCGTCCACGTTGCCGAAGCCGGGCCCATCCGATCCGGTGTGTATATGGAAGGGAAGTCCGGACTGGAAAAGGGTGGTGCCCGAGATCTGCCAGCCCTTGAGCGCTGCCGCCGGCCATCCGGTAGATCCTGCAAGAAAAGGAAAGCGATAGACGTAGCTGAGGCTCAAGACCTGCGGCGTATCAAACAGCGCCAAGCCTTTTTGGTCGGAGACGTGATTACAGCTTTCACAGGTGGATGCGCCCGACTCGGCGGGAACCTCGACTCCGGACGCAGTCTGGGTGAAATCTCCACCAATGTCGATGTTCTTACTAAAAGTGTAAGCCGCTCGGAACGTGAGGCCGTGGGTCACTCTCTTTTCGACGCTGATTTGAGCGGCGTCGTAATAGTCGATGCTGTTGTTTTCCACCTTATAAATCGCTCCGTAGCGCTGATCGGGACGACGTTGATTGATGGTGGCCGATGTGGTTGGAACTCCCGGCACTACCACGGGCCGGTTGTACGTTCCTTGCGTGAGTAGATGGAAAGACCGGCTCCCCATGTAGGCGAGATGCACCCGGGTTTGCGCCGGCAGCGCCCATTCAAGCGCGAAATTATACATATGAGTATAGGGAGTGACCAGATCCGGGCTCAAGAGATACAGGGCTTGTTGCGCGCCCGGAATCGGCTTCATGCCAGGAGCGGCTTTGGCCAGCGCGAGGGCATCGACCAGAGTGGGTGTGTTGATTTCCAACACCTGTACGGAAGGAAGGTTGAAGCGCGTGGTTTGGTACGTGACGGGGAAGATGGAACCAAACGAGATGCCATAAGCTGAGCGAACCGTGAGCCTGCCTCGGCCAGGATTCCACGCCAAACCAAACCGAGGCCCAATTCCGTGCTGCCACGGCATCTTGGGATCGGTGAGATTGTTCACTTCCGTGGGCGATGTCTCCACTTCATAGCGCACTCCCATGTTGATGCTGAACGTGGGGGATACACGGAATTCGTCCTCCAGGTAAACAGCGTGCTCCCAGTTGCGGAAGCCGCGATAGAGGTCGCCAATCGTGATGGTAAAGAGATCCGGGGTGCCTAGCAGGAAGTTTTCCACCGTAGTGCGTCCAAAATTCGGACTAAACTTCAGCGCGCCGCGGCTAGTGTTGCTTTGCAGATCGTTCACCTGGGAACGGGTGCTGCTCCAACCGAGTTTGAGCGTGTGCCGCCCCATGGTCCGGCTGACGTTGGCAAACGCTTTGAAACGATTCTCCACTCTCAATCGCGGGAACTGTATTCCCGGGCCGATCGCGGCCAAATCCGCCTGAGAAGAACTGCCGCCCGCAAATATGATATCCGGAACGGTAGGAAAACCCAAAGGTGCGAGGAGATCGTTAAACTGCCGGGTGGGCAGCAGGGACGCCCGAACACGGTCTAAATGAAAACCAAACTGGCCGACCGTCCGCGGAGAGAAAACGTGTGTGAGATCGGCGTACGCGGACTGGCTTCTCAAATCCGTTTGCGGATTCTGTCCGAGCACCAACTGGAACGGGTCTTCGCTGTACTGGCTCACCGAATACAAACCGGCCACCGACGTCTTGTCGTTCGGCTTTATGTCCAGCCGCGCCAGCCCATCGGCGGTCACAACGCTGCGCGGAGCGTTGGTATTGAGCTGCCGTAGGCTGACAGCCGGAAGGTTGGGAAACTCCGCCGGATACGCCTTCAACAAATCGGAGATGATGGCCCTGGTTTGCGGGTCGGGCGCAGTCGGCGTCCGCTCGGATCCCAAGGGCGCCTGCAGGTTGCCGTTGACCATGCCGGAATTAAAAATCTGGCCGAAATCGAGGAGCAGCGATACCTTGCGGGAGATCAGGGGGCCTCCCGCCGCCAAGCCGTAACTCGTGATTCGAGAAGGGAGCAAAGGCCCGACGTTAAAAAAATTACGGGCGTTCAGGGCGCTGTTTTGATGCGTCGCGGAGGCCGCGGCGTGCCACTCCCGCAGGAGTGTTCGCGGGCGAAGGGGCTGGAAGCTTAACAGCGGCGCTCCATATTCGGCGCCGAAATAATTGTCCTCGGCGAAAAACTCAGGAATGTAGGTCGGGCTTGCCCCGCGGAAAAGCGTGAGCAAGTTCCGGAGGTCGTTGAGGTCGATGCGGTAGACGAAGATGTTCGGATTCCGCTCTTCGAGTCCGGCCACTCCTTCGGCCGTCGGTGCGATTAAGTGAAAGTCGGCGCGAGCAGGAGCGTCGCTGTTTACGGCTACTTCCTGCCGCGGCACCGGCTGGCCATTCGCAATGGAGGCGGTCACGGTATAAACTCCCGGCTCCAAATTCGGGATGACATAAGAACCATCCTCCGCCGTAGCGACTTTCACGCTAGCAGGTTCGTTATTGGCACTGACCGTGACGGTCGCTCCTCGAACCGGTTGCCCTTGAGCGTTCAGCACCCGCCCCCGAATCTCCCCGCCAAAGGCTACCGTTGACGCCAAAAACGACACAAAGAGAGGGGCTAAAACAAGGGCGAGCTTCATGTACGCGGGGATTTCCGTCGACCAAACCCGGGACTTTGCATTCAAACATTATCGCGCTTTCCACACGAGAATCTGACGCTTGCTTTGTCCCGCGGCAGCTGCCGAAGGAGTGATGTGAGGATTCCAGCGAAGCCGAACGGCATTCCGGGATGAACCTGAACACCACCGGAGCGTAGCGATGCTGGCTTTTCGATTTTGCAAGGCGTGTTCGGTTTCGTCAAGGAAAATTATCCGCAAGCAGTGACGAAACGGGCCGCAAGCGAGGAAATATGCGATCGGCCCGGCGTCAGGTCCCTTTTGACATTCGCGGGCGGGCTCCACTGGCACAGGAGGCCTGGCCCCATACATCAGGTAAATCCGCCCTCTGTGGTTTTTGGGATGCTTGACCGAGAGCCAATTGAGGATCTGAGCTGGCGGCGAGTCCGGCTGTCAGAGCCCCACTAAAGAGTTTGCGTCGCGAAACATTCGTAGCCATAATTTGAAATCTTCGTTTTACGTACCGGCTAAAAAGAGGCCAACCTCCATCCGGGCTTCCCAAATGGAAACTTGTAAGAACTGGCGAACGTCATCGACTGGCGGGGTTATGGTTGTCTTGCCGGCTTAGCTTGTTCATATACGAGGCAACATGATCATAATACTGAGTACTAATCTCGCGGCTAGGCCTGCCTCAGCGTCTTCACCGCAGCCGCTTGGTTGCGCAAAGACCTCAAGTTGATCCGGTTATATTCGGCCGTCGATCGCAATCAAGCCAGTCGGTCTACGGCCAGCAGGATTCCGTGCAGCAACGCTTCCGGCCTGGGTGGGCATCCGGGGATGAAGACATCCACGGGAATTACCTGATCCACTCCGCCTCGAGTAGCATAGTTAACGCCGAAGATGCCGCCGCTGATGCCGCAAGCGCCGACGGCCACGACAACTTTCGGCTTCGGAGTGGCATCGTATGTCTTGCGCAACGCCAGTTCCATGTTGCGGGTAACCGGACCGGTCACGAGCAGCATGTCCGCATGGCGGGGCGAAGCGACAAAGTGGATACCGAAGCGCTCGATGTCATGGACGGGGTTATTGAGCGCATTGATTTCCAACTCACATCCGTTGCAGGAGCCGGCATCGACTTGTCGGATGGCGAGGGATCGGCCGAGAACATCGTGGATCCTGGTTCGGAGGCTGTCGCCAACCCCTTGCTGACCGGCGCGGTTCGGTATCGAATAGCTGGTAAGAACAAGGTCACGGCGGTCCCTGGTGGCCATTTTAAATTCCTGCGTGATAGTCACAGCTCCATCCATCGAAACTTCCGCGCATTGCCCGCAGAAAATGCATCGGCCATAATCGACCGCGACTTGCTGCTGCCCCCCTTCATCGTCCACAGTGATTGCTCCGGTGGGACAGATTTCCGCGGCAGGCCGCGCATCGTGCCACTTCGCAAAGTCGAAAGCAGGCCGGCCGCGAAAGTGCTCCGAGACCCGCGCAGGTTCTTGCGGGTATGACGCAGTTACGATGCCGGTGCGGAAAGTCTTTTCAAGAATCTTGAACATGGGTCAGCGGTCCGTGCCCGAATAAGAAAGATTGAAGCTTTTGTTAATCACCGGGAAATCGGCGATGATATTGCCCTGTACAGCTTCCACCAGCGCGGGCCAGTTGTTGACTGATGGATCCTTGATCTTGCAGCGTTCCAGGCGATTTCCGGGCGCTGTTCGCACCCAGTGAATAATTTCGCCACGCCATCCTTCCACGGCGCTCAGCGCACAACGGCCAGCCGGTATCTCTTGAGCTGGCGCACAGTGTGGCCCGTCGGGCATGTGAGCCTGCAGCGCTCGAATCATGGCGATCGACTCCTTCACCTCGTCTACGCGTACCTGCAAGCGGCTTAAAACATCACCGCCTTCTTGAACGGGCACGCGGAAGCTGAGACGGTCATAGGCGGAATATGGATGATCGCGGCGGACGTCGCGGTCGATTCCCGAAGCCCGGCCACCGACGCCGACGATTCCGAGCGCTTTGGCCTTGTCGGGGTGGAGAAAGCCGGTGCGTTCCAGACGATCACGGGTAGAGTCGGAGGAGTTGATCAGGGCGACCAGCTCCCGGAAATCGCGCTCGGCGAGGTCGACCGTGTTTTGAAGCGCTTCCAACTGATGCACTTTCCAACTCCTGCGTACGCCACCCACCGAGACCATGCCTCGCAACAACCTGTTTCCGGTAAGCGTTTCGTTCAGACCGGCAAATTTTTCCCGAAGAGTACCGGCATGCGCATTGGCGACGACGAAACCAACGTCGGTGGCGATAGCGCCGATGTCCGCGACATGATTGTAGATTCGTTCCAGCTCCAGCAGAATGGTGCGGATCACCTTGGCCCGAAACGGAACCTCCACGTCGCCCGCTCTCTCGATTGCCTGGCAGAACGCAGTGCCATGTGAAAAAGACGAGTCACCGGAGATACTTTCGGCAAGAAATACTGCCCGATGAATAGGCAGATGCTCGAAGAGTTTCTCGGTCGCTTTGTGGGTGTAAAACATGCGCAGCTGCAGGTACAAAATGGGCTCGCCCGCCACTGCAAAGTTAAAGTGGCCTGGTTCAATGATGCCGGCATGAACAGGACCAACGGGAATTTGAAACACTCCCTCGCCCAACGTGGGCCGATACTCATGTTGCTCTCCCTCGAACAGAGGCAACACCTGGTCGATGGCAAAGTCCTTTCTTAGCGGATGCACGTCGGGCCAGTTATCATGCAACGCCACTCGCCGGGGGTTGGGATGACCGTCGGCTTCCAATCCGAACCAGTCCTGGATCTCACGCTCCTGCCAGTTCACTGCCGGCAGATCGGCGGCCAGTGAAGGAAATTGCGCCTGACCAGGAGGAATGGCAAGTCTCAGAATCAGGAAGCACGGGTCACCGAGCCTGTCGAAAACGTAGTAAATATAGAAGACGCCTTCGCTCGCCAGGCGATCTTCGGCGAGGACGGTCACCAGCCTGGCTCCGTGCTCGGCCATCAGGCTGCGGACGGCTTCGCGCAAGTCTTCGCGGTCGACGCTCGCGTACAACTCATTTGTGGAGCGGATGTCTAGTAAACGACTCCGTTCCGGGAATCTTTCGAGCAGTGCTTGGAAGATATCGGGCATCGGCTAGTCTCCGGTTACCACCTTCGCCGCGCCACGAACTAGTTCCATCAACGGCGCCGGAATCCAGAACGCGATGATCACGAGAACTATGGCCAGCGTAAGCATCGACAGATTACGCCAGGGATGCCACGCCGCTGGAGGCTCGCCATGAGACGGACCCAGCACCAGACTGCCGATATGAATCAGCGCGCCAGTGAAAACACCCGTACCGAAGACGATGAACAATATGCTCGCGAGTGTGTGCCCGCCCGCCAGCGACGCCCGAAGAATGAGGAACTCGCTTTGAAACAGACTGAACGGCGGCATTCCGATGGTGGCCAGCATCGCCATCAGAAAAACAGTTCCCGTCAGAGGCATGGTTTGGATCACGCCGCCTTTGATTTTGCGGAACAAGTCGGTTTTGAAATGCTGGGAAACGTTACCGGCGCACATGAACAGCAGAGCCTTGGCCACGGTGTGAAACAGCATGTGCAACATGAGCCCCATTGACGCGACCGCACCGCCAACTCCCAGGCCGATAACCATGATGCCGGCGTGATCGATGCTGGAGTAGGCCAGCAGACGGCGGAAATTTCGCTGAATCAGCACAAACGGCACGGCAATGCCCATCGATAGCATGCCGAACATCAGCAGCAGGCTACCGGGAAAGCCCGGCCCAAGGCAGCGGCTGCTCAGAATGTAGAAGCGAATCAGGCCATACAGCGCGCAGTTCAACATCGCGGTCGACAGGATCGCCGCCGTCGGCACCGGCGCTTCGCTATAGGCGTCCGGTTTCCAGGTATGCATCGGCGCCAACCCGGCTTTGGTTCCGTATCCCAACAGAGCCAGAATAAATGCCAGCCGCAAGGTGGTCTTGTCGAGTTGCGCGGCGCGCGCTGCCAAGGCGGACCAGTTCAGACCAGCGAGAGTATCGGATCCCTCGAGATTGTGAGCCGAATAGTAGAGGAGAACAGTTCCGAACAGTGCCATCGACAATCCGACGCCGCCAATGATCGCGTATTTCCAGGCGGCTTCGAGCGAGGTGACCTTCCCATAGAAAGTGACCAGGAACACAGAGGCCAGCGTGGTGGCCTCGATCGCGACCCACATGACACCCAGGTTGTTGGACACGGTCACCAGCAGCATCGCGAAAATGAAAATGGGCGTGAGTGTGTAGTACATGCGGAGCTTGGCGAAAACCGTGGCGCCGTTACCTTCCGCCGTCAATGCTCCGCCGCGCTCGTCTTCACGCAGATAACCGACCGCATAGACGGAACACACCAGCGCCATGGACGCGGTGAGAAGAATCACTAAAGCACTCAAATGGTCGGCGTAGAGAAAGCCGTCCCACAAGGACACCGGGCCTTGGTGGAGCACGCGGCCTGCCAGCAGGATTGCGATGACGAAGGTCACCAGGAAGCCTGCCAGGTTGATGGCTTCCATGGCCGGGCGTTTACGTGATAGCCACGACATTAACGCGGCGACGAGGGGAGTGGCGAGCAAGACGATCAGGAGCATCCGCTAGCCTTGCAGCCTCCGCATTTTACTTACGTCCATGGACTCGAATGTTTCCCGGATCCGATACACCAGAATTCCGAGAGCAAGCACGGCGATCAGAACATCGAAGAACACTCCAAGTTCGACAATCAACGGCATTCCATAGGTCAGGGAAATCGTGGCCAGGAACAAGCCATTTTCGAGCGAGAGCAAGGCCAGCACCTGCGTCAGAGCTTTGCGTCGGTTGATCATGGTAAAGAAGCCGATCAGAAAAAGAGAAATCGCCACCGCGAGGGTGTTATGGCCCAGGCTGGATGCGCCGGTCGTTTGATCGGGCCGGTAGAATGAGGCAGCGACGATATAACCCACCAAAGTCAGGCCGCCGGCGATCAGCACTGAAATCGGCGCGTTGATGAACGGCTCGATTTCCTGCCGGATTTCGATGCGGTCCACCAGGCGCTCCAGCAGTATGGGGACCAGAATCGCTTTGACCAATAGCGTCAGAACGGCTGCAATCAAAAGATGCGGCGCATTGTTGAAAATTGCGATGGTGCCGGCGATCAACGCCAGCAAGAACGACTGCAGACCGAAGATTCGGATATTGGTCACCAGCCAGCGCTGGGCGGCCATGGCGATCTGGAGCACCAACACGGCCGCCGCCGTCAGCGTCACCAGCTTGGCGCCGAACTCGGGATTGAGGAGGGTGTGCATAGTGTGTCAGAACAAGAAAGTAGACACCAACGCGAGCGCGCCCAGCGTGAATGCAACCGCCAGCAACTCCGGTACGCGAAACAGGCGCATCTTGGCATTGGTAGTCTCCACCAAAACGATTGCGCAACTTAAAGCGATCAACTTGAGCAACAAATAGCCGAAACCGGTCAGAACACCCGCGATTGACCAGCCGATTTCGAGACCGAAGGGCCAGAAGCAATTTATCAGGAGCATCATCAAAAGAAGCTGCTTGATTCCCCCGCCCCATTCGATAAGAGCCAGATATTGTCCGGAGTATTCGAGAATCATGGCTTCATGGATCATGGTGAGTTCCAGGTGCGTGGCCGGATTGTCGACCGGGATGCGGCCCGTTTCGGCAATGAGCACCAGGAAAAGCGCTGCGAACGCCAGCATCTGCGAGGGTGCCAAAAATCGCCATTGTTGTCCGACAGCCGCCTTGACGATTTCCGAGAGGCTGGTGGAGCCCGCGCCGATGGCTACCGTGAAAATGGCCAGCATCATAGCCGGCTCGGCGAGCGCGGAGATAGTCATCTCCCGGCTGCTGCCTAAGCCGCCGAACGAGCTGCCCGTGTCCAATCCACCGAGCGCAGTCAGAAAACGGCCGAGCCCAAGCAGGTAGACCACGGCCAGCACTCCGCCGTATAAGCCCAGCGGCGCTTCCGCTGAAACCATCGGAATCATCAGTCCCGCCAGGATCGCCGTGAGGAAGACAAAATAAGGCGTCGCGGTGAACAGCCACGAGGCGGTGTTCGGGATCACCATGCCTTTGCGCAGCAGCTTGTAGAGATCGCGGTACGGCTGGAAGATACTAGGGCCTCGCCGCGTCTGCAAGCGGGCTTTCAGCTTCCTGATGAAACCGCTGAGCAGAGGCGCAACCGCCAGCAGCAGGATCAACTGCACCAACGACTGTAGTGCCGCTTGCATCATCCGCGCGCTCCAAACAGCAGGAGGGCAATCAGCGCGATGAAGATGTAGGCGAGGTAAGCGTGAATACTGCCTGCCTGCACCGCGCGCATCCGACTGGCAAGGGCCAGGATTCGGTCCTTAATAGGATCGTAGAGATGCTTTTCGAAGGTAGGTTCTATCTCGCTCTCGAATCGGATCGCCGTGGGATAGTAGGGCGAAACGTCGAACTCAGCCTGGATCTCGCGGTGCGGCCGGTAGAGAGCGGAGAAAATCATCCGCAGAGGCTTGGAGAACGCGGTGGCAGTGTATTCGTTAGCGGCGGTCAGCCCAGGCAAGCCACAATCCCAGACTGGCCCTCTGGAGGTGCGCGCCTTGCGTCCCCAGGCCAGCCACAGCAGGGCCGGCACGATAGAGAGCACCACCAGCATGGCCGCGATTCCTGCCGTCGAGATGGTTCCGCTGCGAGCCGCGCCCGCCGAAATCACAAAGCCGTTGGCGGCCACCAGCGCCGAACTCACACGCAGCCCGAGAGTCTGCTGCGTGATCGGGTCGAACACCGGCAGGAACCAACTGGCTCCCAGGCCAAGTACGACGCAGCTAGCAGCGAGAATTCCCATTCCAATCGACATGGAGGGCGCCACTTCGCGCGCTTCACCGGCTTCCTTACTTCTCGGAAGGGCGAGGAAGGTAATGCCAAACGCTTTCACAAAACAAGCGGCCGCGAGAGCCGCTGTTAGCGCCAGAAGCGCGCCCGCCATCGGGAATAGTAAGCGCGTGAGACTTTGCGTAGTCCCGAATCCGGCCAGCAGGCTTTGATACGTCAGCCATTC
>Ga0070714_100000895_pt1 | contig 21125 bp, 18 predicted proteins | sample LARL83metaG_FD_65450 | JGI IMG/M metagenome (GOLD analysis project Ga0070714, IMG submission 65450) | Corn, switchgrass and miscanthus rhizosphere microbial communities from Kellogg Biological Station, Michigan, USA - LAR L8-3 metaG | ecosystem: Host-associated > Plants > Roots > Rhizosphere ... | reverse complement strand
TCGTCGCTCGACAGCTTCCATTGGCGCTCTACGCCGGCGGCCGTGACGAGGTAATGGATGTGCATCGAGTACTCGGGCAGGGCCACCGGGTGCGACTGCGGGCAGCCGTTGCCAGCCGGGTAGGCCATGTGGCTCTTGTGGTCCGGGCTGTCCAGGTTCTTGCCGTCCCAGCACTGCGGAAAGAACACCTCCATGCTCATGTAGTCGCCGACCGGGCAGCTCACGAAGGTCTGCGCCTCAATGAGGCCGCCCGTGGCGGACAGCGTGTTGTGGCAGATGTAGCGGTACGGCTGTCCAGTGCCGACTCGGCGATTCATCGGATCACCAGCGATCATGCGCAGACCCGCGGGGTACGGCTTGACATCGGCCGGCTTCACGCCGCCGTAGCCGGTCTTGTAGTAGAAGTCTGCATAGGCCGGCATGACGACCTGCTTCGTCGTCATGTTGATCATCGACGGCGCCCAGTAGCCGGTGCGGTTGATGGTGCCCCCGTTACAGGTGGAGTTGCCCTTGGCCACAAGCGAGGCGTTCGTCGAGTAGGCATCGGTCGTGGTGTTGCCGAAAAACGTGTGCAGGTGCGAGCGGCCGGGCTGCCCTGGGTACACGATGGGGTCGTCATTGGCGACGTGCGAAGCTTGGCACTGCAGACGGAACGCGCCCACGTCGTAGGGGCCTTGAATGCCGGGCAGGCCGGTGCCGGGCACGAACGGGGACAGGCGCTCGGTGCTGTACCCAGCCGAACCAACCGGGAAGGGCTTGGCCGCCAAGATGCCGGGCGGCATCGATGTCACGGGCGGGTTTTCTTTGACTGGCGGGATGGGGTCGGGGTCCACGGGGGGGGGCGGATTCTTGCCTGGCTGCACCAGCTCACTGACCCCGCCTGTCTCCGCGCGGCAACGCATGCCGACCACGGGCGCGCTCGGGTTGAGCGCACGCTTCGCTTTCACTGCTTTTTCAAGGTCGTCCAGGCACTCCTGGCCGCTCCAGTAGTCCTTCTGGTTCACGCGGGTTGAGCCGTCGTACAGGGCGCCGGGGCGGGGGAAGGTGTAGTACTTGGTGGTGGGCGCCGTGGAGGCGGTCTGCGCATGCGCAGCAAAGGACATCGCGGCGAGCGCGACAACGGACAATTTCGACTTCATGGGGGGACCTCACTATCGGCGGTTATGCGGCCAGGCCGCGGGTGGTGCTCAGGCTTTGGCTTTCACGTTGTGTTTTTTCGCGTAGGGGGGAACTCCGTCCTCTTCCCATGAGCCGCCAAGGCCAATGATCGAAAGCAAGGCGCCCTCGATCGAGATGTGAAACCAACCGGGCCATTCGCCCATGGTGAGCGGCGCGAAGGCACCGACCACCGACACCCCGAACAGCGCGGCGTAGCGCAGCTGCCATGACCATCGCGTGCTCCACTGCCGCATGACCTTCGCCCGCATCAGGCACGAGTAAGCGACGAAGAGGCACAGCACGCAGTTGACGATGGCAAGCAGCAGCTGACCGTTGGTGGGGGTCATCATCATTTTTCGGTCTCCCTGAAGCGCAGCCGCAGCCAGTCGCCAAGGAGCCGCGTGCCGAAGCCCCACAGCCGGCCCAGGTCGCTGGGGATCTGCTTGTAGCGAAACCCGATGAGCCCGGCGATCGGCACGAACCACACCTGGGCTTCAAACGGGGTGTACTTGGCGCACACCATCGAGATGGAAACCGTGACCAGCACGGCTGCAAGGGTCCCGACCGCTGCGTTCACGAGGGTGGCCATGGAGGTCTTCGTGTCGTCTTTGACCGTGCCCAGGTAGGCGCCCACGCATGAGGCGACGATGATGACCAGATAGGGCCCGATGTACTGTGCCGCCGCCTCAGATCCGAAGACGAATGCCGACGCCTTGATCGCTGCGGACACGATGTCCAGGGCTGGCTGAGGGGGTGGCGTCAGCTGCATGGCTCACCTCACGGCTTCAGGGCAGCCAAGGCCGCCTCCAACTGCTCGACACGTGCGGCCATGCGCTTGTGCTCGCGCCGGTTCCATGCGGCCTCGAACGCGAAGGCTTCTTCGTAGCGCACCGACCAGCAGTCGCCCGCCGCGCGCACGAGTTCTTTGGTGGCCGGCGACACTTCGCGGATATACGCCGGCTCCAGTTCGACGACCTCCTCGCCCACCTCTTTGGTCAGCACGAAGAGGCCATCTTTGTCGATGTGCGCAGGGATCTCGTGTGCCGGAATGACCTTCACCACGGCGGGTACACGCTCCTGAACGGCAGGCACGTCGCGGAACTGGTCGTCCCACTTGTCATGGCAGAGCAAGGCGAACCGACGGCCATCCAAGCCCTGCCGCTCGAACGCCCCGAGGATGTACTGGGCCACGGTGCCCGAGTGCAGTCGAGCTTCGTCGCCCTTCTCTTGGTACGAGGTGATGAGTTGGTAAACCACCCATCGCACCTCTGCCCAAGCGTCGAGCGCCGCGTCGTCGATGTCAACAGGGTTGAGCTTCGTGCGCTCGTCCGAGGTGATCGTGAAGGCCACCTGTGTGTTGCCGCCAGACCAAGGCAACACAGCGCTGCCACACAGGACCGCGTTGGCTGCGCCGGGTTCAATTGACTGAGCACCGTTGCGCGCAACGAAGAAGCGCACCGCATTGCTGCCATAGAACTCGTAGCCGTACGCCTGGTCCTGGAAGAAAACGGCATTGCTGCCAGTGTTCCAGGAGCGATAACCGACCCGAGACCCGGCCGTGTTGTAGAACTGCTCGACGATGTTGTTGTTCTGCCAGCGCGCGACGATGTTGCCGGAGTCCGCGATCGCAGCAGGGCGCGCCCACAGCAGCGGGTCGCCGACAAGTGGCGAGTTCGCGCCGAACGAAGTCTTGCCGTACCGCAGCGCCTGCACCCGATCGAGCGTGCCGCTCAGGCTCGTCTCGGTGTTGATGAGCACTGCGCTGGCCGCGTTGCTCGCCAGGTTGACCTGGTTCGTGATGCCGCCAGTGATCCGCGACGACACTGCGGTCAGCGACCCCTGCGTCATCTCCAACACCGTGCCCGAATTGCTGATGAGCTGTGAGCCGGCGATCAGCAGGCCCTTGCCGACGTCGCCGCCGACGTACCGCCGGTTGATCTGGCCCGGGTTGCCTTCGTCGTGGCAGCCAATCAGGTTGGTGTAGCCAGCATTCTGGTGGTCGCTGATGACCTTGCCATCCGCGGAGTTGCCGCCCTGGTTGTTGCCCTCAGTCTGGCACCCGAACAGGTTGGTCTCCCCCTGGGAGGTGTCGTTGATGTAAAGGGCCAGCTTGTTCTCGATCAGCCTGGCGCCCCACAGGTTGATGCTGTTGGGACTGAAGCCGTTGGCCGCCGTGAAGTGCGCCCCAAATCCGTTGTCTCGGCTGGTCAGGTTCGTGAAGTCGCAGATCAGTGCGCCCTGCCCCTTGAGACCGTACTGGAACCCGCTGATCGTGTTGTCTTCGGTGAAGACATTGGCCGTGCTGTTGACGAGAAGGCCGACCGATCCGCTGGTGGTCACGTCCTGGCCGGTCTTTCCGAAGAAGTTGAGGCCGTCGACGTGGTAGTTGATGCGGTAGCCCGGGCCGTGATTGGTGTAGTCGCCCACCGTCAAGGCAGTGCCCAAGTGGTCCGCGTAGATGCGGGCGCCGTGGCCGCGCAGGAACGTGTCAGCACCGCTCGCGTAGTTCAGGGCACCGGCAATGGCCAGGTTGGAGGTGGTCCGGTGCCGCATCCCGCTCACGAAGTGCAAGCTGGTCCGGTTGGATGCCGCGAAGTCGGTCAGGGCGCTGCCCAGGGCGGTGGAGTCGTCTGCCACCATGTCGCCGGTCAAGCTGTTGGTGTCGGCTGTGGTGGTGAAGTCCTGCACCTTTGCGGCGATGGCGCGAGTCGCTGCACCGATGCCGGTGCGCACGGCGCTGGACCCACCCAGCTGGAACCAGCGTCCCGCAGACAGGTCGGTTGCGAACGTGCCGCTGGTGTGCGTGACCAGCGCCATGTAGGTGTTTCCACCCTGCTGAATGATGTCGCGCACAGCGTAGGCCGTGGCAGTGAGCCAGGCGCCGCGGATGGCGCCGGTGATGCCCAAAGCGGCCAGCACCGTGGCGTCAAGGCTGTTGATGCTGAGCGACGAGTCCCGCAGCTTCCCGTCGTCGCGCTGGATGGCCGTCAGGTTGCTTCGCAGCGCGTTGACGGTTGCCTGAATGTTGTCCAGCTCGGCATCAAGCTTCGCCGTGCCAACCGTCGAGCGCCCGCCGACGTTGTTCAGTTCGTCCTGCGAGAAATCGGTGACGCGCGTGTAGATGGGTGCCTGTGCCATGCCGGCCATGGTCTGGTGGCCTGGGTTGTGTTTTCCCGCCGTTTTGGGTCCACTGGCGGGATGAACAACGACGCCCTGCGCGGCGCCCTTGCGGGCGTCTTGTCCCCTATTTTTTGGTCTGCCGTGCTGTGGTTATGGAGCCGAGTCCTGGCCCGCATAGGCCGCGCCCGTGCCTCCCGCCGCAGCCGACAGGGGCAGCAGCCGCCTGAGCATGTCGAGCGTCTCAGGGGGTAGCGGCACCGGTTCACGCGGAAGCTGCCCGGACAAAGCCTGTTGAATCTGCTTGGCCGTCTGCACCTGGCCGGCCTGGTTGCCCAGAAAGCGCGCAGCACCGCCCACGTACTTGCCGCCCGGCACCGCGTCAACGATCTTCGAGAGCAGGTTGAACACGGCGGCTCCCGAGCCGGAACTGTTGACGGCGTAGCGGGCCCCTGCTGGGACGCTGTTCAGGTCGCTGGCCACTTTTCCTGCCAGGTTCAGCTGTACCACCTCTTCGGGGGTGAAGAACGCTTCGAGCTTCTGCTTTCCGATGCCCTTGAGCGTGTTCAAGTAGCGCTCGGAGGCGAAGGTCTTGTCACCGGAGGCGTTGGCACCGAAGGCGGCTTGGCGCAGGTGCTCTGCAACCTGGGCGCGGGCCTGGCCAAGCGCTTCTGGGTTGCCCTCCAGCACCTTCTGCATGGCCTTGATGTCGCGCACGTCCGCGTTGAGCACGTAGTTTCGGACGAAGCTGTCGGGTGCTGCGTCCTCCAGCGCGGCCTTCAGGGCGGGCGTCTCTTCGATGCGCGCGAACCGACTGCGGGCTGCCTGGCGAGCCTCAGCGAAGGCCTGGCGAGCGGCGGCACCTTCATCGATGGGAGGCGCCGCAGTCGGCGGCACCGGCGATGCCGGTCCAAGCGCACGGCCAGGCTGTCGCGTCTGCGGAAGCACCGGCTCGGTGGCGAGCTCGGTGCTCGGCGGCCTTGGCAATGCGGTTGGCGTCACCTCGCGGAACGGCACGTCGGTGACGCCGTTGTCGACCACGCCGGCCGCGTTGGCCTGCTCCGCAACGCTCGGAGCCCCTTGCATCGGGGGCTTGGGCTGTGCCATCGGCGTCTCGCGCAGCTTGTCGCGGATCACGCCGATGGCCGAGGCCTGCGGCGACCCCTGCCCAGCTGAGCGCTGAGCCTTGGACAGGATGCTGTCGATTTGCACCTCGGCGTCGACCGTGAATGGGCTCTTGCCGGTGGCGATGTCGTTCAGCATGCCCCGCACCTCTGGCGGCACATACCGACCCCACTGCCCCTGGTCGAGGGCCTCGTTCGCCGTGCGGATGAAGTGCTCGCGCTCCAGCTCGGCAGCGCGGCCCCCGGCCAGTGCGCGCGCGTTGGCATAGGCCGCGTCGACGCCCTGCTTCACCGGCACATCGGCATCTTTCAGCCCGCGCAGGATCTTGTCGCCTGCCGTCGTGTTGTCGACCGCGCCGCCCGCTCCGGCGCGTTTGAAGACCTCCTGCAGCGCGATATTCTGGTTGTTGATGCGGTCCGCCATCGGGTTGTACTGGCCCTGGGGGCCGTCCAGCACCACGCCGCTCAGGTTCTTCTCCTGCGCCAATTGGATGGGGTTGCGGCTGGCCTGGCCAACCGTCATTCCCGCATCGCCCGTGAGGCCCACGGCTTCCGCCTCGGCGCGGCGCACCATGGCGGCAGGGTCGAGCTTGCGACCGGCAGTCAGCGCCTCGGTAAGCTGCCGTGACACCGAATCCTGAACGACCTTTGGCACGTCCTGCAGCTTCACGCCCTGCGAATCAAACAGGTTGTTCATGGCAACGTTCACCTGCTCCGCGGTGGGCGCCACTGGCTTTGCCGCGGTGATGCCGCGCACGCCCTTGGCGACGACCTCTCCCGCCTTCTGGGCAACGGGACCCAGCACGCCCCCAGCAGCGCCGGCACCCAGGACCTGGCTGGCCTTTTCGCCGGCGAACGACCCGCCCTGTGGGATGTCGGTCACCGGTGTGGCTACGCCTCCGGCAGCCCCGGATGCAGCACCGGTTGCGACCATCGGCAGTGCCTGGCCCAGCCGGCCCAGCGCAGGGAATAGGCGAGTGATGGCCGGCACCAGGGCCTCGGCAGCGCCAGCCGCCCGCGTACCAAGAACCAGGTTTGCTGGGCTGACCACATTGCCGCCCAGCCGCGCCCAGTCGAAACCCGGCTCCGGCTTCTGGCCGGTGACCAAGCCAGACAGCGTTGGCGCTTCCGATGCCTGACGGCGCGCTTGATACTCCGTTTCGCGGTCTCGCACCATTTGGTCGACGCCGCCCTCTGGCACCTTCGCCACGAGGCCGGTCTTGTCGGCAAGCCAGTTGTTGGCGCTGTTGACGGCGTTCACAACACCGGTCGGCAGCACGTGGGTCAGCAGCTGCGCACCGGCGTGCACCGGGTCAGCAGCACCCGTGGCTACGCGCTCGAGGGTCGAGATCTTCTCGACGGGCTTCGCCGCCGGCTTGTTCGCGTCTGCCACGGCCCTGATCTGCGCGACGCGCTGCTTGAGCTCGGGCGCGTCGGGCTGCAGATGGTCCGGGATGTTGTCGACGGTGATGCCGTCCTCTGTCGTGATGCTGTAGGGCATGGCGGCCTCAGAAGTTGACCCGGATGTTTCGGTTCGCTTGCGGCGCTGACCCGCCTTGTGCGTGTGCTGCAGGCGGTGCAGCTTGGGCCTGAGCCTTGTCTGTGGCACGCCGCTTGGGGTCACTCAGAGGGTTCGGGTTGTACCCCTGCTCTCTGCTATACGTCATGTTCAGCGCCTCCTGCTCCTGCTCGTACACCTGCTTGAACCTGGTCAGTTTCTTCATTGCCGTGACGGGGTCGTCAGAGGCAAGCGGGATGAATGGCATGAGGCGCGGCGACTCGGAGGCGCTCACGGCGGCACCACTTCGGTCGTGCAACACCAGCGACCCGATGTCGGAAATCATCGCCCTCGTGTCGACCCCCTTGGGGTCCATCCGGTTGAGCAGAGAATTTGGAAGGAAGCCCTTGGCCCCGGTGGCTTTTGTGTCGCCCTGCAAAGCGCCTACAGACTCGCCTCTCAGCAGCGCAAGGGCTTGGTCAACCTTGTTGAGATTTTGGTCGTTCTCGATGATCGCCTTATTGGCGGCAGCTGGCACTTGCTTGAGCTTTGCGCCGAGTTGCTGACCATCCGATCCATTCACCGGCGTAACTTCGTTGGTCCAAGGGTTTATGGAGACCAGCCCCTGGTCGGTGTCTCGGAGCACGCCCTTCTTGCCGAGAGCGATTTCGTCGTTGATCTTCGAAGTCTGTGCCTTGTGCTGCCCGGCCGAGGCGTAGCTGTTGGCTGCCGCCGCTGTGCTGGCACCTGCAGCCGCGCGACGCTGCCCGATGGTGGCCTGCGTGGTCGGCGCGGACGTGTCCAGACGGCCGCTGAACTGGTCGAGCACGCCCTCGGCGTTCGCGCCAAACCGGTCCTTGCCTCCCTCCGACAGCTTGAGCTGCCGCAGGTTCTCGAGCTGCCCAGGCGCAAAGCCGCCGGCCAGTGCTTGGTCCTCGCGCCCCTGGGTGCGGTAGACGCCCGCAGCCTTGGCAATGTTGTCGGCGTCGATCCCGTTGGCGTTGGTGAGCACCGGCGCAAAGGCATTCAGCGCCTGCCGGATCTTGGATTCCGCTTCGGGTGGGATCTGCATCGAGCCCAGGCCCATCTGCCCCTCAGCGGTAGGCGGGCCGATCTGGCGCGAAGGGTCCGCGGGCATCGCGCCCGTCTTGATGAGGTCGCGGACTGCGCGGACCAGCGGGATGCTGGAGCCGGCGTTGGCCGCCACCTGCTCTTCGAAAACATCGGGCCGACCGGTCAGCATCGACGTCTGAGCTTCGTCCTTGGCCGCCGCCGCACGATGCGCACCCATTTGCGCCAGGGCCGCCGCCATCTTGGTCTGCGTCATCGTCTCGTCGTCGAACGCCTTGCGCTCGGCCGCGCCACCGCCAGCAATGGCTGCTGCCAACTTGCTCAGGCCGGGCGTGGCCGCCTCCATCGAGAAACTCGTGCGTGGCATGGATCAACCTCCTGCAAAGATGCGGCCGTAGTTGGCGCCGTAGTTGGCACCGGTGGTAGCCGCCGAGGCAGTGCCTGAGGCCATCAGCCCAGCGCCCAACGCGCTGCCGGCCATGCCGGTGCCGACCGCCTGCGCCACCTTGCCCAGGGTGCCCCACCACGGGGCCTTGACGGACTGGGCGTCAAGCCCGGCCGCGTTCGCCTGGGAGCGGTCGTTGCTCCACAGGTTGTTCGTGTCACCCGCCAGGTTGGCGCGCCGCAGCTGTGCGGCAGCCAGCAGCTGGTTTGGTGCGCGCACCTTGGCGAGCTCGCGAGCGATCGCCGTCATGCGGTTGCCCTCGGACAGCGCCTTGTCGGCATCCCCCAGAGCGATCGTGCCCGGCTGGCCCTGGGTTTGCCCGGGCACGGCCGCGGTGGCGGCGCTGCGGATGGCCCCATCCTTCTCGGCTTGGGCAACGTTCGCTGCCTCCTGCTGCTGGAGCTCTGCCATGCGCTGATCGCCCGCGTACTTCTGGGCCTCCTTCAGCACGTCGCCGGTGGTCTCGGCCTGCGCCTTCTCGCTGCGGTCGAGCGAACGGTTCAGGATTGAGCGTTGCTCGCCGGCTCGGCGCTTGTCCGCCTGGTTGCTGATGTAGGCGCCGCCAGCGGCGGTGCCCAGGGCGAGAAGGAGTTCTGGTCCCATGGTCAGCCCGTCCGAGAGTAAAGAGGCCCCGAGCCCTGGCCGGTGAGGCCCGGGTACTGCTGGTTGAAGCTGTTGCGCGCTGCGATGCGCGCGTTGTTGACGTTGTTCTGGTTGTAGAGCAGCCCGGCGTCGCCGAACAGGTCCCCGAGGTTGGCGCCCGCCGCCGTGGCCGCCGCCTTGTCGCTGGCGACCTTCATCTGGTTCAGGGCGCTGCTGATCGCGCTGCCCTGGTCCGTGCCTGCGTTGAGCGATTCCAGCAGGCCCAGGCGGGTCTGCTCATCGTTTCCGCTGAGGTCCGCTCGAACGCCGTCGGCGCGTGCACCGAGGTCCAGCAGGCCCTGCTGGTAAGTGCGGTTGACCAATGTGTTCTGGTCGTCGGCCTGGCTTGACCCATTCAGCCCGCGCTCGAACAGCGCAAACTTGGTTTTGCGGGCTGCTTCGTCGCGCCGCTCGTCAAGCTGCCGCTTGCCTGCAGTGAAAGCGTCCTCGCGCACCTTGCCGTACAGCGCCTCACGAGCCGCCTTGTTGCGCTCCGCTTCGGCGCCCAGGCCGAGCGCCGAGTTGTACTCGGCCTGTGCAGCGTTGTACCCGGCCTCATCAAACATGCCCGGCATGCTGCCGTCTTCGGCCACGGGCCCGCCCTGCTTGTAGAAGGCCTGCCGGTCGGGCGCGGCCGGGCCGCCACCGGTCGGCGCTACCCCGAACAAGACGTTCAGCTGGTTGCGTGCCTGCTGCTTGCGCGCCGCCTCCGCGTCCGCGCGTTCCTGGTACCCGCCATCACCACCACCGCCGCCACCCATGATTACCCCTTGCTTTTGAGGAACTCGGACACCACCGGCTTGCCAACGTAGCCGCCGGTCGGCACCAAATTGCACAGCCCGAATCCGCCCTCATGGGCCGAGTCGAGCAATTCGTACACGAAGACGCTCTGCACCGGCACCGGCGAGGCCACGACCTCGCGCATGGCTTTGGTGCCCCACTGCGCCATGGCAGAGCCGCTGCCCGGATTGCCGTTGAGCTCATTGACCGTGACCGGCTTGCCATAGGCCAGCACCTGGCGGTGCCACGATCCACCGCCCTGCCAGTCGTCGAGAGATTCCTCGTTTCCGGGCCGAAAGTAGATGTGAAAGCCCACGATGTCCGGGTCGATCCCGCGCGCCCGCATCCAGGGGATGAAGGCGTAATTGCGGCTCACCGTGCCCAAGATGATCTTGGCGGTCGGCGCGAACTGCCGGATGGCGTCGTACTCGCCTCGCATCACCTGCGACCACTCCGTGAACGTGAAATTGCCGGTGTTTGGATAGGCGCGGTCGTACTCGGCCATGGTCTGGCCAGCGTTCCACGGAATGCCGCAGGCGATCGGAATCTCGTTTTCGATCTCGATCTCGGCCGGCGTGTACGGCAGCGCCTGGAGCGTGTCGCGCACCAGGCTGAACCCCTGCTGGTAGCGCCCTGCAGCCGTGTCCGGGAAGGCGCCGTCATTGGTGCGGTTCGACTTGAACGGCAGCGTGAACACAAGTTGGACCTGCAGGCCCCGGTCGCGGCACAGGCCCATGAAGGTCTGGACACGCTGCAGCGGGTTCGGGAAGGTGGTGTAGGTGCTGCTGGGCCCGATGTCGAGCCGCACGGCCTCGAACCCCATGGAGTGAGCCGCATCGATGATGGAAGGCGCACCGTTCCAGACGTAGGGATCGTTGTACCCCCACGGCTTGCTGTGGATGTTCACACCGATCAGGGGTCGAGCCATACCTTGAGCCCTCGCAACGTCAAAGTGTTGGAGCCGGTGCCGGCCACGGCAAACCGGAACTGCATGGCCAGGGTTTGCTGCTGGCTGTGGTCGACCGCGGCCTGCGTGAAGGCCGGCGCCGAAGCGCCGAACACCACCGCCCCGCCCTGCCACCACCCTTGCACGCTGTTGGCGCCGAGCGCCTGGGCTTGGAACAGCCCGCGAAAGTCCTGCTCCAGGCCGAAAGACTGCATGTTGACCACCTGGCCACCCCACAGCCACCGGATCTCCTTGGCGCCGAGCACGCTGGCACTGCAGGACAGCATGTAGTCGCACCGCAGGGCCGTGCCGGGCCCGACCAGCCCCGCCGGCAACGTCACCGAGACGCCGGTTTGCCAATTGGCGTCGGCGTCAGTCTTGGCCATAAAGGTGTTTTGCGTCAGCAGCACCACCGGCGCCACCGGGCGCCAGCGCGAGCCGCTGAACACGACCTCGGTGCCAGGCGCTGGGCCGAGGTTGGTGGCCACGCGCCGCGCGCCGGCGCGCTCACCGGCCGGCAGACTCGACACGGCGGCTGGCGGTGCTGCGCCGCCAGCGGCGGGCTCGGCGGGCACGTCCGGCACTTCGCGCCACTGTCCACCCGCTCCAACTGATCCGACCGGCATGGTGCTCACCTTCAGGGGTTGAGGACAGATTCGAGCGTGCGCACGAAGCGTCGGGCGATGTTGTTTTGGCCCGCGGCATTGCCGTGAGCACCATCGTCCGTGAAGGCGCTGCCACCAATCCAGGCCCCGACCGCCTGGGTCTCGTCCGTCCACGACTTGGCGATGTCGAAAGCCACCCAGTGACCCTCGTTGGCGCCCGCGCGGATTGTTTCAACCAGCTGCTTGCGGTAGTCGTTTTGGGTGCCGCTGTAGCCCACCGGGGCGTGATAGGTCAGGAACACCGGCACCGCGCCGTACTGGCGTGCCAGTTCGACGGCCTCATAGAGCTCGGAGCGGCGCCGTGCGAGGTACGCAGGCGTGTTCCAGTCCGCGTCCCCGCTGTCGTTGCTGACCGTCACGTCAAACACGCAGACGTCCGGCATGGTCAGCGGGATCATGACGCGCGCCCGGGCCATGTGGCTCGCCGTATTCGAGCCGTACACAGAGTGCTGCTCGATGGCCACGTGTTTGCCCTGGGCACGCATCAGCTCGCGGGCTCGCGTTGCCCAGCCGGCTCCCACCGCGTCGCCGTAGCCGTCGCCCGTGCTTGCCCCGAAGATCGCCACTTTGCAGACGTCGGCGCGCGTGTAGAGGCGGAACGCCATGGGCGGACCCGTGTTGATGCCTTGGGCAGCGTTCAGTGCTGTTGGATCGCTCACACCGTCAACGCCGTTTTGCCAGTACGTCTCGAAGCCGTGCACCGGCAGATTCATCGAAGGCGTGATACCGGCGATGAATCGGCTGTTGTTGGCCGAGTTGCAGTAGGTCCGCCCACAGATGATCTGCGCCAGGCCTGATTCGACGGGCACAAGGTCACTCTCCACGCTCCCGAGCACGCCGTTGGGAATGACCGCGGTTGCTGCAGGAACCGACACGGTGTTTGCACCGCCGAACAGCACGCGCGTCCAGGCCTGGTCGCTGTATGCACCAGCCGCCTGAACGTCGGGCGCACAGACCGAGGCCGAGTAGGTCACCGCGCTGGTGTGCGCGTTGTACAAGCGCACAGTGAGACCCACAAACCGCGTCCCGAGCGAAATGGCAATGTGCCGCGTGAGCCCGGCAGTGCCGGACAACTCTGGCGTGCCCATGGGCTTGTAAGTTGCCCGTTTGCTGCGGCCGAATGGCGCGTTGGACCCGTAGCCCACCCGCCATGCATGGTTGTTGATCGCCATTTCTGTCCCTTCAAGGTGCCACACGGGCCCACATCAAAATGTCTTCGCCGTTCGCGCCGGCACCGCGCTTGGTGCCCTCAAACTCAAAGCGACTGGCTGCGAACCGTGCCGCCTCTTCCCAGCCGCCGAGGGTGTAGGCCTCAAGCCGGCGCTTGAAATACGGGTTGCCTTTTTCTTGCGCGCGTGCGAGCACAGTGTCCAGATTGCGGATCGTGTTTTTCCAATGTTTTGGCCGCATGCGGGGCGTGGCGACAAACCAGAAGACCCCCAGCCAATCGGTCTGGAAGGACACCCCACCGATCGCCACCGGAGCGCCGTGGTCGTCGTCGATCACCCAGGCCGGGCCGTGCGTCTGCCACCGGTTCACGGCGAACTGCTCGTCGGTGAGGCCTGGATTCATCGCGGCCACGCACGCCCGGTCCTCCAGCCGCATGTCACGCACCACGGCGAGGGCGTCGGAGAGGGTGAGCTCGCGCATGTCACACCGTGGCCAGGAGGTTGTAGTAAAGCGTCAGCGCGTCGATCTCAAGCGGCGCGTCTGCGGACTGCCGGAAGACAGGTGCGATGCACGGGCTGACGACCTCGACGGGCACCATGTCGCCCGGACGGGTGTCGCCGGTGATGGTCTGCGGCACCGTCTCTTTCGTTTGGTCGCGGGGATCGAATTTGTAGGCGACCTCGGCCGTCCCCTCGATCACGAAGTCCGCGCCGTAGATCTGCTTTTGCACGCCTGGCGTCTTGGCATCCTGGAACGCCATCTGCACCTCGACATCGATCAACGTGCCGTCGTCCGTATACACCTCGTCCGTCAGTTCGTAGAGCTTGGTGGCTGAGCGCACGTAGACCGTGCCGGCCGCAATGGCCACGCCTGTCATGACAAACGGAAAGTCGAATTGCGACCAGCACGCGAGCTTCGACAGCTTCGAGTAGGTGTAGGCCCACACCCTGGTGGTGGTCGCCATGGGCATCCAGCACCAGTACTGCCCGAGCTGCGGAATCCAGAGGCTCTGGAATCGCTCAATGGCCACAGCGGCCACGCCTGGCGCGTCGGGCGGGCTCTGCTGAGCGAGGCAGGCCGCAATGTCCGGCACCACCAGCTTGTCCACGGGCACGCCAACGTCCCGATCGTCGATGCGGTCGGAGATGGAGGCCACGCTCAACGAGCGGAAGCCGCTGGGGCTCAGGAACACCAGATCGTTGCCGAAGCTGGCCAGTGAGTACGGCGCCGCCGAGCCCACCCCGTAAATGCGACGATCGATCGCGTTCTGGGCCGGGTCGACGAAGATGTTCCACGTCTGCACCGAGTCGGAAAACATCACCGCCAGCTTGTCCTGGAAGTTGCCCAGGGCTGCGGCGCCCGTGGCGACGTTGTTCTGCAACGCAACGGCCAGGCTGCCCGCGTCGTTGGCTGTGGTCCAGTCCCGCGCATTGCCGGCGGCGCAGTAATAGACCAAGCGGCCATCGCCCGAGGTGACGAAAACCCGCGAGGCCATCACCGTGATGCCTGGAGCCTTCGAGCCGGTGGTGACAACCGTCCCCGGCAGCGTTGTGATCTGCGTCGAGGGTGCCCCGTCGAACAGGTGGTGGTAGTAGCGCACCTGGGCGCCGTTGGTGTACTTGCCGACGAAGTAGGCAAACGACTGGTAAGTCGCTCCGAACACCGAGTCGGCGAGCGTCCAACCGGGGTCAGCCACAGCCGACGTCACCAGCTTTTGCACTGGCGCCGGCAGGGACCAGGCCGCAGCCGACTCGCTGAAGACCGTCAGCGCGCCGTTGATGTTGTGCAGGCCGAACGTCTTCTCGCCGCTGGGCCCCACCAGGCTGCCAGCCAGTGCGCGCAGGCCGCGGCGCTTGGCGATCTTCTTGCCGGTGGTGACGAACGCGTTCTTCAGCGTCCACAGCCGGTTCGACTCCTGGACCGTGATCGGCAGCCGGCGGTCCAAGCCGCCACTGAAGTCGCCGAAGGTGATGGCCGGCATGGCTCAAACGTCCCGGCCGACGACAAGCGGGCGCCGCTCGCTCATTGGCACGTCGTCGCGGCTGTAAACGCCGTCGCTGCCGAACGACTGGCCGCGCAGGCTGCCAAGCAAGCTGTTCAGCTGGCTCTGGTACCCGGCCGCGTCCGGCTGCCGGTAATGCGCCTTCGCGTTGGCCAGCGCGTGCAGCAGGATCATCTCGTCGTCGAGGGTCGCGCGGTCCCCGTCCTCGGTGAACCGGCCCAGGTCGCGGATGTACCAAATCCGCAGCGTGTAGGCCGAATTGCTCTTCGGGTAGACCAGGATCTGCTCGAACCGCTCGAAGCGCTGAGGGTCGCCCTGCGTATCCATGTTGGACCACTCGCTGGTGCTGATGCCTTCGCGCAGCTTCAGGTACTGGCCAGAGATCGTCGTCTCGATCCGCAAGATGCGCTGGTCGCGCGCGCAGCCGTCTGGGTAGTCGTACTGGTTCTGGCCGATGCCCGTCGTGACCTCAGCGTAGGCGGTCAGGCGGCGCCATTCCTGCGTCCAGTACAGCTGGTGCTGCCCGTTGCGCAGGTAAGAGTCCATCGACACCTGGTTGGAGCCGCCGGAGGCACCCATGCCGCCCATGCCCAGCCTGGCCAGGAGCTCGCTGCGCAGTTCGCCAAGGGTGCGGTACGGCATGGCATCAGCCCAGTTGCACGCCGAGCTCGCGGCACAGCTTCGTCAGCGCGTCACGGCCGCTGGTCTCGGCCAGCTGCTCGACGGTCGCGCCGTAGTCGAGCGCCAGGCTCGCCAGCTGCGCTTCTGGCAAGTCGCTGAACTCGGGCTTGCCCAGGGCGGCCGTGAAGCGGCCTTCGCGGAAGCGGCCGTAGATGTACTCGGCGTTGGAGACGTTGACCTCTGGGTGTTTGTCGTACACGCCAGCAAGGCGCTGGTATTCAAGCCGCGGCGAGCCGACAAACACCCAGCCGATGCGGTGGGCCTCGCTGGGCCGCGGGATGCGGTCCTGCTTCTTGTTGTAAGGCAGGAGCTCGACGCTCACCTTGTCCTTGTAGCCCTCGTCAAGCTTGGCCGGGTCGACCAGCTTCAGACCAGAGGCTGCCGACATGCCCTCACCCACCTCGTCATCGTCCTCACCCTCGCGGTCCACGCCGTGGATGATCTCGAGCAGCGGCAGCTCGTGCTGCCAGACCACCTTGGAGATGGTCTGCGTCATGTCGCGGGTGATGTTCACGTAGACGCGGCGCGAAAGCTGCTTCTCGGGTGCGAGTTTGCGAAGGGCGGTCATGGGGTGTTCCTTGTTGTGAGCGGCGGTTCAAAAAAGGGCCAAGACAGCAGCCCAAGAAGGGCCGGCCACCGCCAGGGACCGGCCCCTGCCGGGCACCGAAGCGCCCGGGTCAAACGTCACGCAACCGCCAGCACCGCCATGGACGAGGCCATGTTCATGGTCAGAGCACCGCGCCACGTGATGGCCCAGTAGTACTCGTACCGGTCATAGGCGCGCGGGGGCTTGCGGTTCACCATGTCCTGGCCTTCGATCGGGCGCAGCTTCAGGTGACTGGTGTTGATGAAGTAGCAGCGCTTCTCCCACGGCGTGGCGGGCGCATAGCGGCTGTCCAGCTCGGCGAACTCAGGCGACCACTGCACCGGCACGCCCTTGAACGTCATGGTCTCGGTGCCGGCTTCCACAGTCTTGAAGCCCGAGGGGCCGTAATCCATGCGGCCGTAGCTGTTGGTCAGGAAGTTCCGATAGCCGTCCAGGAACGTCGAGCCGGCCAGGATCAGGTCGGGCTTGCCGCCGCCGTTGCGCATGCAGTTGCGCCACGTGACTTCCATCGAGTTCAAGATGGTTCCGGTGCCAGTCGTGGTGGTCAGGCCCGTGGCCACGTTGTTGCGCCAGAAGGCGTTCTGGGCCAGCGAGCGGTCGATGCCACCGACGACACCGGTGGTGGGCGTCAGCGAGATCAGCGCATCCAGGCCAGCGATGGCGTCAGGGCTTTGCGAGCCGTCGAGGTGCAGCGAGTAGCTGAACTGCTCTTGGAAGCCCAGGCGCAGCACTTCCGACTGCTCTTCCAGCAGGTTCGTCAGCTGGAATTTCTCGGCGTTGGTGGCCACCGACTCGCTGTCGTCGGTCACCTTGATGCCGTTCTGCACCAGGCGGTCTTCGTCCAGGGCCAGGCCGTCGTGGGCCGAGCGCCATGCAAAGTTGGCTTGCTCGATGGTCTGCCGGCGGTTGTAGGTGACGATCTGCGAACCGTTGAACCACTGGAAGTTCGACTGGTAGCGGGCGCGCAGCTGCTCGACGATGAACTGCTTGGCGCCGGGGGCCGTCTTCTTCTTGGCCACCAGGGCCTTCAAAAGGGGGCGGTCCAGGGCCACCTGGTCGACGGGCTTGTTGCCCAGGTAGAAGTCGATGCCGACCTTGCCGGCGTCTTGAATGTCTTGTGCGGAAAAAGGCATGATGGGTCTCCAAGGCATGAAGGAGCGCCTGGTGGGCGCCTGTTTGCGGTGACGACTCGCATACGTCCGACATGCCCGCGGTGAACCGGGCTCACACCTGCCGCGATCAAGGCCCGCGGCGGCCTGCGCTGAGCAACTGCGCGATCAAGCTCCGGGTGATTCGCCGAACATTGCTTCGAACATCGACTTCGGCTGAGCCTTCGGCGATGCCTGCCCCGTGGGACGAAGCGCTGAGGTGCCGGTGGGGATCTGACGCTGAGCACCAGCCATCTGCTTGAGCAGGCGGTACTGGGTTTCAACCTTCTGGGCCCACTGGCTGGGGTGCACACCCGCCAAAATGTTTCCGAGTTCGGGGATCAGCTTGGCCTCGATGGCCGGGTAGTCCATGTCGACGGCCTGCAAGCGTCTGCACACGGCGTCCACGGCAAGCTGGGCCTGCTGGTGTTCCTGCTGGGCAGCCTGCTGCGCTTGCTGCTGCTGGGTTTCCTGTTCGCGCTGCTGGTGACCGGCGTGCTGCGTAAAGCGGGCCCTGGCGATCTCCATGGCGTGGCCGGTGGTGATCTGCATGTTGTCCACGGCCTGGCGCAAGTCTGGGAACTGGGCCAACGGGTCGGTCTCTTCGAGCGGACGGCCAATGGCCAGCGCGATCATGGCGCGCTGTTTGTCCAGTACCTGCAGGGCGCCCTCCAGGTCGCCGCGGTTCATCATGCCGATGACGGCCGTGGCCCGTTCGAATTGCTCAGGCTTGACCGCGTGCTCACGGAACGCCTGTTTCACATAGCTGACCTGGTTGTCCAGTTCGGCCACGCGCTCGCGCATCGGCCGCAGCTCGCGCAGCTCGTTGGCCATGGTCTGGAAACGCTGCTGCGCCTTGGGCTGCAAGCCCTCGGGCATCTGCAGGTCGTCCTGCGGCGGCTTGGGCGCGTTCGGGTCCTTGGCTGCCGGCGGCGTCTGGGCGCCGGGCAGCTTGGGCTTGGCCGCGTCGGCGGCCAGCTGCTCATCGGTCTTGGCCGCGAACCGGCCCTTCTCGTCGCGCAGCCGCTCGGCCTTCTGCTCGGGGGTCTCCAACGCCTGATTGATCGCGTCGAGCATGGACGCCGGCTTGTCGGCGTCGGTGGGCGCAGCCGCAGGGGTCTCGGCGCCGGTGTCGCCACCTTCGTCGAGCCCCTGGGAGACGGCTGCATCCTGCTGTTCGGTGTCGAAGCCGCCGCCGCCCTCATCTCCCTCGGTCGGGCGCATCAGTCGCAAGGCAAGGAATTTCAGCTTCATGGCGGCGTCTCGGCGGTTGGTGGCATGTCGGGCCCGCTCATTGGCATGGCCTCGGGTTGTTCAACGGGCACAGTCTCTGGCGGCATGCCTTGCGTTTGTTCAACGTTTGCAGGCGGCTGCATGGGCAGCTCTGGCGGCTCCGACGGCATGCCTTGGGGCAGCACCACCGGCTGTGCATTCACCGCATCGGTGGCGAGCCCAAAGGCCTGAATGGCCAGGCTCGGCTGCGTGGCCAAGGCCAGCTTGGCGGCCGTGTCGCGCTTGGACTTCTCGTCGTCGAGCTTCTGCTTGGCCTCCTCGGCCTTGAGGCGCTCCACCTCTTCCTGCAGCGCCGCGATCTGCTCCATGGCCGCCTTGAGCTTCTCGGCGGCGGCTGGATCTGCACCCCCCTGTGGCTGCTCGCCCGGCTTAGGCGTCGGGAAGAACTGCTCCAAGTCGAGCCTCTCGTCGAACTGCCGCAACGTCTAGCGCAACAGGGCAATCAGTGCCTCGGCAAGCTGGCCTTGGCCGTTCTGCCGCAGCTGCGCCACCTGCTCCATCGTCTTCTCGACCACGGGCATCAGCTTCGTCCAGCGGTCTTGGTTCTGAAGGCGGTCCGGCTTGCCGGTGGAGCCCGCGCGCACCTCGACGCTGATGAGCTCGAAAATGTCGTCCGGCGACATCACCGGCCAGAATGCGTCTGGCCCGGCAATCCGCTGCACCTCTTCGGGCGTCAGCATGCGAAGGCAGATCTGCAGGCTGTATTCGCCCAGCTCGGTGAGCAGGTCCTCGATCACGTCCTGCCGCTCGGCGCTGCGACCGCGCAGGCCCTGGCTCATGATCTCGGCTTCGGTGGCGGTCTTGGCCTTCATGACCGTGCCGCGGGCCGCGTCGCCGCCGCCAACGATCATTTCCATGAACGACCGGGCGGCAGTGGTGTCGTAGTTCTCGGCGCGCAACTGTGTCAGCTGGCCCATGAACAAGTCGTTCTGGATTGGCTGGCCGCCCACGCCCTCGATCATGATGAAGTCGAGGCCGTCGCGGTTCTTCAGCCTCTCGACGTCGGTGGGCGTCAGCGCCCCACCCTTGCGCACCACGTTGACGGGCAGCGACGCCTTTCGGTCGCGCTCGAAATCCCGCTGGGCCTTGTTGATCTCAAGGATCTGCGGCTCGGTGAGCTCGACGTCGCTCAAGGGGTAGAAGCTGCCTTCGGCCTCGTTCCAGGCCAGGCCAAAAAATGGATACCACCGGCGGCCCGTCCAGGTCGGCGTGAACGGCTCACGGCAAAAGCCGGGCTCGCCTTCGCAGATCGTGAACACCCGATTGCTGTCCTGGTCCCAGATCTCCCAGACGCGCAGCAGGTTGGCACGCTTGTTCTCGTCCTGCTGGTCAGCCTGGGTGGGCATGATGGCTTGGTCCGACGCTGCGAAGCCCTTGGCCTTGCCAGCTTCGTACCCAAACCGGGTTCGAAAGGTGTCTTTGGTCATCCAGACGCCGTGGGCCAAGGCCGACGCACGCAGGTAGTCGCCGAACTCGTCGACGGACTCGTCCAGACACATCAGGTCTTCGGGCTTCACGAAATCCAGCGTCAGACCACGGTTGACCACCACCTCGGCCTTGGCCTGCAGGCCGGCCATCATTTCCCGGATCTGGGCCATCTGCAGGTCGTGGTCGCGGCCTGATGCCTCGTCCGCCGCCTTGTCCCGCAGCATCTGCAGCCGGTCCAGATTGTCCTGGCTGTCTTTCAGCTGGTTCTCGATGATCGGGTTCACCTTGGTGTCCCCGTCCTGCCACGAGTTCTTGAGCCAGCCCACCGAGGTGGTGTAAGCGCTGTTGACCAAGCGCTTAGCCCGCTTCTTGAGGGATGAGTCCTTGACCAGGCAGCGCCCCAGCACCGCCTCGGCGGTCTCGGAGAAGCGCTTGGCCGCCGTGAGTTGGCTCTCGGCCACGGCCTTGGTGGGCGTAACGGCGTATTCCGGGTCTTTGGCATAGACCTGGGGTCGCATCGCCGCGAGGTTGGCGAAGAAGAGGTTTTGCTCCAGCTTCTTGCCGTTGCGGTCCTTGCCGCGCAGCAGCTGACGGTTGATGTCGAACTGTTTGATCTGCTTGGCGTGGCGCTGGCGGGCGGCGTCAATGCGCTTCTGCCATTGACTGGCAAGCGCCTTGTCGCCGTCCGACACAACGCGGTCGGCCCCTTCCTCGCGGCGTGCTACGGCGGGCATGGCTTCAGGCGGTGACCACGCCGTTCACGGTGCCCGAGGTGTACGCGCTCAAGCTGGCCCGCAGGTAGCGCGGGATCTTGATCTCGAAGGGCGTGCCCTCTGCGGTGGCGGCCAGGACGATGCTGGAGCTGGCCACGGTGCTGGTGCTGGCCGAGCTGGCGTTCGTGTTGGTCACGAAGCTGAAGGCCGAGGATGCCAGCGGCGCCACGACCGCACCGCCCTTGGAGTTGTCTCCGGCAGCGAACTCGTCATAGGAGCCGAAGGCCTCAAGCAGCAGCGTGGCCACGCCATTGCCGCCGGTGAGCAGCAGGCCGGAGTGGTCGCGCATCGTTGGCGTCTTGTCAAAGATCAGCGCAACGCGTGGCGTGCCGCCAAACGTGCCATTGCCGACCGAGCCGAGCAGCGCGAAGGTGGTTGCCGACAGCGCCTGCAGGGTGAACTCGCCGTTGGCGCCGGTGTTGCCCGTGACGCCCGCGATGGCGATCCGGTCAGCGCTCTTCAGTCCGCTGTTGGCGCTCACGGTGATGACGATGGGCGTGGCGTTGGTGGCACCAGTGATCTGGATCAGCTGGCCGGTCGCGCCAGCCGAGCCGATGGAAACTGCTTTGAGAGACAT
>Ga0070714_100000894_pt1 | contig 21143 bp, 23 predicted proteins | sample LARL83metaG_FD_65450 | JGI IMG/M metagenome (GOLD analysis project Ga0070714, IMG submission 65450) | Corn, switchgrass and miscanthus rhizosphere microbial communities from Kellogg Biological Station, Michigan, USA - LAR L8-3 metaG | ecosystem: Host-associated > Plants > Roots > Rhizosphere ... | reverse complement strand
CTCGCCGCCGAGATCGACAAGCTCGAGGACACGTACGGCTACACCGGTCTCATCTCGGCCAACCGGGCGTGGCTCGCATGGCGCGACGGCGAGGTCGAGGAGACCGAGCGATGGGGATCGCTCGCCCTCGCCGAGTGGGTGACTGCAAAACGTGCCGGCCCGACGGTCTTCCAGTGGAGTGCGCGGTTCCCGCTGCTCGCCTTCGACGTCGAGCAGGACCGACTCGAGTCCGCGGCCGAGCATGCACGCCGTATGCTCGACGAGAGCCAGCAACCGCTGCCGACGGATGTCCGGGTCGCGCTCGAGGAGTCGATCCGCACCGGCTCACGCGACGCGTTCGACCGGGCGGTGGAACTCGCCCGTAACTACGGCTATACCTAGGTCGCGCTGGCGTCCGTCTCGGCCCGGCGCACGCACTCTCGACTTAACGCCCCCAGTCCGGGGCCGGACGGCGAGGCGAACCTATCAGCCGCGGCGCCGTGGTACCGGCATCCATTGACTTGCCCGATTCACTGTGCGCCAGAGTTGTCCGCACTGCGAACACGGAGGTGGGGCCGCGATGCTGGCCTGGGCGGCGGGATGATCACTCGAGGGCGTGCGACTTAGCCGCCGCCCGCTCTACCCGGCGCCCTCTGAAGACCTGGCGCGGGCGCCTGGTCAGTCAGGCCGATGCAACGACCTCGCGGACCTCAACACCGTCCAGCGTGACGTCGTCGGGCGCGTCAGTCGCGATCGCGCTGATCCGGTCGCCAACTGCGCGTGCGTTCTCCTCCGAGTCAAAGATGATCATCGAAAGCCCGTTCGACTCACCGCCGCCGGTCGACCACGTCCAGTAGCCAGCCTTGAACCCGGGTGCGCCTGAGGCTTGAGGCACAACCTGGTTGTTGAGCACCTCCCGAGTGCGGTCAACATTGTGGATGGTCACGCGCACCACGAGCGCATGCATTTGGGCCTCCTTTCAGGCCGTTGCGGATGCCAGGGGACCCTAAACGCTCGCTCAGCAAAGTGTCATGCCCGAGAGTTCAACCGCTGAGACAGCGAAAGACGAGGATCGGGTGCAGTTCGATTGCGTTCGGCGCGACGCCGGTCTGGCCGTGGGGGAAGTCGAAGAAGGCGACTCCGGTAACGCGCGCGCTCGAGCGCAGAGCCGGACGTGGTTCCGCGCTACTCGCATCTGTTGGCGCCGGTACGGCGTCGCGTGACGGTCACGGCTCGGCGAAGGCGCCTCGGTGATCATGTGATTGCCGCCCGACTGAAGAACAACGTGGAGATCGGAGTCGGCTTCGGCACGAACAAGCACCACTGCCGCAATAACGGTGAAGACGCGATGCTCGAACGGCAGTCGTGTGGCGGGCAAGTTCGACGGGGCCGGCCGGGTGATGAGGAAGTGGACCGTGGTCGTACGAGCGGGCAGGAGGTGCGGCCGGTCTTGAAGCGTCTTCACAGCCCACCGATCGCCGCCACAGGCACTGCGTTTTCAGGTCGGCCAAGTCCCTTTCGATCCGTTTCAGCGTCTCCGTGATCTCTTCGGTCTCATCCTGCCGATCGCTCTTGACGAAGGCCGATGCGACCGAGGCCGTCAAAGCGCTGATGGCTGCCGAATCCACGCTCTCAGTCGTCACCGTCCTGCTCGTCGCCGCGCGCGCAGTCAACATCCTCGTCTAGGACCGCTACAGTCGATATGCGCGTAGACCTAGCGCGGAAGCCGCTGAGGCTCCCGAACTTCCTCTTCGACTTGCGAAACCTGGCCTAAGTGCAGCAGGAGAGCTCGGCTTGGGTTCTCCAACCTTGCAGCATGAGCGAGAGGAACAGCAGATGTATGCCACCCATCGGCGCTACGAAGGCATCGATCAGAGCAGTGTCGAGGAACTGACACGCAAGGTGAACGACAGCCTGATCCCACGGCTGAGCAAGCTGCCGGGGTTCCAGGGGTACTTCCTGACCGAAGCCGGCGACGGCGTCATCGGTTCAACCAGCCTGTTCGATACCGCCAGCCACGCAGAGGACTCGACCCGCGTCGCGGCCGAATGGACGCAGGAGGAAAAGCTGGAGAAGCTGATTCCCCATCCGCCCAAGGTCATTACCGGAAAGGTGCTCGCGCACGAGACAAAAGCCCCGGCACTCGTCTGAGGCGGCGAGCTCGACGGAGCGAGAGAAGGCCCGCGAGCGCGGGCCTTCTCAGCGCAGGCAATCGCCCGCGCCACTGTGTCCCCAGCGTCGGCCCGGAGACTCCACCTGACCGGAACCGCGCTCGTCTCGCGGACGGCGTTCGCGATGGGCCGCGAAGGTGGTCTACCGAAGGCCTTCGCGTGGACGCACCCGCGTTTCAAGACGCCCTGGCTCGCGATCATCGCCTCGCTTGCGCTCACGGTGATTCTCGTGACCTGGCTCGCCCACTACACGTGGAATAACCCGTTCACGTACTTCGCCTTCATGGCTACAACCGCGACTTTCGGGATCCTCGGCACGTGCATCCTCGTCTCGCTTGGGGCATGACCTAGTTCTGGCGGACGCGGGCAGCGAACTGACGCTTTGTCAGCCGCCAGCCGTGTCACTGGTCGTCGTGGTTCCGCCCGAGCTTTCTGAGCTTCCGGAGGTTCCAGAGGTTCCAGAGGTTCCAGAGGTTCCAGAGCTGTCAGGACTCCCTGAGCTGTCCGAGCCTGAGGATGTCGTCGTAGTCGGGGTGCTCTGGGAGTTCGAGTCGGTGGTTGGGGTCTCGGTCGGTGAGCTAGTCGTCTGAGTGTCGCCCCTGCTGAGCGCGGTCGCGTCCGAACCGGAAGTGCCGCCTTCTGAGGTCGTCGAGGTGTCCCGGCGGTCTTCTGAGATTGCGTGGGTCGGCGATTCGCTCTGATCGCTCTGATCGGAGTGGCCCGTGCGTGAAGTCGCGGCTCTGCCTGAGGTGTGGTCGCTCGTCGTGGCCCGACCGGAGGCAGCGCCGATAAACAGTGCCGATCCCCCGCGGACCATTGGGCCGCTGCCGACGTTGGCTATCCGAAGGTCATGGGAATGGGGTCGGGTGTTTCCTAGGCGACCTGTCGGCATTGGCTGCGGAGCGCGTCCGAGGCCGATGATTTGGGGCCCGGCAACGGCTCCCCCGGTGACGACGGCTGCCCCTACGCCAAGAGCCAGCGCCTTCGCCGCTGCCGGGGCGGCGAAGCCTCCGCCCAGCCTTGTGGCAAGTTCACGCAGCAGTCCGGCGGGCGAGAACGCAGCGAGCGCTTCCCGCAGCCGCACCTGAAGGTTTCGGCGGGCGCGGAAAAGCAGCGATTCGACGGCAGGCCTGGTGAGCGAGAGTGTCGATGCGACTTCTTCGTAGGAGAGACCTCGCATCTCTCGCAGAAGGAGTGCTTCGCGCTGCTGGGCGGGGAGCTCCGAAATGGCGGCGCGCAGTTCGCTGACTTCGTGCCGACGGAGCGCCGCCACGTAGGCGTCCTGCCCGGCGGGCTCGGCCTCGGTCTCGGTTTGGATGGGGAGGGGCTCTCGCATCCGGGCTTGTACGCGTGCGAAGGATTCGTGCCGCGCGATTGCCACTAGCCACGCCGCTTCGTCGCGCGGAGAGGAGCCATTGAGCAAACCCCGTTGGGCAGACAGGAACGTCTGTTGTACGGCGTCCTCGGCTTCTGTGCGACTTCGGAGCACCGAACGGCAGACGGTGCGGACGAGTGCGGAATGGCTCGCGTACAGCTGCTCGACCCGGGCCGCAACCTTTTCAGGGCCGGCGTGGGGGGTTGAGTGATCGGCGAGGCTGCTCATCGAATCGAAGCCGCAGTAGTTCGGCTCATGCTCGGCCGCGGAGGACGCTCGCCACATCCCTCGATGGGCGTGAACCCCTTGTATTCGCCGCCGCCGGGGTCGGCCGTGCCGACCGAGAGCTGACTCGCCGCGCAAGTTTTTCGTGCCCCGGGACTCATATCGTGTATGGGTCACTTCGCAGCAAGGGCGGGCGGTGGTTTTCGGCCGATCTCAACCCGAGGGAATGGGTGCGGCCGGATCGGAGTGCACTCGCGTGGATCCCGGATCTGCGCGGCCGACCATCTCGACCTCGGCCTGCACATGGCCTTCCAACGAACGGAGGATGTCCGATGTTGAAGTTGACGTTGGCCGCGATCGCGGTGGCTCTCATCACACCCGCGCTCGCACACGGTGCGACCATGCGCGCCACCGTCGTAGCCAAACAGGCAAAACGCCACGCACTAGTCGTCGCCACGAGGCACGGCGACGTCATGTCCGCCAGGGTCTCTCTGCGGCAGCTGCACAACACGCGGGTGGGCACCCGCCTGACGCTGGTAAGCAGGCGACTGGCCGACGGCTCGCTTCACGTCGTCCGAATGCGGGCGCTCGGCAAGGCCGCGCGCGCCCACATTCACGTCGTCGTGGTGAAGGCGAGAGCACGCCGGCTACTCGTCGCCGGAGGCGGCACAGCATTCGCTCTCGGCCTATCGCGCCGGACACGAGTTCTCGCAAGCGCCGCGCCCATGCACCCCGGGGACGAGATCGACGCGACGGTCGATCTGTCCCGCGAGCAGGCCTTGAGTACAACGGTGCAGGTAAGCGGTGAGGCTCCCTTGATCGAGTTCTCGGGAGTGGTGACAGCGATCGACTCGACCAGCATCACTCTCGCCAGCGACGGACTCGCCACGGTCGTCCGATTGCCGGGCGGTGTTGTGCTGCCCCCCATCGTGCGGCTTGGAAGTGAGGTGGAGGTCGTGGCTTCGATCTCCGGATCGACCCTCACCTTGGCGGCGATCAAGCTCGATGACGAGTCGTCGCAGGACAACGGCGGCAGTAGCGTCGGCGACCAGGATCAGGTGGAGGCAGAAGGCTTCGTCACAGGCCTCGATTCCGGCTCGATCACGATTCAGCCCGGCGACAACGCCAGCCCTGTCAACTTCGCAATTCCGGCCGGGTTCGCGCCTCCGCCCGGCCTAGCCCTAGGCAGCATCGTCGAGGCCCGGGGGGAAATGGCGAACGGCGTCCTCACCCTGACCAGGCTCGAACTCAAGACCGAAGATGGCGATCGAGCAGAACTCGAGGCCGAAGGCGCAGTGACAGCGCTCGACTCGGGCTCGATCACCATTCAGACCAGCGATGGAGACGGAGGAAGCGGAGGCCACATGACGTTCGCGATCCCAGCCGGCTTCACTCTCCCCAATGGCCTCTCAGTCGGTTCGGCTGTCGACGCGAAGGGGACGATGGTCGGTGGTATCGCCACCCTGAGCGAAATCGAGATCCAGAACGAGGACGGGAGCTGAGGCGGTCCGTCCGCCACCTGGGCGGAATCGGCGCCGGCCCGGGGGTCGGCGCCGATTCTCTTCCGGGTTCTGAGGTCACTCCAAGCCAATCCGTTGTCGTCCCCGAGGCGTAGGAATGGAAGTCAACGGAACGGGGGGTGGATCTCTTGAACGGCAAGTTCACAGGGGCACGCGGACACCTGGCGCTGCCACTAGGAGTTGCTCTGGGGCTGGCCGGATTTTTCGCGACGGGTGCGATTGCCCAGCCTTCGGCAACAGCTGGCTGTGCTGCGAGCGGCCACGCGATCGCCCTCTGCAGCACGAATCTCGGGCGCGTGCTCGTCAACTCGAAGGGACACACGCTCTACCTCTTCAAGAAGGACAAGGGAGCGAAGAGCAGCTGCTACGGGAGTTGCGCGACCTTCTGGCCGCCGCTCCTCAAACACGGAACGGTGACGCTCGGGCCCGGCCTCAAGAAGTCTCTGCTCGGCACAACCCGGCGCCGCAACGGAACGCAACAGCTCACCTACGACAAGCACCCGCTCTACACCTACAAGCTCGACACGCGGGCTGGTCAGACCGCCGGCCAGGGCGTCAACGGCTTCGGCGCCAAGTGGTGGGCGCTATCCGCCAGCGGGAAAGCGATCACCAAAACGACACCGACAGCCACCGGGGCGGCCACGACAACGCCGACTTACTCGACGACTAGCCGCTACTGAAAAGGTGCCCCGTAGCCGCGCTCGGCCAGCGTCGGGCGCGGCTGCAGGCTCCTGAGTGATCTGGCGTCGCCCAATCTCGCCGGCCGCGCCTGCGGCGGGCGAACTCACGGCCCGGATGAACAAGAATCCACCAATGGACGTTCGGCGTAGTTCGAGACAACTACGTTCATGAAAGAGGTGCGTCAACACGACGCCCCCGTGGCCCTCGAAGACAGTGTCGCCCGGGCGTTCTGGATTCGGGAGCCGGGTTGCGGCGAGATCCGCGCGGTCGGGCTCCCCCAACCGGCACCGGAGGAGGTCTTGGTGCGCACCATACGGTCCGGGATCAGCCGCGGCACCGAGACGCTCGTGTTTCGTGGTGGCGTTCCCCCGGAGCAGCGCGTGCGGATGCGGGCGCCGTTCCAGGACGGCGACTTTCCCGGCCCGGTCAAGTACGGCTACCTCAATGTCGGCGGTGTGGAGGAGGGCCCCGCCGAGTTACGTGGGCGCACGGTGTTCTGCCTCTACCCCCACCAGACCGCCTATGTGGTTCCCGCGGCCGCCGTATCCGTCGTTCCCGACGACGTCCCACCAGCCCGGGCCGTACTCGCCGGAACGGTCGAAACGGCAATCAACGCGCTGTGGGACGCCGCTCCCGCAGTCGGCGATCGTGCGGCTGTTGTGGGAGGCGGGATGGTCGGGTGCTGCATCGCGCGTCTCCTGAGCCGGTATCCGGGCGTGCGCGTAACTCTTGTCGACGTGGATTCCGATCGCGGCCCGGTGGCCGCGGCCCTGGGCGTCGATTTCGCTCTGCCGGAGGACGCCCCGGAAGGCCTCGACCTCGTCCTGCACACGAGCGCCACGTCGGCGGGGCTCCAGCGCTCAATCGACCTACTCGCGCCCGAGGGCACGGTGATCGATCTCAGCTGGTACGGGACCAAGGAGGTCAGGCTCTCACTCGGAGGGGCGTTCCATGATCGCCGCCTCGCGATCCGGTCGAGCCAGGTCGGAGTCATCTCGCCGGCACGCGCGTCTCGCCGGACGATGCCCGATCGCCTCACGCTGGCCCTCGAATTGCTTCGCGACCCGGCCTTCGACGCACTCCTAAGCGGCGAATCCCACTTCGACGAGTTACCGGAGGTGATGGCGCGTCTCGCCGACGGAAGTCTGCCGGCGCTGTGTCACACGATCAGCTACGCCGAGGGATAGAGCCATGTTCAGCGTGACCGTCCGTGACCACATGATGATCGCCCATAGCCTTCGCGGCGAGGTCTTCGGACCTGCGCAGCGGCTACATGGAGCGACGTACGTCGTCGAGGCGACCTTCCGGCGAGCGGGGCTCGACTCCGACGGCGTCGTCGTCGACATCGGCCGGGCCAACGAAAAGCTCCGCGCCGTGCTCGCGGAGCTCGACTACCGAAACCTCGACGACGAGGCAAGCCTCGCCGGTCTGAACACGACCACGGAGACGCTCGCCTGCCTCATCGCCGATCGGCTCGCTGATCTCGCCCTCGCCGGTGACCTAGGGGACAGTGCGCGCGGGCTCGACGGGCTCGTCGTCACGCTCCACGAGTCGCCAGTCGCCTCGGCCTCCTATGAGCGTTCTCTGTGAGCGACGTCCACTTCATCGTCCCTGCAGGAATCGACGATCCGACACGCCCTAGTGGGGGCAACGTGTACGACCGACGGGTCGCATGCGGTCTCGCGGAGGCCGGCCGGCCGGTGCGCGTCCAGGAAGTTCCGGGAACGTGGCCGTCGCCCGACGCACAGGCAGTCGGAGCCCTTGCGGCCGTGGTTGGTGGTATCCCCGACGGCGCGGTCCTCTTGATCGACGGGCTGGTGGCATCGTCCGCGCCGGAGGTGCTGCGCGCCGAGTCGGGACGAGTGCGATTCGTCGTGCTCGTACACATGCCGCTGGGTCTCGCCAGCCAGAACGTCGCCGCTCGTGAGCGAGAAGGAGCCGCTCTCTCAGAGGCTGCGGCCGTCATCACGACCAGTTCCTGGGGTCGGCGTGCCCTGCTGGACATCTATGCCCTGCCAGGCGAGCGGGTGTACGTTGCCGAGCCCGGCGTCGACCCGGCCGCCCTCGCGTCGGCCACCAAAACCTCCGGCGAGATGCTGGTGGTCGCCGCCGTGATCCCCGGCAAGGGACACGATGTCCTACTCGACGCTCTTTCGCCGCTGCACCGTTTCTCCTGGCGGTGTCAGTGCATCGGCAGCCTCGAGCGCGATCCGGCGTTCGTTCGCCGCCTGCGCCGTCGTGTCCTCGAAGCCGGAATGAACGGCCGTGTGCGCTTCTCGGGCCCGCAGACCGAAGCCGAACTCTCCCGCAGCTATTTGGCGGCCGACGTTCTCGTTCTGCCGTCGCGCGGCGAGACGTACGGGATGGTCATCGCCGAGGCGCTTGCCCGCGGACTACCGGTCGTGGCGACCGACGTCGGTGGTGTGCCGGAGGCTCTGGGACACAGTTTGGACGGAACCCGACCGGGTTTGCTCGTCTCTGCCGGCGACCCTGTGGCTCTCCGCTGCGCCCTTCGGGCCTGGCTCGAGGACGCCGATTTACGCCGGCGACTGCGGGCGGCGGCACGCGAGCGCCGCATGTCGTTACCGGATTGGTCGAGGGCCTCCTCGGCTGTCGCCGATGTGCTTCAGAGGGCAGGGCGATGACCGTCGACGTGGTTCGCGTCAGTCGGGATTGGCTGGACCAGCGAGAAGCTGCAGACGCCGCGGCCCGCTCGCGGAAGCTCGTCGACGAGCTCCGTCGTCACGAACCGGCCGACCGGTACTGGCTGATCCACGATCTCGGCTCTGGCAGCGGGTCGATGGGAAGATGGCTCGCGCCGCTCCTGTCGGGGCCACAGTGTTGGGTCTTGCACGACCGGGACCCCGAGCTCCTGAGCCACGCCGCGGTCGATGTGCCGGCTCCGGCCGCCGACGGCTCGGAGGTCACAGTCGAGACTGTCCTCTCCGACATCACGCAGCTCGACCCCGAAGATCTGGCCGGCGCGACCCTCGTTGTTGCCTCTGCTCTGCTCGATCTCTTGACACCGGAGGAATTGGAGCGGCTCATTCGTGCCTGCGCAGGTGTCGGTTGCCCAGTGCTGTTCGCCTTGTCGGTCACCGGCCGTGTCCAGCTCCTTCCGCCGGACCCGCTCGATGGTCGAATCTCCCTTGCGTTCAACGCGCACCAACGGCGCTTGACCCGACGCGGGCCCTTGCTCGGTTCCGGCGCGGTCGAGGCGACGGTCCAGGGCTTCCACCGATTGGGTGCCGAGGTCATCGTTCACCCCACCCCGTGGCGGCTGGGAGGACCCGAGAGCGAGCTCCTTGCAGCGTGGTTCAACGGCTGGGTCGAAGCGGCCGGCGAGCAAGAACCGGCTCTCATGTCCGAGGTCGTTCCGTATCGCCGTCGGCGTCTGAGGGAGGCGGCTGCCGGAGCTCTCGCGGTCACCGTGGGACACGCTGATCTGTTGGTGCTGCCGTGAGAAATCTGCGTCGGTTGGCCGGCCCGCTGCTCACGGTCGCCGTGCTTGGGTTCCTGACGTGGCGAATCGGCACGGGTCCGTTTCTTGCCGGCCTGGGAGGCGTCGACTCGCGCGCTCTTCTGGCGGCCGCAGGTATCGGCTTGGTCACGACCGTCTGCGGCGCGTGGCGTTGGACGGTGGTGGCCCGGGGGATGGGGTTCCGGTTGCCCTTCCCGGTGGCCGTGGCTGCGTACTACCGGGCGTTGTTCCTCAACGTCACGCTGCCGAGCGGTGTCGCGGGAGACGTCCATCGCGGAATCAGCCACGGCCGCGAGATCGACGACGTCGGCGGCGGCCTGAGGGCTGTCGCCTGGGAGCGCGGCGCAGGCCAGGTAGTGCAGGCCGCGCTGGCGATCTCGGCACTTCTGGTGCTGCCCTCCCCGGTGCGCTCGTCGATGCCGTTGGTTGCTGTAGCGGTGGTGGGATTAGCTCTCGCCGTCACGCTGGCCGGCCGCATCAGGCTGAAGGACGAGGTCTCCCGGTGGAGCAGGATCCGAAGCGCCGTGATTTCCGACCTCCGAGCCGGCGTCCTCCGGCCGAAGGCGGTGTTGGCGATCGTCCTGGCTACGACGGTCGCCGTTCTGGGCTATGCGCTCATCTTCCTGATCGCCGCGCGGTCGGCCGGCGTGACTTCCCCCGTTTCTCGCCTCCTGCCGCTTGCTCTGCTCGCGACATTGGCGATGGTGCTGCCAAGCATCGCCGGCTGGGGTCCTAGGGAGGGAGTCGCCACGTGGGTTTTCTCGGCGGCCGGGCTCGGCGCAGCCCGTGGCGCTGCGGCTGCCGTTGCGTACGGCGTCTTGGTGGTCGGGGCGTTCCTTCCCGGCGGGCTCGTGCTTCTCGCCGGCTGGCTTCCCGAGCGGCGTTCTTGGCGGCCCGCCCTTCGGAGGCGGATCATCTTCCAGCCGAAAGGAGCCGCGGATGGCTGAGCGTCCCTACACGCTGCTCTCCTGTTGCGTGTCGATCGATGGCTACATCGGCAACGCTGCGTCGCGCCTGCTCCTTTCCAACGACGCGGATTTCGACCGCGTTGACGCTGTCCGCGCTTCCTGCGACGCCATCCTTGTCGGAGCCGAGACGGTCCGGGTCGACAACCCGCGTCTCCTGGTGCGGTCCGAGACCCGTCGCGAGGAGCGGGCAGCCCGCGGTCTGCCGGAGTCGCCCATGAAGGTCACGGTGACTCGGAGGGCGGCGCTCGACGCCCGGGCCGACTTCTTCAGAGTGGGCGACAGCGAAAAGCTCGTCTTCTGCGCAAGCCCTCGGGTCGAGGAGGCGCGCGAGCTTCTCGGTCCGGTCGCAACCGTCGTCGACGGGGGCGGGGAGAGCATCGCGATGCGAACCCTCAGCACCGACCTCGCCGGGCGGGGCGTCTCCCGTCTCATGGTCGAGGGTGGCGGCACCGTCCACACGCAGTTCCTGACCGAGGACCTCGTGGACGAGCTGCAGCTCACCGTGGCGCCGATCTTCGTCGGTGACTCTGAGGCTCCCCGGTTCGTGCGCGACGGTGTCTTCCCTTGGAACCCCGGCCGACGGGCCGAGCTCGTCGACGTGCGACAGCTCGGCGACGTCGTTCTGCTCCGCTACGCGCTCTCTTCGCGATTCGAGGACGGGTAGATGGCCGTGCGCCTCCCGCCCGCCACAATCCGCACCCAAGTTGAGTTGCCACTCCGGTTCGCGGACGGCTATGCGACTTACGCGCGGGTATTCAGCTTTGACGGACTCGTCGACGACAGGGAGCACCTCGCGTTCGCGCTCGGCGATCGCACCGCGCCGGTGCCTGCCGACAAACGTCATGTGCCCTTGATCCGGCCTCACAGCGAGTGCCTGACCGGAGACGTCTTCGGCAGCGAACGCTGCGACTGCGGCTCGCAGTTGCGCGAGGCGGTCGAGCGCATCGCCGAAGCCGGCGGCTACCTGCTCTACCTCAGGCAGGAAGGCCGTGGCATCGGTCTCTATTCGAAGCTGGACGCATACGCGTTGCAGGAGGCTGGTGCCGACACCTACGAGGCCAACCTCGCGCTCGGCCACGGCGAAGACGAGCGGAGCTATCTCGCGGCCGCGCAGATGCTCCACGCGCTCGGCGCGCCCAGGATCGCTCTCCTCAGTAACAACCCCGACAAAGCGCGCCAACTGCGCTCTTGGGGCGTGACCGTCGTCGAGCAGGTGCCGACCGGCGTCTACCTCTCCGACGCCAACCAGCGGTATCTGGAGACGAAAGCGGCCCGCGGACAGCACACCATCGACCTGTCGGCGGCGCTGGCGAGCCTCAGTGGTCGAACGCGTTGAGAAAGCGGTCGCGAAAGGTGTCCTCGGCCCAGACCGGCGCTGTCGGAGCCGGCAGCAGTCCCTGCGTCCAGCCCCAGCCGGATAGCGCCTGGAGCACTTTCGGGTCGTGGGCAATGATCGTCGCCGGAACGTCGTGATTTGCCTGGCCGACGACGCGAGCGGGCTGCTCGTCGCCTAGGAGAATTAGGACCGAGTTCTTCGTGCCGTACCGCTCTATGAACGAGTAGACGGTGTGGAGCGTGTATTTGATCGACTTCGCGTACCCCTGCTGTGTGTCGGTGAGGCCGACCCGGTCGATGGGGAGCCGGGTAAAGATCGAGCCGTTTCCCAGACGGTTCCAGGAAATCAGTGGAGGGATGCGGATCCACGGTTCGTGGCTCGATGTGAGGAAGATCTCGGAGAAGATGGGAGGGCGGTTGCGTGTCGCCAGTTCGTGCTCTTGCAGCACGTGGAGGGCGTACTGGTCTGGCATCGTCGAGAACCCGAATCTCGGGCCGCGGTAGGTGATGTTCGCGCGCTCGTAGACCTTCTCGTAGCGGTAGAAGGAGTGGCCCTCGGGCCAGGAGCCGTGGGTGGACGGCATGTCGGCGACCGTCCGCCAGCCGGCGCGGCGAAACGCGGCTGCCAGGGGGAGGCGCTTGCTGCCGATCAGCTCGGAGTAGCGGCCCGGGCTGTTGACCCAGACACCTGACTGCAGCGTCGCGTCGGCGAGCCAGCTGCCTCCGCCGAAGTTCGGTGTGGCGAGCCAGCCGCTCCGCGAGGAGAATCCCTTGGACTGGAGCTGCTGGGTTCCGGCGTTGACGACGCCGTCGATACCCGGCGAGAACGGTGTTCCCTGTAGAGCGATCTGCCCGTAGCTCTCGACGAACACGAGCAGGACATCTTTGCCGCGCAACCCCTTGAGCAGTTGGCCGGAGGGCTTGTCAACAAAGGCATCCTTGCGGGAGAGGAGGGCTTTGAAGTGCGCCTCGGAGCGGATGTCGGCTTGCACGGCGTTCACTTCGTCGATGGCCAAATGGGCCGCACTCGTCGTGGCGACGCTTGCGCCCGAGACCTGGGCGCCGACGGCCCAGCAGGTCGCCCAAATGGCGCAAAGAACACCCAGCGCCTCGAACGTCCGTCGGCGGTGGCGCGCCGCTACTCCAGTCAGCTGACCCAGCGCGACTGCAGGGATGACCAGCGCGGCGATGGCGAGCGACACCGCGGCTGCCACTGCGAGATCCGCATCCCGGCTGCCGAAAGTGTCCCGCACGGTGGCAACGCCGATCGGGAGATACGTCCAATCCTCCACCGGGTTGAACTGTCGGTCCAGGAAGACGAAGAAGCCGAGATCGAAGACCTTCAGCAGAACGAGCAACCCGAGCAGCGGCCCGATCACCCACGGCACGACTCGTCGCGCACGGGTTGGAAGCGCGACAGCAATGGCGACGAGGATGAGTCCTTCGAGGGGGAGCCGCACGAACGAGCGGGGAGTAAGGAGCCATGGCCGGATCGGCGCCACCAGGGCCGCCCAGACCACGGCCAGAGCCACCACTGTGAGCGATGCTGTCACCGCCGGGTGGCGATTACGGGATGCAGCGCTACGAGCAGGTACGGAGTGGCGGCGCCGCCAGAGCCACCAGATGTCGCGGCCGAACGATTCGGCGAGCATCGCGAGGGCGAGGGCCAACAGGGTGCGACTCACAAGCAGCGATGCAACTCCGGAGGCGGCGATAACCAGCGCGACGCCCTGCGACGCCGTCACGGTCTTGCGCCAGTCACGCCGCGGCAGCCGCGTTCGCATCCACGGGAACGCCCATCCCGCGGCGAGGAACGCGTAGCGCGCAAGGCCGATCGCCAGAACCCAGGCGCCGACGGTCGGTGCAACCTCGATGCTGAGCACGAGGATGAGGAATGCGTCGACCTCGCCGTCCAGCCTCGCGCCGAGCGCGGACTCGGTCGCCGTACGCCGGGCGATCCAGCCGTCAACGAAGTCGAGGGCAAGCGCGACGGAGGCCAGCGTTACGAGGGTCGCTACGGCGACTGCACGCTCGAAGGAGGCCGCGGTCAGAGCGGCGACGCCCACCACGAGGATCGCACGTAGAAGCGTTACCCAGCCAGCCGGGCCGAGTCTGGCCGACGGATCGCGCCACAGCGCGCGCGAGAGCACGAGGTTGAAGGTCACCGCGCTCGCAAGGCCCACGAGCCAGCCGGCCGCCCCGAGCCCGACCGTCCGCGCGAGTACGGCTAGAAGCAGAAGCGCCCCACCGAGCCCGGCCAGAGGTCCGAGCTGGTTGCCGAGGCCGTCCAACGGGCTCTGACCCGCGCCCAGCGTTGCTCGCCGCTCGAGCATCCGAAGGAGACTACGGTGCCTCGCATGCGTCGGTTTGCCGCCAAGGCCCTGGAACAGGCCCAACGGGCGGCGTTCGGCTCCGCCGAGTACGCCGAGCAGGAGAGCTTCGTCCGTGCCTCCGAGATTCGAACGCTCGCGGAGCGGGCGGGCATCGGTCAAGGCATCTCCGTGCTCGATCTGTGTTGCGGAGTTGCCGGGCCGGGCCGCCTCCTGGCGCGAGAGTTCGGCTGCGCCTACTTCGGCGTAGACGCGAGCGAGGACGCCGTCGCCATTGCCCGCCAGCGAAGCAGCGACCTGCCGTGCCGCTTCGTCGTCGCGCAGGTCCCCCCGCTACCGCACGGCTCCTTCGACGTGGTGCTCCTGCTCGAGACGATGCTCGCGTTCCAGGACAAGCGCGCTCTGCTCGAGGCGGTCGCCCGGACACTTCCTACCGGCGGTCGCTTCGCGTTCACCCTTGAGGAGGGAGCTGCGCTGACGGAGGCGGAGCGGGCGCGAATGCCCGCTGCCGACACCGTCTGGCTCATGCCACTCCAGGAGATGCACACGCTCCTCGCGCAGGTTGGCCTTGCCGTCAGCTGGGAGGATGACTGGAGCGAGTCGCACAGCGCCGCCGCCGAAGCGCTGACAGACGCGTACGCCGTCCGTGCAGCCGCGATCGCTTCGCAAATCGGAGACCGAGCGATGGGGGAACTCGTCCGTGCACACCGGCAGTGGAGCGAATGGCTCGCGACGGGACGCGTGCGCAAGTTCGCGCTCGTGGCGGAGCGGTTTGTGGAAAGGACAACGCCACCGTGATCGCAGAGGCAGTCGCCGCGATCACGCTGACCCGTGGCCCCGTGGTCGAGAGCGTCACGCGGGACAGCGCCATCATCTCGTTCCGTACCTCAGAACGAGACCACGATTTTGTGGTTCTGCAAGACGGGACTCGGATCGGCGCGGGCGCTGGCCTCGATCACGTGGCCAGACTCCGTCGGTTGACGCCCGGTAAGCGCTACCGATTCACCGTCGCAGGGGCCGGTGGCGCGCTCGTGACCGGCAGCTTCCGGGCTGCACCCGCCCGCGGATCTCGGTTCACGTTCGCGGTCGTGGGCGATTTCGGCAGCGGAACCACAGATGAGACCGCCGTCGCCTCGCTGATCCAGTCATGGCACCCCGACTTCGTGCTCACTGTCGGCGATAACGCCTACCCCCTCGGCGCGGCGGCGCTCCTCGATCGCGACATCTTCAGACCGTACGCAGCCGTAATGCGCGAGTCGGCCTGGTTCCCGGCTCTCGGCAACCACGATGTAAAGCCAGACGGCGGAAGTCCCGAGCTACTGGCGTTCCACTCCCTCGGCAACGAGCGCTGGTATCGCTACGCCTGGGGGAACGCCGCGTTCGTGGTATTGGACTCCGACACGTCAGTCGCCCCTCGATCGCCGCAGCTGCGATTCGCGCGAAAGGCCCTCGCGCGCCGTTCCTGCTTCCGTTTCGCCGCCTGGCACCACCCGCCATGGGAGCCGCCCGGAAGGCCCCTGAGCCCAGGTCTCCGCCGCAACATCGTGCCCCTTGTCGAGAAGGACGGGGTCCAGGTGGTGTTCCTCGGCCACTTGCACGCGTATGCCCGAAGCCGTCCGTACCACGGCGTCACCTACCTGGCCGTAGGAACCGGCGGAGCGACGTTGGCCTACGACGCCAGCAAACTGACGATCCCGTCGGCGCGCATCGTAGAGGGCCACTTCGGCGCCCTCCGCGTAGACGTGAATGCCCGCCAGGCGCGATTCCGCTACGAGACCGTCGACGGGAGAGTCCGTGACGGCTTTCGCATCACCTGCCCGTAGTCGCGCGACATCCGGTTGCGATGTGCGACCGTAAGTACGCGTGATGTCGTTCAGAACCGAGAGCCGCATAACCATCGCCAGGCCTGTCCCGGAGGTCTGGGCGTATATGTGTGACGTCAGTCGCTGGCAGGAGTGGGCGCCGACGGTCATCGAATGCCGCGTCCGCGGCGGTGGGCCGATGCATGCCGGCGCGCGCCTGGATCAACGGGCGAAGGGGATTCTCGGTACGAGCCGGCACCGAAGTCAGGAAGTAACCAGCGTCGAGGCGCCGCGGCAGATGGCGTTTGCGGGCCCGATGGGCACGTCTACTGCGCGCTGGGGTATGGAGTTCCAGCCCGCTGAAGACAAACGGACCGAGGCAATGATGTGGATCGAAGTCGACCTCGGTGGGCCGATGCGCGCGCTACCCGGCTTCCTCAAAGGCAGGATTCAGCACGTGAGTGACCTCGAGATGAGGTTGATCAAGGCCGGGGTGGAGGCCACGCCGTGACCCAGATCGACAGGACGCGCGAGCACCTGATCGCCGTCTATCGCAAGAAGGCGAAACACTACGACGTCACCTCCCGGCTCTATCCCGCGCCCGGCTATCCGCAACGGGCACAGCGTCGGTTGGCCGTGCAAGCACTCGGCCTTCGTCGCGGTGCCACTGTTGTCGACGTCGCCTGCGGAACAGGGCTGAACTTCTCGCTGATCGAGCAGGCAATCGGACCCGGGGGACGGATCATCGGGGTCGATCTGACCGACGCGATGCTCGACTGTGCCGAGGAGCGGCTTGCGAAGAACGACTGGCGCAACGTCAGCCTCGTCCAGGCTGACGCGGCCACGTACGAATTTCCGGAGGTAGTCGACGGGATCCTGTCGACGTACGCCCTGTCGCAGGTGCCTGAGTGCGCGGAGGTGATCGCTCATGGCGCCGTAGCCCTAGCCGAAGGCGGGCGCTGGGCCGTGCTTGATCTCAAGGTTCCGACCAGCACGCCTCGATGGATGACGCAGCTCGGAACCACGATCGCGCGACCGTTTGCATCGATTGACGAGTGGGTTGCGCGTCGCCCATGGGAAGTGATTCGCTCAGCGATGGAGGAACATCTGGTCGATCTCTCTTGGGCCGAGTTGTGTGTTGGAACCGCGTTCCTCGCTGCCGGGGCTGCCGGCGGCGACGAGATCTAGATCACCGAGACGGGTCACCACGCCCTTCACCTCACTCCTGAACGGCAGCGGGTTCGTATCGGACCTGGACACGGGCGGAAGGTTGGACAACGGCCACCGCTGGAGGAGCACGTGCGCATGCGCTCGGCGGTGGCCGTTGTCTGTCCCGGAACGAGGCGCATCACCCGCCATGTTCCGGTATCCGTTGTCTAAGGCTCGCTGCCAGGTCGCCGAGGAGGACGGGAACTATCACGCCGCTTTGTCCGGCTCGATCGGTCTGAGGACATCCGAACTGCGAGAGCCGGCGCACACCCGCGCTCGAGAAGTTGGATTAGCTCGTGGAGGTCGTAGCGCTCGTCTCGTGCAACACGCTCAGAAAGTCGCCGCGGAAGGCCGGCATGAAGGAGCTGCTCTCGGCGCCACTGAAGCACTCCTGGACCCATCGTTGGCATCTGCGCTTTCCGCCTCCGATTTGCTTTGCCAACGTGTCTTTCGCAATTCCGCCGAAGACGGATTGCGGCCCCGTTCTCGGCTCGTAACAGCGGCTCGGACCGAGCAGAGCTCGAGTCGCTGCTGCCGCACGAAGGGAGCGTGCTGCGGGGGTGCGCCGCAACCATCACTCGCCAATGTCGATCCTTTGCCTGGCCCTCCGGCGACCCGGTCCGCCGAACGACTCCTGCCTAGGCCCGGCGTGCGCGAGCGACGAGAAATGCCGCCAGAGTGACTACCGCGACCGCCTCCGCTGCGAGTGCGATGAGGATTGCCGCCCGATAGCCGTGCTCATGAAAGCCGAACAGCGGCTGGTGCTCGCTGATCAACAGAAAGAGGATCGCGGTCGCTGACAGCCCAATCCCGCCGAGAGCAAAAAGGCCATGAAAAGCTCGGAGCCGCGCTGCCGGGACTAGCAACCCGAGCCCGATCACGGTCGCCACCACGAAGTTGAGAAGGAAGAGCGGGCCGATGATCGAGATTGAGTTGTAGCCGGAGAGGTACTGCTGGAGGTGAACAGCGCCGACGACGAGGACGGCGCAAGCGCCCAGCGTCCGCAGCATCATGGGCGTGTGCCCTTCCGGGCGCTCCGGACCGGACAGGACAACCTCGTCCGGCAGCGGCCGCGCAGCTGATGCGCTTGTCTCCCTTAACTGGGCCATCTAGTGCCTTCCTTCCTGTCGGCTGAGCTGTGATCCGCCATCTCGGCGTCGTAGGGTGGCGCGACCAGCGCCAGACCCTTAGCCCGCAACACGACCGCGTCTTGAGGTTGCATAGCGACCTCTCCTTTCGCGGGTGTTTCCTCGCTCTACGCAGTCGAGACAGGTTCGGTTCACCTGTGCTTCGCTCAACGCCCGACCGCGCATCGCCCGAAGCAGCACGGGTCGTGTCTCACTCGATCCGGGCCATTTGCGCGGAATCTCAGATCTGTGCCGCCAGCGCCAAAGGCACCGTGGTCAGCGGCACCACCACGCCGACGGAGAGCGAAATCAAACCGACGATGGGAACGAGAACGAATGGAGAACAGCTGCGCCCGGCCTCTGGGTCGCCGGGCGCAGCCCCGGCTCGACGCGCGTCGTCGACGTCTCGCAACCTAAGACGGCAGTTGGAGAAGCTTGCCGCGCGGGGTAGACGGTCGCTGCCGCCGCGCCTTTCTGGAGCTCAGTCGGGACCGGAACGGCGGCGGGGAAGCTCTCGAAGATCCAGGGGGGCGTCCAAGGGCGCCCCCCTGTCCGTACCGAATCTTCTATTTGACGATGGTGTCGCAGTAGGTGGGGTCGTCAGGGAAGACGCTGACGGCGGGGCACGTCTGGGTCTGCGCGAACTGGTCCACACCCATGAGGTCGTCGACTGTGAGGCCGGGGAAGTGGACGCCGTAGTTGATGGCTCCACCGTCCCAGGAGAAGTTCGGGTAGATGCAGTACGGGCCGCCGTAGCTCGTGCAGTCGGTCGGTCCGACGAACGAGTTGCCGAGCACCTCGGCCTTGCCGCCGGTGTCGGAGACGGTCGCCCAGTTTTGCTGGTGGGAGCCGTCGCCGTACGTCACGTCGAAGATCCGGATCGGGGTGAAGCCGAGCCAATTAGCGGCATTGAACGAGCCGCAGAATGTCTGACCGGGAAGGCAGAAGGCGCCTGGGTGGTCCCCGTAGAGATCGGAGTGACCGATCTCCCAGACGAAGGCCATCGGCGTGTCGTAGACGCCGCCCCAGTCGAGGGAGTTTCCGATCTCGTTCGTCGAGAACTCAGGAGTCAGCGCACCGTCTTTCGGGCTGATGAGCACGAGGACGCTCGACGTTTGGTTGGTCGTTTCGTCGGTGACCTGCTCCTGGTACGCCGCGCCGGGGGTCGGGGCCCAGATGTGAACGTCGACGATGTCGAGGGCGTGCATGACAAACGCGTCCTTACCGCCGGAGTCGGTCAGCTTGCCATTGAACGCGGCCGGCTCACCGAAGCCCTTGCCGACCTTCGTGAGCGACCAGACCGGGGAGCACGCGGTGTAGATGTCCGGCGCGTGCTTAAGGATGAAGCCACCGTCCGAGGCGCAGTTCTTGACGAATGAGTCGGGATAGAACTGCAGCTCGAGGAAGCCTTCCCCGCCGATCTTGTGCGGGTTCGAGTCCGCGACCGTACCCCCGAACCAGAATGTAGGGCCGACGCTCGATACTGGAACCGCACCGTCTTCTGGCAGTTGAACCCGCCACGTGATGTTCGCTGCTGAGCCTGCCGCCGACGAGACCGGATCGAGCTCGGGCTCGTCGTGCCCGGTGCAATTCGCGTTGTAGTACTCGCTCAAAGTGTCGTTGGCGTCCAGGCCGCCGGGGATATGGGCAAGACATGCTGCAGTGCCCGCGCCGGCGTGACCCGACGTGGCAGAGCTCTTGCTGCTGCTCCCGGCGGCGGCAGCGGACGCGCTCAAAAACAGCACGCACGCAGAGGCTGCCGCCAGTATCGCGAACCTCACTCCACTCATCCTTCCCCCTTTAGTTCGTGTCTCTCAGCCGCAGAAGCCAACATTATTCAGCACCGAGCCCTCTCAACGCAAAGCGTCTTTGCGCCGAGGTAGTGCCGCGGGATGACCCCGCGAGCGTGCAGCAGGAAGCGCTGGCCTCGGAACCGTGGCCTGGGCCAGAGTTCCGAAATGACTTCCGAGGGAGGCTGGGCGCCAACCGCGCGAGTCCCCCGGGCCGGTGGCCTGCCGCCGCTGGTTTCGCTCTCTTGAAGAACGCTCTCCGATCGCTTAGCTTCCAGCCGGTTAACGAGGGCGGGGCGAGGGAGACTCGACTGGCCTCTCACTCGGCGATACACCTACCCGAGAGCCCCGCTCCCCTCGGGGGTCATTCCGGAACACTGGCCCAGCCGAGTGCACTCGGCCTTGCTCGTGGGGAAAGGTCCAGGAGGAGCGACGTGCGCGGAGAGGCACGGCGCCAACGCACCAGGCGCGGGCGCCGCACCCTTCGCATTTCTTCTATGTGGCGGCGACGGCGGACGTTGCGGACGCGGCCGAGCGCTCGCTCCTGAGGAGCCAGACGCCGATCACGAGCAGCCAGATGCCGACGATCGGTAGCGGGAACCAAGCCAGGCCGGCCGCGAAGCCGAGTCCTCCGACGAGGGTCGTCCAGCGCACCCAGGCCGGGAGTGCCGACGGGCCCAGCGTCAGCGTGAGCAGCGCAAGCCCGACCAGCAAGAAGCCCGCCCCGGCCAACACCGCCCAGCCCGTCTCGATGATCGTGAAGGCGACCGTCGGTGCGACGACGACGCCCTTGCCGCCCACGCCCATCGCGATCGGTACCGCTGTGATCAAGGCGAATCCGGCCACGATGGCAGCGGCTCCGGCGATGGAGAGGCCCCAGAACACGGTTGCCCGCTGGCCCTCGAGCGTGTCGCGGAGACTGCGCAGCAGGAAGAGCAGCGCCACAGCGGCGAGCCCCATGATGTACAGCGATGCGATTACCGCGGGCCGATGGCCCCTCGTCAGGTACGTCGCCACGTCAGCCGCCTTGTATGTGCCGCCGGGCGGGCTCGCTACTGCGACTGCCACGATGACAAGCACGAGAAAGGCAAGCGCGCCGAGCCCGCCTGCTGAGACCCTTCCCATATCCATAACCTCCTTCCGCGCAAGC
>Ga0070714_100000893_pt1 | contig 21153 bp, 24 predicted proteins | sample LARL83metaG_FD_65450 | JGI IMG/M metagenome (GOLD analysis project Ga0070714, IMG submission 65450) | Corn, switchgrass and miscanthus rhizosphere microbial communities from Kellogg Biological Station, Michigan, USA - LAR L8-3 metaG | ecosystem: Host-associated > Plants > Roots > Rhizosphere ... | reverse complement strand
GGCGGCGATCAGATCGCCCGAGGACTCACCACCGATCTGACGGCGCACGAGGTGGCCCAGGGCGTCCTCTTCTGCGAAGCCTTCGCGAACCTCGCCGCCGTCGAAACCGCCGCCGGCGTGCTCCTGGTTGACACGGGCACGGTGCTCACAGCCGACGCCGCCGTCGCTGCCGTGCGCGGCTGGTCGGCGGCGCCGGTGCGCTGGATCGTGCTCACGCACGGCCATGTCGACCACGTGATGGGGGTCGCCGCGTTCGACGCGGAGGCCGAGCGCCGCGGCGAGCCGCGGCCCGAAGTGATCGCGCACCGCGCCGTGCCCGAGCGCTTCGAGATCTACCGGCGGACCGCCGGCTACAACGGGTGGATCAACCACCGGCAGTTCGGCATCCCGCCTTACTGGCCGGCCACCTATCGCGAGCCCGACCGCACCTACGAGGACCGCCTCGAGCTCGAGCTGGGCGGCGAGCGCTTCGTACTGCGCCACTCCAGAGGCGAGACTGACGACCAGACGTGGCTGTGGGCGCCCGAGCGCCGCCTCGTCTGCTGCGGCGACCTCTACATCGGCGTCGCGCCCAACGCCGGCAACCCCCAAAAGCGCCAGCGCTTCGCGCTGGAGTGGGCCGAGGCGCTGGACGAGATCGTGGCGCTCGAGCCCGAGATCCTGCTCCCCGGCCACGGGCTGCCGCTGCGCGGCGAGGCGATACCCAGGGTCCTCGGCGAGATGGCGCGCTGGCTGCGGCATCTGCACGACGAGACCGTGCGGCTGATGAACGAGGGCCTGCCTCTCGACGTGATTGTCAGCCGGGTCCGCCCGCCGGAGGATCTAGCAGGGCGGCCGTATTTACGCGAGGTCTACGACGAGGCTGAGTTCACCGTCCGCAACGTCTGGCGCCGGTACGGGGGCTGGTGGGATGGCAATCCCGCCCGGCTTCACCCACCCTCCGACGTGAGCCTGGCCGCCGAGGTGGCCACACTCGCGGGCGGCGCCGGGGCCCTGGCCCAGCGGGCGCTGCGCCTCCTGAAAGAAGGCGAGCCGAGGCTCGCCGCGCAGCTGGCGGAATGGGCGATGGCGGCCGATCCCGATTCCGACGGCGTGGCCGAGGCTTACTCCGCCGTCTATTCGGCGCTTGCCGGTTCGGCTCGCTCCCTCATGTCACGAGGCATTTACGAGTGGGCCTCTGCGCGCCGAGACAGCCGGCGGTCCGGCACGAACCAGATCAGCGCGACCGCGGCAAAGAGCCCGTAGGCGATCCAGGGGGTGACGAACGCTCCCAGGACGGCGGCGGCGTAGAGCGCGATCGAAAGGACTCCCTTGACGTCGCGCGCGATGGCCTCCGCCAGCGGCGAGTCGGGGTTCGCGGCGATCAATGCGCGCACCAGCACGTAGTACGAGATCGCGGCCAGCAGCGCGTTGCAGCCATAAAGGGCGGCCGGGAGCGAGTCCTTGTAGTCGGTGCCGATCCACGTGGTGAAGACCGGGATCAATGACAGCCAGAACAGCAGCAGGAAGTTCGACCACATGACGCGGCCACTGAGCCGGTGGGCGCTGCGCAGCAGGTGGTGGTGGTTGTTCCAGTAGATGCCGATGAAGACGAAGCTGAGCGCGTAGATGAGCAGCTCGGGCAGGCGCTGCTCGACGGCGCGGGCGGTGGGCGCCACCGGCGGCTTCAGCTCGAAGGCGGTGATGGTGATGATCACGGCCATCACGCCGTCGCTGAAGGCTTCGAGTCGTTCGAGGCCATGCTCGACCTCGGCCGTCGTCACTCTGGTTCCCCGCCCAGCTCGATCAGCATCTCCCAGGAGTTGCGCACCGCGCCCACCAGCAGCGCGATCTCGGTGCCGATGAGCCACGACGCGGCGTTGACATCGCCACGCTCCAGCTCGACCGCCGCCGCCAGGATCACGAGCTGGAGAGCCAGAGTCAGGCCGTAGCGCAGGATCTGAGTCCGCCGCGGCAGGTGGTCACCGCGCCGGACTAGCGAGCGCACGAAGCGCGGGCCGGCGATCAGCACCATGATGGCGCTCGCGATCCCGATCTCAAACGCCAGGTAACCAAGCGGCTGGGGCAGGAGCATGAAGAGGGCGTAGATGAGCACAGAGACGAAGGTGATGAAGGTCTGGCGCGCCAGCTCCTTGGTGTCCTCGTGACTCACGATGTGGCGCGCGTTGACTGAGACGGCGACGAAGAGAAGGCCGAGGAGCGCGGCGGAGCCGCCCCCCAGGGTGATGAAGAAGTCGTGCAGCGGGAGCAGCGGGTCGGTGTTCAAGAGATGGCGCAAAGGGTAAGGACTGCGGGCGCAGGATTCGGCGAGCGGCCCGGGCGGAGCAGGCACGGCGGCCCTGGCCGCCGACAGACCGCGGTGCCATCTTTCCAATCGGAGGAGGTGGCTCCATGGCTGTTCAGCAAGAAACCGAGGTAAAAGCCAAGTACCTGCGGGTGCACGTCGTGGATCACAGCAAGCCGGGCGAACCGGCGGTCAACGTGCGGGTACCGATCGGCCTGGTCAAGTTCGGGTTCAAGATGGCGCAGAGGTTCTCGCCTGAGATGAAGAATGCGAACGTCGACTGGGACGCGGTGTCGACCCTCATCGACGAGGGCGTCACCGGCGAGCTCGTGCACGTCGAGGACGAGGCAGAGCACAAGACCATCGACGTGTTCGTGGAGTAACCGGCCCGCGAACCGCGCAGCGCGCATGGGCCTGATAGCTGCCGCCGGCGCCGTCGCCCTGACGGCGACCGGCGTGTATTACCTGGCGCCCGCTCCCGTCTTCTCCTTCTCCGCGCCGCCGAGCCCGGCGCCGGCCGCGGTGGCGCACGACAGCCCGGCGCTCATCGACGCCCTGGAAACGCAGCCGATGCGGCTGCCGGTCGGCGCGGTCGAGCCGTCCTTCCGCTGTCCGGCGGCGCCCGCGCCGAGCGGCCCCGTCAGCCTTCACACGCCCGCCCGCACTCCGAGCGGAATCTCACTGCTCACATTCACCGTCGCGGATTCGTACGCGGGTGTCCTGCTGGTTCGGGGAGAGCGCCTTGATGGTGGCGCCCGGATGGCGTTCGCGGATCCCGACGGGCCCGGCGCCTTGGCGCTGGCTCGAATCCACGTACCCGTGCGACAAGGCACGGCCGAGGCGTCGGTGACCGCCTTCAGCTCAACCGGGTGCTGGGCGATCGAAGTGGACGGCTATCACCTGAGCGAGGTCTTCCTGGCGAACCTGCGTTGATGTACGGTCGAGGCGCGATGACCGACGTCACCACCCTCGAGCTACCCGAGTTCGATCCCGCCGACACCGAGCTGCACGGCGACCGATTCCACGAGCTCATGGCCGACCTGGCGCGGCAGTCCTGGCTGCTGCGCATCCCCCTCGGCTACATGACGACGGATCGCGAGGCCGGGGAGTTCTTTCTGCGCACGAAGCACGCGACCTTCCCCGGCCAGACCATCGCCGAGCTCTACGGCATCGAGTCGGGGCCGCTGCGCGAGGAGATCGACCGCAACATCCTGCACATCGACGGCGCCGACCACATGCGCCTGCGCAACCTCTTGAACCCGTTCTTCACTCCCAAAGCCGCCGACCGCTGGCGGCCGGTGATGCGCGAGATCCTGGCGGAGCTCTTCACGAGCCTGGACGGAGCCAAGAGCGCCGAGTTCGTCCAGGCGTTCGCCAAGCCGTATCCGTCGCTGACGATCTCGAGGATCATGGGCGCCCCGCGGGAGGACGCCGAGCGGCTGTACGACTGGTCGAACTGGATCCAGCGGCAGTTCGACGGCCCCAGCCTGATGACGCAGCGGGCCGAGATCGACGCCGCGGTGGCGGAGTTCTACGAGTGGTGCAACGACCTGCTCGCGACGAAGCGGCAGGCGCCGGCCGACGACCTGATCTCCGTGCTGATCGCGGCGCGGCACGAGGGCGACCGCCTGAGCGATGTCGAGTTGGTGAACCTGGTGCTGAACGTGCTCATCGGCGCGGTCGACACGACGCAGTCACAGCTGGCCCACGCTATCCGGCTCTTCGCGCTGCATCCCGACCAGTGGCAGCTGCTCGGCCGGGAGCCCGCCCGCATGCCGGCTGCCGTCGAAGAGGTCCTGCGACACGAACCGGTGACGCCATTCACGGCGCGGATCCTGACCGGCGACGTCACCTTCCGCGACGTCAACTTCCCGCAGGGGACGGTGGTGATGGTCTGCTCCTTCACCGGGAACCGCGACGGCGCCGGCGGCACCGACTTCGACATCACCGCCGAGCGGGACGGCGCGCGCCTGATGACATTCGGCGCCGGCGTGCACTACTGCGTCGGCTCGAACATCGCCCGCGCCGAGCTCGAGGAGGGCCTGGCGTTCCTGGCGCCGCGCCTGGCGGGCCTGCGCCTGGACGGCGAGCCGAAGTTCGGCACCATCCAGGGCATCTACGGCCTGGACGCGCTACCGATCGCCTGGGACTGACCTGCCGGCCGCGGCCTCCGCCGCTTCCATGATGTCGAGGATCACGTCCGTCTTCGCGTCGGTGTAGCCCCAGCGGTCGTCGACCCAGACCTTCGCCGCCTCCCGCTTCACCGCGGCGTACCGGTCGCGGGCCTCCGGGTGCGCTCGCAGGTAATCGCGGAAGCGGAGGTGATGCCGCTCCCAGTCGGAACCGAGTGCGCAGACGTGGACGTGCACGCTGCGCGGCTCGGTCGCGGGCGGCCGGAAGTAGCGATGGACGTCATCGCGACTCCTCAGCTGGACGCCGGCGCCCTCGAGTTGCGGCACGTAATCCGACTCGTCGTCCAAGTCCCGGACCGACACCTGGATGTCCACCGTCGGCTTCGCCGCCAGGCCGGGCACCGAGGTCGAGCCGACGTGCTCGATGCGCAGCGCGGCCGGTCCGAGAGCTGCCGCGATGCGTTTGCGCCAGCGCTCGAAGACGGCCGGCCACGCGGGGTCGTACTCGACCACCTCGACCGGGTCGATCCGCGCCGTCCCGTCCGTCGTCTCGAACCCGGGCCAGACCAGGGGCATGACGGAGCGCGCCAGAGCTTGCCGCTCTTCGATGGAGAGCTCATGAGGCTCCAGGCCGCGGGGCTCGGCCACGAGTCGGTAGAGGTCGATGACTGTCAGGCGCTCGCCTTCCACCTCGCGCAGCCGAGCCCAAGCCTCCGCAGGCGTGGCTCCTGCCGGGACGCCGGCCCGCTCCAGCCGGCCGCGCAGCGCGCCGCTCAACCCAGCGCGTGATTGACGAAGAGCGCCTGCATTGTCCACAACCCGCCGACAATCAACAGGTCGATGCCGCCGCCGGCAACGCCGAGGGCCCCCAAGACCTTGGCTTCGGACGTGCGCCCGCGACTGATCACGACCACGCCTGCAATGATCGGGAACAGGATCAGTACCCACCCGATCAACGGGATCACCGCGATGACCGCGAACATGCGGAACAGGTCCCGGGCGGCAACCCCCTGCTGCGTGAACAGGCGTACCGACTCGAATACGAAGGTGACCTCCGCGGCAAGGACCGCTCCGAAGAGAAAGCCGAGGACGCTCGAAACGAGACCGCTGACGCCGAGCGCGATCAACCTGCCCTGCCGCGGGGCCGCCGCCGGTGCCGCGGGCCCAAGATTCCAGCTCAGAACAAGCATGGTGAGCACGTACACCGTGTTGATCGGCGAGCCCACAAAGGCGAGCGCCAGCAAGCTCGGGCGAAAGCCGAAGGTGACCACCGCCGCCTGGAGCAGCAGCGCCAGCACGAGGTTGAGCCGTGCGAACGCCAGCAGACCGTGCTGACCTCTCCGCAGGCCGTTTCCGATCCAGATGGCGGTCGCGGCGTTGAGCCCGTAGAGGAGCGCGGCCGCCGCCCACGGCAAGAAGGTCCAGCCCGCCGTATGGGAGCTAAGGGCGGCGACGGCCGTCGTGATGGCGAGCAAAGGCAACGCGAGGACGAGGGCCAGGATCGCCAGGACCATGAATAGGAGGCCGTAAGTCCGCTCGTTCATCGCTTCGCGCCGCGCCTATCGTGTCGAGCGCCGGCAACCTCAGTCAACCTAGGCGCCGTGGAACTGTCGGAGCTGGTCGACCTGATCCGCTCGGGCGTCGATCCGGCCGAGGGCAAGAGCTGGGCCGAGCTTGGCGCCGGGACCGGCAACTTCACCTCCGCCCTTGCAGAGCTGCTCGGAGATCGCGCCCACATCGTCGCCGTGGACAGAGATCGAGGGTCGCTGCGGCAGCTGGAGCAGCGCCTCCGCGGCCGCCCCGGACTCACTCTGGAGACGATGGTCGCGGATTTCAGGCAGCCGTTCGACCTCAATGAGCTCGACGGCGTGCTGATGGCGAACTCGCTGCACTTCGTCCGCGACAAGCAGCCAGTGCTGGCGGCGGTGCGGGCGATGCTCAAACCAGGCGGGAAGCTGTTGATGGTCGAGTACGACGCGGACCGTGGCAACCCCTGGGTGCCGCACCCGTTCTCCTTCGCGACCTGGCAGAAGCTCGCCGCCGCGGCCGGCTTTGAGGAAACGCGACTGCTGGCGACGCGGCCCAGCCGCCATCTGAACGCGATGTATGCGGCGGTGAGCCGGCGGCCTCGGGAGGTGCCTTATCCTGACTAGCGAGCTCGCGGTCTGGAGCTCGGCGATGGATCTCGCCTAACGCCATTCGGCTGATGGGTCCTATCAACACCTCGCTGGTAGGAGGCCTGCATGCCTGCGGACTTCAACAACATCTACCTGGTCGCGGCCATCTGGATCGGCCTCGCGTTCGCGGCCAGTGTTATCTCGATCCGGATCGGGCTTTCGGTCGCGCTGGCCGAGATCCTGGTCGGGGTCGTCGCGGGCAATGCCTTTCACCTCACGCCGAACGAGTGGATCAACTTCCTGGCGAGCTTCGGGTCGGTGCTGCTGACGTTCCTGGCAGGGGCGGAGATCGATCCCGTGTCCTTCCGGCGTTTCTTGAAGCCGAGCCTGGCGATCGGCGGCATCGGATTCTTCTTCCCGTTCGCGGGCGCCTGGGCCTTCGCCTGGTTTGCGCTCCACTGGCAGTGGCACGCGGCGCAGATTGCGGGCATCGCCCTCTCGACGACGTCCGTGGCCGTCGTCTACGCGGTGATGATCGAGACCGGCCTCAACAAGACCGACCTGGGCAAGCTGATCCTCACCGCCTGCTTCATCTGCGACATCGGCACCGTGAGTGCGCTCGGGATCGTCTTCGCGAACTACAACGTCCTGCTCGTTGCGTTCGCGATCGCAACGGTGATCACCCTGGTCTTCTTCACCCGCGTTCTCACGTGGGTCGTGGCGGTCTTCGGGCATGCCGTGTCCGAGCCCGAGGTGAAGTTCGTCTTCCTGGTGCTGTTCCTGCTGGGCGGGCTCGCGGCGGCCGCGAAATCGGAAGCCGTGCTGCCCGCCTACCTGCTCGGGCTCGTCGCCGCCGGCGCCTTCCACGAGGACCCGCGCCTGATGGGCCGCATTCGCGGCACCGCCTTCTCCTTCCTGACGCCGTTCTTCTTTCTCAAGGCGGGCACGCTGATCGTGCTCAAGGCGGTGCTCACCGGCATCGTCGCTGTTCTGCTGCTGTTCGGCGTCAAGGTGGTCGCCAAGTTCGCCGGCGTCTACCCCGCGACGCTGGCGTTCAGGATGCGCGGGAAGCAGGCGCTCTACACGACGATGATGATGTCGACCGGGCTCACCTTCGGATCGATCTCAGCGCTCTTCGGGTTGACGCACGGCTATATCGACCGCGGTCAGTACTCGGTACTGGTCACCGCAATCGTGATGTCCGCCCTCATTCCGACTCTGATCGCTCAGCTGTTCTTCCATCCGCGGGAGCATCGCCTTCAGTGGGGCTCGCCCCGGCCGGCTTCACAACCAGGACCGACGCCTTCGAGTACGCATTGACCTTGTGAGCGGTGTTGCCGATCACGAACTCGGCGATTCGCGAGTGGCCCTTGTAGCCGAGCACCACCAGGTCGGCGTTCACCTCGTCGACGAAGCGCACGATCTGATCGGCCGCGTGGCCGACGCGGACCTCATGGCGCGTCGTTAAGCCGCGCTCGGCGGCGATCCGGGACGCCTCGGCGCCGACGCTCTCGAAGTAGCGGTCCTTCTCGCGGGTGAACTCGTCGACCTCGCCCATGGTGGCCGCGTATCGGGGCAGGCCCTCCTCGACGCTGAGGACGATCAGGCTCGCGCCGAACCTCTTGGCCAGCTCCGCCGCCTCGGCGAGCGCGGCGTATCCACCTTTGGAGCCGTCCACGCAGGCGACGATGACCTCGTGCATGCAGCTAGCAATCTACTGCTGCTGCTGGACCGATAGCCCTTCTAGATGCAGGCCTTTCGCCGCTGGCCTGGCGCCTGATGGCTGCTGATCCTGACCTCATGAGTACTCAACCAGCAAGCCTCCCCTACGGGGAGGTCGGCCGGCGCTGCCGGCCGGGAGGGGCAGTGGCATGGCAACCGCAGTGAGAACGTCCGCAAGGGTGCCCATCCTGGAAGCCGCCAACGAGTTTCTGAGCGCGCGGCGGATCGCCGTCACCGGCGTATCGCGCGAGAAGGGCGGCCACGGCGGCAACGTCGTCTACCAGCGGTTCCGCGAGCGCGGCTACGAGGTCTTCGCCGTGAATCCGAACGCCACCGAGGTGGAGGGTGACAAGGCCTACCCCGACCTCCGCTCCATCCCCGGCGGTGTGGACGCCGTGGTCATCGCCACCAGGCCGCAGGAAGCCATGGCGACGGTGCGCGAGTGCGTCGCGCTCGGCATCGACCGAGTCTGGATGCACCGCTCGGTCGACGGCGGCAGCCTCTCGCCGGAGGCCGTCGAGTACGGGCGCGCCAACGGCGTGACCGTCATCCCCGGCGGCTGCCCGCTTATGTTCGAGCCCGTCTCGGACGGGGCGCACAAGGTGATGAAGTTCGTGCTGACCTTCACCGGCCGCGTGCCCAGGAGGGTCTGACATGGACGTTCAGAGCTGGACCGTCCAGCAGGTGATGACCGAGCGCCAGCTACTCGTGATGGGCTGGCCGGACACTCCGTTCAAGCAGCTGGTGGAGCTGATGCAGGCGCGCGACGTGAGCGCTCTGCCGATCGTCGATGCGGATGACCACGTCGTCGGCATCGTCTCGGAGGCGGATCTGCTCCTCCCGACCAAGGCGCGCACGGCCGCGGAGCTGATGACCACTGAGGTGATCACAGTGGCCGCCACGGCGACCATCGGCGAGGCGGCCCGTGTCATGCACGAGCGGCGGGTCAAGCGGCTGCCCGTGACTGATGGCGAGGGCCACCTGGTGGGGATCGTCTCTCGTCGGGACCTTCTCTCGGTGTTCCTGCGGGCCGACCGCGACCTTGCCGCCGAGATCGGCGAGGACTTCCGCAAGCTGCTCTGGCTCGCCCCCGATGAGGTCCAAGTGACCGTCACCCGCGGGCTGGCGCGACTGGAGGGGAAGGTGGAGACCCGCACCCTGGCGGAGCTGGCGGGCCGGCTCGCGATGGGCGTGTCCGGCGTCGTCGGAGTCCGCAACGAGCTGGCCTGGGAGCGCGAGGACAACGAGATCCGCGTCGAGGAGTCATCGCTGGCGCTCCACTTCAGCGCCTCGGAGCGCCGCGGTCTCTAGCTAGAGCTCAGTCGTCGTCGTCGCCCGGTTCGGCGATCAGCCGGTGGTGGAGCGGCGGGTCGCCGGCCGCGTCGACGATCGCGCGGCCGATCACCAGCCGCTGGATCTCAGAGGTGCCCTCGAAGATCGTGTAGAGCTTGGCGTCCCGGTACCACTTCTCGACCGGGAAGTCCTTGATGTAGCCCCACCCACCCAGCACCTGGATGGCCTGCTCGGTTGCGCGTACGGCCACCTCGCTCGCCATCAGCTTCGACATCGAGCCCTCGCCCTGCGAGAAGGGGATGCGTTGGGCCGCCATCCAGGCGGCGCGCCAGGTCAGCAGCCGGGCGCCGTCGATCTCGGCCGCCAGCTGCGCCATCGGGAAGGCGACGCCCTGGAACTCAATGATCGGTTGGCCGAACGCCTCGCGCTCGATGCCGTAGTCGCGGGCGAACTCGAAGGCGGCGCGCGCGATGCCGATCGCCTGGGCGGCCACCATCGGCCGCGTGCGCTCAAAGGTGCCCAGGGCGGCCGAGGTCCGGCGCCGGGTCGGGGCCACGCCGCCCTCCTCGGGCATCTCCCCCTCGCGCCGCTCGGACCGGGTCTGCTCCCGGCCCTTCGCGATCCGCGCCTCGAGCTTCTCGTCGCCGCCGAGGAGGTTCTCGCCGGGGATGCGGCAGTCCTCGAACTTGAGCTCGGCCGTGTGGGAGGCGCGGCAGCCGAGCTTGTCGAGCTTGCGGACCAGGTTCAGCCCCGGCGTGCCCTTGGGGACGATGAAAAGGGCCTGGCCGCGGTGCCCGGCGTCGGGGTCCACCGTCGCCACCACTACGTGGACATCGGCGATGCCGCCGTTGCCGATGAAGATCTTGTGGCCGTCGATCAGCCAGTCGCCCCCATCGCGGCGGGCGCGGGTCGCGATCGAGCGGACGTCGCTGCCTCCGGTCGGCTCGGTCACGGCCAGCGCCGCGCATTTCAGGTCGTCGGGCGTGCCGAAGCATTCAGGCGCCCATCTCAGCAGCTGCTCGGGCGTCGCGGCCTGGGCGATAGCGCTGAGGGCGAGCGCGGGCATCACGATCGAGAGGCCGATTCCGGCGCAGCCCCAGAAGAGCTCCTCCATCAGGATCGGCAGCGAGAGGCCGGAGGTGTCGTTGATGAGGTCCGCATAGAGCTGGTGGTCGTAGAAGCCCTGGCGGGCCGCCTCTTCGAGTACCGGCCAGGGGAACTCCTGGCGGGCGTCGTACTCCGCCGCCACCGGCCGGATCACGTCACAGGCGAACTTGTGGGCTCGTTCGACCAGCTGCCGCTGATCGGGCGTTAGCTCGAGCGTGAAGCCTTCGGTCACCTCAGCTTGACCATACGAAGGTCATCCCAGGCTCTACAGTGAGCGGGTGCCGCGGAAGAAGCGGGAGGTGCCGGCGGAGCGCGTCTGGTCACCGCCCGAGAAGTCCGATCAACCGCCGGGCGAAGAGGTCGTCCAGGTGAACGACGTCTACTCGGGCGGCGAGGCCCCGCCCGAAGCCGAGCCGATCAAGGAGACCCAGCACCCGACCGGCGGCTGAGAGGGCTGCAAGGCCCCTCCGCCCGGCATTCGCCGGGCACCTCCCCACCAAGTGGGGAGGAGTCTGAGTTTCTGTTGAGCCCCTCCCCAGCCCTCCCCGGAGGGGAGGGAGGTGCGGTCCGCCGAATTGCGGACTGGACAGGTTCGTGCGATTCCGCACATTGTTGCCGCGAATTCGAAGATGGGGGAGGATGTGAAAGCGCTGGGCGGCGCCGACCCGACCTTGCTTGCGCTCTACGAGGTCGCGGTCTCGCTCAGCAACGTCGAAGAGCTGCACCTGGCGGCGGAGAAGATCGTCACCGTCGCTCGGGACCTGTTGAACGCGAACACCTCCACGCTCTGCTGGCTGGACTCGCGCACGGGCAAGCTCCGCACGCTCGCGGACACGTCGCCCGAGATGCGGGTCCCTGCCTGGCGCTGGCCGGGCCAGGGCGCTGTGGGGATGGCCTTCGAGTCCGGCCAGCCCGTCGTCGTCTCCGACTACCAGTCCTGGCCACACGCGCTCAAGCTGGCTGCCGAGCACGCGCCGGCGAGCGCCCTGGCGATGCCGCTGAAGGTCCGGGGCCGAACGCTGGGCGGGCTCGCGGTCGCGACTCTCGTCAGGCGCGACTTCGGACCCCGCGATCTGCAGCTCATGCAGCTGCTTGCCGGGTTGGCTGCTCCCACCCTCGAGCTGGCGCTGATGTTCCGCCAGCTCCGCGGCCAGCGCAGAGCGCGGCCGCGCGCGAGCTAAGGCAGGACTCCTCCCCACCCTGTGGGGAGGTGCCCCGCGCAGCGGGGCGGAGGGGACTCAGCTAGTCCCCGACGATCACCTCGGTGCCGATCGGCGCCCAGGCGTAGAGCTGCGCCGCCGGCCCGTCCATGACGTGCACGCAGCCGTGGCTGGCGTAGCCGCCGTACTCGGAACCCCTGCCGTAGGCGGCCGGCGGCTCCCAATCCGCCGTGTGGATGAAGGTGCCGTCGTGGATGAACTCCATCGCGTCGCCGACCCACGTGTCCGGGTACCAGTACGGCGACGAGTACGGCCAGGGCGAGTGCATCAGGTACCAGGTGGCCTTGTAGAAGATGTGAAACACGCCTCGGCCTGTCGGCAGTGCCGGCCGCCCCGTGGTGACCAGGGTCGCCTGCACCGGGCAGCCGTTCTGGTAGGCGATCAGCTGCTGCGTGGCCAGGTGAACCCAGATCAGCTTGGGCGGCGCCCCGGTCAGGCACGGACCGTTAGGAAGCGGCAGGGTCGGCTCCGTGCTCGCCTCCTTGTTCAGCCGCGCGACCAGAGGCTGGAGCTGCTGGATGGCCGCCGCCAGGTCCGCGTCGTCGAACGCCTTCTTCGCCACCGCGGAGGCCGCCCCGACCGCCGCCTCGTCACCGGGCTGGGTGGTGCCCTGCCATTCCGCCTGCCCCAGCAGGTCTCGGGCCTGCGCGGCGAGCTTCAGCGCCCGCTGCTTGGCGGCCAGCCGGCTCTGCAGGGCGACCAGGGCGGTGTTGAGCGTGCCGATGAGCCGGTCGTGCTCGGCCACCTGCCGGCCGGGCGGCAGCATCGAATACCAGCCCGCGTCGGCGTCCGCCGGACCGGCGGGGTCGACCGCGAGGCCCGCTTTCTGCGCCTGCGACATCGCCGACTCGACCTGCATCGCGAGGAGGCGGACGTCGCTCGACGCCACCTCCGCCAGGGCGCGCAGGGCGGCCAGCTCGCGCTGCTGCTGCAGGTTCTCCGCGGGCGCCCGGGCAGCGACCACTGGCGGTGCGATGTAACCGTCGCTCAGGAAGAGCGCCGCCAGCAGCAGGGAGAGGCAGAGAAGCCGGAAGGCGTTCTTCACCGATCCAGGTCCGGCGGGTCGTACCCGGCGGCGAGTATCCGCCGCAGCCCCTCCTCACCGCGACGCATGGCGGCCGCGTGGTTGGCCTCGAGGAAGCGCCGCAGGCCGACCCTGGCCGCAAGGTTGATCAGCGCCCACCGGGTCTCGGTCTGCTCGTGCAGCGTCATGCGGGTGGCGCTGTCGCCTTCCTCCTCGAGGGTCCAGTCGACCACGCCTTCGAAGAAGCCTTCCACGCGCGTCTTCACGTAGCGCGGCGGCTCGTGCTCCAAAACGTCGAAATGGAAATCGAGCGTGTAGGGCAGGTCGGCCTTCACGCGGGCGTGCCACCGCGAACCGGCGCCGTGGGCCACGGTCGAGACTGGCTCGGTCAGGCGGTAGTCCGGCCACCAGCGCGGCCAGTTGGCGACGTCGTCCACCATCCTCCAGACGACCGACCGCGGTGCTGGGATCGTCCAGACATCGACGAAGTCATAGCGCTCGCCCATGTCTAGCCTCGCCGATTGCGAATCGCGTCGGCGCGCTCAACCGTGGCCCTCAGAATTCGCACGCTCGCCGCGTCGACCATCTTCCCGTCCACGCTGACGGCGCCGAGGCCATCCTCCTGCGCCTGCTGGTAAGCCTCCATCACGTGCCGCGCCTGGGCTTCCTCGTCGGCCGTGGGTGCGAAAACCTCGTTGGCTACGGCGATCTGGCTCGGGTGGATGGCCCACTTGCCGGCGAAACCGAGGACGCTCGCGCGCCTGCATTCGCGCCGGTAGCCCTCCAGGTCGGCGAGATCGGCGAACGGGCCGTCGATCGCCTCCAGGCCGGCCGCCCGGGCCGCGACCACGATCTTGCTGCGGGCGTAGTGCCAGACGTCGCCCGGGTAGTCGGGGGTGTCCCCGCCGATGGCGCGCGTCTTCACACCCTGGGAGGCGGAGAAGTCGCCGGGACCGAAGATCAGGGCCTCGAGACGCGGGCTGCACCGTGCGATCTCCTCGACGTTGATGAGCGCCTCGACCTCCTCGATCAGGACCTCGAGCCTGATCGGCGCCCGGCGCGGCTGCTTCCGATCGAGCTGGTCGAGCAGCGTCTCCACCCACCAGATGTCGCGCGGCGCCTTCACCTTGGGCAGGATCAGCAGGTCGAGGTGATCGCCCGCGCCGTGCACCACCTCGAGCAGGTCCTCGTGGGCCCACTCCGTGTCGGCGGAGTTGATGCGGACGCCGCGGGTCTTGCCGCCCCAGTCGAGCTCGCGCAGACCGCGGACGACCGTCTGCCTGGCCTCCACCTTCGCGCTCGGGGCGACGGAGTCCTCGAGATCCAGGAAGACGAGATCGGCGGTGGAAGCCGCGGCCTTCGCGATCATCTTCTCGCTGTGACCGGGGGTGGAGAGCTCGGAGCGGCGCAGCCTCACTGTTCTGCTTTGAGAACGGCGCCGGAGGCGAAGAGTTCCGCGGTTTCGGACTCGCTGTACCCGATCTCCTTCAGCACGGCCTGGGAATGTTCGCCCAAGAGAGGGGCCCTTGTCCGGACCGTGGCCGGCGTGGCGGTCAGCTTGATCGGCGGAGCGGCCACCTGGCGGGGCGTCGAGCTGCCCGGCTGCTCGACCTGGGCGAGCATGGCGCGGATCGCGACGTGCGGGTCGGCGAAGATATCCGCCACCGACTGCACCGGCGCGACGGGAACGCGCCCGCCGAGGGCTGCCACCACCTCGCGGTTGGTGCGCTCGGCGCACCAGGCGGCCACCATCTCCTCGACCAGGTCGCGGTGGCGCAGGCGAGTCGCATTGGTCACGAAACGCTCGTCCTCGGCCAGCTCCGGCCGGCCCATCGCCTCGGCCAGCGCGGCCCAATGCCAGGCTTCCGGCGCCGCGATGGTGACCTGGCCGTCCTTCGTGCGGAAGGTGTCGAAGGGGGAGAGGAGCGGGTGCGTGTTGCCCTGCGGTTGGGGCACGTCGCCGGTGTAGCTGTGTTGGTGGACGATGCGCTCGCACATGGCGAGCACGCCGTCGTACATGGCCACGTCGAGGAACTGGCCCTCGCCGGTCCGCCGCGAGTGGTGCACCGCCGCCAGCAGGCCGACCGCCGTCAGGACGGCGGGAAAGATGTCGCCGATGCCCGGGCCTGCTTTGTAGGACTCGCCCGGGCCGGCGCCGGTGATGCCCATGAAGCCGCCGAACGCCTGGGCGGTGATATCGAAGGCCGGCCAGTCGAGGTACGGGCTGGCGCCTGTGCGCGGATCTCCGAAGCCGCGGATGGCCGCATAGACCAGGCGCGGGTTGCGCTCGTGGAGCGACTCGTAGCCGAGACCCAGCCGCTCCATGACGCCGGCTCGGAAGTTCTCGACCACCACGTCCGCGTCCTTGACCAGGCGCCGGACGACCTCGCGCGCGCCCTCCTGGGTGAGGTCGAGGGCGAGACCTCGCTTGTTGCGGTTGACGCTCTGGAAGTAGCCGCCGTAGGCGCGCAGCTCGTCGTCGGGCGCATATGGGCCGAGGGTTCGAGAGGTGTCGCCGGCCGGCGGCTCCACCTTGACCACGTCGGCGCCGAGATCCGCCAGCAGCATCGTGCAGAACGGTCCGGCGAGCATCCGCGTCAGGTCGATGACGCGCAGGTCGCTCAGGGGGCCCGGCGCTGCGTCATGCGCGGTGCTTCAGCAACACCCGCCGCTCGCATTCGAAGACCTCGACGCCGCCCTGGTTGAGCCCGGTGTGCTTGAAGGTCACCTCGCCGGAGCTCGCCTTCGCGAGGACCTCGGTCACGGCATACAGCGTGTCGCCGTGCCGGACCGGCGCCTTGAAGCGCACCTTGTCGAGGCCGATCTCGCGGACGGCGTTCTCGGCCGTGTCCTGCGTAGCCAGGCCGATCACCAGCGCGGCGACGACGCCGCCGAAGACGATCGTGCCGCCCTGCTCGCGCATGAAGTCCTCGTTGAAGTGCGCCTGGGCCGTGTTCAGCACCAGGTGGGTCAGCAGCACGCCCTCGAGCTCCGTGACAGTCTTCCCGCGCGCGTGGCGGAAGGAGTCGCCGACCTCGAAGTCCTCGTAGAAGGTCATGGCTTGGCCCCTCCCTGGCCCTCCCCGGAGGGGAGGGGAGTAGGCGAGCCCTCACGGGAGGGGAGGGTGTCTAAAAGGCGGTCCGAGATGATCCGCTTCTGGATCTCCGACGTGCCTTCGAAGATCCTCGTCAGGCGAGCGTCGCGCCAGTGGCGCTCGACAGCGTGCTCGGTGGTGTAGCCGGCGCCCGCCAGGACCTGCAGCCCCTCGCTGGTCACGCGCTCGGACATCTCGCTGCAGTGGAGCTTGGCCATCGAGCACAGCTGGTCGTGGCGGCCACCGCCGTCGACCAGCTCGGCCGCGTGGCGCCAGAGCTGGCGACCGGCCTCGACCGCAGTGGCCATCTCGGCGAGCTTGAAGCGGATCGCCTGGAACTCGGCGATCGGCCGACCGAACTGAACGCGCGTGCGCGCGTAGGCGGTGGCGTCCTCCAGCGCGCCCTGCGCCGCGCCGACCGCCCTCGCCGCCGTGTGGACGCGCGCCTTGTCGAGGCCGCTGACGGCGATGCGGAAGCCCTCGCCCTCCGTCCCGATCAGGTTCTCGGCGGGCACGCGCACGTCGTCGAGACGCAGCCGCCAGGAGCTGAGGCCGTGATAACCGATCTTGTCGATCGGCTCCCCGGTGATCCCGGTGGGGAACTCGCCGCGATTCTTCTCGACGAGAAAGCAGCTGATGCCACGGTGCCGGTTGCGCTCATCGGGCGGCGACGTGCGCGCGAACACCATCAGGAAGTCGGCTGCGAGCGCCCAGCCGGCCCATTTCTTGTCGCCGTTGAGCACCCACTCCTCGCCCTCACGGCGAGCGGTTGTGGCGAGGCCGGCCACGTCGGAGCCGGTCTGCTCCTCGGATAGCGCGAAAGCGCCGATGTACTCGCCGCGGGCCACCCTGCCCATGAGGTCGCGCGCGCGTTGGTGGTCGCCGAGCGCGCCGAAGAGGATCGAGTTGCCGCGCGCGATGATGCTGGCCACGCTCATCCAGGCGCGAGCCAGCTCCTCGGTGACCAGGCAGTACTCGAAGAGCCCCAGGCCGAGGCCGCCGTACTCGACTGGAATCGTGATCCCGAAATAGCCGCGGGCCGCGATCTTCTCGATCAGCTCCCGCGGGATGTCGACCTTCTGCTTGTCGAGCTCGGCCGCCACCGGCAGAACCTCGCCGAGCGCGAAGTCGCGGGCCTCCTGCCGCAGGCGCTCGCGTTCCGGGCTGAGCAGGCTCAAGCCGCCGCGCGCCTGACGACGAGGTTGCTGCGGGTGAACTCGACGACGACCTCGCCGGCGCTGTCGAGCCCCTGCGTGTGCCAGGTGACGATCCCGTGGTTCGGATGGCTGCCCGAAGGGCGCGCTGCCACCACCTCGCTGCGGGCGGTCAGCGTTTCGCCGGGATAGACGTCGCGCGCGTACGTGAGGCCGTCCACGCCGAGGAAGAGTCCGCCCTTCTCACTCAGGTCCTCGACGCTGAGGCCGAACACCGTCGTGAAGACCAGCAGGGGGTTGAGGACCAGGTCCGGGTGGCCTTCGGCGCGTGCGTGGTCCCGGTTGAAGTAGACCGGGTTGAAGGCCAACGTCAGGGTGGAGAACAGGACCGAGTCGCTCTCCAGCAGCGTGCGGCCCCAGTGATGCTCGAACTTCTGGCCCACCTCGAAGTCTTCGAAGCAGCGGCCCCTCGCCCAGACGCGTGGTGTGGTCAGGGGCGCACGAGCTCCGCCACCGTCTCGAGCTCGTCGAGGCGGCGGATCGCGCCGGCGAGGTCCGCGGCCCGGCGCTCGCCCACAACGGGTCCCGCCAGCGCATGGAACTTCGCCTCGAGGCGCCGCCACTGGTCCTCCAAATCCCGGTTGGGAACGCCCGCGTCGAACTCGCGCGTGCGCCGCTTGTCCGCGATCACGACGACTCGGGCTTCCGCTTCTCTCAGCGACGAGTCGCCGGCAACCTCGACCAGATCCCGCAGGCGGACGAGGTTCGCGTCTCGCATGCGCTGATCCGTGAACGCATGGATGTCCGCGGTGTCATCTCCGAGGAGCGCCATCGCGGCCGTGGCGCGGAGGCTGAACTTGCCCTCGAGTCCGGTCGCCGGCGCGGCGATGTTGCAGACCTTGAGCGCAGCGGGATGGACGCTGATGCCGACGGCGCGGATCTCGTCGACGGCCACCCCGAAACCCCGGGCGCACTCGATCGTGCTGTGGGTCAGGTAGCAGGCCGCGTGGTACTTGAACAGAGTCTCGGTGATCAGGTGGCGGCCCTCGAGGTCCTCGAGACGCTCGAGGTGCGCCTGCGGCGCGTGGGTCTCGACGAAGCCCTGCTCGCCATCGACCATCTCGTCTCGCGCCGTGAACCCGCGCGCGGCCAGCCGCGCCGCGAGGAGTCCATTGAAGGCGGCCTTGCCCGCGTGCAGGGGCTTGCTCATGGTGCCGAAGGCAGACTTGAGCCCGGCCGCCTGCGTGGCGGCGATACCGAGCGCCGCCGCGCGCCCTTCCTGGTCCAGGCCCACGAGGGCGGCGCAGGCCGCCGCGGCGCCGAAGCTGGCGAGCGTGCCCGTCGGGTGCCAGCCCGCCGCGTAGTGCCCGGGGCTCAGGACGAGGCCGAGACGGCACTCGGTCTCGACGCCGGCGATGAAGGCGGCCAGGGCCTCGGCGCCGGAGGAGCCACGGGCCTCGGCCTCGGCCAGCACCGCGGGCCAGACCGGCGCCGTCGCGTGCCCCATCATCACGAGGTTCGTGTCGTCGTAGTCCAGGGCGTGCGAGGTGGCGCCGTTGACCAGGGCTGCAAACGCGGCCGAGGTGCGGAGCTCAGCGCCGACGACGGTGGCCTCGGCCTTGCCCCCCGTGGCCTCGGCCTCCGCCCGCAGGATTCGGGCGAGCTCCTCGTCGCGAGCGGCGAGCGTGACACCGAACCAGTCGAGGACGCACTGCTTGCCGATCTCGACGGCTTCGCGGGGCATCGTCGAGAGCTCGCCGTCGCCGGCCGCCACCAAAGCCTCGACGAGGTTCAACGCGGCCCGCACGCGCCTACCTTAGCTGGCTTCTGGCGCAGGATCGCGGGCCGGTCGGTCGTTGTAGGAAACATGAGCATTGCACTGACACAGTTACGAACTCCGCTGAACGCCAGGGCGCTCGGCCTCATCGTGGCCGCGCTGGCGCTCGGCTCAGGCTCGACGATCGCGACCGTGGCGACCGCGTCGCACTCGCCGCTGCCGACCGTCACGACGCACGCCGTCCAGGCGCCGTCGACAGCCGATACCCAGGACTCGGCCGGCACGACGGACGCGACCGGCAGCGACACCTCCACGAACAACGCCAACAGCAACGCCTTCGGTCAGCAGGTCGTCCAGCAGGTGAACACCTGCAAGACGCAGGCCGCCACCGCCGGCACGCACGGCATCGGGTCGTGCGTCAGCAGCTGGGTCCTGAAGAACAACCCCGGAGCGTCGCACCACACGCACTGACCACGCCCAGGAAACCGAGAGAGGCCGGCCGGGAGGCCGGCCTCTCTTCTTTTCGGCGGCCCTTTCTGACAAGAGCGCGCCGTCGAGATACCATCCGAGATCGCCCGATCCGCGGGCAAGGATTCTGGAAGGGGGTTTCTGTATATGCGAAGACGCCTCGCCTATGGTTCACTCGCGACCGCGATGGCCCTGGCACAGGTTTTGGGGGCCAGTCTCACGGCCCACGCCGCGCCCAAAGGCCATAACCAGGTCGTACGGGCGACGCACGTCGGATCCATCAATCTCCGCGCCGCCGCCGCGGCTGCCAAGGGCACCACTGCCGGGTCGGAGGTGAGCCCCGGCGCGCTCGACCCCGGCAAGCCTTCGGAGAACAAGCACCTCAGCCACACGTACGCCGCCGGTCAACCCGCCGTCTCGCCGACCACGGTCAGCGACGCCAGCACGGGCTTCGACGGCCTCAACCACATGCAGCAGCGTTACGCCGGGGCCGGCAACGCTACGTTCCAGAACACGCAGTTCAGCCTGATCCCGTCGGACCAGGGCCTCTGCGTCTCGAGCGGCCTCAGCCCGAACTTCGTGGTCGAGCCGATCAACGACGCGGTTCGCGTCTACGGGACGGACGGCACGCCGACGAGCAGCTATCTCATGCCGCTGGTCCAGTTCTTCAGCCAGCAGCCCGAGATCAACCGCAGCACCGGCGTCTTCGGCAACGCCTCCATCGGGGATCCCGAGTGCTACTTCGACGTTGCGACCCAGCGCTGGTTCGTGACCGTCTACAAGCTCGGGGTGGACACCGTGACCGGCGACTTCATCGCGCCGACGGCGTTCTTGATCAACGTCTCCCAGAGCTCGGACCCGAACGGCGGCTGGGACACCTACAGCGTGGACGGGACCAACCCCAACGGTGACGCGGACTGCACACCGTGCTTCCCCGACCACCCGAACCTCGGCGCGGACGCGAACGGCGTCTACGTCACGACCGACAACTACGGCCTCAACAACACCTTCTTCGGCGGCGCGCAGCTCTACGCCTTCTCCAAGAGCGGACTGGAAGGCGGGACCAACACCAGCGCCGTGCACATGGACATGAAGGGAATCTCCGACTGGACGTTCAGCCTGCCGCCATTCCTGGCCTGGCCGGCGCAGTCCCCCGGGGCTTCCGACTGGGACACGACCAACGGCGGCACCGAGTACATCGGCTCCGCGATGGACATCGCCGGCGGGCCGGCGATCCACGGTGTCCGGGCCTCTTCGTTCGGCGTTTGGGCCCTCACCAACACGAGCTCGCTGAGCGGCACGCCCAACCTCACGCTCCACTTCGTGAACACGCCGACCGAGCTCTACTCACAGCCGCCAAACGCAATCCAGCGCAACGGCCCCTACCCGCTCGGGCAGGGCGCGTACAACCGCATCCTCGGGGAGAAGGTCGACGGCGGGGAGGAGCTGGTCGAGTCGGACCAGGACTTCACGAGCCAGACCTACTACTCCCACGGCACGCTCTGGAACGCGATCAACACCGCGGTCAAGGAACCGAACGGCGCCACGGTCGCGGGCCTCGCCTGGATGGCGTTCACTCCGTCGGCCAACGGCAGCTCCGTCTCCGCCCCCGTGGCGCAGCAGGGCTACGTGGCCGCGCCCAAAGGCAACTACCTCCAGTACCCGTCGATCGCTTCGACGAGCGACGGCAGCAAGACCGTGATGGTCTTCGACCTGGTCGGTCCTGACTACTTCCCCAGCGTCGCGATGACGGCGCTGAGC
>Ga0070714_100000891_pt1 | contig 21167 bp, 19 predicted proteins | sample LARL83metaG_FD_65450 | JGI IMG/M metagenome (GOLD analysis project Ga0070714, IMG submission 65450) | Corn, switchgrass and miscanthus rhizosphere microbial communities from Kellogg Biological Station, Michigan, USA - LAR L8-3 metaG | ecosystem: Host-associated > Plants > Roots > Rhizosphere ... | reverse complement strand
GTGGTGTACGCGACCGGCGCGATGCGGGACCGGCGGATGGGGATCCCGGGCGAGGACCTGCCGGGCAGTGTGGCCGCCACCGACTTCGTGAACTGGTACTGCGGGCATCCGGACGTCGACCCGGGCCGGTTCACGCTGGACGCGGAGTCGGTGGCGGTCATCGGCGTGGGCAACGTGGCGGTGGACGTGGCCAGGATCCTGGCCAGGAACCCGCGCGACCTGCACGAGACCGACGTGTCCCAGCCGGTGCTCGACACGCTGATGGCCAGCAAGGTGCGCGAAGTGCACATGATCGGCCGCCGCGGGCCGGCCCAGGCCAAGTTCACCACCAAGGAGCTGCGCGAGCTCGGCGAGCTCGACGGAGTGGACGTGGTGGTGGGCGAGGGCGAGGCCGACCTGGACGCGTTCGACCCGACCGGGGAGAGCGCCCGGCTGGCCGAGGCCGACCGGCACATACGCGGCAACTACACGGTGATCAGGGACTGGGCCAGCCGGTCGGCGGCGGGTGCCGCGCGCAGGCTGACCGTCAGGTTCTGGCTGAGGCCGACAGAAATTCACGGGCCTGAACGCACTTCCGCGCTCACTCTCGAGCGGACCAGGCTGGACGGCGACGGGCGGCTCATCGGGACCGGCTCGTTTGAGACTCTCCCGGTCCAGATGGTGCTGCGCAGCGTGGGCTACCAGAGCGTGCCGCTGGCCGGTGTCCCGTTCGACAGCCGCTCCTGCGTCGTGCCGAACGCTGAGGGCCGGGTACTCGGCGCGGACGGCAGCCCGCTGCCCGGGGAGTACGTGGCGGGCTGGCTCAAGCGCGGCCCGACCGGGGTGATCGGGACCAACAAGTCCGACGCCGCGCAGACGGTCAGGTCCCTGCTGGCCGACCTGGCGGGCGGACCGGGACCCGATGAGGTGCAGCTGCCCCGCCCCGGCCTGCTCCGCTATCCCGACACCGAACTGGTCGGGCCCGGCGGGGAGCGGTCCTCCTTTGAGGAGCTGCTGGCGGCGCGCGGGGTGAGGCCGGTCAGCTACGCGGACTGGCAGAAGATCGAGACCGCGGAGAAGGAGCTGGCCGCCGCGCTGGGCCGCGGCGCCCGGGTCAAGCTGGGCAGCCGCGAGGAGATCCACCGCGCCTGTGGCCTGGACATACCCGGCTGACCACGCGGCCAGGACGGTACCCCCCCAAGGGTTGAGCGAGACTGGCGCTCGGCCTGATCTGGTGGCAGCCCCCCACGCCGCATGGTAGATACGCACGTTATGAGGAGACTCCAGGTCGCGGTGGTGGGGTCTGGCCCCGCCGGCCTCTACAGCGCAGAAGCGCTCATTAAGCAATCATCCGCCCTCAACCCCCCGTGCGAGATGCGGGTGGACGTCGTGGACCGCCTGCCTACCCCGTATGGGCTGGTCCGCTACGGCGTCGCCCCCGACCATAAATCGATCAAGTCGATCGCGGAGAAGCTGCGCCTGGTGCTGGAGCACGACAGCGTCAGCTTCTACGGCGGGGTGCACCTCGGCCACGACGTGAGCCGTGAGGACCTGCTGGCCAGCTACGACGCCGTGGTGTACGCGACCGGCGCGATGCGGGACCGGCGGATGGGGATCCCGGGCGAGGACCTGCCGGGCAGTGTGGCCGCCACCGACTTCGTGAACTGGTACTCCGGTCACCCCGACGTCGACCCGGGCAAGTACGTCCTGGATGCCGAGTCGGTCGCGGTCATCGGCGTCGGCAACGTCGCGGTGGACGTGGCCCGCATTCTGATCCGCAACCCGGAGGACCTGCGCGAGACCGACATTTCCCAGCCGGTGCTCGACACCCTGATGGCCAGCAAGGTGCGCGAAGTGCACCTTATCGGCCGCCGTGGCCCGGCCCAGGCCAAGTTCACCACCAAGGAGCTGCGCGAGCTCGGCGAGCTCGACGGCGTGGAGGTGGTGACCTACGGCGGCGAGGTGGACCTGGACGCGTTCGACCCGACCGGGGAGAGCGCCCGGCTGGCCGAGGCCGACCGGCACATACGCGGCAACTACACGGTGATCAGGGACTGGGCCAGCCGGCCGGCCAGGGCCAGCGCGCGCAGGCTGTTCGTCCGGTTCTGGCAGCGGCCGACCGAGATCCACGGCCCGCGGCAGGTGTCGGGGCTGACCCTGGAGCGCACCCGCCTGGACTCCAGCGGCAAGTTCACCGGGACCGGCTTCTTCGACACGCTCAACGTGGACATGGTGTTCCGCAGCGTGGGCTATCAGAGCGTGCCGCTGGCCGATGTCCCGTTCGACGACCGCTCGTACGTGGTGCCGAACGCCGAGGGCCGGGTGCTCGGCCCGGACGGCGCGCCCCTGCCCGGCGAGTACGTGGCCGGGTGGCTCAAGCGCGGGCCGAGCGGCGTGATCGGGACCAACAAGTCCGACGCCGCGCAGACCGTCCAGTGGCTGCTCGCCGACCTGGCGGGCGGGCCGTCGCCCGAGAACGAGCACGGCTCGGAGAACGGCCATGCGCGCGCGAACGGGCGGGCGGCCGCCGCGCCGGCCAGCCCGGCCGCCGCGCCGGATTTCCCGCAGGCCCCGGGCTACCCCGAGGCCGCGCCGGGCTACCCAGGGGCCGCGCCGGGCTACCCGGGGGCCGTGCCGGGCTACCCTGAGGCCGCGCCCGGCTACGAGGCCATAGCGCGCGCGAGCCTGGAGGAACTGCTCGCCTCCCGCGGCGTCCGCCCGGTCAGCTACGCCGACTGGCAGAAGATCGAGAACGCGGAGAAGGAGCTCGCCGCCGCGCTGCGCCGCGGCGCCCGGGTCAAGCTGGGCAGCCGCGAGGAGATTCACCGCGCCTGCGGCATGGCCATGCGCTAGCCGCTGAGGCCACGGTCCGCTCCTGGCCGGCCCTCCCCTCCGGGGCCGGCCGGGGGCGGGCCGGGTTATGGCACCGCCCGGCGCAGCCGTCCGGCCAGCGCCCGGACCTGCTCGATCAGCTCCGCTGGCTCCAGCACGGTGAAGTCGGACCGGAGCAGGCCCAGGTGGATGGCGATCATGTCGATCGAGTCCGCTCCGGTGGTGAGCAGGCACCGGCCCGGCCCGGCTGGCTCGACCACGCCGGCGTTCGGTGGTATGCGCTCGGCAATGACCTGAGCCGGGGCGTGCACGATCACCCGGGCGCGGAACCGGTACTGGGCGGCCGACACCGAATCGGCCACGAAGGCCGCGGCGTCCGGCGGGTCCTGCGGGACGAACCTGACCCCGGTGGCCACCGGGTGGTCGATGCGGTCGGCCCGGAAGCTCCGCCAGTCGCCGCGATCGGGATCGCGGGCCACGAGGTACCACCGGCGCCCGGTGTGGACCAGCCGGTGCGGCTCCACACGCCGGGTGCTCACGTCCCCGTGCCGGTCGGTGTAGCCGAAGGCCAGCCGCTGCCGGGACCGGCAGGCTCCGGCGATCACCGCGAGCGCGTCAGGATCGACGGTCGGCGCGTGGCTGGGCAACGGCACGGTGGCCAGCTGCAGGGCGGCGGTGCGCTCCCGCAGCCGGGCCGGGAGCACCTGCTCGAGCTTGGCCAGCGCGCGCAGCGAGGTTTCCTCGATCCCGGTCACCGAGTGGCTGGCCGCGGTGCGCAGGCTGACCACGACCGCGATCGCCTCCTCGTCGTCCAGCAGCAGTGGCGGCAGGGCGCGGCCCGGCCCGAGCCGGTAGCCGCCCGCCACCCCGGGCGTAGCGTGCACGGGATAGCCCAGGCCGCGCAGCCGCTGGACGTCGCGGCGGAGGGTGCGCGTGGTGACGCCCAGGCGCGCGGCCAGGTCGGCGCCGGCCCACTCCGGGCGCACCTGCAGCATCGACAGCAGCCGCAGCAGCCGGGCCGAGGTCTCCAGCATGAACCCGAGTCTCGCATCAATTGAGGACCGGAATTGTCCGCATAATGGCCTAGCGTCGGGTCCATGGACATCGACTGGAACACCCTGCTGGCCGACCAGCTCGACTGGCACTGGCGGGCTCAGCTGCGCCCCCGCCTGGACGGGCTGACCGATGACGAGTACTTCTGGGAGCCGGTCGCGGGCTGCTGGAGCATCCGCCCGCGCGCGGAGGCCGCGGTGCCGGCCCCGGGCGGCTCGGGTGAATACACGGCCGACTTCTCGTTCCCCGAGCCGGACCCGCCGCCGGTGACGACCATCGCCTGGCGGCTCGCGCACATCATCGTGGGCGTGTTCGGCGCGCGTAACGCCGGGCACTTCGGCGGCCCGCCCGTGGACTACCAGACCTTTGCCTACGCAGGCTCGGCCGCCCAGGCGCTGGCCCAGCTCGACGACGCGTACGCGGCCTGGATGAAGGGCGTGCGCGGCCTCGGTGACGCGGGCCTGGCCCGGCCGTGCGGGCCGGCCGAGGGTCCGTACGCCGAGCACTCGATGGCCGAGCTGGTGCTGCACATCAGCCGCGAGGCCATCCACCACGGCGCGGAGATCGCCGTGCTGCGCGACCTCTACCGGCATAGGGCCTGACCAGGCGCGCATCATCCGGCGTAGCGCTCCGCGTTGCGGCCAGAGCCCCGAGCACCCACACTGAAGTGCAGAAAGGGGACTGGATGAGCGAATCGCTGGCCTGCGAACCTCCTGGCCTCCCCGGGTCGTCCGGCAGCGCGCCCGGTGAGGCCCAGCCAGATCCGGCCACCGCCCCCGCCACCGCGGCGCACCGATGGCGGCCGTGGACCGGCCGGGCGCGGGTCCGCGACATCGCCTGCCTGGCCGGGCTGGTGCTGAGCAGCCTGTACGGCCTCGCGATGATCCCGCTGACGCCATCGCTCATCTCCACCCACCCGGTGCTGCTCGAGGTGCTCTCCGGCTCGACCCCGTCGATCGTGGCCGCGGGTGCGTTCTCCGACGTCGACAGCAAGCTCCAGCTGACCGTCGTGATCGCCGCGGCGCTGGCCGGGCTCATGAAGTTCGACCTGCTGTTCTGGTGGGCGGGTCGGCTGTGGGGGCACGGCGCGATGCACTGGCTCGGCGCCCGCAGCGGCCGCGCGGCCGCCCTGGCCCGCCTCGCCGAGCAGCGCGGGTCACGCTGGGCCGGGCTCGCGGTGGTGCTGACCGGCATCCTGCCGGGCGTGCCTGGCCCGCTGGTCTACGCGGCGGCGGGCTGGGTCGGGCTGGGCCTGGTCCCGTTCCTGGTGTACGACCTGATCGGCACCGCGGCCTGGGCCGCCCTGCTCGCGTGGCTTGGTTATGCCCTCGGCTCGGACGGGGTGCACGCGGCCAACCTGATCTCGCATTACGCGCTGGTCGCCATCATTGTGGGGCTGATCGCCGTCGCGGCCCCGCATGCCTGGCACGTCGTGCGGGCCCGGCGGGCCCGGCAGGCCGTGCTGCGGGCCGCGATGGAGGCGATCCCTGAGCCCGTGGTGCTGGAGGGCGACGGCACGGCTGAGGCGGTGCCCTAACCGGGTTGCTGCTTGAAGGGCCGTTCCCCGGGGTCGATGATGAAGGCAGGGCCAGATAGTCCAGGCCCGGCTGACCGCGTCCGACCCGGGTCTGGTGAAGGCTCGCGAGCAGAATGGGGGTTCTGCTGCACCGTGCCCGGTATCGTCATTTCTGGCCGGTTCTGCCCGGGTGACGCCGCTGCCGTGACTGTGACCGCCGGCGCGGGCCCATGGTGAGCGAGGCCAGGGTCACCGATTCGCAGCAGCTGCAGCGGCTGCTGGGCGGGCCGGAGCTCGGCTGGCTGGTCGACAGGATCCGGATCCGCCTGGAGCGCGGCGAGCCGGTCGACGGCACCGTCACGCTGGTCGGTGCCACCGCCGAGCAGCGCCGCGCGGCTGCCCGCCTGCTCGGCCGCGCGGCCGGGCACGGCACCTCGCTCAGCGTCCCGCTGCCCGAGGTGGACGCCGCCCTGCGCCGGGCCGGGATATCGGCCGGGCTGCGCGCGGCGGTGGAGACGCTGTCCGGCCCGGTCAGGGACCGGGCCGCGGAGCGGGCCACGGCGGGGCGGCGGTTCCAGGACGTGATCGACGCGGCCCGGCACAGCCGGCTGGCCACCCAGCCCTGGCATGTGTCCTGGCTGGGCGAGATCAGCCGGGACGGCACCCTGACCCGGCTGGTGCGCCAGGGCCAGGGGCAGCTGCTGGCCCAGGCCACCGCCGTGCTGGAGCGGCTGCCGGCCCGGCCGGGCGAGTCGGCGGTGCTGCTGCCGGCCCTGGCCGAGGCGGTGACCGGCGACACCAGTGCCCTGGCCGCGACCCCACTCGCGGGGCTGGTGCTGCGAGCGCTCGCGCTTCGCGAGGGCGTGCCGGTGCCCGCCGACCCGGAGGCCGAGCGCGCCCTGTGGACCGCGGCGGGGGTGGTCGGCGACGATCTGGCCAGCCAGGTGCTCGTGCTCAACGTCCGGGCGGGGGGCACCCCGTTAGGCGGCTGGCTGACCGAGGCCGCCGAGGCGGGGGAACCGTTCCGGGTCACCCTGCATCAGCTGACCGCCATGCCGGTCCTGCCGCTGGCCATTGACCTTCGCGTCTGCGAGAGCCCGGCGGTGCTGCGCGCGGCCGCCGCCCGGCTGGGCGCCGACAGCGCGCCGCTGGTCTGCACCGAGGGCGAGCCGTCGGCGGCCTGCTACCGGCTGCTGCAGGCCGCGCTGGGCACGGGAACCCGGATCCACTGGCACACCGACTTCGACTGGCCCGGGCTGCGGACGACGGCCGCGGCGACCCGGCGGCTGGGCGCCGCGCCGTGGCTGATGGGGGCGGACGACTACCGGGCCGGGCTGGGCGCCAGCTCCGAGCCGCTCAGGGGCCCGGCGGCGGACAGCCCCTGGGACCCCCGGCTGGCCAGCCTGATGCAAGCCAGCGGCCGGGCCGTGACCGAGGAGCTGCTGCTGCCCAGGCTGCTGGCCAGCCTCGCCGACCGCCTCACCCTCCGCTAACCCGCCGCCGCTCCCACCCCAACCAAGCGCCTCACGCAGTGCTGCCCAACCCCGGAAAGTGTGCCAAAGGTGCTGTGGGAGCAACCCGAATTGAACACTTTCCCTCGGCCGGAGGGACAGCGGCAGGGGAGGGGTGGGCGGTTAGGTGATGAAGGTTTTCAGCAGGGCGCGGGTGCGGCGTTTCTCGTCCTCGGCGCGCGAGTACTCCCCGGCCACGAAGTCGGTCACGCCGGCCTCGTCCAGGGCCCTGATCTGCGCGGCGACGGTGTCCTCGTCCCCGACGATGGCGACGTCGCCCGGCCCTTCCGCGCCCTCCCTGTCGAGCATCGCGCGGTAAGAGGGCAGCTTCCCGTAGATCGCGAAGACCCGGCCCGCGCGGGCGCGGGCGCCGTCCGGGTCATCGGTGACGCAGACCGGCAGGATGCAGACCACGCGCGGGCTCGGCCGCCCGGACTCCGCCGCGGCCTTGGTGAGGGCCGGCACGATGTAGTCCCTGACCGTGGCCGGGCCGGTCATCCACAGCACGGTCCCGTCGGTGCGCTGCCCGGCCAGCTGGAGCATGCGCGGCGCGAGCGCCGCGAGCAGCACCGGCACCCGGCCGGGCCGCGGGGTGGTCAGCCCCACCCCGGCGCGCACGGTCTCGCCCCGGAAATCCGCGGGCTGGCCGTCCAGCAGCGGCAGCAGGATCGAGAGGTACTCCCGCATGTGCCGGGCCGGCTTGTCGAAGCTGTACCCGTACATGTCCTCGATGACGATCTTGTGGGACAGGCCGATGCCGAGCACCAGCCGCCCGCCCACCGCGGTGGCCACGGTCATCGCCTGCTGCGCCAGGACCACCGGGTGCCGCGGGTAGGTCGGCACCACCGCCGTGCCCAGCTCGATCCCTGGCACCTGGCTGCCCGCGACCGCCAGGGCGGTCAGCGCATCCAGACCGAAGATGTTGGACATCCAGGCCGAGGCGAATCCGTCGTCGGCCGCGCGCTGCAGTTCCTCGCGCAGCCGGACCAGGGCGTCGGCGCCGGCCGGCTCGGCCGCGGACGTGCCTATGCGCATGCGTCATCTCCGTTCGCTGGGCCCAGGCCTGATCTTCCCGCCCCCGCCTGGCGCCCGCAAGATGCCCGGTCCGCGGCGGCCCAGCTTGCCCTGCCGGCCCCGCTGGCCCGCCCAGCCTGTCCCGTCGGCCCGGCCCGCAGCGCCCGGCCCGCCGCCCCGGCCGGCCTGCGCGGCGCGTGCTGGCCGGCCCTACGATGGCGATCGGATCCCACTGACCCGTGCGGAGGTGATCATGGCGCCGGACGTGCCGCCCAGCGGCCTGACCGTGCGGCCGCTGGAACGCGCGGACGCCGAGGCGATCGCGGCCTGGCGGTACGAGGGGCCGTGGGACGTCTATAACTCCCGCCCCGGTGAGCTGCTCAGCGCCGAGGCCGGCTACCAGGCCGTGGCCGACGAGACGGGGACCCTGGTGGGGTTCGTGTGCCTCGGCCAGGAGGCCCGCGTGCCCGGGCTGGCCGAGGCGGAAGGGACCGTGGACATCGGCGTCGGCATGCGCCCGGATCTGGTCGGGCAGGGGCTGGGCCGGGCGTTCGGCGCGGCGGTGCTGGCCCACGTGGCCCGCTGGTGTGGCGAAACCCCGCTGCGGGCGGTGATCCAGAGCTGGAACCAGCGCAGCCTGCGGATGGCCCGTGGCCTGGGCTTCCGCGAGGTGGGGATGCACCGGTGCGTGCAGGACGGCAACGAGGTCAGCTACACCGTGCTGGTGCGGCCCGCTCAGGCTGCTGCTGCCCTAAGGAGTTAACAAGCCTGCCCTGGGGTCTTTGACTGGCCGCGCCACCGGGGACAATAGGGGCATGAGCACCGGGCAGGCCACATCAGAGCGCAGCGAGGTACGGCACGAGAGGAAAGGCACCGGCGAGCTGCCGCCCGGCCGGTTCCTGGACCGCGAGGAGAGCTGGCTCCGGTTCAACCAGCGGGTGCTCGAGCTGGCCGAGGACGAGTCGCTGCCGCTGCTGGAGCGGGTCCGGTTCACCTCTATCTTCGCGAGCAACCTCGACGAGTTCTTCATGGTGCGGGTGGCGGGCCGGATCCGCAGGATGGCGGCCGGTCTCCCGGTGGAGAACGCCAGCGGGAAGCCGCCGTCGCAGATCCTGGAGAACACCCTGGAGACCGCGCGTGAGCTGTCGGTCCGGCACGCCGAGTGCTTCAGCCGCTCGGTGCTGCCCGCGCTGAGCCGGGAAGGCATCGAGATCCTGCGCTGGAAGGAGCTGTCCGGCACCGAGCAGGAGGGGCTGCAGAAGCTGTTCCGGGAACGGATCTACCCGGTGCTCACCCCGCTGGTCGTCGACCCGGCGCACCCGTTCCCTTACATCTCCGGCCTGTCGCTCAGCCTGGCCGTCATGATCGCCGATCCGAGGACCGGCCTGACCATGTTCGCCCGGGTGAAGGTGCCCCCGCTGCTGCCCAGGTTCCTGACCGTGGCGGCCAACCGGTTCGTGCCACTCGAGGACGTGATCGCGGCCCACCTGCCCGAGCTGTTCGCCGGCCTGGATGTGCTCGAACACCACGCGTTCCGGGTGACCAGGACCCGTGACCTCGAGATCGACGAGGACGTGACCGAGGACCTGCTGAAGGCGATGGAGCAGGAGCTGCTGCGGCGCCGGTTCGAGCAGGCGGTCAGGCTCGAGGTCGAGGAGTCGATGTCCAGCGACGTGCTGGACCGGCTGGTGACCGAGCTCGGCATCGACACCCGGGCCGTGTACCGGCTGCCCGGCCCGCTGGACCTGTCCGGCCTGAGCGCCATCGCCGACCTCGACCGGCCGCAGCTCAAGTACCCCCCGTTCGTCCCGTCGGACACGGTGCTGCCCACCGATACCAGCATCTTCTCAGCGATCACGGAACGAGACGTGCTCGTGCACCACCCGTACGACTCGTTCGCGGCCAGCACCCAGCGGCTGGTGACCTCGGCGGCGGCCGACTCCCGGGTGCTCGCGATCAAGCACACCCTGTACCGGACCAGCGGCGACTCCGAGATCGTGGACGCGCTCATCGACGCGGCCGAGGCGGGCAAGCAGGTCGTGGTGGTGGTGGAGATCAAGGCCCGGTTCGACGAGCGGGCCAACATCGCCTGGGCGCACAAGCTTGAGGAAGCCGGCTGCCACGTGGTCTACGGCTTCGTCGGGCTGAAGACCCACTGCAAGATGATCCTGGTGGTGCGGGAGGAGGCCGACGGGTCGCTGCGCCGCTTCTGCCATATCGGCACCGGCAACTACCACCCCAAGACGGCCCGCCTGTATGAGGACTACGGCCTGCTCACCGCCGATCAGACCGTGGGCGAGGACATCACGGACCTGTTCAACCACCTCACCGGCTACAGCCGCAAGACCGAGTACCGGAGGCTGCTGGTCGCGCCGGACGGCATCCGCTCAGGCCTGCTGGCCGAGATCAACGCCCAGACGGACCGCGCCCGCGCAGGCCAGCCCGCACGGATCCAGATGAAGTGCAACTCGATCATCGACGAGGCCATCATCGATTCGCTCTACCGGGCCTCCCAGGCCGGGGTACCGGTTGACCTGTGGATCCGTGGGATCTGCGGCGTCCGGCCGGGGGTGAAGGGGATGTCCGAGACCATCAGGGTGCGCAGCGTGCTGGGCCGGTTCCTGGAGCACTCACGGATCTACGCGTTCGGCACCGGCGAGCCTGGCCACGAAGGTGACGTCTGGATCGGCAGCGCGGACCTGATGCACAGGAACCTGGACCGGCGGGTCGAGCTGCTGGTCCGGGTCGCCGACCTCGCGCAGCGAGCGGAGCTGCGCGGCCTCATCGACATGGCGATGGCAGAGACAACAGCGTCGTGGTGGCTGGATCCGGATGGTTCCTGGACCCGGCATCACCTGGACTCAGACGGCAAGCCGCTCACCGACATACAGGAGTACCTGATCCGGACCCGGCAGGGCCGAGTCGCCGATGCCTGATGCGCCGGCCGGCAGCGAGATCCGCGCGGCTGGTGCTCTGCCGTGGCGCCCGTCGGGCTCGGCCCGCCTGTGGCGATCCCCGGGCCGGGCCAGGGAAGTGGCCTTGATCCACCGGCCCAAGTACGACGACTGGAGCTTCCCGAAGGGCAAGCGCGACTCGGGCGAGCACGTGCTGCTGACCGCCGTCCGCGAGGTGGCCGAGGAGACCGGGCTGCGGGTCATACTCGGCCGGCCACTGACTCAGGCCAGCTACGACCGGGGCGGGCGGCCCAAGCGGGTCGACTACTGGGTGGCGCGCCCGGTGCCGGACGGACCGGACTCCTTCCACGTCAACAACGAGGTGGACAGCCTGGAATGGGTGCCGGCGGTTGCGGCGCGCGGCCGGCTCAGCTACCCGCACGACGCACTCATGCTGGAGGAGTTCGTGGCCGGCCCCGCGGTTACCGTCCCTTTCGTGCTGCTGCGGCACGCCTCGGCGGGCGGCAAGGACAACTGGAAAGGCAGCGACCTCGACCGGCCGCTCGACGCCCACGGAGCGGCCGAGGCCGATCTGCTCTCGCGGCTGCTGGCCTGCTTCGGCACCGGGCGAGTGATCAGCTCGGCCGCCGAGCGCTGCGTGGCCACGGTCCGGCCCTACGCCGCGCTGACCGGGGCCAAGGTGGAGGTCGAGCCGGCGCTCTCGGTGGGCCAGCCGGAGAGCAACCCCGAGGTGGCCTCCGCGCGGGTGGTCGCGGCCGTCGCCGCCGGCCAGCCCGCCATCATCTGCGCGCACCGGGAGAACATGCCGGAGCTGCTGATGGCCGCGTGCGCCGCTCTCGGCGCGACACCGCCGGCCGGCCCCCCGCTGGCCAAGGCCGGGTTCTGGGTCCTGCACTCCGCCGACGGCGGCCTGGTCGCGACCGAGCGGCACTCTGCCCATCCGTGATCAGGGCCTGTCAGTGATCACGCCTCCGGGCCAGTGGGCGCCCAGTCGAGCGTGGGCGGCAGCGCCCCCTCGAACACCAGCAGCCAGCGCTTGACCTCCAGCCCGGTGCCCCCGCTGTAGCCGCCGAGCCCGTTGCCCGCGACCACGCGATGGCACGGCACGATCACGGGAATCGGGTTCGACCCCATGATCTGGCCGATGGCCCGCGGCGGCAGGGACGGTCCCTCGCCGCCGGATCCGGCGCGCTGGGCGAGCGTCCCGTAGCTGACGGTTTCGCCGTAGCCGACCCAGTCGAACAGGACCCCGAGCACGTGCTGCTGCAGCCGCGACGTCGCGGACCAGTCGATGGGCAGATCGAACCGCCGGAGCTGCCCCGAGAAGTACCCGGTGAGCTGGCCCACAGCCGCGCTGAGCAGCTCTTCCGCGGCGCCGGGTACTCCCGGGGCGGGCGGGGCCTGGCCCGGCGGCTTCCCGAAGCGGACACCGCTCACGCCGGCCCGGCTGCAGCTCACCGACAGCGGGCCGACCGGCGTGTCGAGCGTCGTCCATGCGTGTCCCGTCATGTTCCAAGAATGTCGGATGCCAGCGGTAGAACTGACTATCGATAGACACGTGCCGGAAGGAGCGCGATATGGCCGATAACGTGGTCGACCTCGTCGAGACCGAGCTGGCCGAGCTGTCGCGGCGGTTAACAGAGCCCGGCCCGCGCGAATGCCTGCGGTGCTTCCTGGTCCGGATGATCAGCGAGTTCGGGTGCGACGGGTCGCACCGGTGGACGGTGCGCTGGCGGGACCTGCGGGCCCCCCGGGCCCTCGGCCTGGTGCCCCGCCTGCAGCGGCGGGGCGCCGTGTGCTGTGACTGTGAAGTGATCTTCAATGTGTTCCCCGACTACCCCGAGACCGACCAGATCCTGCCCTGCGCGGGGGTGACCCGGGCCGGGTCCGCGGCCCCGTGCCACCTCAGGCCGCTGCGCAAGAGCGCGTGACCAGGGCGCCCGGACCCGGATGAGCCCGGGCCCGTCAGCCCTCCGCTTTCCCGGTATCCCGCAGCGCCCCGGCGATGGGCGGTGCGGTGAGGCCGACCTGCCAGGGACGGGCGCCGTAGCCGGCCAGGCTGGCGCTGACCGCCTGCTCGCTGAGTGGTTCTGGCGGCTGCCAGGCCAGCCTGCGTACGGCGTCGGGGGGCAGCAGGTTCTCCGCGGGCAGGTGATGCTGGTCGGCGAGTGCCGCGACCACCGCCCGGACCGCGGTCAGCCGGGCGGCGGCATCCGGGTCCCGGTCCAGCCAGCGGTGCGTGGGCGGCGGGCCGTCGCCCGGCGCCCCGGATACGGTCGGCAGCGCCCGGTCGGGCTGCGCCCTGGCCCGGGCCAGGGCGCGGAGCCAATCCTGGGTGTGCCGCCGGGCGCCGCGGGTGCTGAAGCCGGGGATGCTGGCCAGGCCGGCCGAGTCGGCGGGCAGGGACCGCGCCGCCTCGACGATCGCGGCGTCAGGCAGCACGCGGGTGGGGGAGAGGTCACGCCGCCGCGCGATCTTGTCCCGCTCCTGCCAGAGCTCGCGCACCACGGCGAGGCCGCGGCGGCTGCGGACCCGGTGGATGCCGGACGTGCGGCGCCAGGGGTCCGGCCGCGGCCCGGCCGGCTCAGCGTGCAGCTCGGCGTTGAACTCCTGGCGGGCCCACTCCGTCTTGCCCTGCTCGGCCAGCTGCTCGGCCAGGGCGTTGCGCAGTTCCACCAGTACCTCGACGTCCAGGGCGGCGTAGCGCAGCCACTCGGCGGGCAGCGGCCGGGTCGACCAGTCCGCCGCGGAGTGACTCTTCTCCAGGGTCAGCCCGAGCACGGTCTCGACCAGGGTGCCGAGGCCGACCCGCGGGTAGCCGAGCAGCCGCCCGGCCAGCTCGGTGTCAAACAGCTGCCGGGGCCGGTAGCCGAGGTCGGCGAGGCAGGGCAGGTCCTGGGACGCGGCGTGGATGACGGCCTCGGCGTCGGCCAGCGCCCGGTCGATACCGGACAGGTCGGGGCAGGCCACCGGGTCGATGAGCACCGTCCCCGCGCCGCAGCGGCGGAGCTGGACCAGGAAGGCCCGGTGCCCGTAGCGGAAGCCGGAGGCCCGCTCGGCGTCGACCGCAACCGGCCCGCGGCCGCCCGCGAGCCGCTGCGTCGCCTCGGCCAGCGTCTCGCTGGTCACGATCAGCGGGGGAAGGCCGTCGCGTGGCTCGAGCAACGGCACCGCCTGGCTCTCCGCGGGCTCCGGCCCAGGCGCCTGTCCCTCAGGATGGCTGGCGTCCCCGTCCGATCCAGGCCCGTCCACCGGGTCTGTCATGCGCGCCGCCGGGACCTCGGCGGCCGCAGCGGGCTCACGCCGGCGGGCAGCGGCGGCAGGCCAGCCGCCATGCACAGCGCGTCGCACCAGGCCGCGATGTGCCCGCCAAGATCGGGAGGGGCCAGGTCAGGCGGCCCGGTCTGGGTTCCGGCGTCCCCGGCGATGGCCCGGGGGCGCACCGCGGCGGGGCCGCCCGGCGACCACGAGGCACGCAGCTCGAAGCCGGTCGACACGGGCTCGCCCTGCTTGGCCCCGAACCCCTCGGTTACCACCCGGGTCACGGTCCCGCTGGGCTGCCGGTAGCCCGCCGCCCTGGCGTCGAGCGCCTCGGTCAGCCAGCTCCAGCCCACCTGCCCGATCAGCGGGTCGGCCGCGATCTCGGGCTCGAGGTCGGCCCGGACGTAGGCGATGATCCGGAATGCCCCATCCCACCCGGTCTGCCCGGCTGGGTCGTAGAGCAGCACGAAGCTGCCCCAGCCGATCTCGTCGTCCGTGTCTGGCTGCACGGCCCGGGAACCGGGCTCGGGCGCATACACGGTCGCGCCGACCGCGGCGGCGAACGGGGCGAGCTTGCGCGGCGGCGGCTGGTTCTCGAACACGACCTCGGACCGCGCCTGGCGCTGCTGCTGCATCCCGGCTTCAAGACCGGTCACCGCCGAGCGGAAGATCGCGGCGGTGTCCATGTCAGCTCGCTGTGCTGGCCCGGCTGCAGGCCTCATGATCCGAGCATGCGGCACCGGCGCGGAATTGTCATGCGACCAGCGCCTGCGGTACAGGGCCCTTGAGCACAGGGCCGTCGAGCACGGGGACCTTGGCCCGGCCCGGCCAGACCGGGATCAGGCCGATCATGAGGACCGCGCCGCACCCCGTGCAACTCCATTCGGGGCAGTATCCGTCGGGTGAGTCCGGGCAACTTCCGGCGACCGTATGATGCGGAGCAAAGCGCCGGTCCCAGCCGCAGTCGGGGCAAAGCCGGGTCATCCGGATCATCAGCTGACCTCCTTGCCGCTGGGCTCAGCATGATGCTGGCATGCCGCCGGGTCGGTGCCGAGGACCTGAGGCGGCGTGTCACGATGGTGTTTTCACGGAAAAGCCGCCGCCGGCGAGCAGCCGGCCGTGTGGAAAGATCTCTGATGTGAGCCAGAAACTGGAAGATTCGGTATTCCTGAACGCCTGCCGCAGGCTGCCGGTGCCGTACACGCCGGTCTGGTTCATGCGCCAGGCGGGCCGGTCCCTGCCCGAGTACCGGGCGGCCCGGTCGGGCCAGGCCATGGTGGACGCGTGCACCAAGCCCGACCTGATCACTGAGATCACGCTGCAGCCGCTGCGCCGGTACCCGGTGGATGCGGCGATCCTGTTCAGCGACATCGTGGTGCCGCTGCGCGCCGTGGGTGTGGGCATCGACATCCGCACCGGCGTGGGCCCGGTGGTGGAGAAGCCGATCCGGGAAGAGGCCGATCTGCAGCGGATCCGCCCGCTTGAGCCGGGCGACGTCCAGTATGTCGCGGACGCGGTCAGGGCGCTGGTCGCCGAGCTCGGGGGGACGCCGCTGATCGGCTTCGCGGGCGGCCCGTTCACGCTGGCCTCCTACCTGATCGACGGGGGGCCGTCGAAGAGCTTCGACAAGACCAAGTCGCTGATGTACGGCAACCCGCCGCTGTGGAACGCTCTGCTGAGCAGGCTGACCGACCTCACGATCACCTTCCTGCAGGTCCAGGTGAACGCCGGGGCGTCGGCCGTGCAGCTGTTCGACTCCTGGGCGGGCGCGGTCAGCCCGGAGGACTACCGGCGGTCCGTGCTGCCGCACAGCAAGCGGATCTTCGACGCCATGGCCGGGTCCGGCGTGCCGCGGCTGCATTTCGGTGTGAGCACCGGCGAGCTGCTCGGGATGATGGGTGAGGCGGGCGCGGACGTGGTCGGCGTGGACTGGCGGGTGCCGCTGGACGAGGCGGTGCGCCGGGTGGATCCCGGCAAGGCCCTGCAGGGCAACCTCGACCCGGCCATCCTGCTGGCGCCCTGGGAGGTCGTCGAGCAGCGGGCCATCGAGGTCCTGGCCGCAGGCCGCACGGCCGAGGGTCACGTGTTCAACCTCGGCCACGGCGTGCTGCCGCAGACCGATCCCGACGTGCTGGCCCGGCTGGCCGACCTGGTGCACACCGTGTCGGCCCGGGCCAGCGTCAACGGCCCGGGCCCGGAAGCCAATGGCTCAGCCGCAGGATCCCCGGGCTAGCCCCTCTACCCGGCGGTTGTCGGGCGGGAACCCCGCCGCAGCAGGCGCCGCAGCGGGCGGCGCGCCGCGTAGCCGGCCGCCCCTACCGCGATCACGACCAGGGCGAACGGCAGCACCGTGCCCAGCACCGTGAGCAGCCAGGAGAAGGCCAGCCGCAGCCCCCGCCAGCCGGCTCCCAGGCCGGCCAGGAACCCGCGGGACTTCCGCTGTGCCGCAGCGGCCCGGTGCTGGCCCAGCAGCGTCACCGACACGGTCGCGTAGCTGGTCTCCCTGGCCAGCGCCCGCTGCTGAGCCTGCAGCGCCTCCAGCCCGGCCTCCTGGTTGTTGATCTGCTCCTGCACGCTGAGCAGGCTGCTGACCGTTCCGGCCCGCTTCAGCAGCGCCTGCAGCTGGGTGATGGCGTCCTGCGCCGAGGTGACCCGGCTGGTCACGTCGGCGACCTGCCCGGTGACGTCCCTGGCGTGCTGGGCCAGCGCGGTCTGGGTGCCGAGCACGGCGGACAGCGTGCGCAGCGTGGCCGGATACGCCGTGACGGGGATCTTCAGCTGCAGGGTGACCCGGGACCGGCCCCGGTCGGCCGGGTTGATCGAGGACTGCTCGCTGGAGACGTAGCCCCCGGCGGCAGTCACGATGCCGGTGGCACGGTCAGCCGCGGCCGTAACGTTCTGGGTACGAATGGTGAGGTTCGCGGTGTAGATGATGCTCTGGCGGGACAGGGCCAGCCGGGCGTCCTGGGAGGCTGGCGCGGAGCCCGCCGCCGCTGTCGGGCCGCCAGCGGCCCGGGCCGGGGTGCCCATGCTCGCCGAGCCCACAGAGGAGCCCTGGGAGCAGGCGGACAGCAGCAGGGCGATGCCGGACATCAGGCCGGCGCAGGTGAGCGCGGTGGTGCGTAGCGGCCCGCGGAACCCGCGAGCCCGGACCGAGGTGTTCATGCCGCTGGGACGCGCCCGGCCGGGCGGGCGGTTCCCCGGGCCGGGGCACGTTCCGGTAACAGATTGCCCGGCAGGCAGGCCCTCAAGGGATGACCCGCCGGCCGGCTGGTCATAATCGGCGGCGTGAGCTACCCGAAGATCGAGCTGCATGTGCACCTGGAAGGCACGGTGCGGGCCGGGACGCTGCTGCAGATCGCACGGCGCAACGGCGTCGCGCTCCCGGCCGACACCGAGGAAGGGCTGGCCGGGCTGTACGAGTTCCGCGACTTCGCGCACTTCATCGACGTCTGGCTGCTCACCACCGGGGCGCTGCGAACCGACCGGGACTACCGGCAGGTGGTAACCGACTACGCGGCCGAGGCCGCGGGGCACGGCGCGGTGTACCTGGAGGGCATCTTCACCCCGGCCGAGGCGGTCGGCCGCGGGGCCAGCTGGGACGAGGTGTTCACCGGCTTCTGCGACGGGGCGCAGCAGGCCCGCGAGGACCACGGGGTGGAGGTGCGGCTGACCCCGGACATCCCGCGCGGCTACCCGCTGGAGGCGGCCATGCTGACCGCCCGGCACGCGGTGAGGTACGCGGGCCGCGGCGTGGTCGGCCTCGGGCTCGGCGGGAAGGAGGCCGAGCACCCGCCGGAGCCGTACGCGCCCGCGTTCGCGCTGGCCCGCGACGGCGGGATCGGCTCGGTGCCGCACGCGGGCGAGGCCGCCGGGGCGCCCTCGATCCGCGGCGCGCTGGACGCCCTGGGGGCGGACCGGATCAGGCACGGCATCCGCGCGGCCGGCGACCCGGGCCTGGTGCGGGAGCTCGCCGCCCGGGGCACGGTGCTGGACGTGTGCCCGATCTCCAACCTGCGCACCGGCGTGGTCGCGTCGCTGGCCGAGCACCCGCTGCCCGGCCTGGTCGCCGCGGGGGTGCGCTGCTCGGTGTCTACCGACGACCCGGCGATGTTCGGCACCGACCTGACCGCGGACTACGCGGCGGCGCAGCAGCTCGGGGTCACGGCCGAGGCCTGCTACGCCGCTGGGGTGCAGGGCGCGCTGTGCGACGAGCCGACCCGCGCCGCGCTGCACCGGGCCGGCCAGGGCTTCGACTGGGACGCGGCCGGCCTGCCCGGGTCCTTCTAGCAGGGTCGATGCTCCAGGTCTGGCAGGCTGCGGGCCGTTTCCGCGGCAAGTCCGCGTATTACACCGAATCGCATTCGGATCTCGGAGTTTGTGAGATTGCCGGGCATCTGCCGGATATCATCGTTTGCGGAATGCTGGTCACGCGGCCGCTGAGGGAAATCTCGATGTCAGCGGGGAGAAACCCTAAGGTTGCCGCCAGGAAAGACGAGGACACAGCCGGTAGCGGATCAGTTTCGCTCGGCAGCACCGGCCTGGTAGGCACCACCGGGCCGGTAATTTCGCGAATCCAGACACCAGAGCAGATTTCTCCATAAAGGTCAACTGACCGGCGCTTAAAGGCTTGCCCGGCGTAGACTGCGATTCCCACTTACCACTAGGTGTGGGAGAAACGAGAATCGCAGGCTAACGATGGTCGCGTCCCCCGCTCGCGAAACCGTCCGGGTAGCCGTGCAGTCGTCGCGCCGGTTGCTCCGCGACACTTTGTCCACCTGTCTGGCCGTACGGCCGGATGTCACGGTGGTCGGCAACGTCGCCGAGCCCGATGCTGTTTTTGACCTGTGTGAATTGCGGCGCCCCGACGTCGTGATCCTGGACGCCGGCCCGCGGCTAGGCGAGATCGCGGCCCGGGTCGGAGCGCTCACCCGGCGCTTCCCCGAGGTGAACGTGATCGTCACCTACCGGGACGCTTCCGAGCAGGAACTGGCCGCGGCCTGCCGCGCCGGGGTGGCCTCGCTCGTCCCTGAGTCGCACGGCCTGGCCGCCGTCATGGCCCTGCTGCGGCGCAGGAAGGGCAAGCACGCCAAGGACACCACTGGCTCGCTGACCGACCGCGAGCTCGAGCTGGTCGTGCTCACCGGTTCCGGGCACAGCGTGGCCGAGATCGCGGCCCTGCTGAAGATCAGCCCGCTGACGGTGGAGAACCTCAAGCGCCGGGTGTACGCGAAGCTGGACGTGAGCAGCAGCGTGCACGCGGTGGCCAAGGCGGCCTCGCTCGGGATGCTCGACCGCAGCACCGCTCCGGTGGCCAGGAAGCGGCAGCCGCTGGACGCGGACTCGGTGGCGCTGGCCGTGGTGTCCGGGCAACCCAACCCGGCCCTCGAGCAGATCGTGGCCGCTCTCGTCCGCAGCTCGCTGCCGTTCGTCCTGGTGCGGGAGCCCGGCCCGGTGGCGGATTCGCACTGGGCCCGCTGGCACCGCGGCCCCATCGTGGTCGTGCTCGTGGACCCCGAGTCGCAGGACTGGGACCTGGTGGCAGAGCTCGGTGTCCCGGCCATCCTGGTGCACAGCAAGCCGCTCGACCCGCCCGAGCTCGCCGAGGCGCTCGCCTGCGGCGCCAGCTCGCTGGTGGCGGCGGAGCGCATCGATGACCATTTCCTGTCCGTCCTGCGCATGGTCGGCCAGGGGTACCTGGTGGTGGACTCGAGCCCGATGCGGCCGCTGATCGGCGCGGTGCGGGCCCGGTGGGATGAGCGCGCGCCCGGCAGGCTCGAACTGCCCGAGCTGACCGCGCGGGAGAGCGACATCCTGCGCTCCCTGTCCCGCGGGCACTCGATCCGGCAGACCGCAAGGGTGCTGGGGATCGCCCCCAAGACCGTCGAGAACGTTCAGACGCGCATGTTCCGCAAGCTCGGCGTGCGCAACAGGTCAGGAGCGCTGGCCGTGGCCGATGCCTTCGGCCTGCTGCCCGGGGCCGGATCGGCTCCCTCCGCGGCCCCCAAGGGTCGTCCGTCTCCCGAGGGGTACTCGTCCCTGTCCGGGAGTGACTGGCGGGCCTAGTGTGCTTGGCGGGCACGGTGGTCCCCCGTTCCGCCGTGCCGGCCCCGAGACCGTGACCCCGCCTCGGTCGCCCACACTCGCTCCTCACTCTTCTCAGCCTCCTGGAGGCCGTCATGGTTCATTCCACTGGCAATGAACACCGGAGCAGCAAGAAACGCCGAGGCACCAAGCGTGCCGAGGGTGAAGGCCGGGACGATGCCCGTCAGACCTCCGGCGAGACCACCCGGGAATGGTTCGAGCCGCAGCACGCAGCTCCGCGTGAACCCCGGGGCGGGATCAAGGCGGCGATGACGCACCATGTGCCCGAGACCGGGGCCAAGCACAAGGCCGACGCCGACCCGCCGCCAGGCACCGACCCGGAGCGCAACCGGCTCCATGTCTCCCGGCGCAAGCTCCTGCTGGCTGGAGGTGGCCTGGCCGCCGCGTTCGCCGGCCTGGAGACGCTGCGGCAGTTCGCCTCGGTACCGGTGCGGCTGTCCTCCGGTTCGGCGAGCGGTCACGGCGCCCAGGCGGCCAGCGCGGCCCTGTCGGACATCCAGTTCGATCTGTCCGCGTTCGCGTCTCCGGCCTTGACCATCAACAACGTGGTGGTGTCGTTCCCGCCGGTGTACACGCTGTTCGCCCCGGCCAAGCTCAGCTCCACCCCGACGCAGGACGACCAGCGCCAGCTGGATGACGCGCTGGACCGGATCGAGGAGGTCTACCCGTTCTCGGCGGAGGGCGTGTTCACGTTCATCGCCTACGGCCTGCCGTACTTCAACCGGTTCCCCAGCTGGATGTTCAACACGCTGGTGCCGCGCCTGGCTTCCGACAACACCAGGTTTGTCCTGGAGGAGGCGGTGCCCGCGCCCACCGACGTGAGCCCGGCCAACCCTGGCCTGACCAAGCTGACCTACAACGTCCCGGTGCGCATCGAGCAGAACGACATGCTGTTCACGCTGCGCAGCGACAACGTGGACAACCTCTGGGACGTGATGGCGTTCCTCGGCGGCAGCAACCGGCTCGGCGGGGAGCACGTGC
>Ga0070714_100000888_pt1 | contig 21188 bp, 20 predicted proteins | sample LARL83metaG_FD_65450 | JGI IMG/M metagenome (GOLD analysis project Ga0070714, IMG submission 65450) | Corn, switchgrass and miscanthus rhizosphere microbial communities from Kellogg Biological Station, Michigan, USA - LAR L8-3 metaG | ecosystem: Host-associated > Plants > Roots > Rhizosphere ... | reverse complement strand
CTCGATAAGCCAACGTCCGGAGGCTACGTGCTGGATGGCGTCAACGTCAGCTCACTCGATCGCGACCAACTCGCCGAAATTCGCAACCAGAAGATCGGATTCGTCTTCCAGCAGTTCAACCTGCTGGCTCGCACCAGCGCGGTGGAGAACGTCGAGCTGCCGTTGCTCTACAGCCCCAAGGAGGTGAAAGATGCTCACGAGAAGTCCATGCGCGCTTTGAGCCTGGTGGGTCTGGAAGGCCGCGAACACCATCATCCCAACCAGCTTTCCGGCGGCCAGCAGCAGCGCGTGGCGATCGCTCGAGCCTTGATCAACGATCCTCAGCTGATTCTCGCCGACGAGCCCACCGGGGCGCTCGATTCGCGCACCAGCATCGAGATTATGGCGCTGTTCCAAAAGCTGAACCGGGACGGCATGTCGATCGTGGTGGTGACGCACGAGCCGGACATCGCACAATACTCGAACCGGATCATCCGGTTTAAAGATGGTCATGTGGTCAGCGATGAGCCGGTGGCAAGGCCGCAGAATGCCCAGCTCGAGCTGGAATCCCTACCTTCAGAAGAAGCCGTGGCGGAGGAGGCGTTAGTCCCATGAAAAAGATTTTGCCGGCCATGAAGATCGCTTTTCGGGCGCTGCGCATCAACAAGCTGCGCTCCGCGCTGACGATGTTGGGAATTATCATCGGTGTGGGTGCAGTGATCGCGATGGTGGCCGTCGGCTCCGGCGCAACCGAAAGAATACAGCAGCAGATCGCCAGCATCGGCAGTAACGTAATCATGGTTCTTCCCGGTAGCATCACCGCTTCCGGTATCCGCTTGGGCAGCGGCAACGCCGTCACCCTGACCATTGACGACTCGAAGGCCATCGCCCGGGATTGTCCGTCAGTGCAGGCCGTTGCGCCCAGCAGCCGTGGTGGTTCGCAAGTCGTTTACGGCAATAACAACTGGGCCACGCAAGTTCTGGGCACTACGCCCGATTACCTCAGCATTCGCGATATCGAGATGCAGAGCGGCAGCCCCTTCACCCAACAGGACGTGGATGCCGACGCCAAGGTGGCGCTGCTGGGCCAGACCGTGGTCGACAACCTTTTCAATGGCAACGATCCGGTGGGTCAAGTGATCCGCATAAAGCAGGTTCCCATCACCGTGGTTGGAACACTGGTGCCGAAAGGCCAGTCGCCCACCGGTCAGGATCAGGATGACATCATCCTGGTGCCCATCACGACCGCTCAAAAGAAGCTGTTCGGCGTGAACCAGGCGCGTGCCAATTCCGTCGGTACTCTGATGGTGCAGGCACGTGGGCCGCAATTCATCCAGCCGGCCGAAGACGAGATGCGCTCCGTTCTCCGCCAGCGCCACCATCTCCAGCAGAATCAGGATGACGATTTCACCGTCCGCAATCTGGAAGAGGTCTTCAAGGCGCAAGAGACTTCGTCGCAGGTGATGTCGATTCTGCTCGCGGCCATCGCGTCGGTGTCGCTGATTGTGGGCGGCATCGGGATCATGAATATCATGCTGGTTTCGGTGACCGAGCGCACTCGCGAGATCGGGCTGCGTCAGGCGGTGGGCGCGAAGACCAAAGATATCCTCACCCAGTTTCTGGTCGAGGCGGTTACGCTGTCGCTGCTAGGCGGGGTGATCGGTATCTTGTTGGGTGTTCTCGCCTCCAAACTGATCTCGATCTTCGCGCAATGGTCCACGCTCGTTTCACCCGGTGCCATCCTGCTGGCCTTCGTATTCTCGGCGCTGGTGGGTGTGTTTTTCGGCTTCTACCCGGCTCGTAAAGCGGCCTTGCTGGATCCGATCGACGCCCTCCGCTACGAGTAAATCAATTGGGCCTATGCTTTTGAGCTGGCCCTTGTAACATCCGCTAGGGCCGAGCCGCCAAATAGTATTACCATATAGAGAACGACGAAAGCAGCCTGGGGGTTTGTTTTCGTTTTCAAGCACTTAGGAAGGTTTTTTGAACAACCATGCGATGTCTTAAACGGCTACGTGTACTGTGTTTCGCGGCGGGGCTCTGTTTGTGGGCGCCAAGCGTCTATGCCCAGCAGTCCGGGCAAAGCGGCTCCAATCCACCGCCCACGCCGCAGCTCGATTCGGAACGGCCCCACTGGTACTCCGGCTTCACACATCCCTACACATCGCCGGTTGTTCCGCCCATCAGTCTCTCCAATTCAGCACGGGTGGATTCCCTTCTGCGCGCGGGAAGGCTTTATCTATCGGTCTCGGACGCAATCGCCCTGGCCCTGGAGAACAACCTGGACATTGAGCTGGAGCGCTACGAATTTCCCCTGGCGCAGGCGGACCTGCTCCGCGCCAGAACCGGGGCATCGATCATAGGAATCCCGACCAACGTGTTGCCGGCCATCAACACCACGGCCGGAGTGCCGGTCCTAGGCAGTAACAGCGCTGGCCTGCCTGCTCAAGGCGCTCAGACTTCTCTGGCGCCCGGCTTGAGTTATGACCCCGCCCTGATCGGAACCGTGAGTTGGGGGCACCTGACGACTCCACAATCGAATACCGTCCTGGTAGGCACGACGGAATTGATCTCGACCAATAAGATCGCCAACGTCAGTCTTGCGGAAGCCTTCCCAACCGGTGGTTCGGTAGTTTTAGGCTTCAACAATTTGAACCAGGAGCAGAATTCCTTTCGTCAGACCATCAATCCGGCCATAACCTCCAACCTGGATTTGACTATTACGCAGCCTCTGTTGCAAGGTTTCGGCCTGGCTGTGAACAATCGGACCATTCGCATCGCGAAGAACAATGTCAGGGCCGCTGACCTGGTTTTCAAGCAGCAGTTGATTAACGCAGTCGGCAACGTGGTCCAGCTCTATTGGACTCTGGTGGCGGCCAACCTGAATGTGGATGTAAAAACACAGGCTATCGGCGTTTCCCAGAAGTTGTATGAAGACAACAAGAAACAGGTTGAAGTCGGGACGCTCGCGCCCATCGAAATTGCCCGCGCGGAAGCCCAAGTGGCCGCTGACCAGCAGGCCCTGGTAACGGCACAGAGCACGGAACTGCAGCTCGAAGCGATTCTAAAGAGCGCTCTCAGCCGCAATGGCCTGATGAGTCCGCTCCTGTCTGAGGCGCGAGTCGTGGCGACCGATCCAATCAGAATCCCGGAGGTCGAACCCGTCGAGCCGATTCAGGACGTAGTGGCGAGAGCGCTGGAGAACCGGCCCGATCTGGCTCAGAGCCGGATACAGATTGAGAATTCGAAGATCGCGCTCCAAGGTACGAAGAACACGCTACTGCCGACGTTGAACGCTTTCGCGGACCTTCGGAACAATGGCTTGGTCGGCACGCAGAATAACCTTTCAGGCATCAATGCAACTACCGGCCTATTGTCGCCCGCCCCGATTGCCGATCCGTTCTTCCTGGGTGGCTTCGGTGGCGTGCTAGGTCAATTATTCTCGCGCAATTTCCCGAACTATACCGTCGGTTTGAACTTGAACATCCCCCTGCGCAATCGTGCCGCTCAGGCCAACGTCGCCACTGCGACGCTCAACCTGCGGGAGAACGAGTTGCAGGTCCAGCGTCAGATCAATCAGGTTCGCGTCGACATCCAGAGCGCGCTCATTGCTCTGCAAGAGGCTCGGGCGCAGTATCAAACCGCCGTCAAGCAGCGTGTCCTTGAAGAACAGACCGTCGACGCCGACCAGAAGAAGCTCGACCTCGGCGCCACCACGGTCTTCCAGCTGATTCAGGACCAACGCGATCTTTCTACTGCCGGCGGCAACGTTGTATCGGCGGAGGCGACCTATGCCCAGGCCCGCGCCCAACTCGACATCGCGACTGGAATGACGCTCCAGAATAACAACGTGCAGTTCGATGAAGCCAAGAGCGGCCAAGTCTCCCGACCGCCCAGCGCGCTGCCGCCTCTGGATCAGAATCCGCCGCCCGGAGCTACTTCTCCCGGCTCGAAGAATCTTCCGAACGGTTCGCGCTAGGTTTTACGTTTTCCTAACCTGGAGGGATTGCCGGTTTTGCACGGCGCCCGTCCCAATCTGGTAATTATTTCTGACGGCGCTTGAACGCCTCGAACAGAAAATCAACAGCTTGGCCTTTGGCATAGAGCTTGCATTGAGTAAAGGCGAATGAAATCATGCAAAGCTCAAGGAGCCAAGGTCGTTCCTCTCTAATCTCTGCTAGCTAGACTCCACCAAACGATTTTCTTCTTTGTATCCCTACGAGAAACCCCACCCGACCTGCTCCTTGAGTCTTTCTGATTCCCACCCCGCAGGCTGTCAACCCACCGCCATTTGAGTGACAGGTTTTTGACACGTGACAATATATGGTCACGATGCCAGGAATAAACCGCCCCTTTGAGCAGTAGCCCCTGGTAGGATGACCGTTTCAAATAGCGTGTGGCTGGGAGTCTTATTCGTTCTGGTCGGTGCCCTCAATGTCTGGCTCGTCCTCCAGGCGTCCGCTCGGGTAAAAGAAGCGAAGGCCAGCCAGGGATTAATTGCAGCCCACCGGATTGGCGGTTATCTCTTCATTGCGCTGTTTTGCGTAATGGGATACTTCATGGTGGCCCGCCTGGGCGATGCTACCGGAAGTGGCCCCAGCACCACCATCCACCTGACTCTGGCGATGGTCTTAAGCCCTCTTCTCTTCATCAAGGTTCTAGTGGCACGTTATTACAAAAGCCACTACTCTCTCCTGATGCCGATCGGGCTCGTAATATTCGTGCTGTCGTTCGTTTTAATCGGCATCACTGCGGGTCCGTCTCTCGCTCACCACGCCCGGATGCAAACAGTCTCGCTTCAAGGCTTCGATCTGCCGCCGGCGGTGATCGACATCGATTTGGCTGCCGCCACGATGGAGAAGCGTTGCTCCAAGTGTCATAATCTCGACCGGATTGTGGGATCTCGGAAAGATGCTCGCGGTTGGCTGGTAACTGTGAACCGTATGAAGGCTCTACCTGACTCTGGGATCTCGGACGAAGATTCCCGGATCATTGCCTCGTACCTGGCGTCTCAGATGTCGCCAAAGGGGACAGTTGCGGCGGCGAGCCTGGAAGTTGCCAGAGCGCTCGTGGACCAACGCTGCGGGCGATGCCACAGTCTGGATCGTGTATATAAGATTGCCCAAACGCCGGAGGAATGGAGCGCCACCGTCGCTCGCATGGTTAGCTATGCTGCGGGGAGCCCGGGAGCATTCCAGCCGGGCGAAGATCAACAGATAATCGCTTATCTCTCGGCCACTCAAACGTCCGATGCAGTCCAACGGCGGAAAGCTCAGCTGGTAGCCGCTTCATCCTCTGGCCGGAACATCGAAACGCAACCAGTTCCGAATATTGCAGATCAACCGCCGGCACGCCATCCGTTTGACGGCAAGCTCATCGCTTTCATTTCGATAGTGTGTCTGGGCATGCTAACGCTTATCATTCGACGGCCAGGGAAACCCAGCCGCACGAAATCGGATCTGCCAGCGCCGGCAAGAACTATCGGCATCACGAACCCTCTCCCAAACGGGCCGCACATCTTGCGGTTAGCGAACATAACGCAGCAGGCCGCCAATGCGAAAACCTTGCGCTTCATTGTCGCCCCCGGACACAAGCTCAATGTGCGTCCCGGACAGTTTCTCACCTTCTCCTTCCTTTTTGATGGAAAAAAGATCCCCAGGTCATATTCGATCTGTTCCGCTCCTACAAGATCGGGTTACATCGAAATCACGCCGAAGCGTGTTAGCCAGGGCTGCGCATCGGTGTTCTTAAACGATCGCGCAACGGTAGGATTGACAGTTGAAGCCAATGGCCCATTTGGGCATTTTTACTTTGATGAGAACAAACACGCGAACGTCGTTTTGCTTGCGGCTGGAAGCGGGATTACCCCCATGCTGGCGATGCTCCGCTATATGGATGACCTGTGTCTCGACCCCCCCATAACTTTGCTGTATTGTGTCCGCACCAGCGACGACATCATATTCCACGATCAGTTGGAGGAGTTACGGGCACGTCTGAAGAACTTCCAGTATCATCTTCTTCTGTCGCAACCGCACGCAGACTGGCCCGGCCCACGGGGGCATGTCAACCGCGAATTCATCGAGCATACCGTGCCTGACCTCGCATCCCCGCACTTCTTTCTTTGCGGCCCACCCCCATTCATGGACGTCAGTCGCACCATCCTCATGGGCCTCGGTGTGACCCCGGGACGCATCTTGCAAGAAAGCTTCGGTAGCACGGTCCCGAAAAGCGTTCCTGAGCACGCGGCCGCGCCAACTGGTGTCATGGTCGAGTTTGTCCGCTCAGGTAAGGCATGCATGCTCCGTGAGGGCCAGACATTGTTGGAGGCAGCCGAGGAGCAGGGAATTGGCATCCCGTCGTCCTGCCGCCAGGGCCAGTGTGGAACTTGCAAAACGAAGCTCCTGGAAGGCGACATTCATATGGAGGCCGATGACGGGCTCGATCCGGATTCGATAGCACAAGGCTTTGTGCTGACGTGCGTGGGGCGCGCGCGGAGTTCGGTAAAGCTGGATGCCTGACCAGATCGCGAATCATGTTACACTAGTGCTTACACAAACGTATGTGTAGCCATGCCCACGAATCTTGCCATTGATGACAAGCTGATCGAAGCCGCGCGCAAGATCGGTCATCACAAAACCAAGAAGGAAGCCGTCACGACTGCGCTTTCCGAATACATCGCACACCGGAAGAGGCTTGAGATCCTGGATCTGTTTGGAAATGTCGACTTCGACCCGGCGTACGATTATAAGGCGGAACGTCGAAAGAAACGTTAGTGCAAGTTTTGGTCGACACCAGCATCTGGTCCCTGGCACTTCGGAGATCGAGGGCGCAGTTATCCGAGCCTGAAAAAACAATCACCTCGGACCTTCGTGACTTCATTCAAGACGGTCGAGCCCGGATTATCGGATCGGTCCGCCAGGAACTGTTATCGGGAGTCCGAGACGTCGCGCAGTTTGAGCGGCTGAAGACATATCTTCGAGCTTTTCCTGACGAACCCTCTTTGACCGAGGACTACGAGGAGGCGGCCAGACTTAGTAATCAATGCCGGTCTCGCGGCATCGCCGGCAGCGTAACGGATTTTCTGATTTGTGCCGTTGCAATTGCTCGTGGCTGGCAAATCTTCACGGAGGATGAAGATTTCCAGACGTACGCCCGCGTCCTACCACTCAAGCTTTTTGTGAGCGGCGCAAAGACTCGGTAAACAAGCCGTCGGGCAGCAACGAGTAGATCAGCACCGCCGATAGCGGATGCATCAGCCCGGACAATAGAAATACCGGCGCGTAGCTGAAGTGAGTCACCAGGTAACCAGTGCCGAGACTGGCGAGCATGCCTCCCACCGCTCCGCCTGATCCCGAAAATCCGCTGACCGTGCCGACCTCGTGACCGGGGAACAAGTCGGTCGGGATGGTCTGCAGATTCGCGGTCCAGAATCCGTGGCCCAGTGTGATAGAGCAAGTCGCTGCGATCGCCAGCGCCGCGGTTGGAACAAAGGGCGCCAGCATGGCAATAGGCATCACCGCCGCGCCCAGCGCCATCCCGAACTTCCGGGCGCGCGCGAGAGTCCATCCGGCGCGCATCATTCGTCCCGATAGCCAGCCGCCCCCGATGTAACCGACGCCGCCGAACAGAAACGGCACCCAGGAATATTTGCCGACCATCGCCAGGTCGAAGCCGCGCTCTTTCCTGAGATACTCGGGCAGCCAGAAAATCACGAAGTAGATGACCGGGTCAGTGAAGAATCGCGCCAGGATCAGTGTCCAGCAGCCGCGCGCGCGGACCAGTGCCTGCCATCGCACGCTTTCCGCCGAAGCGGGCCGGGCTTCTTCGGGCGGCGGCAGCAGGGGTTTGAGCTCAGCATATTCCTTCGGCCGGAGCCAGCGGCTTAGATGCGGCGGTTGATACAGGATCAACCAGGCCGCCAGCCAGACGATGCCTGTGAGCCCGGTGAAGACGAACGCGTATCGCCAGCCGTAGCGGATGGTCAGCAGCGCAACGGTTATCGGCGCCAGCAGCGAACCGAGCGATGTACCCGCGTTGAAGATCCCCATCCCGAGCGCGCGTTGCGATGCAGGAAACCATTCCGAGACTGCTTTCGATGCCGCCGGCCAAGCTCCCGGCTCGGTCAAGCCCAGCAGAAACCGGCAAGCTCCCAGGCTCCATTTGCCGATTGCGAATCCGTGCAATAGCTGGGCGATCGACCATCCTGCGGCGAATAGCGCAAAGCCCCGGCGCGTCCCCAGCCGGTCGAGAACATAACCGGAACCCGCGTACATGATCGCGTACGCCAGGAAGAAGAACGTCAGGATGTAGGAATAGTCCTGCTCGGTGAGCGTAAACTCATGCCGGATGTCTACCGACACGACACCGATGGCCAGGCGATCGAGGTAGTTGATGGTAGTCGAGAGGCACAGGAGGAAAGCGATGACCCACCGGAGCCTCGGGATTTTCATCAAGTACGAGTGTACCTGCGAATCTCCTGCGCGTGCCCGGTGGTCGGATCTACGGAAACAATAGTCGCGTGCAGCTCGCCGCCGCCCTTGGCGCTTTCAAGACGGATCGGCATGCCCGTCAGGAATCGCCGCAACGCCAGCGTCTTTTCCGAACCGATCACGGAATCATACGGTCCCGTCATCCCCACATCGGTCTGATACGCTGTGCCACCGGAAAGAATTCGCTCGTCGGCAGTGGGAACATGGGTGTGAGTTCCGAGCACGGCGGACACGCGCCCGTTCAGATGCCAGCCCATGGCCTCTTTTTCACTGGTCAGCTCGGCGTGAAAATCGACCAGCCGGACTTTGACCGTGGGATCGAGCGCTCCTAGAATCTCGTCGGCTTTGCGAAAGGGGCAGTCGGTGGCGGGCATGTGCGTCCGGCCTTGCAGATTGATGACGGCTACTGGGGTACCGTCGCGCGCCTTGGTCGCGATCCATCCTTGGCCGGGCAGCTCCGCCGGATAATTAGCGGGCCGCAGCAGCCGAGGCTCGCGGCCGATATAGTCGAAGATCTCCTTCTTATCCCAAACGTGATTGCCCGTAGTCAGCAGATCTACACCCGTCGAAAAAAGCTCATGGGCGATCAGCGGCGTGATCCCAAAGCCGCCGGCGGAATTCTCTGCATTCGCCACAGCCAGCTGAATCTTTTCGGCGGAGATGATCTCCTGCAGGTAGCGTCCAACCAGAGCTCGCCCGGGCGAGGCGAAGATGTCGCCGATGAAGAGAATATTCATGAATCCGGAAGTTAGGTAGGAAAGGAGCGTACCTACCAGCGCGATCGGCCCCGTCCTTGACCCCAGATCTCAACAGGGGCGGAGCCCCCCGAGCGTCTTTAGGCTTCTCCATGGCGGCTTTTCGACCACCGGAGCTTGCACACCAACGCTTAATCCGAGTCGGACCCCAAGACAATTGACTGTCGGATCAATTATAGGAAACCGACCGCCAAACTGGCCAGAAACGCTCCTGAGGACAAGCATACCAGACTTCCGGGATGGCGACCCTGTCTAAGTCGAAATTCAGAGGCTCTGGTAGGGGAGTCAACTTACGCTAGAATATCGAAGCTAACTTAAATTAGTATTTTAAGCTGGAGGATTGCATGAAGACCCGCAGAAGTGTGCTGCGTCTCTCGGCGTCGGTTCTGGTACTTGGTTTGGCTCTGTCTGCTTCAGCCCAGGTCACTTCGCCGCAGGGTTCCTACGGCATTTTGTTGAATCAGTGGATAGACGCTAAGAGCGTAACGTCCGCGCTACTCGCCGTGTTGAATTTCGATGGCGCCGGAAACATCAGCGGATCATACACACTAGTAACCAAGAGTTACGCAGTACTAACCGGGGCGATGACGGGGACCTATTCCGGTAATCCGGATGGCTCGAATACCGTCAATCTCACCTTTGACATCGGAGCGACTCTAACGGCCGCCGTAGCAGTCACCGACGGCGGTACCGGACTTCAATTTCTGGTGACCGGCGGAAACGCGGTGTCACCGGGGCAGGTCGTCACTGGAACGGCCCGTATCCAGTCAGCGCAGGGAACCACGCTCGCGGGCTCATACGGCTATCTGCTGAATCGATGGCCGGACTCCAAATTTGCCTCTCAGGGTTTTTTCGGGATCTTCAACTTGGACGGTGCGGGTAACGTCACGGGGTCTTATGCTATCGCTCGTGCTACCGATCCAATCTTTCTTAGTGGGACACTTACAGGGACGTATTCCATCAACCCGAATGGCGCGGGCAGCCTGACCTTGAGCCTGGACTTGGGGATCACTGCGACGCTCGCTGTTGTTGTCACCGACGGCGGTTCAGGAATTCTGATGTTGCAGACCGATGAAAGCGACGGCTTCGGCTCAGTAGTGTCAGGAACCGCCCGGAAGCAGTAACTTCGACAGTAAACAGAATATTCTGATGCCGGCGTAGTCGCGTCGGCCGACGTCACTTCGCCGAAGGGGCTCTTTAGGGCAGTTAACTTCATTGTCACTTCTGGAAAATAAAACTAGGAAATATTCCAGGTTCACGGGTGTCCAACCTGTGGAAGGAGAATCGGTATGGACAACGAACCGACCATCACCCTTCATTATGTTCAAAAAGATGGACGGCGCGAAAGAACGAAGCTGACCGATCATACAATGGCCGAGGCGCGGAAAGTAGCCAAGGCAATGCTGCACGCCGGGAACGGCCTTTATACGGAAGTTCAGATCTGCACCGAGGATGGAACCATCGAGACGATACAGAATCCCGCTACACCGTCACCGGTTGAAATTGCGTGAGGTGCGCGGATTGTCTTTGCTCAGATAGTCCCGAACCGTGCGCTGGGGCGTTTGTCCGGCGGGCGTCATAAATGTATTGCGTTTCTCCCAACGGGGGACGCCCCAGCTGTTGCTCGTTGACGCTTAAAATACTCCAACGGTTTTCGATTTGCCAGCGGGCACGCCGGCCGATTTTGAACGCCCGTCTATGATCGGAAGCGTGAAGAAGAACCTTGATCCTAGGCCCGATACAGACTCCACCCAAATCCTTCCGCCGTACCGTTCTACAACTGCTTTGCAAAGCGCCAAACCGATTCCACTACCTTCATACTTATCGGCGCTGTGCAGCCGCTTGAACAGGCTGAAGATTTCATCGGCGTATTTCATATCGATCCTAATGCCGTTGTCCGTGATCTTGAAGACCCATTCCGGTCCGCTCTCCGTCACGGTGATGTGGATCTCCGGTTTCTGGTCACTCCGATACTTGACGGCGTTCGTGATTAAGTTTGAAAACACTTGAGCCAGACGATCATTGGTTGGGTGGAACAATCGGCAGCTCATCAAAGGTGATAACCTTCTGTACGCTGCGATAGCTGCTTGTTTGCTGGTTCGAGTTCTGTTCTTGCCGCTTCCACTTTGGCTTTCGCTCTCTGGAGTAGATGTATGATGGCCCTGATTGTTGTGCCGAGCGATGCGAAGAGAACCAAACTAGATTGGGATAGAGCTAAGGAAAAGATTGACTGCTCGAATAGCCAAGCCGCCAGCAGCACACTGAGAAGCGTGGCGAACAAGCCCGCCCAAAGCCCCACATAAGCCGTCGACAATACAACCGCGATGGTGAAGAACAGCAGCGGAGCTCTGCCGCCGAACAACGGCCGGATTGCGAAGGTGAGCGGCACTGCTACTGCCACAAAAACCGCTTTCGAAAACCGGTCGCCCACGCGCCAACAGGCTTCGAAGAGACGGTAGAGCCTGAGCGTGAGGTTGGTCGCCACAACCTATGTACTATCGGCCCTTAAGACAGTCGGCGATTTCCTTTTCACTCACCGCGCCCTCTCGAATCACCTTCCAATATGGTTCGGTGATGTCGACCGTTGTCGCGCCTTGGCCGGAGCACGTTCCGCCGTCCAGAACCAGATCGACCCGGCCGTCCATAGTGCCGAAGACCTGAATTCCGCTGCGGCAGGTGGGCTGACCGGAAAGGTTGGCGCTGGTGGCGATCAGCGGCTGATCCAGCCAGTCCAGCAGCGCCTGAGCGACGCGCGATCGCGATTGACGCACCGCCAGCCGTCCGGTGTTCCCCGTGACTTTCAGGGGTACCCTGGCCGACGCTGGAATGATGACTGTGAGCGGTCCGGGCCAGAAATGCCGGGCCAGCAGGTGAAAGCGCGTCGACAGTTCACTGGCCAGACCCTCGGCCATGAATGTTCCGCTGATCAGCAGCGGCAGGGAGCGGTTGATCTCGCGGCCCTTTGCGGCAAAGACGCGGCCCACCGCATTAAGATTGAGTGGGTCGGCCACCAGCATGTAAAGCGCCTCGGTCGGGATGGCGATCACATCGCCGCGACGCACGTGCGCCGCAGCCCGCTCGATCGCTTCCGGCTGCGGTTGGTCCGGATCTATCTCGATGAGGTCAGTTGCCAAGTTAATCTCGTGATCCGATCGCTTCCGCGACCTCGATCGCCATGGAATAGCGCCCAAATGGAGCGCTGAGTTGCACGCCCTCTACCATCTTTCGCACCCGCGCGACCATCTCTTGCGCGATAGCGACGCCTTCCTGCCGGGCCTTGTCGGCATTGTCGACCTTACGCATCCGTTCCATGAAATGCTCGGGCACAGGCACGCGCAGCTCGTTGACCATAAATTCCGCGTTACGGTAACTGGTGAGCGGCCAAATGCCACAAATAACCGGCAACTTCACGTGCTCGATGCGCTTCAGAAACTGCTCCAGTAGATCCAGATCGAACACCGGCTGCGTCACGATGTACTCGGCCCCGGCCTGCACCTTCCACTCCAGCCGCCGGATTTCCTCGTCCAGGTTCAACGCTCCCGGATTGGCGCCCACTCCGATGAGCAGCGCTGTTTGCGATCCGGTAGGATTGCCGCCAATGTCGAGCCCGTGATTCAAGTTGTTCACGATGTTGGTGAGCCCGATGGCATCCACATCAAATACCGCGGTGGCATCCGGATAAGTGCCCATGCGGGGCGGATCGCCGGTGATGCAGATCAGGTTGCGGACGCCGACCGCATGCGCTCCAAGCAGTTCGGATTGGATGCCCAGAATGTTACGGTCGCGGCAGCAGAAATGTAACACCGCCTCGATCTTGGCCTGCTCCTGGATCAATTGGCAGGTCACTTGAGCGCTGAGGCGCGCGCTGGCTCGCGGACCATCCGGCACGTTGATGCAGTCGATCCCCTGGGCCGCGCACTGCTTGGCGCCTTCGATTTCCTTGGATGCATCCACTCCGCGGGGCGGCAGAATCTCCACGAAAGCTACGAATTTTTCGGCGGCCAGCTTCGCGCCCAGCTGGCTTTTTGAGGCGACAGGAACCTTCTCCAGAGCCTTGGTTTTCGCCACCGGCTCTTCGACGGTCACGCTCAGCTTCTTAGTCTGAGGTTGCAGCGAGTGCGCTTCAGCGCGAATGAGCTTGATGTGATCCGCGGTGGTCCCGCAGCATCCACCGACGATCTTCACGCCGGCCCACAGCATTCGCCGGGCGTACTGCGCCATATACTCGGGCGAGCACAAATACATCTTGCGCCCTTCGACCACGGCCGGCAATCCCGCGTTCGGCATAGCGCTCATCGGCTTTTGGGAATGCTGCATCATCCGTTCGATGGTCTCGAGCGTGGCCTTAGGGCCCACCGAGCAATTCAAGCCGATCACGTCAGCCGGCCATTCATTCAACCGGCGCGTGAAAATCTCCGGAGTTGCGCCGCCGGGCATGTCACCGTGATCGTCGATGGTGACTTGCGCGACGATGACCATTTCGCTACCGGCTACTTCACGGGCCGCGAAGATGGCTTCCCGAATCTCGCTGAGATCGGAGAAGGTTTCGAGGATCAACAGATCCACGCCCGCTTCCACCAGGGCCTGTGTCTGCTCGCGAAAAACCTCGCGGGCTTCGGCGAACGAAACCGATCCCAGCGGCTCGATCCTGACGCCCAAAGGCCCGATTGCGCCCGCGACATACGCCGTGTCCCCGGCAGCCTCGCGCGCCAGTCGAACCCCGGCCTGATTGATGGCCTGGAGTTTCTCCGTTAGCCCGAAAGCGGCCAGCCGCATCCGGTTTGCGCCAAACGTATTGGCCTCCAGAATCTCCGCTCCGGCTTTGACATATTGCTTGTGGACGTCCCTGACCAGGTCGGGTGAGGCGATGTTCAGCTCGTCAAAACAGCGGTTGATGAATACGCCCCGGGCATAGAGTTCCGTTCCCATGGCGCCGTCGGCGACCAGCGCGCGGCTGAAGAGTTGCTCGCGAAACTCCTGCGGCTTGCTGCGGCTCTTGGGGGGCGAAGTCGCGGTCATTGGAGGTAAAATTGGCGACCCGGACCATCATCGCTAGCGAGGCCTGCGCACGCTCCGCCGGGTAAGAATAGGGTACACGCTCAGTGTACCGCATTGGATTGACGTGAACAATAGTTAATACATCGTCAGCTCGACTGAAGATCCCGCGCCGCAGCCTAGGATCTTTGCGGCCGAACCCTGATTTGTCGCAACTTCCAGGTAGCCCGAGCTTCCGACGATGACGAAGAGCTCTCCGGGCCCGCATTCCGTGAAAGTGAGGGCCAGGCGCGTAATTGGCTGACGTCCGGCGAGCAACCGGAATGGACGGGTCTGGAAATTCGGAAAATCGTCGAGATGCAGATTGGTGATCAGGTTGCCGAAGCGGTCGACTTTGAGCACAGAACCCGTCCAGGCACTCTTGCCGGTCCGGGTAGGGCGATGAAAGGTAAGCTGAATATAATCGTCGATGAGTTTACCGAAGCGTACGGGCGCGATCCCTGAGGCCAGATGCGCGGCGACGGGCGCGAAAACGTCACGCCCGTGGAATGTGCGGCTCACCGGTTTCAGGAAATAACGCTGGTTGGTTATATGCCGGACCCTGGGCTTTTCGTGAGCGAAGATGATGGAGAGCACGCCGTTGTCAGGCGCGATAAAGAACTGGCCGGCCATCTCGGCCAGAATCGGTCGGCGCGTGGAACCGACGCCCGGATCGACCACCACGACATGGATGCTTCGTTTGGGGAAATAGCGATAGGCTTGCGCGATGCCGAATGCGCCATCGGCAATCTCGAAGGCTTGCACGTCGTGGGTGATATCGACGATTTGGGCAGCTGGCTGGATGCCCAGGATCACGCCCTTCATGGTGCCGGCAAAGTGATCGGTTGTTCCGAAGTCGGTGGTAAGAGTGATGATCCGTTGTGGCAAGGCGTGAACCTGCCGGATGTTAGCGCAAGTGGGGGCGGGAAATCAAACCCGGAGTGGGAAGACCTTGAGGTTGATCTAAACGAATGGCTGGCCGTTCGGCGCGCCCCTGGTTTCCGTGCAGTTGCAAGCCTTTTACAGCGTTTCTCTGTTATCGCCCGGGTGTGACCTGCGCCTAAACCATGACGGAAAACTCTGACCGCTTAGTTTACGCTGTTGGAGAAGAAAAAGAACGACGAGAGCGCTAATAGTCGTGCTTAGGCTGTCTATCTCAGGAGATGGAACGAGTGAGCCAGCGCAAGGGCCGGTGCAAAAGCTATAAGGACCCCCGCCAAATTTGCCAAACGTTCCTACTATTTCACCTGAGTCATTGATCCCGTCCCCAATCATCTGGGAGTTATCGAAGAAGGGGATAGCTGGCAACGTAGTGCAGGTGTTGACACCTGCGGCACTACAGACAAAAGCGTTAGCGCCGCTGGAGGTGTAGCTGACGCCGACCAATTCACCTTGGTTGTTTATTCCAAGTAACGCGGGATTACCAATGCCGCTGGGGTCAAAAACAACGTACTCATTCCCATCTGCACTCCTAATAAAATCATGGAATCTGCCCGCATCGTTGACCGTTCCGGCGACAACACCGGCATCATTAATTGCTAAGTCGCCTTGCTCGCAACAGTTGCCCTGGTAACCGGGCACATCAAAAAAAGTATAGACTCCGTCGCTGTTACGAATGAATCCACGGCCATTCGCGGAGCCAACGACCTGGTTGCTATCGTTAATCCCCCTGATGGAAAAAAAGGATCCCGGTACATCGAAAACGGAGTAAACACCGTTCGCGTTTCGAATGAACGAGTGCGTTGTTGAACTTCCATCAGACTCGGCTCCCAAAACTTCGCCGGCGTTATTGATGCCGAACAGCACGGTCTGTGCGGCACCCGGGTAAGTTATCGTTTCATAGTTATTGCCGTCGGCACTACGGATGAAGCCATGTTCTCGGCCGCTGTTGTCAAAGTAGTTTCCAGCGATCACGCCCGAATTATTCACTCCTGAAGCGTCCGTTTCGGATGCGCCAGGGAATGCGAACAGACCATAAGAGATGGGAGATGCCTGTGAGATTGCTAGGGTCATTAGGAAGAACAACAGCACTTTAACGGGGATTTCCATTTGAACTCCTCAGCACCGTTTAATCAAGAAATAGCAGTATCAGTTTGCATCCATTGCAACCTGAATTGAACTGGGTATTGTTCCAGGTGTTAGCATTAAGCTAAATCTATAAGTGATGAGGATCTGTCGAGAAATCCTCTGTTCTCGCAGCCGTGCATAAAGAGGCAGGCCAGAGGCCTGCCCCACTCTGATTAGCCCAGGTAAATTACGTGCGCGTAGGTTCCTGTCCTGGAGTTGTAAGCCAAGTAGAAACCCGGATGGTCAGGATCCTCGTAGATCACAATCGGATCGGAATTCCAGAACCAATCGGAGACGTAAGGAAAATCTTCGGGCGCGACGCTAAAGTATGCGCCCCGGAACCAGAATCGGTCGGGACCTCCGCCTTCCAGACGGAACACGTGACCTGGTCCAAAGCCCAAGGTAAAGCGTCCGTGTTCGAAAGGACGATCTACGTGGTAGCGTCGATCATCGCGACCATAATCGTGCCCCACCCATTCGCCATTGGAATGCACGTGCGGAGCCTCAGGATGCCCTTGAAAATCGCGGAAACTGCGCTGCTCACCGCCTCCACGCTGCTCCCCGCCGCCGCGTTGCTCAGGAGCGCGCTGCACGGGAGCCTGTTGCTGCACCGGGGCTGGCCGTTGCTCAGGAGCCCGCTGCTGCGGAGCCTGTCGAGCGGCGGGAGGAGGTCCATGAGAAGGAATGTACCCACCACCAACGCGACCCTCGTGGCCCTGATTCCCATGGTTGCCTCCGCCCCGCTGTCCCCGATCCCGCTCCTGCGCAAAGCCCACAAGCGAAATGCTAAGAGACAGCACAGCGAGAGCTACTATATTCTTCTTCATGAGTGCCTCCGCGTTGTTAGACGCGCTCGAGGCATGAATCATCTCAGCATTAAACCGTTGTAATGCTTCTACATGTCGCTGAGGGCGGCCACCAGCGCCCCACGGGCCGTGGAATGCATTGGGCTCGGAGCCAGTCGGACTTCCGAGATGGCCACCGGCAAATCGGTGTCGCGCAAGATCTTTTCGAAGCGGTCGCGGAAGCCCGGCGCCATCGCGCTGCCTCCGCTGAGTACCAGCGGAATGGGCCGGCTGAGTTTGGGCATGTTCTGAACGCTGGCGAAAGTATCTTTCAGCGCCGCCACGACGGCTTGCATCATGTCTTCGTAATAAATGGCCAACGAATCGTAGATCTTATTGGCGAAATGCCCGTTGAAATGGAACGACTCTTCCTTGATGGTTCGGATGCGAGTAGCCGGCTCGCCCCGCAGCTCGGCCACGCTGGAATCAATGAAGTCGCCGCCTTTCGCAATGCTGAAGCTGAAAACAGGCACAGAAAGATAGGCCAGGCACACGTTGCATAGCCCGCCACCGAAGCTGATCCCAATGCCGGTGTAGTTGGAACTCTCCATCTCGCCATATACAACAGCCAAACCTTCGGAAATGCTCCGTGCATCATATCCGAGCTTTCCGAACATGCTTTTCAGTTCCGTTTCGTGTTCAGCCACTTCCTCGTTCGCGCCTAACGGAGCAGCCGGAATACTGAAACAAAGCTTCTTGCCTTCGCCGACTTCCTCGCCGGTGAGCAGAGCGACTATGTGGCGGACCAACGTGGGGCCCTCGGTCTCGTCTTTGTTCAGGACGCCGCGCAGCATGGGGCGCCGCGTCTCCTTGTGAAACAGATTGGCGAAGCGCTCCGACTCATCGCCGTAGACGACGATCTCGGAATCCTGAATCAGATGCGGGATGCGTTCCTTCTTGAGAACGCCCTGCGTTAGTTTTGAAAAAGGTATGGTAACGAAGGCGTTCAGTTGCTTAGCGAACTGAAGGTCCTTGTCTTTACGCCGGGCGGTGACGATGCGGCTGGTGCCAACGTCGAGCCCGATGGCAGAAATGGCCTGCGTGTTGGTGTTTGTCATTTAGTTGGTCTCCTGAAGGGCGCCCTTAGCGTGTAGCGCCGTGATCGCGTCCTTGTATCTTGTCTGTAAAATGTGGCGATAGCGGTTTTCGGGAAGGTTATTAGCGGCGGCGTCGGAGCGAACCTGGTCTTCAGCAGCTTCCAGGCCTCTGGCCAGCGGAGAGTCGCGGGCTTCCTCCAGCAAAGCGGTGGCGGAGAAGCCGAAGAGAGTGACGCTCGGAAGCGGCCGGGCATAGTTGTCGGTCAATCCCAGATCTTCAAAAGGAAGATTAGCGGCCCAGTCGGTGTGGTTTCCCGCGCTCCGGCCGCCCGGATTTATGGAGACTTGGGCATGTGTCACGCAATTGTCCGCGGTTATCCCGTAGCGCGCGCGAAGCATTTCAGTCAGGGTGCGCGCGGCGTGCACTTGCGCGGCGTTTACCGGCAGTTCGCCTTCTTTGGGCCGGCTCCGGGCTTCGAATGCCACGCCGAAGAAACTCTGGTTGAGGTTGACGTAAATCCAACTCTGGTCCGCCCAAATGGAGTTACCGGCATGATTCGCGTAGTCCCCTTCTTCGACAATGCGGAACACACGGCCGAAACGATCGATCACGAAATGGTAGGAGTGGTTGCGCGAAACATATTCGAGTAATCCCTCGCCCTCGCGCTTGAGCTTGCGGTTTTGGTCTTCTTCGAAGGGCGCTAAGTGGCTCTCAGTGGTGTGAAAGACAATTCCGGCCGGGCGAGTAAACCGCTCGTGGGTCAAAGCCAGGGCCCCCGTGCGAGAGAAAGCCAGATAGGACCTCGGCTCGGTGGAGGCCTGGAAGCGGTTCTCGACCCGCAATCCGTTGCTGTACAGGTCGAATTGCCGGTTGTTTTCTACTTGCCACACATGCGGGAGCGACGCAGCCGCCGTGTTCTGGACTACAGCAGGCGGGGCTACCTGAGCTTTTGGCGTCACCGGGGCAGAGGCCAGGACAAAGGGCAAAGCCAGCCCCAGGGTACGCCGGCAAGCTGGCATGAAGCTGATCCCAGCGACTGCCAAGCCGAGCGTAGTCAAAATTGGCAGGCGCGTCAGGGCGCGTATCGAACTGCCGCGGTTAGCCGGTGGCGAGCCTAGTCTACGCCGCAGAAACTGCAGGCGTTCGGCCGGGTCGGAGAACGACCGCGCACGCCATTCCACCAGCCGCACTACCATACTTCGGATCGTCACTGGGCCTGTTCCTGCCGATGAATAGTGCCAGTGCGGGCAAATGGCTCTCAGGAAAATTAATTGAGAGATTAGCGACAGGCGGACCACTAGTGTCGATTTGTAAGCTGTGTCAGCTTGTGCCTACATCTCGAAATGGAGGATATGCATGTTTAAGAAGATGCTGCAGGTTTCTTCTGCGCTAGGCCGCGTGCCGGCTAGTGTGGACGAACCGAATGCCACTCCTTCGGGGCTGTCATCCCCCACCTTTACCGATCGGGAACGGATGGAACCACCTCCCAAACCGGTCACGACGAAGTTGCCATCCTTCGAAGACATTTACCGCAAATCGCCGTGCAAAACGGCCACTTCCACCGCCGAATACACCATCTTGAAGGTGGCGGATATGGTAAGCAGTGACGACCTTCACGGTTTATCGCCAGCCGCCCGGCATAGCGCGCTGATGATGGCACTGAAGGCTGCCGGTGTCGCCGTAGAAGATATTCTCTAGGATGCTGTGCAACGGCAGCGTGCGCTGAACGAATCTGAAGAGTCCCAGCTGCATCGTTTGCAGGAATTCGAAGCTACGAAACTGCGCGAAAACGAGCGTCTGAGCAACGAAATGGAGACAATTTGCAGCCAGTACCGCACGCGAATCTCCGCCGGTGTCGAAGAGATCGACCGGGAGCGGGAAGGGTTTCGCGACTGGCAGGAGCGTAAGGCGCGCGAGCAGCGGCGTATTGCGGAAGCAGCGGGCGCCTGCGTTTCGGATGACTCGGGCTTATCCAGCAATGCCAGTGTGACCCATTTACTGGAGAAAGGCGTGGCACGCCTGAGGGAATCGGCTTAATATAGCGCCCAGTTTTGCCTGTAGTACTGACATCCCGCTCCAGGTGTCTCTGCCTTCCTGACTTCTAGTACTAACTCCAGAAATTCTCCTGGTCCGAGCGGCATCCCGTGGTGATATACTGGACCGTTCTTATTGAAGAAGGTTCTGATGCGCCTCGCCGCAGCTATCTTTTGGTGCGTGCCACTTCTCACCGTCGCGTGGGGCGATGACAACGTAAACATCATTCCGCGCAGCCGTGGCCTGGCTGCCAAAATTCCCGAAAATTATCCGCGCGCCGACCTGCGAGTGGATGTGCCCCTGGTTCTGATCCCGGTGCATGTGACCACGCCCTCCGGTATCTCAGTCCCCGGTCTTCAGAAGGAGAATTTTCACCTTTTCGAAGACAACGTGGAGCAGAAGATCGTACACTTTTCCAACGAAGACGCTCCGCTGTCGATCGGGCTGCTGTTCGACGCCAGCGGCAGCATGGAAAACAAGATCAGGAAGTCGTGGGAAGCGGCCACTGAGTTTTTCAAGACCGCCAACTCCGACGATGAGTTTTTCCTGGTGCAGTTCAGCGATCGTCCCAAGCTTCTGCTGCCATTCACTCAGGATTCCGAGGAGGTCTCGCAGCGCATCGCGCGCGTGAAGCCCTTCGGCCGCACCGCGCTTCTGGATGCGATCGGGTTGGGACTCTCGGAGATGAAGAAGGCGCGCTATTTTCGCAAGGCCATGGTGATTGTTTCCGACGGCGGAGATAATCGCAGCCGTTATACGCGCGGCGAAATCAAGAACGCGCTGCTCGAATCGGATGTGCAAATCTACGCCATGGGGATTTTCGACCTCGACCCCGCGCATAAACAGCCGGCCGAAGAGCGCAACGGGCCGGTTCTGCTGAATGAACTCGCGGACGATACCGGAGGGCGGCACATCGCTGTGGAGCGGCTGGAGGATCTTCCGGCGGT
>Ga0070714_100000887_pt1 | contig 21223 bp, 17 predicted proteins | sample LARL83metaG_FD_65450 | JGI IMG/M metagenome (GOLD analysis project Ga0070714, IMG submission 65450) | Corn, switchgrass and miscanthus rhizosphere microbial communities from Kellogg Biological Station, Michigan, USA - LAR L8-3 metaG | ecosystem: Host-associated > Plants > Roots > Rhizosphere ... | reverse complement strand
GGCCAGGTCGGCCTTCACCTGCTCCCAGCCGGCCTGCGCGGCCCGCTCGTGGTCATCCGGCGGCGTCCGCAGCCAGGACCAGCCTTCGCCCATCTTGTGCCAGGTCACCGGCGCACCCTGGCCGGTGCTCGCGTGCACGCTGGCCAGCGACTTGAGCGCGGCTTCCTCGCCGCTCTTCCACTTCGGGCTCTTGGTGAACTGGAACACGCCGACCGGCCAGCCCGCCGTCCAGGCCCGCAGGGCCAGGCCGAACGCGGCGGTGGACTTGCCCTTGCCGTCGCCGGTGTGCACGATCAGCAGCGGCTGGGCCCGGCGCTCCCGCGTGGTCAGCCCGTCGTCGGGCACCGATCTGACCTTGCCCTGCGGCATCAGGCCGCCTCCCTCGTGGCGATGACCGCGGCCAGTTCCCTGGCCGCCTCATCCCGGCGGGCCGGGTCCGCTGACGCCAGGCCCGCGACCGTGACGGCTTCCGCGCCCAGATCGGCGGCGAGCGCGGCGGCCAGGCCGAGCCGTACCGGCCCGTCCTCGGCGTCCACCACGACGCTGGCGATCCCGGCCAGCCGCCGGGCCGCCTGCCGGGCCCGGCCCAGCGGGTCACGCCCGCCGGTGGCCCGGCCGTCGGTGACCACGACCAGCAGCGGGCGCCGGTCCGGGTCGCGCCAGCGCTCCCGGCGGATCAGGTCGCGGACCGCGTCCAGGCCGGCCGCCAGCGGGGTCTGGCCGCCGGCCGGCAGGTGGTGCAGCCGGCGGGTGGCCAGCTGCACGGACCTGGTCGGCGGCACGACGACCGTGGCCTCGCGCCCGCGGAACGTGAGCAGCGCGACCCGGTCCCGCCGCCGGTAGGAGTCGGCCAGCAGGGACAGCGCCACGGTGGTGACGGTCTGGCTGCGCCGCCGGGCGGCCATCGAGCCCGACGTGTCCAGCAGCAGGATGACCAGGTTGGACTCGCGGCCACGGCGCAGCCACCGGCGCAGGTCGCGGCCGGTGACGGTGAACGGCTGGCCGGGCCGGGCCAGCGCCGCGGCGCGGAGGGTGGGCGCGAGATCGGGCCGGGTGGCGGTGGCGACACTGCCGGCCGGGCGGCCGCCGGCGCCGCGCGAGCGCGACCGGGACCCGCCGCTGCCGGTGCCGAGCCCGGCGGCCTGCAGGTGCCTGATCCCGAACGCGGCGCCGGGAGCGGCGGCGGTGCGCGGCCCGGCCCGGCCGGCCGCGCCCGGAGACGGCGGCTCGGCCGGGGGCGGCGGGTCTTCGGCCGGGGCGCCGTCGTGCGGCGGCGGTTCGTCGCGGTCGGCGCTGGCCGCGGGCTCACCGCGGTCGCCAGGGCCGTCCCCGGGCCCGCCCCCGCCGTCCGGCGGGTCAGTGCCGTCCGGCGGGTCAGTGCCGTCCGGCGGGTCAGTGCCGTCCGGTGCCGGGTCTGGGTCGTCGGGCGGCCCGAAGGCCTGGTCGAGCTGGGCCTGGTCGAGGCCGGGGTCATCGAACGGCCCGCGGCGGCGCCGGTGCGGCAGCGCCAGCCTGGCCGCCTCGCGCACGTCGTCACCGGTGACGGTCAGGTCGCCGCGCCAGGCCGCGTGCGCGATCGCGGCCCGCGCGGTCACCAGGTCGCCGCGCAGGCCGTCCACGCCGAGCGACGCGCACGCCGACGTGATCCGCAGCAGCTGCGCGTCGGGCAGGTCCACGTCACCGAGCCTGGCCTGGGCGGCGGCGATGCGGGCGGTGAGCTCCTGCCCGGCCTGCTCGTGCGCGGCCGCCGTGGCCGCGGGCCGCAGGTCGTGACTGATCCTGGCGCGCACCGCGTCGGCGCGCTGCCGCGGGTCCGCGCTGGCCACCACCGGCACGCACAGCCCGAACCGGTCCTGCAGCTGCGGGCGCAGCTCGCCTTCCTCGGGGTTCATGGTGCCGACCAGCAGGAACCGGCTGGCGTGCCGCAGCGACACGCCCTCGCGTTCCACCGTGGCTGAGCCGGTGGCGGCGGCGTCCAGCAGCACGTCGACCAGGTGGTCGGGCAGCAGGTTGATCTCGTCGACGTACAGCACGCCGCGGTGGGCCTGGGCCAGCAGCCCGGGCACGAACGCCTCGGCGGTGGGCGCGCCGGACAGCACCCGGGGCACGTCGAGGCTGCCGGTGACCCGGTCCTCGGTCGCGCCCAGCGGCAGCTCGACCAGGCGGGCCGGACGGTACTCGGCCGCCGCGCCGGCCAGGTGCGGCCCGTCCGGGCAGCCCGGGTCGGGCGCGGCCGGGTCGCAGGAGAACCGGCACTTGGCCACGACGCGGACGCCGGGCAGCAGCGCGGCCAGCCCGCGGACCAGCGTGGTCTTGGCCGTCCCCTTCTCGCCGCTGAGCAGCACGCCGCCGATCCCGGGGTCGACGGCCCCGAGCAGCAGCGCGAGCCGCGCGTCGTCCTGGCCGACCACCGCGGAGAACGGCAGCGTCTCGGGCCGGGTCACGGTCACCGCGCCTCCTCCCCCTGGGCTTCTTCCAGCTGGCCCTCGATGTCCAGGTAGGCGTCCTTGAGCTGGGCGATCGTGGCGGCGTCCGGCTCCGCCCACAGCCCGCGGCCGGCCGCCTCGAGCAGCCGCTCGGTGATGCCGCGCAGCGCCCACGGGTTGCTCGTCTCGAGGAACTTGCGCGTGTCCGGGTCGAGCACGTAGCTGGCCGACAGCTGCTCGTACATCCAGTCCGCGACCACGCCGGTGGTGGCGTCCCAGCCGAACAGGTAGTCCACGGTCGCGGCCAGCTCGAACGCGCCCTTGTACCCGTGCCGTTTCATGGCCTCGATCCAGCGCGGGTTCACCACCCGGGAGCGGAACACCCGGGCCGACTCCTCCACCAGAGTGCGGGTGCGGACCTGGTCGGGCCGGGTGCTGTCGCCGACGTACGCGCGCGGCGCGCTCCCGGCCAGCGCCCGGACCGCGGCCACCATCCCGCCGTGGTAGGCGTAGTAGTCGGCGGAGTCGGCGATGTCATGCTCGCGGGTATCGGTGTTCTTGACCGCGACCGCGATCCGCCGGTACGCCGCCTCCATGTCCTCCCGCGCGGCCCGGCCGTCCAGCCCGCGGCCGTAGGCGTGGCCGCCCCACAGCGCGTAGACCTCGGCCAGGTCGGAGTCGTCCCGCCAGGACCGGCTGTCCATGAGGGCGAGCAGGCCGGCGCCGTAGCTGCCGGGCGGGGAGCCGAACACCCGGCTGGTGGCGCGGCGCAGGTCGTCGTGCCGGGCCAGGTCGTCAAGCACGTGCGCGCGCAGCAGGTTGTCGGCCGGGTCCTCGTCCAGGCCGGCCACCAGCGTGACCGCGTCGTCGAGCAGCGTGACCACGTGCGGGAACGCGTCCCGGAAGAACCCGCTGATCCGCAGCACGACGTCGATCCGGGGCCGGCCGAGCTCGGCCAGGCCGATGACCTCGAGCCCGGTCACCCGCCGGCTGGCCTCGTCCCACTGCGGCCGGACGCCCAGCAGCGCCAGGGCCTCGGCGATGTCGTCGCCGCTGGTGCGCATCGCGGCCGTGCCCCACACCGACAGGCCGACCGAGGACGGCCACTGCCCGGTGTCCTCGCGGTACCGGGCCAGCAGCGACTCGGCCAGCTGCCACCCGGTGTCCCAGGCCAGCCGGGACGGCACCGCCTTGGGGTCGACCGCGTAGAAGTTGCGGCCGGTCGGCAGCACGTTGACCAGGCCGCGCAGCGGCGACCCGCTCGGGCCGGCCGGGACGTGCCCGCCGTCCAGCGCGTGCAGCACCGCGTCGATCTCCCCGGCCGTCTGGGCCAGGCGCGGCACGACTTCGGCGGCGGCGAACTCCAGCAGCTGGGTGACCGCGACCCGGGTCTCGTCGCTGGCCCCGCTGTCGCCGAGGATGGCCGTAACCACACGCCCGGCGGCGCCGGGCTGCCACCCCTCGGCCTCCATCCGCTCGGCCAGGGCCCGGGCGGTGGCCTCGGCCCGGTCGGTCTCCGCCCGGCTGGCGTTCCCGGTCAGGCCGAGCGCCTGCCGCAGGCCCGGCATCGCGCCGGCCACCCCGGACCAGACCTGCCGGGCCTGCAGCATGGCCAGCACCAGGCTCACCCGTTCCGGCCCGGTAGGCGCGGCCCCGAGCACGTGCAGCCCGTCGCGGATCTGCGCGTCCTTCACCTCGCACAGCCAGCCGTCCACATGCAGGACGAAGTCGTCGAACTCTTCTGTCTGCGGCCGCGCGTCCAGGCCAAGGTCGTGGTCGAGCCGGGCGGCCTGGATCAGCGTCCAGATCTGCGCCCGCACCGCGGGCAGCTTGGCCGGGTCGAGCGCGGCGATGCTGGCGTGCTCGTCCAGCAGCTGCTCCAGCCGGGCCAGGTCGCCGTAGGTCTCCGCCCGGGTCATCGGCGGCACCAGGTGGCTGACGATCGTGGCGTGCGCCCGCCGCTTGGCCTGGGTGCCCTCGCCGGGGTCGTTGACCAGGAACGGGTAGATCAGCGGCAGGTTGCCGAGCACGGCGTCGGCGGCGCACTCGGCGGACATCCCCAGGCTCTTGCCCGGCAGCCATTCCAGCGTGCCGTGCTTGCCCAGGTGCACCACGGCGTGCGCGCCGAACCCCTGCTCCAGCCACCGGTAGGCGGCCAGGTAGTGGTGGCTGGGCGGCAGGTCCGGGTCGTGGTAGATCGCTACCGGGTTCTCCCCGAACCCGCGCGGCGGCTGGACCAGCAGCACGACGTTCCCGGCGGTGAGGGCGGCGAGCACGATCTCGCCCTCCGGGTCGCGGGAGAAGTCCACGTACAGCTCGCCGGGGGGCGGGCCCCAGGCCTGCGACACGGACTCGCGCAGCGCGGCGGGCAGCGCGGCGAACCACGCGCGGTACCGGGCGGCTGGGATGCGCACGACCGCCTCGGACAGCTGCTGGCTGGTCAGCCAGTCCGGGTCCTGCCCGCCGGCCGCGATGATCGCGTGCATCAGCGCGTCGCCGTCCGGGGGCTCGATCCCGGGCAGCGCGCCGTCGCCGGTGAGCGGGCCGGTGTCGTAGCCGGCCTGGCGCAGGGCGCGGAGCAGCGCGACCGCGCTGGCCGGGGTGTCCAGCCCGACCGCGTTGCCGATCCTGGCGTGCTTGGTCGGGTAGGACGACAGCACGAGCGCGACCTTGCGCTGCGCGGGCGGCACGTGCCTGAGCCGGGCCAGGGCCAGCGCGGTCCCGGCTACCCGCGCGGCGCGCTCGGGGTCGGCTATGTACTCGGGCAGCCCGTCGTCGCCGGTTTCCTTGAACGAGAACGGCACGCTGATCAGCCGGCCGTCGAACTCGGGGATGGCCACCTGGGTGGCGGCGTCGACCGGGCTGAGCCCGGCGTCGGACTCGGCCCACTGCCCCCGCGGCGTGGTCAGGCACAGGGCCTGGAGCACCGGCACGTCGAGCGCGGCGATCGCGCCCGCGTCCCAGGCGTCCTCATCCCCGCCCGCCTGGGCCAGGGCGGCGGCACTGCCGCCCGCCGCGAGCACGGTCACGATCAGCGCGTCGGCGGTGCGCAGCACGTCGAGCAGGCCCGGGTCGGCGGACCGCAGGCTGCCGCACCAGACCGGCAGGGGCCGGCCGCCCGCGTCCTGGACCGCGGCGGCGAGCGTGTCCACGAAGCCGGTGTTCCCGGCCAGCTCGTGGGCCCGGTAATAGACGATGCCGACGACCGGCGCCCCGTCAGTCTGAGCGCGGCCGTGGGTTCCGGCGGGCTCACGGATCCCCCAGGGCGGGGCGGCCCGCGGCGGCGCGAACCCGGTGCCGCCGAGCAGCACGGTGTCGGTCAGGAACCGCGGCAGCTCGCGCAGGTTGGCCGGGCCGCCGTGGGCGAGGTACTCGTGGACCTGGGCGGCCACGCCCGCGGGGACGGTCGACAGCGCCATCAGCGCCGCGTCGGGGGCCTGCTCGCCGCTGACCACGACCACCGGCAGGTCCTGCCCGCGCAGCCAGGCGAGGCCCTCGCGCCAGGCCTGCTCGCCGCCGAGCAGCCGCACCACCACGACGTCGGCGGTGGCCAGCAGGGCGGGCAGATCGGTCACCGCCAGGCGGACCGGGTTGGCCAGCAGGTAGCCGGCCCCGGTGGACCGGGCGGTGAGCAGGTCGGTGTCTGACGTGGACAGCAGCGCCACCGTGCCCACCTGGCTGCGTGCGCCTGTGCTCTCGTCCCCCGTGCTCTGGTCCGCTGTGCTCTGATCCGCGCGGTCGTCCACGCAGCCTCCTCCGGGGTCCGCGCCCCAGTAGACGGTCGCGACAGCCGGAGTGTCCTGGCTCCCGGATCAACGCGCACCCCGGTCTTCCAGCCCGGGCCGGGCCGTGACCACAGATGGGGTTTGCTCACCGGTGACAGTGGCGGGACCGCGCCGGATTCACACCGGTCTTCCTCCGCTGGCTGTCGCGTGGTGCAGCCGACTCTACTACGGTGTTCTGCGCTTACGGTGTTCCGCGCCCAGCTGCCCGGGAGGTGTGCGTGCCAAGGCCGGCTGCCATCGACGCGTGCCCCGGGATCCTCGAGTTGCACCCGGCGCGGGACGGCCACGTGGCCCGCATCCGGCTGCCCGGCGGCTATGTCACCCGGGCGCAGTGGACCGCGCTGGCCAGGCTGGCCGCCGAGTTCGGCGACGGCCGGCTGGACCTGACCGCGCGCGGCAACGTCCAGCTCCGGGGCCTGCCGCTGACGGCGGCCGGCGCGCTGACCGACCGCGCAGCCCGCGCGGGCCTGCTGCCGTCTCGGCAGCACGACCGGTCCAGGAACATCACCGCCAGCCCGCTGGCCGGGCTCGGCGGGCGGCCGCCGCTGCGCCGCCTGGTGCGGGCGCTGGACGGCGCGATCGTCGCGGACCCGGTGCTGGCCGCGCTGCCCGGCCGGTTCCTGCTCGCGGTGGACGACGGCACCGGCGGCGCCGCGCTGGCCCAGAGCGACATCGGCCTGCGCCGGGCCGGGCGCGAGGTGGACATGGTGATCGCGGGCCGGCTCACCGGCGTGCGGGCGCCGTTCGCCGCGGCGGTGGCGGCGGCCACGACGGCGGCGAGCGCGGCCGTGGCCCGCGGCGTGGGCCGCGAGGTGACGCGGGTCGCCGATCTCGACGACGGCGGCGGGGCCGTGGCCGCGGCGATCGGCGGTTCACTGGGCCCGTCAGCAGCGGCGGCCGAGGGCAGGCTCCCGCTCGGCGCGGCCGCCGCGGGCAATGCCGCAGACCCGGGCCGCGCCGCAAACGTGGGGAAGGCCGCGGACCCGGGCAGCGCCCCGGACCCGGGCAGCGCCGCACCCGCGGGCAGCGCCACGGACCGTGCGTTCCTGGTCGCTGCGGCACCCCTCTCCCGTCTCGACGGCGCGCAGGCGGCCCTGATCGGCGGGCTGCTGCGGCCGGGCGCCGTGCTGCGCCTGGCCTCCGCCGGGCGGGTGGTGATCCCGCTCGCGGTGACCGCGGCCGCCGCGCTCGCGCGGCTGGCCGGTTCCGGGCTGCTCACCAGCGATGACGACCCGTTGGCCGGGGTGACCGCGTGCAGCGGCCTGGCCTGTGAGCGCGCGGTCGCCGACGTGCGGGCCCTGGCCCGGCCGCTGCCCGCCCATCCCCGGGCGCACTGGGTGGGCTGCCCGCGCGGCTGCGGCCGGCCCCCGGACGCCGAGCTCATCGTGGCCGAAGGACCCGACCGGTTCCTGGCCGGCGGCCGGGCCGTCCGCTGGCCGGCGGCCGGGGCCGTGCTGGCCGGTGTGTCATGAACGCGAACCCGGGAAACGGGCCGGCGGCCCCGGCGACGACGGCCGGCGAGAGCACCCGCGCGGCTGCCGGAGCCCACTACGAGCGGGACGGGGCGCGGATCTACCGCGAGTCGTTCGCCATCATCCGGGCCGAGGCCGACCTGAGCGCGGTGCCGGCGGACCTGGAACCCGTGGCCGTGCGCATGATCCACGCCTGCGGGCTGACCGACCTGCCGGCCCACCTGGCCTGGTCGCCCGGGGCCGGCACCGCCGCCCGGCGGGCCCTGGCCGGCGGCGCGGCCGTGCTGTGCGACTCAAACATGGTCGCGGCGGGCATCACCAGGTCCCGGCTGCCCGCCGCGAACCCGGTCGTGTGCACGCTGCGCGACCCGCGGGTCCACGGCCTGGCCGAGAGCCTGGGCACGACCAGGTCGGCGGCGGCCGTCGAGCTGTGGCGCGAGCACCTGGCCGGCGCGGTGGTCGCGATCGGCAACGCGCCGACCGCGCTGTTCCGCCTGCTGGAGATGCTGGCGGCCGGGGCACCGCGCCCGGCCGCGGTCATCGGCGTCCCGGTCGGCTTCGTCGGCGCGGCCGAGTCCAAGCAGGCGCTGATCGCGCAAGCCGGCGGCGTGCCGTACCTGACCGTGCGCGGCCGGCGCGGCGGCTCGGCGCTGGCGTCGGCCGCGGTGAACGCGCTGGCGGGGGATCCAGAGTGAGCGCCACCGCGGGGCGGCTGACCGGGGTCGGCGTCGGCCCGGGCGACCCGGAACTGGTCACGGTGCGGGCGGCCCGGCTCATCACGGCCGCCGACGTGATCGCCTATCACTGCGCCGCGCACGGCCGCAGCATCGCCCGGGCCGCGGCCGAGCCGTACCTGCGTGACGGCCAGGCCGAGGAGGTCCTGCAGTACCCGGTGACCGCGGGCGGCACCGACCACCCGGGCGGTTACCAGGGCGCGATGGCGGACTTCTACGCCGAGGCCACGGCCCGGCTGGAGCGGCACCTGCTGGCGGGCCGGGACGTCGTGGTGCTGTGCGAGGGCGACCCGTCGCTGTACGGGTCCTACCTGCATCTGCACGAGCGGCTCGGCGAGCGGTTCTGCTCAGCGATCGTGCCCGGTGTCTCGTCGGTGTCCGCGGCGGCCGCGGCGGCAGGCGTCCCGCTGGTGCAGCACGACGAGGTGCTGACCGTGCTGCCCGGCACCCTGCCCGGGGACGAGCTGCGGGCCCGGCTGGCCGGCGCCGACGCGGCGGCGGTGCTCAAGCTCGGCCGCACGTTCGGCAGCGTGCGGTCCGCGCTGGAAGACACCGGCCTCTTGGGCCGGGCCCGCTACGTCGAGCGGGCGGGCACGGACGCGGAGCGGGTGGAACCGCTGGCCGGCGTGGACCCGGACCGGGTGCCCTACATGTCGCTGGCGCTGGTGCCGGGCCGCGGCCACCGCCCCGCCCCCGAGCCCGGCGTGACCGTCGTGGGCCTGGGACCCGGCGATCCGGCCTGGCTGACCCCGGAGGCGTCCGCGGCCCTGGCCGAGGCGACGGACCTGATCGGCTACCGGCCGTACCTGGCCCGGCTGCCGGTCCGGCCCGGGCAGCAGCGGCACGCGTCAGGGAACACGGTCGAGGCGGAGCGGGCCGTGCTCGCGCTGGACCTGGCCGCCGCGGGCCGCCGGGTCGCGGTCGTGTCCTCGGGTGATCCCGGCGTGTTCGCGATGGCGTCCGCCGTGCTGGAACAGGCCGCCGCGGGCAGTGCTGCCGCAGGTGGCGGCCGCTGGGATGCGGTACCCATCACCGTGCTGCCCGGGGTGACCGCGGCCCAGGCGGTGGCGGCCCGGGCCGGCGCCCCGCTGGGCCACGACTACTGCGTGATCAGCCTGTCCGACCGGCTCAAGCCGTGGCCGGTGATCGCGGACCGGATCGAGCACGCGGCCGCGGCCGACCTGGTCCTCGCGCTGTACAACCCGGCGTCGCGGTCGCGGACCTGGCAGCTGGGTGCCGTGGCCGACCTGCTGCTGCGGCACCGCGCCCCGGACACCCCGGTCGTGCTCGGCCGCGCCGTGGGCCGGGCGGGCGAGCAGCTTGAGGTGATCACGCTGGCGGAGCTCGGTTCGGCCAGCGTCGACATGTCCACCCTGGTCATCGTCGGCTCCAGCGCCACCCGCGCCTACGACCGGGCCGGCCAGCCGGTGGTGTTCACGCCGCGCCACTACGGGGAAGGCGGCTCAGCAGCCAGCGCTCGGCCTCGCCGGCGGACGCGCACCGCGGCACGTCCGGCAGCGGCGGACGCGCGACCATGATCACCGGCACGCCCAGCTCCCGGGCGGCGTTGAGCTTGCCCGCGGTCAGCTCGCCGCCGCTGTTCTTGGTCACGAGCACGTCGATCTCGTGCGCCCGCATCAGGGCCCGTTCCGCGGCCGCGTCGTAGGGGCCCCGGGCCAGGATGACCTCACGGGCTGGGGGCAGCGGCCCGGACGGCGGGTCGACGCAGCGGATCAGGAACCACGTCTGATCCAGCGCCGCGAACGCCGCCAGCCCCTGCCGACCCGTGGTGAGGAACGCGCGGCGCCCGAGCGAGGGCAGCAGCCGGGCGGCGTCATCCAGCGATCCGGCCTCGTGCCACGTATCGCCCTCGCCGGGGGTCCAGGGCGGCCGGACCAGGCCGAGCAGCGGTGTGCCGGTCTGCGCGCACGCGGCCGCCGCGTTACCCGAGATGTGCTGGGCGAACGGGTGCGTCGCGTCGACCACCGCGGCCACATGCTCAGCCGCCAGCCAGCCGGCCAGCCCGCCCGTCCCGCCGAACCCGCCGATCCGCACCTCGCCCGCGGGCAGCGCCGGGTCACGGACCCGGCCGGCCAGCGACGACACCGTGCGCACGCCGCTCACCCCGGCCAGGCGGCCGGCCAGCTCGCGGGCCTCGGCGGTGCCGCCCAGGATCAGCACCGTGGCCCCGGTCACCCGCTCAGGCCCGGTCGTCCGCACAGGCTCGGTCGTCCGCACAGGCTCGGTCATCCGGGCGGCTCCCCCCGCCGCAGCAGGTAGCTGTCCATGATCCAGCCGTGCCGCTCGCGGGCTTCCGCCCGCGCCGCGGCGATGTGGTCCGCCACGTCGCGGACCCGGCCCGAGATCAGGATCTCGTCGTCCGTGCCGACGTAGGCGCCCCAGTAGATCTCGTCGTCACCGTCGGCGGCCGTGAACGCGGCCCGGGCGTCCAGCATCACCACCACGTCGTCGGCGTTCGCGGGGAAGCCCTCGTCCGCCAGCCGCCGCCCGGTGGTGATGTGCAGCGGGCGGCCGGTCCTGGTCAGGCTGATCTGGTGCTGCGCGGCCAGGGCCTGGACGCTGCTGATCCCGGGGATAACCCGGATCGCGAAGCCGACGGTGCCGCGGGCCAGCACGTCCCGCAGGATGGGCAGGGTGCTGTCGTAGAGCGCCGGGTCGCCCCAGGCCAGGAACGCGCCGCGGCCGTCCTCGCCGAGCTCGGTGCCGATCAGCCGCTCCCAGATCTCGGCCCGCCGGGCCCGCCACTCATCGACGGCGGCCGTGTAGCCGGCCGCGCCGCGGTCGCGCGGCGGGTCGGCCGCGGTGACGATCCGGCCCGGCCCGGTGAGGTACCGGTCGCAGATCTGCTTGCGCACGTCGGTGAGCGCGCGGGCGTCCTCGCCCTTGTCCATCATGAACACCACGTCGGCGGCGTTCAGCTCCTCGATGGCCTGGACCGTGACGTGCCCGGGATCACCAGAACCGATGCCCACGACCGAGATCGTCCTCATGGCCTGCTCCCCTGGGCCGGGCCGCGGTCACGGCCCGGCGAGTACAGGTGACTGTCGTCGAACGAGGCCGCGCCGAGCACCCGCCCGACGATCACGATGGCCGTGCGCCTGATCCCCCGGTCGCGGACCAGTTCGGCCAGGTCGGCGAGCCGGCAGCGCAGCACGTCCTGGTCCGGCCAGCTGGCCCGGGCCACGACCGCCGCCGGGCAGTCCGCGCCGCAGGCCGGCAGCAGGTCGGCCACCACCTGGTCGATGTTCTGCACGGCCAGGTGCAGCACGAGCGTGGCGCCGGTCGCGGCGAGCGCGGCCAGTTCCTCGCCGGGCGGCATCGGCGTGGCCCGGGCCGCGGCCCGGGTGAGCACCACCGTCTGCCCCACGCCGGGCAGGGTCAGCTCCTGGCGCAGCGCCGCGGCCGCCGCCGCGAACGCGGGCACCCCGGGCACGATCTGCCACGGCACACCCGCGGCGTCCAGCCGCCGCGCCTGCTCGGCGACCGCGCTGAAGATCGACGGGTCGCCGCTGTGCAGGCGCGCCACGTCATGCCCATCCTGGTGGGCGGAGACCAGCTCGGCAGTTATGGCGTTCAGGTTCATGGGGGCCGTGTTTACGAGCCGGGCGCCGGCCCGCGTGCCCGCCAGCACCTCGGCCGGGACCAGGCTGCCCGCGTACAGCACGACCGGCACGGTGGCGATGAGCCGCTGCGCGCGGACCGTGAGCAGGTCCGCGGCACCCGGCCCGGCGCCGATGAAATGCACGGTCATGGCCGGGTGACCTGCCACTGGGTGACCGGGTGCGCGGGCTGCCAGGCGGTGAACCGGCCCAGCGGCCTGGCGTAGCTGACCGCCACCTGGATCAGCTCGCCGCCCTCGGCCTGCTGCCAGCGGTGCAGCAGCGCCTCAGACTCCAGCGTGACCGCGTGGGCCACCAGCCGGCCGCCCGGGCGCAGCCGCGGCCAGCACGCCTCCACCAGGCCGCCGGCGGTCAGGCCGCCGCCGATGAACACCGCGTCCGGGGCGGGCAGCCCGGCCAGCGCGTCCGGGGCGGTCCCGGTCACCACCTGCAGCCCGGGCACGCCCAGGGCCGCGGCGTTCCGGCCGGCCCGGGCCGCGCGGTCGGGCCTGGCCTCGACCGCGATCGCGCGGGCCAGCGGGTCGGCCCGCATCCACTCGATGCCGACGCTGCCGCTGCCCGCGCCGACGTCCCAGAGCAGCTGGTGCGGCCCGGGGCGCAGCGCGGCCAGGGCCAGCGCCCGCAGCTCGCGCCGGGTGAGCTGCCCGTCGCTTTCGTACGCGTCGTCGGGCAGCCCGGGAACCCGGGTGGTGGCCCGGGCCGCGGCACCGGCCCGGGCATTAATGGCCATTACGCAAAGGTCGCCGAACTCGGTCCCCTCCAGCCGCTCGGCCGGCTGCGGGCCGGTGACACGCTCGCCCCGCCCGCCGAGCTGTTCCAGCACGGTCAGCTCGCTGGCACCCCACCCGGCCCCGGTGAGCAGCTTGGCCGCCAGCGCCGGGGTGGTCCCGTCGCGGCACAGCACCAGCAGCCGCGCGCCGGGCTGCAGCGCGGCCAGCACGGTCTCCGGAGGGCGGCTCACCAGCGAGACCACGGTCACGTCGTGCTCCGGCCAGCCCAGCCGGGCGCAGGCCAGGGCGGGCGACGACACCGCGGGCAGGATCCGGAGCCGGCCGGGGCCGAGCCGCCGGGCCAGCGTCGCGCCGATCCCGTGCAGCATCGGGTCCCCGCTGGCCAGAACGCACAGCCCGGGGTGATCCCGCACCAGGCCGTCGAGCTTCTCCAGCAGCGGGGACGGCAGCGGCACGCGCCGCGCGGCCACGTCGGGCGGGTCCGGCAGCAGCTCCAGCTGCCGCTCGCTGCCGGCGATGGCCGCTGCCGCGCGCAGCGCCGCCCGGGCCGGATCGGTCAGGCCGGCCCAGCCGTCCGCGCCGATCCCGACCACGGTCACCCGGGTACCGGAGGCGGTGTCGGACGCGGTGTCGCTGTCACGTGCAGGCACCACGGCACGGTACCGCGACGTGTGGTTGACCTGGGGTCGGCCTGCCTGTACCGTCCGACGTGCGTGACGGCGCCAAGGAAGCTGGTGGGAGTCCAGCACGGTCGCGCCACTGTGAGCCAGCCGCCCCGGCGAGCTGGCAAGTCAGATACTTCGCCGTCACCACGCCTGGTCAGTAAGGACGCACGATCCTGAAGGAGGCCCACCGTGACGACGATCTCCGCGCCTGGCAGCACCCCCGCCCCGCGGGTCCGGATCTCACCCGATGCCCTGTCCCGGGGACGCGTGGCGGTCATCCTGGGGATCACCGTCTTCCTCGCGCTGGCCATCTACTACTTCGTCGGCCTCGACGAGGGCCTGACCTCGGTCTTCGGGAAGACCATGGTCGTGCACGAGTGGGTGCACGACGCGCGGCACTTCCTGGGCTTCCCCTGCCACTGACCGGTTGGCGGTAACCCAGCCATGGAAATCCGCATCATCGGCCGCGGCGCGCTGGCCGGGCTCGTGGCCGGGGTGCTCGGGTTCGTGTTCGCCCGGATCTTCGCCGAGCCGGTCATCAACAAGGCCATCGACTACGAGTACGGCCGGGAGAGCGTCCTCGCCGCGCTGAACCACGCGGCCGGCCGGCCGTTCGTGTCCGAGGGGCCGGAGATCTTCTCCCGCAGCACCCAGTCCACGATCGGCGTCGCCTCGGGCATCATCGCGTTCTCGGTGGCGATGGGCGCCCTGGTGGCCGTGGCCTACCTGGTCCTGCACGGCCGGTTCAACGTCCGGCCCAGCCAGCTGGTCTGGATGATCGCCGGGTTCGGCTTTCTCGGCGTGTACCTGCTGCCGTTCGTGAAGTACCCGGCCAACCCGCCCGCGATCGGGCACTCGTTCACGATCACCACCCGCGGTGAGCTGTACCTGATCATGGTGGCCGGCTCCCTGGTCCTGCTGGGCCTGGCCGTGTACCTGGCCCGGCGGCTGACCCCGCGGTTTGGCGTGCTGGCCGCGACGGTGCTGTCGGGGCTGGCGTTCCTGGTGGTGTACTCGGTGCTGATCGGCGTGCTGCCGTCGCTCGGGAACCTGGCCGCGAACGTGGCCCACCAGAACCAGTTCGGTTACGCCCGGGCCGCGACCGAGACGCCGCAGCCGATCACCAACATCCTCAGCACGCCGCTGGTGGTCGGCGCCAAGACCTACGCGCCGGGCCAGCTCGTCTACCCGGGGTTCGACGCCGACGTGCTGTGGAAGTTCCGCTGGTACTCGGTCATCAACCAGCTGCTGATCTGGACCACGATCGCGCTCGTGTTCGGCGCCCTGCTGGACCGGTTCCTCGCCCCGGCGCGCCGCGTTTCCGCGGAAACGCCGGCGCCCGCGCCGGTCGGGTCGGCGCCGTAACGGCCGGGCCGCCGGGTACCGTGCAGGCCCGCGTGCCGCAGGACATGGTCGGTGACCTGGCCGGGCTCGGGGCGTTCTTCGCGGTCGATGTGCACCCGGCCGGCGCCGAACCGGGTGCGCCGTGGCGGCCCGGCCGTGAGCTGGCCGAGCCGTTCGGGCCGCTGCTGGGGCGCACCGAGTCGGTGCGGGCCGCTCTCGCCGGGCGGGGCGGGTGCCCGCCCGGGGACATCGAGCTCCGGGTGGCCGCGTCGGTGATGCACCTGGGCCTGACCGCGCGGCTGGTCAGCCCGGCCCTCGCCGCCCTGGCCGGCCGGGGCCGGCTTGACCTGCGGCTGGACGGGCTGTGGTGGCAGGACACGGCGGGCGGGCCGGTGCCGCTGTCGGTCCCGGACCCGGGAGGCGGTGGGCAGCCTACGGCCGGCCGCACGGCCGAGGACGACTGCGGTCAGCTCGTCGACGAGGTGCTCGCGCCGGTGACCGAGGCGGTCTCCGGGCTGGTCCCGGTGTCGCCTCGGGTTCTCTGGGGCAATGTGGCCTCGGCCGTGAACGGCGCCGCGGGGATGGTGGCGGCTCAGCGGGCCGATCTGGGCCAGCAGGCCTGGGCCGTGGCCGCGGCGTTCTTCCGCAGCCCGAAGCTCGGCCGGGAGCACCGGCCACCCGGGCCGTCGTTCCGCCGGTCGAGCTGTTGTCTCATCTACCGGCTCGCGCCGTCGGCCGGGCCGCGGGCCGTCTGCGGTGACTGCGTGCTGCGCGATGTTCCGCGCGCCGGGCCCGGCGCCGGCCAGGCCAGCTAGCCAGGCCAGCTAGTGGCGCGTGTCGTTAGTGTCTAGGCGATTGGTGGTGCGAGGGAATGGTTCGACGCCCACGCTTTCGTCTGGACCGAAACCACCGACAAATCCTCGCCAGAGTCAAACGTCCAACAACTACCTATCTCAGGGCACCAGGAGGCATCGCGCCGGTGACATCCGGGCGGAGGGGGGACAGCGGCGCGCGTAGGGTCGATACCGCACACATGGGCCTTCAGATGACGACGCACAGGATCGCCCGCCGCCCACGCCAGGAGGACTTATGCAGCGCGGTGAAATCTGGTGGGTTGATTTCGACGAGCGGCGCCCCGTTCTGCTGCTCTCCGATGAGGAACCCTCGGGGTTTCAGGCAATACAAGTGGTCGCTCCCGCCCCGACCGACATCACCGGCGTCGCGTCGGAGGTCACCGTAGGCAACGTCGAAGGACTGCCTTTCGAAGGCGTCGTGCGCGTCGCGCTTCCGCGTCCAGACCTCGTCCCGTGCACCTGGCTGATGACGCTGTCCCGTTCAGATCTGCTCGAGCCAGCGGGCGCCCTTCCCCTGGCGAAGCTCGAGGAGATCATGGATCTCCTCCACCTCGCGGGACTCGATTAGGCGCAAGCGACAAGTGACCTGAGTGAGTAGTTGTTGGGCGTTTGGCTTTGGCGAGGATTTGGTCGGCGGTTTTGGTCCAGACGAAGAGCCCGACGATGTCAGTGACCTTGGCGACCAGTTCCGGGTCGGTGGAGAACTTGAACGTCTCCACCCGCCACGGTGCGACTCCGACCTCGCGCCAAGCCTTGGCCACTGTCGAGGAGCTGGTCTTCAAATGCGTCGCGAGTAGCCGTGAGGACCAGTGCGTCACGCCGTACTTCCGCGGCGGTGGCAGCAACGTCGCGGCGATGATCCTGCGCCTGTCCACGATCCGGGGCCGTCCCGAGCGTGGCCTGTCATCCAGACCGGCCAGCCCCGAACGGTCGTAGCCCGCCCGCCAATCGATCACCGTCTGCCGCGCCACCCCGACCCGCTTGGCGATCTCGGTGTTCGAAACCCCGTCCGCCGCCAACAGCACGATCCGCGCACGCTGCGCCAAGCCCGAACGGATCGAGGACGAGCGCGTCCACGACATCAACCGCTCGAGGTCACCATCACGAAGACCAAGAGGCGGTGCAGGACGAGCAGGCATGAACGATTCTCAGGCGCCCCCAATCGCCTAGACACTAACGACACGCGCCACTAGCCAGGTCAGCCGGCCCGGTCCAGCCAGCCCGTCATGCTGCGGGCCAGGGTCGGCATCGGGAGCGAGCCGTGGTCCAGGACCGCGCTGTGGAAGGCGGGCAGCGAGAACGCCGGGCCCAGGCGCTGGCGGGCATCCTCCCGGATCCGCAGGATCTCGAGCTTGCCGGTGAGGTAGGCGAGGGCCTGCCCCGGCATCACCACGTAGCGGTCGACCTCGGCGGCCAGGAACTCCCGCGGCATGGGGACGTGCTGGGCCAGGAAGTCGAGGGCCCGCTCGCGGCTCCAGCCGAAGGCGTGCAGGCCGGTGTCCACCACCAGCCGGGCGGCCCGCATCAGCGAGGTGCTGATCGAGCCGAGCAGGCCGTGGCCGTCGTCGTACAGGCCAGCCTCCTCGGCGAGCTGCTCGGCGTACAGGCCCCAGCCTTCCGAGAACACCGGCAGGCTGCGCTGGCGCTGCAGCGCGGGCAGGTCGGTGAGCAGCTGGAGGCGGGAGAGCTGCAGGTGATGCCCGGGCACCGCCTCGTGGAAGGCCACCACCTCGATGTCCCATCCGGTGCCGGCGGTGGGCCGCTCGGTGTTGAACCAGAACGTGCCGGCCCGCCCGCCATCGAGCCGGGGCGGGGTGTAGTGCGGCGCGGCGCCGCTCACGGCCACGACGTCCGGCATCGGTGTCACCTCGCACGGCGGCGGCAGGGGCTGCGGGAAGACCTCCCCGGCCCGGGCCTCGGCCCGGCGCACGGCGGCCGTGGCCTGGCGGATGGCCTCCTCCGGGGAGATCTTCCCGGCCGAGTCCCGCAGGCCGGCGAAGACCTCGTCCAGCCCGGAGAGCCCCAGGCCGGCGCCGAGTTCCACGGCCCGGTCCTCGAGCGCCGCGATGTGGTCCAGGCCGGTCTGGTGCAGCTGTTCCGGGGACAGCGGCAGGGTGGTGTAGATCCGGACCGCCCGGGCGTAGTCGTCCGCGCCGCCGGGCAGGTAGGCCAGGCCTGGCTGGTCCGCGGGCCGGGCCCGCGGCAGCAGCTCCCTGACCGTGTCGACCCACCTGGCCAGCGCCGGGTGCACCACCTCCTCGGCGGCGGCCCGGCGCGCCTCCTCCCACGCCGCTGCCCCGTCCCACCCCCGCGGTGGCCGGGGGGACAGCACCGGGCTGGTGCCGGGATGGGCCAGGACACCCTCGGCCCAGGCCATGGCCTGCTCGGCCAGCGGGGCGACCGGCAGCCGGTCCTTTCCTGCTCCGGCCCGCAGCCGCTCGCCGAGCTGGTCGATCCAGGCGCCGCTGCGCCGCAGCCGGGTGAGGTAGGCCTCGGCCGCGGCCTGGTCGACCAGGACCGTCCGGGCCGCCACGGCCAGGAACGTGGCCGGCCCCGAGTAATGCATCGGGGTGACCGTGTGCTCGCCCGCGGCCAGGTCGATGATCTCCCGCTCCTGGGTGGCCGCCTCCTGGGCGCAGTCGAGCGTGACCGCGTCGGCCGGCGTGAGTTCCCCGCGGGCGACCGTATCCGCCTCGCTGAGGAACTCCCCCACCTCGGCCCGCCAGGCCTGCCGGCCTTCCTCGCTCTCGTCCGGGACCAGATCGTCGTACCCGGGGATGCCGTACATGGTGGCGGCGAACGGGTTCTCTTCCAGCCAGCGCTGGTGCACCCGGTCCGCCAGGTCACGTGCCGAGGTCATGCCCCATTCATATACGCCCGAGCCACCGCACTCCGGCCTGACCCGGGCATGATGATCTCAGGGGGGAGCGAAACGCCGCGCCGGCGGGCTTCCCGTGGCCGAGACGGAGGTGGCACGTTATGCCCGACGGGCGGTTCGTTCCGCTGCCTGGCAGCGAACGCGATGGGTGGCCGGATGTTCAGCCGGCTGGCCCGCTGGACGAGTCGGAACGAATCGAGGTGACCCTGGTGACCCGGCGCCGGGCCCCGCTGCCCGAGCAGGCGGTCACCGGGGCCGGCAGGCTGACCAGGGACGAGCTGGCGAGCGGCTACGGGACCGACCCGGCCGATGCGGCCCTGGTCGGTGACGTGCTCGGCGGGTTCGGCCTGACCGTCACCGCGACTGACCCGGCGTCCCGGCGGGTTAAGGTCGCGGGCACCGTGGCCGCGCTGTCGCGCGCGTTCGGCACGTCGCTGCGCCGGGTGACCAGCCCGTCCGGGTACGGGCGGGCCGAGCACCGGTACCGGGAGGGCGGCCTGATGCTGCCGGCCGAGCTGGGCGGCGTGGTGCTCGCGGTGCTCGGCCTGGACGACCGGCTGCAGGCCAGGTCGCAGCTGCGGTTCGCCGCGGATCCCGCGGCGGCCACGTCCTACACTCCCCCGCAGGTGGCGGCGGCCTACCAGTTCCCGGCCGGGACCGACGGCACCGGCCAGACGATCGCGATCGTCGAGCTCGGCGGCGGCTTCGCCCCAAGCGACCTGGACAGCTACTTCGGCGGACTGGGGATCGACGTCCCGTCGGTGACCGCGGTGAGCGTGGACGGGGCCGCCAACTCGCCGGGCGCCGACCCCAACGCCGACGCCGAGGTGCTCCTGGACATCGAGGTGGCGGGGTCGGTGGCGCCGGGCGCCACGCAGCTGGTCTACTTCGCGCCCAACACCGACCAGGGCTTCCTCGACGCGGTGAGTGATGCGGCGCACGCCACCACCACCCCGGCCGTGATCAGCATCAGCTGGGGCCAGTCCGAGGACCAGTGGACGGCGCAGGCCCGCACCGCCCTCGACCAGGCGCTGGCCGACGCGGCCGCGCTCGGCGTCACGACCTGCGTGGCCGCGGGCGACAACGGCAGCACCGACGGCGAGGCCAGCGGCAACCACGTCGACTTCCCCGCGTCCAGCCCCAACGCGCTCGGCTGCGGCGGCACCCGCCTGAACGCCAGCCCCGCGACCGGCGCGATCAGCTCGGAGACCGTGTGGAACGACCTGCCGTCAGGCGGGGCGACCGGCGGCGGCGTCAGCGACGTGTTCGCGCAGCCGTCCTGGCAGGCCAGCGCCGGGGTTCCGGCGTCGGGCGGAGCCACGGGGCGTGGTGTGCCCGACGTGGCCGGCAACGCCGACCCGCAGACCGGTTACCAGATCCTGGTGGACGGCCAGCAGCAGATCATCGGCGGCACGAGCGCGGTGGCGCCGCTGTGGGCCGGGCTGCTGGCGCGGCTCGTGCAGGCCACCGGGCAGCCGTTCGGCCTGATCCAGCCGTCCCTGTACACCGGGGTCAGCCCGGGCGCCGACGCAGCCGGCTTCCGCGACATCACGTCGGGGAACAACGGCAGCTACTCGGCCGGGCCGGGCTGGGACGCCTGCACCGGCCTCGGCTCACCCGAGGGCACGGCGCTGCTGGACCGGCTGTCCGGCTTATCGGTTCGGGCCTATTCGGCAGCAGCAGCAGTTCGGTCACGAGTCTGACCGGGGCTGACGGCGGGGCCTGGCGACAAGTTCCCCGCCGCAGTTCGGGCAGACGCTTGCCATCCCGGTCGTGCAGTTCGCGCAGAAGGTGCATTCGTAGCTGCAGATGAAGGCCTGCGCCTCGGGTGGCAGCGATGCGCCGCACCGCTCGCAGACTGGCCGCATCTCAAGCATGGATAACCCCTGCTGTCTCGGGACGATGGCGCGAGAACATCCTGTCACCCGGGCGGCATCGTCCTTCCGGGCCGGCCGATCGCTGGCTACATTTGCTGAATATGTTCGTCTCAGGTCTGGTGAACCTCTACACCGGTGACATCGAAGCCGGGCTGCACTTCTACCGCGATCTTCTCGGCTTTGCCGAGACCTTCCGCACTCCCGCCGAGGGCGTCCCTGAGCACGTCGAACTCCAGCTGAACGGGTTCACGGTCGGCCTCGGCACGGTCGAGGCGGCCAGGAGAGTGCACGGCGTGGACGCCACGCCGGGCACCCCGGCCATGGTTCTGGTGGTGTGGGCCGACGACGTGGACAGCGCGTTCGAGGGGCTGGTGGCGGCGGGGGTACCGGTGATTCAGCCGCCGCACAACACCGGCAACAACAACCGGAACGCGCTGCTGCGCGATCCGGACGGGAACCTGGTGGAGATCGTGGCCAAGGTCTCCTGAGCCCATGACACCTGACGAGCGGTGGCTGGCCGCGGTCTGGCCGTTCGTGCGCGCCTGGCTGCCGGCACTGCCTGGTGCGGTGGTGGAGATCGGCTGCGGGCCGCTGGGCGGGTTCGTCCCCCGGCTGCGGGACGCCGGTTACGCCGCGGACGGCGTCGACCCGGAGGCGCCGGACGGGCCGTGGTACCACCAGACCGAGTTCGAGCGCTACGGCATGACCGGGCCGGCCCAGGCGGTCGTGGCGTGCACGTCGCTGCATCACGTCGGCGATGTCGGCCAGGTGCTGGACCTGGCCGGGGCCGCGCTGGTGCCCGGCGGGCGGATGGTG
>Ga0070714_100000884_pt1 | contig 21284 bp, 25 predicted proteins | sample LARL83metaG_FD_65450 | JGI IMG/M metagenome (GOLD analysis project Ga0070714, IMG submission 65450) | Corn, switchgrass and miscanthus rhizosphere microbial communities from Kellogg Biological Station, Michigan, USA - LAR L8-3 metaG | ecosystem: Host-associated > Plants > Roots > Rhizosphere ... | reverse complement strand
CTCGAACTGCTCCTGGTACAGCGACGCGTACAGCCCGCCCTCGCGCAGCAGGTCGCGGTGCGCGCCGGATTCCACGACCCGGCCCCCGTCGATGACGTAGATGCTGTCCGCGTTGACGATGGTGGACAGCCGGTGCGCGATGGCGATGGTCGTCCGCGAGCCCATCAGGGCGTCCAGCGCTTTCTGCACCTCCCGCTCGCTGGCGGTGTCCAGCGCGGAGGTCGCCTCGTCCAGCAGCAGGATGCGCGGGTCGTGCAGCAGGACGCGGGCGATGGCCAGGCGCTGCTTCTCCCCGCCGGACAGCCGGTAGCCGCGCTCGCCGACCACCGTGTCGTAACCGTCGGAGAATTCCATGATCCGGTCGTGGATGTAGGCCGCCCGCGCCGCCTCCTCCACTTCCGCCCGCGACGCGCCGGGCCGCCCGTACTGGATGTTCGCCAGCACGGTGTCGTGGAAAAGGTAGCTTTCCTGCGTCACGAAACCGATGGCGGCGGCCAGCGAGGCCTGGCGGGCTTCCCGCACGTCAAGCCCGTTCACCTCGACCGCCCCGGCCGTGACGTCGTACAGGCGCGGTATCAGGTAGCTGATGGTGGTCTTGCCTGCCCCGCTCGGTCCCACCAGGGCCACGAGGTGGCCAGGACCCGCGGCCAGGCTGACACCCGACAAGGCGTCCGCTGACACGCCGGGGTAGCGGAAGTAGACGTCCCGCAGGGCCACCCGGCCGCCCGCCTCCGTGACCGGGAGGTCGACGGCGTCGGGCGCGTCGGTGATGTCGGGCACCACGTCGAGGTACTCGAAGACCCGGTCGAATAGGGCCAGCGATGACCGCAGCTCCACCGAGACCTGGAGCAGCTGCCCGATCGGGAAGTACAGGCGGGTCTGCAGCGTGGTGAAGGCCACGATGGTGCCGGCCGAGACGGCGTGATGGTTGGCGATAAGCAGGCCCGCGGTGAGGTAGATCAGCGCCGGGGTAATCGACAGGAACGACTGAACGACGGCGTAGAAACCCTGCCCGATCATCTGCTGCCTGACCTCGAGGCCGACAAGGCGCTGGTTCTCCCGCTGGTAGCGGGCGATGTCACGGACCTGGTTGCCGAACACCTTGGCCAGCAGCACCCCGGATACCGACAGGGTCTCCTCGGTGACGGCGCTCATGGACGCCAGCGTCTCCTGGGTCGACCGCGACACCTGGCGGCGCCGCTCGCCGACCGCCTTGGTCAGCCAGAAGAACGCCGGCACGGTGATGACCGCCACGATGGTCAGCGGCCAGCTGATGATGATCATGGCGACGATGCTGGAGACGAAGGTGACGACGTTGGCCAGGATCGTCGAGGCGGTGGTGGTGACCACGGTCTGGACGCCGCCCACGTCGTTGGCCAGCCGGGACTGGATTTCGCCGGTCTTGGTGTTGGTGAAGAAGGAAAGCGGGAGGGTCTCTAGGTGCGCGTAGAGCCGGTTGCGCAGGTCCCGCATGACCAGCTGCCCGACCCGGGTGGTCTCGTACACCTGCCAGATGCCGATGGCGCCGCTGACCACCGGCACCAGGGCCATGATGCCCACGAGCACGTAGAGCAGGTGCAGGTCGGGGCCACCAGGGACGAACAGCGCCTTGTTAAACACCGCCTGGATCAGCAGCGGGTTGATGATGCCGATCGTCGAGGTCACGACGATGAGGACAATGACGCCCGCCACCTGGAGCCGATAGGGGCGGAACAGCGGCACAATCCGCCCGGCGCTGCTCCGGCCCGTGCTGCTGCGACCCGTGCCGCCACGGCCGGCGGGGGCAGGCGCCTTTTTGACATCCTCTCCGGCGTGAGGGCCGGGGGTTCCGGCGGCGCTGCTCACGCGGCGCTCCGGCGGGTTCCTCGTTCACCGGCTGCCGCCGGGCCGGAGCCCGGTCTTACGCTGCCTCCGGAGGCGTTTACCCTCTCCCTCTGCCCGAGGGCGAGCACGTTCTTCGCCGCGTTCACGTCCCGGTCGTGGAGCGTGCCGCACGCCTTGCACTGCCACGCGCGGACGGCGAGCGGCTTGGGGCCGTCCTTGGTCCCGCACGCGGAGCAGACCTGGCTGGTCGGCTCGAACCGGCCGACCTTCGCGAAGTACCGCCCGTGGTGCGCGGCCTTCTCCTCGACCAACCGCAGCAGCGTCGACCAGCCCGCGTCATGCACCGACTTGGCCATCCTGGTACGGGCAAGCCCGGCGACGGCGATGTCCTCGCAGTAGACCGCTTGGTTGTCGCGGACCAGCGCCAGGGCCGTCTTGTGGGCGTGATCGAGCCGTGTCTCGCGCACCTTGCGGTGCAGCACCGCGACCCGGTGCCGGGCTCTAGCCCGGTTCCGTGATCCTTTCTCCTTGCGAGACAGCGCCCGCTGCGCCTTCCGCAGCCGCCGTTCCGCCTTGCGGAGGAAACGCGGGTTCGGGATGACCATGCCGTCGGAGCAGACAGCCAGCGAAGACAGGCCCACGTCGACTCCGGTCTCGCGGTCGCACGGCGGGAATGGGTCCGCCTTGCGCTCGACCACGAACGAAGCGTAGTAGCGGCCGTCCGCCTCCCTGATCATCGTGACCGAAGACGGGACCGAGGGAAGCTCGCGCGACCACTTGACCTTGATCTCGCCGACCTTCGCCACGTACAGCCGGCGCCCTTCCGGCCCCCGGACATAGGCCATCCGCCAAGCGCCCTGCGTGCTCGCCGATGCCACCCGCCAGCCCGTAGCCCTCGGTAGCTGCCAATCGACAGCCTCTAGAGGTCGTTGACCTCGAAGGCCACGTTGCGCAAGCCCAGATCGAAGGCCATGGCGGCCGGAGACGTTTTCAGCACAGTGGTCTAGACCTATGCGCATCGGTGGTTGCTCCATGGTTGCTCGGATGCCCCGGTACGGTCCGGCACAACGTCAGGAAGTTAAGGATGTAACCGGTTGCTGACTGGCTGCGGTGCGGCCGGCGTGGCTGGGTGATATGGAACGAGGCTCCCGCTAGAAGGGGTGATTGCCTAAATCATCCAGTCTGCGTGGAGCCTCGTTGCGTGTCCATGATGCCAGGAGCTGCTGGCTGTCGTCTGCGTTGCCGCGTTTCGCGCCCAGTGCCGGGCTGGGGGTGCTGGCGTGCCTGGTGCCGCCGGGCCTGGCCTGGGAGGTGCTCGGCGCGGCGCGGGCCGAGGCGGCGCAGGCCGCCGGCCCGGCGGCTGCGGCTGCTGCCGCCGCTGCTGGGGAGGTGGTGGCCGAGCTCGCGGGCCGTCTGGCGGAGCGGGCGAGGTCCGGGGGGCCGGCGGTGCTGACGGGGCCGGACGGGCTGTTGTCGGGGATCATCGGGCAGGTGCTGCAGGCGGGGCTGGCGGCCGAGCTGGAGGCGCACCTGGACGGGGACGTGGTCGGCTTCATCGCAGGGTCGGGGGGCGGCCTGACCGCGGCGGACCTGTCCGTGCTGACCGGGGCTGCACCGTATCAGCTTGAGCCTGTCCTGCGAGGCGTTTTCGGGCGCAGCCTGTCTGCGCGCGCCTCGGCTAGGTCCCGCGACGTCGGTACCAAGCACGCGGCCGGCCAGATCCGGCTGCTGGCCGGCCAAGTCCGAGAGGCCCGCCGCCGCGCTGAGACCAACGTCGACCGGCGCGCGCGGGCGAGCTCCCTGACCGGGGCGGCCAGGCCCTGCAGGGTCGCCGGCCGGACTCCCCGCTCGCGGCCGGCCGTGATCCAGGCCTCGGCGGAGGCCTTCGTGACCGTGTCCAGCCCGGGGAACTGCTCGCGGCAGAATGCCTCGAACCGGGTCAGGACCCGTTCCTCGGCGTCGTACTTGTAGCCGACGGCGCGTTTTTCGGCGGCCAGCGCCGTGACCGCCGCTGCCAGGCTCGTGCTGTCGTTCACCGCGCCGCCAGCCTTCCGGGCTCGTCGGGGTCCAGCGCGCACCGGGAGAGCAGGCCGAGGGAGGATTTCAGGTAGACGCCGGTCGAGGTCACCGACTGGTGGCCGAGGATGTCGGCGATCTGCTCGACCGGCGTGCGCCCTTGCGCCAGCGTGGCGGCGCCGTGTCTGAGGTCGTGCAGCCGGATCGGCGGCAGGCCGAACTCCCTGACCAGTGTGTTGAACCGGTGGGTGAGGTATTCGGGGCGGACTGGCCGTCCGTTGGCGTAGGTGAACATTGCCCGTCCCTTGCGCCAGCCGGGTCCGGTGCGGGCGCGGGAGTCGGGGTAGCGCTGGTCGGTGAACTGGTGCTTGAGCAGTTCGACAGCCTGCCGGACGGCCTGGTCCACGAGCCTGCGGGTGCCGTCCTTGTCCAGGGCGATGGTCCGTACGCTGGCGCGGCTCTTCGGCGGCCCGCAGTACAGCTCCCCCGGCAGCGCGACGAGCTGCCGGGTGATGGTGAGCTCGCGGGCCTCGGAGTCGAGGTCGTCGCGGTCCAGGCAATACCTTGACCTGCGACAACAAATCAAAAGAACTAAATGTCCGCCTTGTTCTTCCAGGGAACGGCTAGCAGCCGGGGCGCCGCGCTCCGCACCGGGCCGTCGCGATGAGCGCTCTCGGACGCCTTCCGTGGCTGCGGCGCGCTGCCGCAGAAGGCAGGGTACCCAGCACCTAACGCTGCGGCCTGGGTCGCCGACGGGCATGATCGGTGTGAAGCCAAGCGGCGAAGGACTGGTGGACTGTGGCTGAGGACGCGGGAATCTCCACGGCGAAAGAGGCGGCCGACGACAGGCTCATCCTGGCCTTCGGGCGGCTGCAGGGAGCGGCCAGCCGGCTGGGGTACCTGCTAGGCCGGGCGATTGAGGAGGAGTTCGGCATCAGCCATGTGATGTACGAGGTGCTGCTGATCCTGGGGCGAGCGGGCGAGCGCGGGCTGCCCATGGGTGCCATCGCCCGCGAGCAGGTGCTGACCACCGGCGGGGTGACGCGGCTGGTGGACCGTATGGAGGCAGCCGGGCTGGTGGAACGCGCCGAGACTCCAGGCGACCGGCGCGGGCGGCTGGTGCGGCTCACCCCGCTGGGGGAGCAGACGGCGGTCCGCGCATCCCGGGTGCACGTGGAGAACATCAAGCGCTACTTCCTCGGGCCGCTTCCCGATGCCGATCGGGAGCGTTTCACGGAAGACCTGCGGATTCTCAGCCATGCGGCGCGAGACATACTGCCCCGTCTTCCGTAGGCCCGTCTTCCGCAGCGGCTGCCCCCGCCCGCCGATGCCGGGCGGGTGTCCTGGCACGACTGTGACCCACGTCATACAGATCAGCGAAATACCTGACTAGTCAGATTCTGTTTTGTCAGGCGAATCGCCCGCACGAGGCGGGCGCCTCATCCCTGTCGAGGTCTTCGGTGCAGCTGATCTATGTCTTCGATGCCTACTGCGGCTGGTCACACGGATTCTCCGCAACCCTGCGGGAGGTCGCCGCCCGCCATCCGGACCTGCCGGTAGAGGTCGTCTCCGGCGGCTTGTTCACCGGGGACCGCCGCCAGCCGATCCGGGAGCTCGGCTACGTACAGGGAGCAAACGACAAGATCAGCCAGGCGACCGGCGCCGAGTTCGGTGACGGCTACCGGCGGCTGATCGCCGACGGGTCGTTCGTGATGGACTCCGAGGCCGCCGCCCGCGGCATGGCCGCGCTGCGGCAGGCCGCACCCCTGCGCGCCGCGGAACTGGCCGGGGACTTGCAGCGGGCCTTCTTCAGCGACGGGCACAGCCTGTCCGACCCGCAGACCTACCACAAGATCGCCCTGGCGGCGGGGCTGGACCCCGATGCCGTGGTCGCGGGATTTCTCGCCCCGGGGTCACACGCAGCCGAGGCCGACTTCCGCCGGGCGGCACGGCTGGGCGTGACCGGCTTTCCCACCCTGCTCGCCGACGATGGCGGCCGCGTCGTCGCGGTGGCACGCGGGCACGCCACCGCGGACGAGGTCGACCAGCACCTTTCCGCCCTCGCCCGCTAGTTGCCTGACAGCAACCCAGCAGCTCACCCGTAGCAATCCAACAGCCGACAAGGAGCTTTCATGAGCACGCTGGACTTCGCGATCCTGGACCTGGACTTCCCCGCCGGGAGCAAGAACAAGACCGCCACCCTCGTCACCGGCGAGAGCGAGGCGCTGCTGGTCGACGCCGGGTTCACCCGCGCCGACGGGCACCGGCTGGCCGCCGCCGTGCTGGACTGCGGCAAGGCGCTCACGACCGTGGTGATCAGCCACGCGGACCCGGACTTCTACTTCGGCGCCGAGGTGCTTGCCGACGCGTTCCCCGAGGCCCGGTTCCTGGCCACCCCGGCGGTGGCCGAGGCCATGGCCAAGAAGTACGAGGGAAAGCTCAAGGCCTGGGCGGGCCTCGGCGGTAACCTGCCGACCAGGTTGACCGAGACCGAGCCGCTGACTGGCGACCTCGAGTTCGAGGGGCGCACTTTCGAGCTGCGCGGCGCTCCGGCGGCCCTGCCGGACCGCACCTACCTCTACCAGGCGCAGCACAACGTGATCCTCGGCGGCGTGCTGGTCTTCGCCGACGAGCACGTCTGGATCGCCGACACCCCGCGCGAGGAGCAGCTAGACGCCTGGGACGCGCTGCTGGCCGAGATGCAGGCCCTAGAACCGGCTCTCGTCGTGCCCGGACACCGGCTGCCGAGCGCGGCGGCGGACGCGAGCGCGCTCGCGTACACGCGGGAGTACATCGCCGCATTCCGGCGCATCGTGGCGGCCTCCGCAGACGGCGCATCGGCTACCGAGGAGCTGCTCAAGGCATACCCGCAGGCCGGGATGCAGATCGCCGCCCAGCTCGGCCCGAAGGTCGTGAAGGGTGAGATGACGTGGGGCTGAGCCGAAACGCGCCGGCTGCCGCGGACTTCGCCGACAGCCCCGCGCCCGCCGACGTGGTCCGGCGCCAGTACCTCGCCTCAGCCGCCGGGGACCTCGAGGCGCTGCGCGCCACCCTGGCCCCCGACGTCGAGTGGACCGAGATGGCCGGCTTCCCGCTGGCCGGCACCTACCGCACCCCGCACGGGGTCACCGCCAACGTCATGCAGCAGCTCGGCAAGGACTGGGACGACTGGATCGCCCACGACGACACCTACGTCGTCGACGGCGAGAACGTCGTGGTCCTCGCCCGCTACACCGCGCGCAACAAGGCCACCGGCAAGGACCTGGCCGCACGCGTCGCCCATCACTTCATCGTGCGCGGCGGCCTGATCGTGCGCTTCGAGCAGTTCGTCGACACCGCCCTCGTCCGCGAGGCGGCCACACCGGCCACCCCGGGCGCCTGAGACACCCCCGCTTCCAAGGAGAGGAATCCCAGCCCATGTCCGCCGCCGCGAACAAGGAACTCGTCATCGCGTTCTACCAGCAGGCCTTCAACGACGGCCAGCCCGAGCAGGCCGCCGCCGCCCACCTGGGCGCCACCTACACCCAGCACAACCCCGGCGCCCCCGACGGGGCCGAGGGCTTCATCGGCTACGTGCACTGGCTGCGCGGCCAGTTCCCCGAACTGCACCTGGACATCAAGCGCACCCTCGCCGAGGACGACCTGGTGGTCACCCACAGCAACCTGCACCTGAAGCCCGGCGACCGCGGCATGGCGGTGGCCGACATCTGGCGCGTCGCCGACGGCAAGATCATCGAGCACTGGGACGTCGTCCAGGAAGTCCCCGAACCGAGCGCCAACACCAACACGATGTTCTGAACCCGAGCAGACCAAGCCGCCCGGTCAGCCCGAGCCGCGGGCTGACCGGACGGCGCACGTCCATCCCCACCGCTTGATCGGAGTGCGGCATGACCAGCACCGGCGAACAGATCATCGACCGCTTCGTCACGACCCTCAACGAGCGCGACTTCGACGGTTTCGAAGCCCTCTTCGCCGACGACTACCAGCAGCACCAGGCGCTGGCCACCAATTCCGGCAACCCAGCCGCCAAGCACGCCGTGCGCACCTACTACCAGGACCGGATCGCCGCGTTCCCGGACATGGTGATCACGGCTCAGCCGTATCTCGCCAACGACGAGTACATCGCCGTCAACCTCGTTTACTCCGGCACCCACCAGGGCGCCTACCTGGGTATCGCCCCCACCGGCCGGAAGGTCACGTTCAACTCGACCGACATCATGCGCATCCGCGGCGACCAGCTGGCCGAGCACTGGGGCACCGTCGACCTGCACGGCCTGCTCCAGCAGCTCACGACCACAATAGGCGCCTGACGGGCAGACGCACGCGCCGCTCGGCTCGTCCGCCGAACAGCCGACCACCTGCGCGCGGCCAGACGCACCCCGCGGCGCGCGGCCGCGGCGGCTGAGACTGCAGGCGCAGTCATACCTGGAGGCCGTCGACGCCATGACCGGCCAGTTCGAGTTCTATTACGCGCAGCTGCTCGAACGCCTGGGATGGACCCGTATCCAGGTGACCGGCGACAAGTCAGACGGCGACGGCGGCGTCGACATCCTGGCGCACCCGAAGAGCAGGTCTGGTTCAACACGATGGACCCCGCCGCGGCCGCGAAGCTCCTGGACGAAGATCCCTGAGAAGGCAACAGACCGATCCCCCGGCTATGCCTCGGAGGGGCAGCCTGGAGAGCGACAGCCCGGGCATCTCCGGCGGAACCCGCCAGCCCCTGGCCGGGCCTTTCGGTTGCTGACTGCGGGACTGCCGCACCGGCTGTTCCGGGACTTCTGGCCCCTGCCTGAACCGTCGCGCGGGGGTTTACTTGGGGGATGTTCGTCGGGGCTGAGATCCGGCTGGGCGTGAGTTTCGAGGTCGCGCGGGCGAGGCTCGCCAGGCTCGCGCACGGCGGCTGGCTGATGGACGCCTCGGCGGAAGCCTACGGGGAGCCTGCCGCTAGACTGGTTCGGGTCGGTCCGCTGGGTTCTGTCCCGGGAATTTCGCGACTGGTCGAGGTGCGTTTCCGCGAGCTGGCCGAAGATGACGTCCACGCGGTCCTGGCATTGCGGTGGGAGGCCGTCGGCGCCTCCGGCGGCCTGTTCCCCGCACTGGATGCCGACCTGACGCTCAGCCGCGTCGATGACCAGTCAAGCGCGTGCAAGGTGTCGGGGGTATACCGGCCACCCCTGGGGGCACTCGGGGCGGGCCTGGACCGGATGATCTTGAACAAGGTAGCGGCGGCAACTATCCGCAAGCTGATGACGAGCACCGGGAACGCGCTGACCGCCGCGCCGGAAAACGCCGGACGCGCACCAGCAGGTCCGCAGCCCGGATGGTCATGGCTTGCCGTACCGGAACTGCCGTTAGCCCCGGAGGGCACCACCGGCACGGCAAACGCATCGGAGGGACTTGTCAGCGCGCTGCTCCCCCGAGACTTCCTGTGGCGGCGTCCTCACCGTCGGACCGGCCGTGTTCAGCCGCTGGGCGGGACGCGCCACTCCAGGCTGGTGCCGCCGCCGGGCGACGGCCCGATCGGGAACGATCCGCCCAGCGCCTCGACCCGCTCGCGGAGGATGACAGCCCGGTGCCAAGGACGGTGGCGAGGATCCGGAGCCGCCGTTCCGCGCTTCCCCCATCGGCCGGGGGGCGAGCGTCACTGCGCGGCCAGCCTGGCTTGTCGCGCAAGCTTCCGGCGGGCTACGCGTGCTGACCGCGCGTTTACCATGCCCAGGACGGGCCTATGAGGTCATGCTCCTGGCCGGGGCCCGCGGCGCGGGTTACGTCACGGGCGACGCTGGTGACGAATTCCCGCGATGCCTCCATGAACTCCAGCCTGACCTGCTCGCGGCCAGCTGAGGTCAGGGCACCGGGCGGCACCTGGTAGATCCCGGTCAGGGTCAGTGCACTGCGCCCCTGTCCCGCCGCCGGGGCCAGGGTGATGCTGCCGTGCAGTTGGACGGTGAGCTCGTCACCCGGCTCTACTGGTTCCCAGCAGACCGGGAGGACGATGTGGTCCGCGGCCGGGGCCTCAATGTCGCCGAACATCACCGCGACCAGTCCCGCTCCGCCGTCAGCGCACGGCCCGGGCCGCCCACACCCCGCAGGATGCCCGGCGTACGCCGCGTGCCGCTGCGGCAGGCTCATCATCCAGCTGACCCCAGCAAGGTCAGCCAGCCCGTCACGCGCGCCATCCATTCCGGTGTCCAGTACGATTTTCGCGCCTGTCATCATGCAGCCAGCACAGCAGGTCGCCTGGCGGCGCGGCAGAGGCCTAAGTCATGGCCCGGGCGCGGCCTTCCGGCCCGGCCGCCAGGCCGTTTCCCTGCGCCTGCGGCGCCTCCGGCGAAGCCGCTACAGATCCTCGTCGGCGCCGACACGCCGGTAACGGCAGCGGACGGCGGCTGCTGCCGACGGGGGTTTAAGCCTTGGATCACTGAGGCTGGCCCGGGGGTACTCATCAGGTACGGGGCCAGGTCCGACTTGACCAGCTGGTTATCGGAGCGGGTAGTTCTCACGTACGGGGCAGGTGATGCGGGATGAGAATCGTCAGAGCCGTTGCATACGGCGGGCTGGGTCATCCTCCCGCGGTGCCCGCCGGCGGCCGGGCGCGGGCACGGTGCCCGGACCCGGATGGACGCGGGGGCTGAGGCAGTGCCGGGTGAACTGTTCCCCGTCTCGTGGCAGGGGAGGCAGGCGGTGGTGACGCTGCCGGAGGACATTGACGCCGCGAATACCGGTCAGCTCCGCGACGAGCTGCTCGGGCTGGTCAACCGCGGCCCCGAGGTGCTGATCGCGGACCTGACAGGGACCGTTTCCTGTGATCACGGCGGGGCCGAGGCCCTAGCCCGCGCTTACCATCGCGCATCGGTGAACGGCACGCTGCTGAAGATCGCGGCCTCTTCCCCGCACGTGCGGCAGATCCTGACCGTCAACGGGCTGGACCGGCTGGTGTCGGTGTACCCGTCGCTGGAAGCGGGCCCTGGCGGCCCGGCGGCCGCAAACCGCTCCTGCCGCCAGGTCCGGCCCCGCGGGCGGCAGGCGGCCCGGTGCCCCGCTGATCCCCCCGGCCGTACTGTGGACCCTGATCGACGCGCTGGCCGACGGGATCGTCCTGGTGGCCGGCGACGGGACGCTGGCGCTGGCTAACTGGCGGGCCGAGGACATGTTCGGCTACCCGCACGGCGACCTGGCCGGCCAGCCCGTCGAGGCCCTGCTTCCCGATACCCTGCGGGAACCGCACGCCGCCCAGCGCGCCGGCTACCAGGCTGACCCCGCCGACCGGCCGATGGGCACCAGGAGCCGGCTGGCCGGCCTGCGCCTGGACGGGACGACCTTCCCCCTCCGGGTCAGCCTCAGCCCCGTTCCCACGATGACCAGCCAGCTCACCCTGGCCGTGATCCGCGACCTCACCCATCCGCAGCCGCGGCCCGACCTGGCCGCCCTGGCCCGGGCCACCGCCGCCGCCGCCGGACAGGAAACCTCCGGGCAGGAGGTTCTCGACCAGGTAACCAGCGGCCTTTACCACGTCGGGCTCAGCCTGCTCGAAGCCGAGAGCCTCCGCCAGGAGCAGGCAGTGCGGCGCATCGAGGCCGCGCTGCGGGAACTCGACGACCTCATCCTGGAATTCCGCGATTGCGTGTTCATCAGGCACGCCGGTCTGCCCGGCGCACATCATCGGTAACCGGGCCTAATGGCCGGCAGAGGGCGGGTGCGGCTCGGCTAGCGGGGCTGCCGGGCGGCTCGGACGGAAGATATGGTCGCGGATCTCGTGGATGGTGTCGTCCAGGTGCCGGAGCGCGTCACTGATCCGCTCGCGGGCCACGTCCGCCGGGAGGCTGGCGGCGGCCTGCCTGCTCCCATCCCCATTCCGGCAGCCGGGTTGCCGGGGTTCCATGACCAGCAGGGTCATTCGCCTCTGGTTCGTCCGGAACCCCGGCGGCCAGGGCGCCTTCAAGCGTGGAGTACACCGGCACCAGGTGGTCCAGGCCGTCAGCGGCGATCAGGTGCCGGACCTCCAGCGCGGGTATCACCAGCCGGAGTTCTGCCTGGCTGGCGGCCTCCAGCCCGCCGACGCGCCCGGGGAACGTCACGACCACCTGCCGTCCGGACCATGTCACCGGCTCGATGCCATCCGTCACGGCAGAAACCCCCCAGTCAAATCCGGGCACTGCTGGTGAGGATGACGAAGCACGCCAGCCACCGTATCCGTTTTGTCCACTTGGTTGCTAACGCACGCAGGGCCACAGTTCCCGCACCAACCGGGGTGAGCTAGCCGAGAGAGCCAGCCGCTCCCGTTCTGGATGATGACAAGGATTTTGATCCGCAACGATCGCTGCTGGCTCCCGTCGGCCCGCGTTAATCGCGGAGCATGCTGTCGTAGACGGCGATAAGCGCCGCCTGCTGCTCATTGCTCAGCCGGCGGTCGGCCCGGATCGCCGCCTTCGCCCGCTCGGTCACTTCCGCGTCGCTGGCGGCCTCGCCGTTTCCTTCCAGCAGGCCGGCCTGCATGAGCAGCGTTTCCGCGGACACATTGAGCGCCTCGGAGAGCAGCTTGAGTACCCGGACCGAGGGCTGGTGCATACCGCGCTCGACCTGGCTCAGGTACGGATGGGAGAGCTTGGTCATCTCGGCGAGCTGGCGGAGGGAGAGCTGGGACAGCTCACGCTGGCTCCGGATGAACGCGCCCAGCGCCTCTGTTGTCTGGGCGGTCCACGGATCGCTCATCACCCACCTCCGTCCGCCGAATATATCCGACGCGCAGCCGAGTGCGCGGCGCCCGGGTTCCTGCCCGGTCACCGCGCACGGTGGTTCAGCCGGCCGGCTGGATTTACTGCGACTGCTACTTCGCCGCGGCCGTCTTCTTAGCGGCCGGCGCCGGAGCCTCGCCGCTCACCACGGGGGCGGTGATCTGGATCACGTCCTCGGCGAACTTCCGCTGCGCGGCCAGCAGCTGCCCGGCGAAGTCGAAGGCATCCGCGACCAGCTCAGCCGGCTTGGGCAGCTTGTCGGCGAACGGAACGGCGGGGGCCGGGACCGCCGGCGTCACCGAGTGGACGGCCTCGGCCCAGGTCTTGAGCGCGTCGATCACGGCCTCCTGGCTCTTGCGGACCGAGTCGAGGATCTGCGACTGCAGCTCCTGGGAAGCGCTACGGGCATCGGTCATTGGATTCTCCTAATCTTCCGTCATTGTCCGATATGGAAACTATACCATACAAGCTGGTTAGTTTACAAACCGGGGCCGGCGGATGTCATCCGCGGACATAGTCACCCGGCGCCGCACCGAGCGGCGGGTAGCGCCGCGACCCCATCGAGGGCGGGCTGACGATGTCGCCGGCCCTGGCGTCGGCCCAGGCCGCCCAGTCCTCCCACCACGAGCCGGCGTGGCGCTGCGCGCCCGCGCGCCACTGGGCCGGGTCCGCCGGGTTGTTCCCGGCGGTCTCGTACCAGGACTTCGGGCTGGGCGGGTTCACGATGCCCGCGATGTGCCCGCCGCTGGACAGGACGTACCGGACGTTGCCGCCGAGCAGGCCGGTGGCCTTGTAGGACGACTGCCAGGGCACGATGTGGTCGTTGATCGCACCGACGATGTAGGCGTCCTTCTTCGCGTCGGCGAGCGAGATCACCTGCCCGGCGAGTTCCATCCTGCCCTGGGCGAGCTCGTTGCGGCAGTACAGGGAGCGGAGGTAGAAGGAGTGCATGGCGGCCGGGAGCCGCGTGCTGTCGGAGTTCCAGGCCAGGATGTCGAAGGCAGGCGGGCTCTGGCCCATCAGCCAGTTGGACACCACGTAGTTGAACACCAGGTCGTTGGCCCGGAGCACGTCGAACGTGGTCGCCATCTGGGAGCCGGACATCACCCCGGTCCGTGCCAGCTGCCGCTCCAGCCGGGCAACCGTGCGCTCGTCGGAGAAGGCGCCGAGCACACCCGGCTCGCTGTAGTCGAGCAGCGTGTTGAGCAGCGTCAGCGTGCCGAGCCGGTCGTCTCCGAGCTTGCTCAGGTAGGCGGCGAGCATCCCCGTCAGGGCGCCGCCCAGGCAGAGACCCGCGATGTCGACGGCCGGCGCGCCGGTGATGTCGCAGATCACGTCCAGCGCGGTGCGCGGGCCGTGGATAAGGTAGTCATCCAGCGTGACGCCCCGCATCGACGGGTCGGGGTTGCGGTATGAGATGGCGAACACCGTCCGCTGGTGCGTAACCGCCCACTCGATGAAGCTCCGGCCCGGCGCCAGGTCCATCACGTAGTACTTGTTGATCCACGGCGGGCTGGCCAGCAGCGGCACGGCGCGCACTCGATCGGTCTGCGGGGCGTACTGGATGAGCTCCATCAGGTCGTTGCGGAACACGATCCGCCCCGGTGTCGCCGCCAGGTTGCGGCCGAGCTCGAACGACGAGGTGTCCACCTGGCGAGGCCGGCCGCCGTTGCGCGCGAGGTCGTCGAGGAAGTTCCGCGCCCCGGCCAGCACGCTGGCGCCGCCGGTGTCGAACGCCTTCTTGAGCGCGGCCGGGTTGGTCGGCAGGAAGTTGGTCGGGGCCAGCGCGTCGAACGCGAAGCCCAGGGCGAGCTGGGCCTTCTGGTCCGCCAGCGGATTACCCCGCCCGGCGGCCAGCAGGTCCGCACCGAGTTGCCTGGTCGCCAGGTAGGCCTGCCGCAGCGCGAAGTAACCGGGATTACTGTCCCAGGCCTGGTCGGCGAACCGCCTGTCCTTCTCATCAGGCGGCACCGGCGGCCGTGCATCCGCTCCGGCCCAGCGGGCCACCGCCGCCGGCCACGCCCGGGCCATCGCGGAGCCGAACCGGAGCCAGGCCTGGCCGGCTTCGGCCGGGTGCCCGGCCGCCCGCGTGAGCACGGCCAGCACTGACGTCCCGAAGTCGGCCGGATCCAACTGGGCGAGCAGGCCCATCTCTGGGGCGAGGGCCTCGCTGGCCTGCACCCCGGTCTGCCATGCGGGTTCCGCTGTGCTCACCGTGACCTCCTTGCGCCCGTTCGCGTGACTCCTCGCGGTCACTTTGCCGCTCGCCCGGCTCCCCTTCGCCGTGACCGACCGTTAGCACCGCTCGTATATCGCGGCGATGCCTTGCCCGCCGCCTATGCACATCGTGACGAGTGCGTACCTGCCGCCGGTCCGGCGCAGCTCATAGAGTGCCTTCACGGTGAGGATGGCGCCGGTGGCGCCGATCGGATGCCCGAGCCCCACGCCGCTGCCGTTCGGGTTGGTCCGGTCCTCCGGCAAGCCGAGTTCCCGGACCACGGCGAGGGCCTGGGCGGCGAAGGCCTCGTTGACCTCGAAGAGGTCGATGTCGTCGAGCTTGAGCCCTGCTCTCTCCAGGACCCGGCGGGTCGCGGGCACGGGCCCCATGCCCATGATCCGCGGTTCGACCCCGGCGTGGCTGTAGGCCACCAGCCGGCCGAGCGGAGCGATCCCGTGTTGCTGCGTGAACTGCCCGTCGGCCAGCACGACGGCGGCCGCGGCGTCGTTGATCCCGGAGGCGTTGCCCGCGGTGACGGTACCGTCGGCGGCGAAGGCGGGCCGCAGCCGCGCCAGGTCGTCGGCCGACACGCCGGGCCGGATGTGCTCGTCGGTGTCGAAGGTCACGCTGCCCTTGCGGGCCGGGACCTGCACCGGCGTTATCTGCTCCGCGAAGTACCCCGCGTCCGTCGCAGCGGCCGCGCGGCGGTGGCTTTCCGCGGCGAGCGCGTCCTGATCGGCCCGGGAGACACCGTATTCAGTCGCGACGTTCTCGGCCGTGACCCCCATGTGGCAGGCGTCGAAGGGGTCGGTGAGCGCGCCGACCATGGCGTCGACCACGGTGCCGTCCTGCATCCGCTGCCCCCAGCGCATGGCGGGCAGCCAGTACTGCCCCCGGCTCATGGACTCCGCGCCGCCGGCCACGGCGACCTCGCAGTCGCCCAGCCTGATCGCCTGTGCGGCCGACACGATCGCCTGCAGCCCGCTCCCGCACAGCCGGTTCAGCGTGAAGGCGGGTGTCTGCACGCCGAGCCCGCCGTTGACCGCGGCCACCCGGCCCAGGTACATGTCCCGCACCTCGGTGTGGATCACGTTGCCGAAGACTGCGTGGCCGACCGCGTCCGGGTCCACGCCGGCCCGCCTGACCGCCTCGCGCACCACGGTCGCGGCCAAATCACAGGGCGGGACCGCAGCAAGGCCGCCGCCGTATTTTCCTATGCCGGTCCGCGTAGCGGACAAGACGTAGACGTCGCTGGCGTTTTCCATCGCATTTCTCCAGTCAGCGGATCGGGTGTTCACATGTCAAGGCCGCCGTTGACGGCCCAGATCTGGCCCGTGATGTAGGCGGACTCGTCCGCCGCGAGGAAGCCGACGACCCGGGCGATCTCCTCCGGCCTGCCGAGGCGGGCCACGGGTATCTGCGCGCGAATCTTGTCGAGCACCTTGTCGGGCACGGTGGCGAGCATGTCGGTGGCGATGAACCCGGGGGTGACGGCATTGACCGTCAGCCCGATCCCGTCCCCGACCGGGCGCTGCGCACGACTGAGCTGGAAGACGGCCTCCTTCGCGAGCGTCTTGGTCAGCCCGAACAGGCCGGACTTGGAAGCGGCGTAGTTGGCCTGGCCGATGTTCCCGGTCTCCCCGATGACCGAGGACACGTTGATGATGCGGCCGGTGCCGCGCTCGATCATGTGCTCCACGGCGGCCTGGGCCATGAAGAACGCGCCCGACAGGTTGACCGCGATCACCTTGCTCCAGTCTTCGTCGGTCATCTTGGCGACGGTCTTGTCGATCGTGATTCCCGCGTTGTTCACCAGGATGTCCAGGCGGCCGTGCTGCTCGATGACCTCGTGCAGCACCCGGCGGCAATCGGCCGCCTCGCCGATGTTTCCCTCGTGCAGCGTTACCGCCCGTCCGGGATATTCGGCGGCCATGGACTCGGCGAACTTCTCCGCGCTCTCGCGGCCGCGCCAGTAGCCGGCCGCGATCTCGGCGCCGTCCGCGGCGAGTTGATGGCAGATGGCCGACCCGATACCGCGAGTGCCACCGGTGACTAGTGCTACTCTCCCCTGAACCGTGCCAAGCCAGGCCTGGGCTGGCTGAGCTGTCATCGGGTCCTCCCTTCCCGAGGATGTGCCGTTGGCCAACGCTGCCGTCGCGCGACGGCTTGCCACGGGACGCTGCGCGCGGGCGCGTCGCGAACCGTGGTCGACCGTGGCTCCGGGTGAGCTTGGCTACATCCGACGCTACGTCGGGCAACTGACATCGTTAACTGGTCGAAAGTCCTGTGCAGAAGGGACCATTGGCGGGGTGTGCCTGCCCGGTTGGGCAGGGTACAGCCCGGGCCCTCACCTCCCGCGGCCGTCCACGCCCCCGTCTAGCAGGAACGACGTGACCGCGTCGGCGAAACCGGCCGGGTCTTCCCAGAAGAACAGATGGCCGAGCCCGGGAAAGGTGACGAGCCGGGAGTCGGGGATACGGGCGGCGAGCAGCCGGGCGTTGCGCGGGTCGACCACGCGGTCCGCCGCACCGTGCAGGATCAGCGTGCGGGCCCGGATGCCCCGCTGCCGCAGTCCGCCCACGTAGCTGGCCCCGGCCGCGACCTGCCGCTGCCAGGTGGCCTGGTCGGCCGTCGCGGACTGTTGCCGGGCGAGGATCTGCTCGACCAGGTCCGAGTGCTGCTCCAATGTGCTCGGGGACAGCGCGTTCTCGATGTGGCGCCGGGCCGCGACGTCGCGCGGAAGCCGCTTGGACGTCGTGATCAGGCGCACGGTCGCCGACGGCATCGGATACGCGAACGGCCAGCCGGGCGTGGTGCAGGCGAGCACCAGCTTGTCGACGCGCCCCGGGTGCCGGATCACGAGGTCCTGCGCGATCATCCCGCCCAGGCTGGCGCCGAGGACATGCACGGGGCCGGCCGCGATGTCATCGAGCACCGCGACCACGTCGTCGGCCATGGCCGGCACGCTAATAGCGCCCGCGCCGCTGCGGCCGACGCCCCGGTTGTCGATGAGGACCAGCTTGAACCGCCGCCGCAGGAGGCTGACGGCCGTTCCCCAGCCCGACGCGTCGAAGCCGAGCCCCTGGATGAGCAGGAGCGTGGGCTGCGTGGTGAACAGCGGGCCGCGCAACTCATAGGCGATGCGGAGTTCCCCGCTCACTGCGTAACGCGTCCTCATCACGATGCTCGTACCTTAGCCGCTGCGCGAAGGCCGTGCACCACGCCCAGTCAGGCAACCTTGGGCCCTTCCCCTGGCGCTACGGAGGACGCATACTCGTTGAGGATTCGCGAACCCGCACGTCCCCGCGTCCAGGCCAGGTGCCGGGACGGGTGGCCCTCGTCACCGGCGGTACCCGCGGAATCGGCGCCGCCACCTGCCGCAGCCTGGCCGACGAAGGCGCACACGTGGCGGCCGGGTACTGGCGCAACGATGACGAGGAGGCGGTCGAGAAGTTCCTGACCGAGATGACCGACAAGCAGTGGCACAACGTGATCGCGGTCAACCTGTCCGGGGCCTTCTTCATGGCCCAGGCCGGCAGAGTGCGCTCATTTGCACCTGCTGCTGCCTGCTTCCGCGCCAGCCCGCCGCCGATGCGGCTGCCCGAGGTGACCGGGCGCCCGCTTCCCTAGGTACTTGCCGCCGGGATCACTTCGCCGACCTCACGGGCACCGTCACCGCCGACAGCAACGCGGCCGCGCTCTTGCCGGACCACCCCTATGCCGGTCCCTGGGCAGGTTCGCCGACACGGTCGCCCTCCGGTACTGTGCGCTCCTGAGCGAGCTCGACGCCAGTCCCGCCGAAGCCCACGGCCAGGTCGTCGCCGCCATGATCGGCGGCGACCTCGCCTCGCTGGAAGCCTGGCTGGAAGCCCGGCGTGGCCCTGGCAGCTTCGCCCGGATGTTCCGCTCCCCTGGTTTCGCCGGAGAACCTGAGCTGGTCAGGTGATGCGGCCTCGGCGCCGCTGGCAAGCCAGCGGTTGCACCCTTACCATCACCCAGTCAAATCATCGAAAACAGACATTCAGCCGAGAAGTCGGAGGATAGTGCTCAAAACCCCTCTAACCAAGGGGCAAAGGGTGAGCCGCGGAGACTACTTGCAGGTCGCTCTGAATGTAACCGTAGGTGAGGGCATTTTGGAAGCAGCACAATCAGTAGCCGGCTCTCGGCGTGCCTGAACGATTGAGGCTCGTTCTCCTGCTATTCGAGCACAAGATGGTAAACGGAAAGTCACTAAGAACGCTTCACTGTCCCCGGAAACTTTCGACTCAAGGAGCAAAGGGTCAGCCGTAAAACTACCTTGCAGGTCGCTCTGTATGTAAACCGTACATGAAGAGACTTTGGCTACTGTGATCTACATCACACTTGTCGTTTATGGTGACAATTGACGTAATGCTTTCAATACAGAGCGGTCGCTGGGATGCGCCAACGCCCCAGCGACCAGAGTCCTCACGCAGCCAACTTCTCCCAGGGGTAAAGTCCGCCCTCAGGACACCGCACCGCCGGGTGCACTGACTGTCCGCACCCTCTTCAAGGGAAATGGCCCAAGAATAGAAAAAGGTTTCTATGTTCTAAGCCAATATACCGGGGTTGACTGGCGGACCGGCAAAGTATTCGATTCATCATGGTCGCAGGGCACGCCGCTGGGATTCACCGTGGGAGGTGCGCCAGGGCAGGTGCTGCCAGGCCTGAATCAGGGGCTGACCGGGCAAACCGTCGGTAGCCGCGTCATGCTAATTCTACCGCCAGGTGACGGATACGGGAAAATCAGCCTGCCGCCGAATAACGGCATCCGAAGTAACGATACCGTCGTCTTCCTCATTGACATTATCGGTGCGGTGAAGACGTTACAGGCGAAATCCGCTTCGTCCGGCATTCGCCTGCTTGTGAGGGACGCCCGACTCGGCCTGACGGCAGCGCGCGAGCCCTCGCTGCTGGGCCCGCCCGAGGTATCGTGAGCGATATGCGTACCCACTCTGCGGAACTGCGCCGGGCAGAACGCCGGCTGGAAATCCTCGTGCCGCGGATTTTCCGTCGCGTGGTCAACAGCAAGACGCCACAGCCTGGCTGGCTGCCTCGGCGGTATCTGACAGTAGTCTCGGCTGACGTGGACGTGGATGCGGGGATTGGAGCAGTCTGGCTGGTGCGGCACCCTAGATCTGCGAGAGCCCAGACGCGCATAGCGCGGATCGAGCGCTACGGCGGACGGTGGGAATACACTGGCGCTGGTAGTACATATGGCGATGTGGAGACGGACAGGCGGGCGGCGGGTCACCCGGGACAGGCCGGCATGATCGAGCTCGGCGGACGCTCGGGTGGCGTGAGCAACGCTTATCGCCTGGAGCATCCGCATTCGCCCGCCAGCGCGGCTCCGTGGGTGGAGGCCAGCGAGCTCCGGGTGGCCGCAGAAGTGAGCCATCTGATGATCGGTGAACGTCGCGTTGAGGTGCCTGCGCATGGCAGAGTCATCGTGGTGTGGAAGTCCCAGTCCACAGGCGGCGGCGGCATACGGCCGCTCATCACGGCATTTGGGTCCGACGGCTCTGAGTTGTCCCGCATCAGCCCGCACGAAAACACGGACAGCTACACCTCGGCGAAACTTGGGCGCCACCGGTAGAACGCCGCCAGCCGCCTAGCGATCTTTGGCCGTGAGCTTCGGGACGTTTAGGTCAAGTGACCGCGAGAATCAGCCACTAGACGCGTGCCTGGTTTAAGCGGCCCACGACCCTGGCGGGAACGGGCCTGTCAGGGGGCGGTTGGTTTGAGGCGGTGTCGATCTCGTCCGAGGCTGTGTTGTCGAAGCGGCCGCCGGCGATGACGTGGGCGAGCCCGTCAACGGCCGGGCCGAACCGCGCCTGGAGGTCCTGGCCTGCGGTCCGAAAGTGGCCGCGCAGCCGGGCCATGGCTTCGACTTGGGTGCTGCGGTCGCAGAGGCTGAGGAAGTAGATGGCCTGGCGCCATGCCCACGCCGCGTTCTTGACCGCCTGCAGCCGGGCGCGGTAGCTGGGCGTACGGGTCCCGAGCCGGCCGACGAGCCAGGCGAAGACACGGTCCCGTTTTTGTGCATTCTGGGCCTTCTTAACGGACCGGCGGCTCACGTGGTACCTGGCAGGCCGAGTAGCCGAGTGTGGCGTTCGCCGATGATCAAGCTCCAGTCCAGCAACTCGCGGCGGAGGGTCCCGTTGACGCGCTCGCAGATGGCGTTCATCCGCGGCGTCTTCGGCAAGGTGGTGATAATCCGCAGTCCTTCGGCCTTGAACACCTCACCGAACGTGTCGGTGAAGACCGGATCACGATCATGAATCAGGAACCGCAGCGGGCCGAGGCGGTCACCCAGGTCCATGGCGGCTCCCAGGCCGACCGCTCGCGCGACAGGCCGATGTAACTTTCACTGCGCACGTTCACATCTCCGCCCTGTCCGGCGCCGAGTCGGCAGGCTGCTCTGCTGGCCCGAAAGAGTGCATGACGAATCTGCCGCTTGCCTGCCGGCACGG
>Ga0070714_100000879_pt1 | contig 21347 bp, 17 predicted proteins | sample LARL83metaG_FD_65450 | JGI IMG/M metagenome (GOLD analysis project Ga0070714, IMG submission 65450) | Corn, switchgrass and miscanthus rhizosphere microbial communities from Kellogg Biological Station, Michigan, USA - LAR L8-3 metaG | ecosystem: Host-associated > Plants > Roots > Rhizosphere ... | reverse complement strand
CTCAGTTCCGGCAAAAACTGGAGCTGGCGAAGGGATTTGAACCCCCGACCCTCTGATTACAAATCAGATGCTCTACCAGCTGAGCTACGCCAGCGGGCAAGAGTCGCTGCCAAAGCCTCGACTCTCACACTAATCCCTTCTTTTCTGACGGGACAATTATAGAAGTTATCACAGTTGGAATTTGGGGTGCAAGGGCGAAGGGCTCACGTCACCACCCCGCTCCTCCAGAGCAAAACACGTGGCGTTCGCGCCTGGAGGGACTCGCCCTGGATCGAACGGTTCTGCGCACTTGATCACTCTTACGTACTGGTCACGGCGGCTGTCGCCGCCCCCGAAGCGTAACAGATAGTGCTTTCCATCTGGCGCGGCAACGAACCCCTCTGCACAAACTTGATCGAAGCAAACCGTCTGATAGCGAACTCTCAATGCGCGATGCTCGCGCAACGCGCGAGCCACACAGGCAGACACAGGGATCGAGTCGGCATCTATCGCGACCTGCCCGCAGTTGATCGCGTTCCGACCCGCCAGTCGCCTCATCTCCGAATCCAGCTTGTCGCCCATGATGTAAAGGAGAGGACCACTGGCACCCGGTCCAAAGACTGGTGCCAACAGGTAGGCGGTGAGAAAGAACACGCAGATTGCTAGGCACCACCCCAGGGGCGGCAGATCGAAACGCGAACTCATCACTCTTGACTACGAGATAAAGCATCTCGGGGTTCCCGCCTTCGCGCCCGCCCGCGCACAGAAAGTGGTTTCAATTACCAAATTACCCGATTACCAAATTACAAAATTACAGAAATTCAGGCTCTCGCGGGCGAGGGCGCCCGCGCCACATACCCCCTACCTGCTATCATTCCTATCCATCCCGGAATGCGACTTCGTCGAAGAATTCCTGTCCTGATCGGCTTGCTGGTAGTTCTGGCGGCGATTGCGCTGGTCGTTTTTCTCCGCAAGCATGCTCCGCCTGAATCGGCGCGGCTGCTGCCCGGCGCTGACGGCTTCATCTACGCCAACTTGCAATGGATGCGGCGCACCGACGTAGGCAGCCATCCCGCTGCGGTTCAGCATGATCCCGAATACGAGCGCTTTATCCAGGAAACCGGCTTCGACTTTGAGCGCGACCTGGCCCAGGTAGCCATCGCTATTCATTACGGCACTCCCGCCACAGGCCGCGAGACGCGCTTCTCGGAAGTACTTGTCGCCCGGTTGAACGGGGACAAACTGCGCGATTACCTGAAAAAGGTTGCTTCCTCCGTCGAGGACTTTGAGCACGTTGAGATTTACAGCATCCCGGTTGAGGGACATATTTTCCGAATCGCGATTTTGGGTGTTGAAGTTTGCACACCGCACCTGTGCACAATGGTCGCAGGCTCGAACCATCCCGATCCAGAAGTGATTCACGGGATGATCACGCGATCCCACAAAATGGCGTCGCCGTTTGCCGGGCCGGCGCTGCTTCGCCAGTTCTATAAGCGGGTTCCGCAATTGCCGCTGCCGAGTCTGGGATGGGCGATTTTCAAGGTGAATTCTTCGACGCCATCGGTCAGCGCGCCACTGGCACTCTCGGGCCCGGCGACCATAGTGGCATCCGTCCAGTACCTCGGCGACGTGCGATTCCGGGCCGAGGCTTTTACCCAGAACGACGCTGCAGCCCAGCAGTTAAGCCTGCAGGCGAACACCTTCCTCAAGATTTTTGAGTCTGCCGAAGTTTCTGTCTCAGGCCAGCAACCCGATCCCGACTTTGACAAGGCGATGAAGAGCATTCAGGTTGAACAGAAGAAAGATCGAGTGGTGCTTACAGCGAAAATCCCATCGGACCTGGTTCGCAAGCTAGTCTCCGAAGCCCCTCTAGGGCTAGCCCCTAGCGGCCCGGCGAAGTAAGAGTAACCAGGGTTCACGTACCTGCCAACGCTCCCTGCGTAACGAAGCACTGCCATCCCAGTCATTTCAGACACAGGTACAATGATTTGGAATGACTAATGTTGGAGTTCCCACAGCATTTCTGGCTGGACTCGCGTCTTTCCTAACGCCCTGCGTATTGCCGCTGGTTCCCGGGTATGTGTCGCTCATATCAGGCGCTGGGGTTGAGGAGTTGAAGAACCAGGAAGCCGGCCTGCTTGGCAAGGTGATGGTCAATTCCCTGTCATTCGTTCTGGGCTTCAGCATTGTCTTCATAACGCTTGGGGCTCTGGCGACGGAAGTCGGTCAACTCGCGTCGCAATATAAGTCCGTTCTTGCCGAAGCCGCGGGTGTGCTTGTAATCCTTTTCGGGCTGCACCTGACCGGCATCTTACGGATTAAGGCCTTCTATGCCGACAAGCGCCTTCATGGAGTTAAGGGTGGAAGCACAGCTTGGGGAGCGTTCGTAATCGGTTTTGCGTTTGCCTTTGGATGGACACCGTGTGTTGGCCCGATCCTTTCAGCGATTCTGTATATCGCAAGCACGCAGAATTCGGTCGGCAAGGGAATCCTGCTGCTCACTGTCTATTCTCTCGGGTTGGCAGTACCTTTTTTGCTTACAGCCCTCGGCATTGAGCGCTTTATGAAGTTTTATGTTGGCTTCCGCCGTTACATGCATGCGGTGGAAGTGGCGAGTGGCGCGCTGCTCATCGTCTTAGGGTTGCTGCTGGTATCGGGCAAGTTCACCGTGCTGTCACGGTATTTCTCGTTCTTGAATCGGTTCGCTCTGTAAAGGAGTTTTGTGAAACGCGATCCCGTCATTTTGATCGTTGTAGCGGTTGTTATTTCGCTAATGCTGGTATTCGGTATTCAGAAGACGCGGCATAACCGGCCGAACAATGCTGGCGCACTGCAGGGCAAGCCCGCGCCTGACTTCGCGCTCGCTTCGGTTGATGGCAAAACGACATTGAAGCTTTCCGATTTCCACGGCAAGGCTGTCCTACTAAATTTCTGGGCGACATGGTGTGAGCCGTGCAAGATCGAGATGCCATGGTTCGTAGAACTGCAGAGACAGTACGGGCCGCAAGGATTGCAGGTGTTCGGGGTCGCGATGGATGACACCGACCCGAAAGATATCAGCGAATTTGCGCACAAAATGGGCGTGAATTATCCGATTGCCGTCGGCAAAGAAGCGGTGGGCGACCAGTACGGGGGGATTCCATACCTGCCTTCGACGTTTTATATCGACCGCGATGGCAAAGTTGTGGACCGCGTGTATGGACTTGTGAGTCGCTCGGAGATTGAAGACGACATCAAGAAGGCGCTTTCATCGACCGGGCAGGTGGCACAGAAGTGAACCCGCGACGCGGACTGCAGGCAACTTTCGTCACGCTGGCGCTCACGTGCGCAGTGTGGTCGCAGAACTTCGGTGGCCGTCAGCCTGCAATCGTCTACAATCCGCCCGAGATTACGTCGATAAACCGGGGGCACCTGGGCGGGGTCGTCCTGCAGTTCCGGATCCCCAACGGCTTTCACATCAACTCGAACCAGCCCAAGCAGGAATATCTCAAGAAGACTGAACTGAAGCTTGACGCACCCACCGACATCGCGATTGCCGGGGTCACATACCCTGCTGGCGAAGATCGCAGTTTCCCCTTTGATCCAAATGAAAAACTGAACGTCTACACGGGAGACTTCGCTGTTAAGGTGCTGGTGCGCCCGCTCAGAACTGTGATGCCGGCAAAATACGCGGTGCACGGAATGTTGAAATACCAGGCCTGCGACAACGCTGCCTGCTATCCGCCTAAGCAACTGCCCATCAGCTTTGAGATCAAAGTGATCAAGGCCGCAGCGGAAACCATGCATCGCAACCCGCCGCAAAGCCCGAGACACTAAATGCTGTTGGATTTAGCGGGCCGTCGACTCGGCACTCACCAACTCTTGGACACTTCTCATACGAACCACCGTGCGCTCTTTCCCCAGACTGCACATGACTGCGAACAAACTCGGCGCGACACTCTGGCCTGTGAGAGCAACGCGTGCGCCGTTAATCAATGCGCCCGCCTTGACGTTCTTCTCGACCGCGAACTCCCGCAGCACTCGCTCGGTTTCCTGCTCGGTGAATTGCGGCAACCCGGCGTAGCGCTGCGCGAGTTCGACTAACAAATCGCGCACGTTGGAATCCTTCAGGAACTTCTCTACCGCGGCGGGATCCGCCTGAAAATCATCGACAAAGAAGGCACGGAAAGACCCGGCAAAATCTTTCAGGCTGCGGGCGCGCGGCTTCAACAGATCGATCGTCGAAAGCAGCCAGGAGCGGTCATGAGCCGCGACACTGATCCCCGCCCGTTTCCACTCTTCTTCGATCAAAGGCAGCAAACGTTCCGCCCGGTAAGCGCGAATGTACTCGGTGTTGAACCAGTCGAGTTTGCCGCGATCGAAGACAGCATTGGAGCGCGAGATCGCCTCAAGCCCAAAGAGCCGAATCAGTTCGGCGTCATTCAGAATCTCCGGCGAGCCCTCAGATGGAGTCCAACCCAGCAGTGCGAGAAAATTGCGAAACGCCTCGGGGACAATTCCTTCTTCGCGGTAGGCCATGACGCTCGTGGCCCCGTGACGTTTGCTGAGTCGCGTTTTATCCGGGCCGAGAATTAACGGAACGTGCGCAAAAGTTGGCAACGGCGCGCCAAGCGCCTTGTACAGCAATACTTGCTTAGGCGTGTTCGAGATGTGGTCGGCGCCGCGAAGGATGTGCGTGATGCGGAGATCAATGTCGTCCGCCACCACACTGAGGTGGTAGGTCGGGTTGCCGTCAGACCGCAACAGCACAAAGTCTTCCAGTTCCGAGTTGGCGAATTCAACACTCTCAAAGACGGCATCGTCAAACGACGTGCTGCCGCCCTCCGGGATTGCGAACCGCACCGCGGCGGGTTCTCCGGCGTTCTTCCGGCGCAGTCCTTCTTCAGGAGCAATGCGGCGGCAGGTTCCTTCATACCGTGGCGGGCGACCGTCCGCCGTCGCCGCAGCACGACGCTTTTCCAGTTCTTCCTTGCTGCAAAAGCAGTAGTAGGCGGCCCCGGTTGCAAGCAATTTCGCCGCTGCCGCTCGGTATAGATTCATTCGTTGCGTCTGATAATACGGGCCCTCGTCCCAGTGGATTCCCAGCCACTGCAGGCCTTGAAGGATTCCATCGACCATCTCCGGCGTAGACCGCTCCAGGTCGGTATCCTCGATCCGCAAAACCAGGGTTCCGTCGAAATGCCGGGCGAAGAGCCAGTTGAAAAGCGCCGTCCGGGCGCCTCCTACGTGGAGGTATCCGGTTGGGGAAGGGGCAAAGCGAACACGCGGTTTCACGCGCAATTCTGCGTCAGAAGGGAAGTCGGCTGGCATCTTTGGTAACCATTTTGGATGTTACGGGCGGTCGTTCAGGAGCGTCAAGCAAACTACCGATGCCCCACGTAACGGAACATGCCCCTATATCACTATTGTTTCAGCATCCAACCTATGGAACCATTAAAGAGGCGTTTCCCCGCGGAAAGACGAGGCCAGTCCTCGCCTCATGACTAGTTCAATCATCGCAAGCCTAATATTGCCCGGAGTGGTGCCACTCCTGCTGTTCCTGCTCTTCACGTATCTGTACGTGCAGAGCCGGCAGCCCTACTTCCGCGCGTGGCAGATGGCGTGGGCGGCATATACGCTTCACTTCGGCCTGGATGATTGGTCGAAGGCGGCGCCCGGAAATCGGCCGCTGGAACTCGTAGCCTCTTTACTGCTGGTCGCGATGTCGCTGTGCATCCTGGTTTCCACCCGCGTTACCCGGCGGATGACCAGTTCCGAGCGCGCCGATGCATTACGTCCGCGCTGGTATGAGTTGTTCGCAGCGGTGGGGTTGGTCGGTATATCAGTGTGGGACTTCCTCTCTCACAGCCCTTCCACGACAACTGACCCGCACGTCCGCCTGGAGTTTGGCATCGCTGCGGTGCTCATCTACAGCTCCTTTCATTTTTATCTGGCCGCGCAGCGCAGGAGTTCCCCGGCTTTCTATCTGCTTTTCGTCTCGCTGGCGTTTTGGGCGGGGCTGATGTTATTGGGTCAGTACCGGCCCGGCTTCTCTGAGATTTTCGGCGTTTCCGGCCAACTCGGCCCTATTCCGCAGATGCTGCTCGGCATTGCGATGGTGATGGTGCTGTTCGAGAACGAGCGCAACGCGGTCCAGGAAAACGCACTCTCGTTCTCGACGTTGGGGGTCGATCCCATGCGGCTGCTTTCAGCCGCAGATCTCGTTCCCGCGATGCAGGACATCCTGGATCGCCTGGTCGCTCCCCTGCCTACCAATCGCGCCGCGATTTGTATTTCAGAGCGCTGGCGAGCTGTGCTGCCTTCCGCGCAGTTAGGATTCTCTCCGGAATTCATCACCGCTTTGGACATGAGCGGGGCCGGCGAATACGTTTGCGAACTTGCCTACCGGCGCGGCGGATTTGCGACGTTCCGCAGTATCGCCGACATGCCGGAACCCCTTCCTGTTTTCCCCGGTGGGCGCTTTGAGCAGTTCCGGAAGGTTATGGCGGCGCAGAACATCCGCAATGTCACTGCTGTCAGCCTGCAGACGCGAGAACACAATTTCGGAGTTCTGTTGTTTCCGCACGCGGAGCGGCATTTATTTGGCGCCTCAAACTTACGTCTCCTGATTGGCCTCGCTTTGCAAATCGGCTTGACGCTCGAAAACTATGTCGTCATGCACGAGGCGCAGCGCCGCACGAAGGAATATCAACTGCTGACGCAAATCGGGCAAGCCATCAGTTCCCGGCTCAATCAGCAGGAAGTTTTCCGTACGCTCCAGAAAGAATTGGGCCAGATCTTCGATACGTCGAACTTTTACCTGGCGTTCCAGGAGGGCGACGAGATCGTCTTTCACTTAGAGGTTGAGAATGGGAAAACTCTTCCTCGCCGCAAGCGCAAATTCGCCAATGGCCTGACGGAATACATCCTGCGCACCGGACAGCCACTGCTCATTCGGTCGGACCTCGAACGCGCGCGCGAGCGCTTGGGTGTGACCTTCACGCCTAGCCGCCCGGCAAAATCGTTCTGCGGTGTTCCCATTCTGATCAATGGAAAGGCCTCGGGGGTAATGGTGGCCTTGAGTACGGAGCGTGAACATGTCTTCCAGCAACGCGATTTGGACGTGCTGAAGACCGCGGCTGGACAGGTGTCCGTTGCCATCGAGAATGCGCGCTTGTTCGGCGAAGAACAGCGGCGTTCTCGCCAGCTCGCCTTCTTGAACAGTGTTTCGAAGACGGCCATCTCCAGCGAAGATGCCGAGCAGATGCTGTCTGAAATTATCGCGCATATTCAGAAGAGCTTCCGTTTCGACCACATTGGCATCGGGATTCTGGACTACGCCACCAAGGAAGTTGAAATCCGCGCCGAAGCCGGCACCACCGCGCACGAAAAGGGCAAGAAAATTCCAGTGGCATCGGGAATCATTGGGCGAGTGGTGCGAACCGGCGAGACTGCGTCGGTTCAGGTAGGAGCGGAAGCACAATTGCGCGGCTTGCTCGCTACGTCCCGCAGCGTACTTTGCATTCCGATCATGTACGGCGAATCCACGCTCGGAGTTCTCAACGTGGAAAGCGATCAGGAAAACGCGTTCTCCCCAGAAGATCAGTTGATCATGAATACGCTGGCAGACTTGCTGGCGACCGCGCTGCACAACTCGTTCGTATTCCAGAAACTGCAACAGCAATCGATCACCGATGGTCTGACCAGCATTAAGACCCGGCGATTCTTCTGGGAATCCCTTACGGCAGAGTGGAAACGTGCTTCCCGGTCTGGGCGGCCGTTTTCCGTGGTGCTGGTAGATCTCGACAAATTCAAAGAGGTCAACGACAACTTCGGCCACATGGAAGGCGACTTGGTGCTCGCGCGCGTTGGTCGGTTGTTGGAGCAGAAGTGCCGTCAATCAAATGTGGTGGCGCGCTATGGCGGCGACGAGTTCGTCATCCTGATGCCGGAGACCGGCGTGGAGCAAGCGCAGATTCTGGCTGAGCGCCTGCGCCTCTGGCTGGCCACCGATCCGATGCTGAGCGAACATCACATTACCGGCAGCTTCGGCGTTGCCACGTTCCCCTTGCACGGGTTCTCGGCCGAGGACATTATTCGCGTGGCGGACGCCGGGATGTATGTATCCAAGCGAGCCGGCGGCGATCGCGTTTCGACGGCTGAAGAGGTCAGTACCGACCAGGCTTCGGTCATGCAGCGGCAACTGGTGTCGGGATACGTGGAAGGCTTCCTGCAGCGCGAGCGCACCGGACCGGAGCAGGTCGAGGAACTGGTCGGCACGCTGCGCAAATTGTCGTCTGGGTCCGAGCAGAAGAACTTGCCGCTTTTGCGGGATTCCATCGAAGCCCTTGCCCGTGCTGCCGAATCCAGGGAAATCAATGCCGCAGGACACGGCGAGGCGGTCGGCCGGTACTGCGAAATGATTGGCCGGGCACTGGGACTTCCCCCGGAGGAAGTGCGAGAACTTGCTTTTGCCGGTCGAGTCCATGATGTGGGGAAGATTTTTATTCCCGAGCGTGTCCTGAACCACGAAGGCCCAGTTCCCGAGGATGAGTTTCATTTTTTGCGCATGCACCCGCGCGTTGGCGCCGAAATCCTCTCCACTTTGCCGAACAGTGATTCCCTGCAGAAGGCGATCGCCTACCATCACGAACGCCTGGATGGGAGCGGATATCCCGAAGGTCTCAAGGGTGAAGCCATTCCTCTGTGGGCGAGGATTGTGGGCGTTGCCGATGCGTATGTCAATCTGACCAGCGACCATGCGCTTTCCCCAGGCAAAACCAGCGAGCAGGCCATCAGCGAACTCGAAAAGCAAAGCGGCACGCTGTATGACGGCATGTTGGTTCGCGTGCTGGCTCGCGAACTGAAATCAGAAAAGGCGCTGTTTGGGGAGTAGCGTTCGGCTGAGCGCACGCTAGAAACTTCCGTTTGAAGTTCATCCGATCAGTAAACCATTTAAGCCTGACGCCATAGTAGATTTTTATCCATGGACTTCTCCTTCGACGCAGAGCAACTGGCATTTCGCGACTCCGTAGTAAAGTTCGCCAAAACTGAACTCCACGACGACGTGGTTCAGCGCGATCGCGCGGGCGCCTTCAATGCCCCAGCTTTCAAAAAGTGCGCTGAGTTTGGCATTCAGGGACTCCCCATTCCCGCCGCATACGGCGGATCGGATGCTGACCCCCTGACGGTTGTCATCGCCATGGAAGCGCTCGGCTACGGTTGCCAGGACAATGGCCTGCTCTTCAGCATCAACGCGCAGATGTGGAGTTTCGAACTGCCGATTCTCGAGTTTGGCACCGAGGAGCAGAAGAAGAAATATCTACCTCCGCTATGCCGAGGCGAAAAAGTAGCGGTTCATGCAATGACGGAACCGGAAGCCGGTTCCGACGCATTTAGCCTGCGCACGCAAGCCGTCAGGAAAGGTGACAAGTACGTCCTGAACGGCACCAAGATGTTCATCACCAACGCACCGATCGCAGATTGGATTCTCGTCTTTGCCACTCTCGACCGGGAGAAGGGCACGGAAGGAATTTCGGGATTCATCGTCGAACGAGGAACTCCGGGTTTGAAAACTCCACATCACCTCGACAAGATGGGCCTGCGTACATCGCCCATGGCTGAAGTCATCTTGGAGGATTGCGCGGTCCCAGTTGAGAACCGTCTTGGTCCAGAAGGCGCGGGTGCGGCCATCTTCAATTGCTCCATGGCCTGGGAACGGGGAGCAATTCTGGCAAGCTGCCTGGGAACCATGCAGCGCCAGATCGAAACCTGCGTGAAGTATGCGCGCGACCGCAAGCAGTTCGGCAAACCGATTGGACGGTTTCAGGCCGTCGCGCATCGGGTGGCCAACATGAAGGTGCGACTTGAGGCTGCACGCAATCTGGTTTACCGCGTGGCATGGACGAAGCAACAAGGTAAGTCTGCCGTTATGGAAGCTGCCGTCGCGAAGTTGTTTGTCAGCGAAAACTTCGTGCAGTCATGCCTGGATGCGATTCAAATTCATGGCGGGTACGGCTACATGACGGACTTCGGCGTGGAGCGCGATCTCCGCGACTCGATTTCGGGAACAATTTATTCGGGAACCTCCGAGATTCAGCGCAACATCATCGCGGCAATGCTGGGCCTGGCCAGGGTCGAGTAGTAAATGGCCAAGATCTCCGATTCGCCGAGCACTAATTTTTTGTTCTCTGCGATCTCGGCGTACTCTGCGGTGAAATGGCCGTCCTGTGGCTAGTTGCTCGCTTCCAGCAAAGTGCGCGCTTCTTCTTCCGACAAGCCTTCCACTTCGCTCAGGATTCTCGCGATGTCCTCTTGCTCGGCGGCCTCCGCGCTGTGTCGTTGGATGATCTCCGCCAATCCCGCAACGGTTGGCGCTTCAAAGATCGCCCGCAACGGTACCGGAACGTCGAATGCCGATCGAAGCCGGGCGATGATCTGGGTCGCTAATAGGGAATGACCACCCAGTTCAAAGAAGTTGTCGTGCAAGCCAACTTCACTGCGTTGCAGCACCGTGCACCAGACTTCGGCAATCTTTTGTTGCACCGCATCCATGCCGTTAAATCCTGCCGAGGCCGACGCAACTGCCGGAATACGCTCTGCAAGAACTGGTCTGTCAGCCTTGCCATTTACATTCAGCGGAAATGCATCGACCTGCAGGAATTGTGAGGGCACCATGTAATCAGGAACGTACCGCAGCATGAATTCGCGCAGTTCGCCGTCAGCAGGCTTGCCCTTTGCGATGGTGAACGCCACTAATTGTTGATTCCCGTTGGAGAAATCCTTGAACACAACTACGGCCTGCTCAATCGCCGGATGTCGCGAAAGCACAGCTTCAACTTCGCCCAACTCGACTCGGAATCCGCGCACCTTAACTTGATTGTCCTCACGACCGAGGAACTCGATGATCCCGCCCGGCAGGAAGCGCGCGCGGTCGCCGCTGCGATAAAAGCGCAGACCGCTCACCGGATTGAGTGGGTCCGCCATAAATTTTTCTGCCGTTAGATCCGGACGCCCAAGGTATCCGTTCGAAACTCCGCGGCCGCCGATATAGAGGTCCCCTGGCACCCCAAGCGGTACGGGCTGGAGGTCCTGGTCGAGAACATAAACCTTCATGTTCGCGATGGGGCGACCCAGGGGGACGACAGCCGTTGCGGACGCGAGCGCACTGTCAGCTTCAGTTTCGAATGTAAGACAGCCGATCGTCGTCTCTGTCGGGGAATAATGGTTCAGGATTTTGCACGGGCTGGATTGCCGGATTTGCTGGACAAAGTCCCAATGCAGGGACTCGCCGCCGATCACCAGGTGCTTCGGCGGGAGCACCTTCGCGGGATCACCGGTTGCCATCAAAGCACGCAAATGGGACGGCGCAATCTTAAGCAGGTCGATCTTCTCTCGTAACCCATACTCGCCGTAAAGCTTGCCATCAAGCAGCACGTCATCAGGAACCATGTGCAGGCAGCCGCCAGATGCGAGCGCAGCGAAAATTGGAGTATTGCCGAGGTCCGCGCTCAAGGTGGAAACGTTTGCCATGCGCAATCCACCACCCGCATCGAAATCGGCTAGGTTGAGCTTGCGCATGATCGATTGCGTGTAATTGACAACATTCTCATGGCGGGTTGCGACCGCCTTGGGTACACCCGTTGAACCCGACGTGAAGATCACGTAAATCAGGTCGGTTGGCGTCGCACGTCGCTCCAGGTTTGTGGCACGCTCATGCGCAATCGCGTTTTGTTCTTGCTCAAGGCAAATAACCTGGCACGAGATTTCCGGCAAACGATCGAGCAAGACTTCCTGAGTGATCAGGAGCGGCGGTTTCACGGTTGCAAGTTGCTGTTCCAATCTGGCTTTGGGCAGGTCAGGATGAAGCGCAACGTAGGCGCCGCCGGCTTTTAGAATGCCTAGCAGCGTAATAATCATCTCGTCCGAGCGCCGCAGGAACAGCCCGACTGGCGTACTTGCGGCCAGGCCTTGCTCCCGCAGATAACGCGCAAGTTTGTTGGCGCGGGCGTTCAATTCGCGGTAGGTGAAGCGATGATCTCCGAACACGAGCGCTGTACGCTCCGGGGTACGCTCAACCTGCTCCTCGAAGAGTTCGTGGAAACATAAATGGAGCGGAAAATCCTCGTCGGTGCGATTGAATTCCTTCACGATTTGCTCGCGCTCCTCGGCGCTTAGCGTCCGTATTTCTGCAACAGTTCCCACAAGCCCTCCTGGTTTTGCTCCGTCTCGCGCCGATCCTGATTGCTGCTACGAGTGCCTCACCGGATAAACCCCCGTGTTCTGCGGGATGTACTCCGCCAAATACCGCGTCGCCTGACACCAATTGGGATCCATCTTGTGCAGCCCGCCAGACCGCACCATCACCTTGCCGATGCAACCGCCGGCACAGTGCCGCACCACAGGGCAGCCTTTGCAATCTCCCTGCGATAAATGTTCAACATTGCGGTCCTCGATCGCTTTTTTCCTTTCCGGAAAATACACGATCTGCTTAGACCCCTTGTCCCATTTGCCGTAGATCAGGTCCTGGAGAACTCCAGTCAGATACTTCTCGCCGAAACATGCCCAATCACAGCAGGAAACATAGCCGTCCGACGTTAGCTGCGGGCAAACTGGCGTAGTGCAAGCGCGGCAGTAGCAATCGACCTCTTCGTCGAAGTTCACCATCAGGTGGGTTTGATAGAACTGGCCATTCTGCTGTGCGTGATAAAACGCCGGCACAAACTCTTGCGCGAATCGCACCAGCATCGGAACTGGAGTATGGTCGTTCACCGTCGAGGAATATGCCGGGGCACCGCACACGTACTTCAGCCCCAAGGAGCGGAAGTAGTCGAGCACCTCGATCTGCTTGTCGAAGTTTTCCTGCAGGAACGTTGCGCGCGCCCCAACCTGCATCGTGGGATGTGTGGCGAACTTCTTGATATTGGCCTCTACGAGTGGGCTTGATCGGCGAGAACCGTTGACGGACGGACGTTGAGCATCCTGGTATTTGGCGGGACCATCGCAAGAGATCCACAAAATGTCCACGTTTTCGCTCACCCAGTCGGCAATGGTGCCGTTGAAATAGCCGTTGGTCTGCAGTTCCACCTGCAGGCGATCGCCGACCAACTTCTTGCCTTCCTCGACGATCTCAGTCATGCGCTTGAAACCGATCGTCGGCTCGCCCGCAGCGAAGAAACGAATGGCTGGCTCGGGCGCCCAGGAGAAAAACTCCTTCATGCCGGCCACCGCGAATTCAAGATCAATGGTGCGATCGCAGGGCTCAACGGTTTCTCCCCAGTGCGGGATGTAGCAATAAGCGCAGTCGAGATTGCAGGTGCTCGACATCAGGAAGCTCATGCAGTGCTTTCGGAAATGACCCATACACTTCTCCCCTCAGCAGTCGGCTGGCATGAAGAGGAGGCCGGGGGTGGGCCGCGAAAACTTACAATCGCAAAACCGCCTCTTCGAAGAATTCAGATGAGCACGAGCGCAACCATTTTCGCTTCGCAACTCACTCTTTAGTTGTAGACGTACGAAGTACTTGCAGACTCCGCAACATCAAATTCAAAGATCTGTGCACTTCCATGTGCAACGCATTGCAAGTTGTGGAGCCGCAACTCACGAATGATTTTCTTAGCGCGGCCTAACGACTCGCGAGCAGGAGAAACAATAGCGAGAATGCGCGGGTTTGGATGTGATTGTGGTCACGCGAGAGAGGTGTGATTGAGATCACAATTCCGGTTTAGTTCCGATTCGAACTCATCCGTTGGAAACTGTGCCGCACAACCTTGAGTTGGATCGCGGACTGTGGAACAACTCCAAGCAGGGCCGTGGTGTAACGGGAACACAGCACTCTGTCCAAGTCGCAGATGCGGGTTCGAATCCCGCCGGGTCCATTCTCCAGGTTTGTGGGAGAAGTCCATTTTGGGGAGACAAAGCAGAGATACTCTCCCCAAGTAACTTGACTTTAGGAATTGCATTTTCGATACTCAAATTGGGCAGAGTGCTGTGTACCACGTTCTTGATGGCTCCGGATAACCGGAGCCATTGTTGTTTTCTCCAAATCCTCCAATGACGTCCCGCAGAAACAAGGCGCTTGCCGCTTTCTTCAAATACCAGAACTGCTCACTTGATCGATGCCTGTTTCCAGGAATGGCCTGCAAAGCACAGGCAATACGGTCGCACTCGGTTCAAAACTCTCGGGTGTTGGATCTGCTAGTTCGCGACGGCCATGTGAAAGCGCTCGGCAAGCGGATCGACAACAAAGCGGGGCCGGTAATCCGATTCGAGGATGTAGGCCGGAACGAAGCAACCACCTTCACAGGTTTTTGCGCAAAACATGACGCGGCGGCATTTGCGGGCGATTGAAATACGAGGTTTCGATCCGACGAGCCCAGAGCACCTGTTCCTCGCTGCCTACCGTGCGCTCGCAAAGGAACTCCACGCTCAGATGGAAGCAGCTTATCGAATCCAGGCCAACTACAACGAGCGAGTCCTAGTCGGACTCGACTCTGGTAGAGAACCCGAGCCGGTCGGAATGCATGTGTCGATTGGATGATAAAGTCGTATTCTTCATACGAATATAAGCTGGCCTTTGATAGGGCGCTGCTTGCAAATGATTACCGGGGCGTTCTCCATGATGTATTCTCGATCGATCACGAAGGCCCTGTGATCGCGGTCTGTTCGCATTTCGGACTGGATTATGTTTCGGATTGTGGCGACTGGGTGCGTGTTGCTTTAAACGTTCTGCCGCTCGGAAAGAACGAATCCGTTGCAATCTTTAGCTACCTTGAACGGGACGCTCCTCTAATCCGGGCAGAGTTGAATGACGTTCTGAGCTCAACCGGCTCACAGCAAAAATACTTACTCTCGAAACGGATACTCAACCACTGCGGAAATTTTGTTGTCTCTCCAGCGCACTTCGATAGATGGAGTGCCGAGAAGCGGGGCTGCGATCACCGCATATTTTTGTCAAACCCTCTTCGAAAGCCGCCTTGAAATCGAAGATGAGCTTTTGTACCTCTTTTAGTCCGGTCCGAGCTTTTGCTTGATAAAATCATCGTGACCCATGTTTGAGACCCTTCAGGAACGGCTACAACGGACCTTCAAATCGCTGCGCGGCCAGGCGGTCCTCAACGAAGAGAACATGCAGGAGATCCTGCGTGAATTGCGCCTGTCGCTGCTCGAAGCGGACGTCAACTTCAAGGTAGTCAAGCAGTTCATCGACCAGGTGCAGGCCAAGGCGGTCGGCCAGCAGGTGATGACCGCGCTGTCTCCGGGCGAGCATGTCATCAAAATTGTCCGCGACGAACTGGTTGAGATCCTCGGGAAAGATACGGCACGAGTGAAGTTCGCCTCGCAGCCCCCGACTGTGGTACTCATGGCCGGCCTGCAGGGTTCCGGTAAAACCACCACGTCCGGCAAGCTGGCGCACTGGTTCAAGAATGGCGGGCACCGTCCGCTACTGGTTTCTGTTGACGTCTATCGCCCCGCTGCCCGTGAGCAGTTGAAGGTTGTTGCGCAGGCAATCAAGGCGCAGATTTACCAGGGCGAAGTTTCCGAAGCTAACACCGCAACCGTCGAGCGCCTGGCAAAAGAAGCTCGGCGGGAAGCTGTCAACACCGGTTGCGACGTTCTCATCGTCGATACCGCCGGCCGTCTGCACATCGACGATCAGCTGATGGAAGAGATGCAGTCGCTGAAGAAGCTGCTGAATCCCTCCGAGATTCTGTTCGTGGCCGATGCCATGACCGGCCAGGACGCGGTGCGGTCAGCTGATGAGTTTCACAAGAAGCTTTCGCTCACCGGCGTAGTGCTGACGAAGATGGATGGCGATGCTCGCGGTGGTGCAGCGTTGTCGATCCGCCAGGTCACTGGTGCTCCCATCAAGTTCATCGGCGTCGGTGAAAAATACGATGCGCTCGAACCTTTCCACCCCGACCGCATCGTCTCGCGCATTCTCGGTATGGGCGACATTCTGTCGCTCATTGAGCGCGCCGAGCAGACGGTCGACAAGAAGAAAGCAAACGAAATCGCCGCTCGCGCGCTTTCCGGCGATGGCTTCTCGCTCGAAGATTTTCGCGATCAGCTGCGGCAGGTGCGGAAAATGGGATCGCTGCAGAGCCTGATGGGCATGTTGCCCAGCATCGGCCCATTCGCTGGCCTGCAGAAGCACGCCGATAAAGTTGACGAGAAGCAGATCAATCGCGTGGAAGCGATCATCAACTCGATGACAAACCATGAGCGCACCCACCATGACGTGATCAACGGCAGCCGACGCAAACGCATTGCCCGCGGATCAGGGACGACCGTGCAAGAGGTGAATCACCTGCTCCGCCAGTACGCGCAAATGCGCAAGATGTTCAAGCAGATGGGCAAAGGCAACATGATGCGCAAGCTCGCGGGAATGAGGTTTTCGTAGGCTCCAGGCTCCGGCCTCTAGTCTCTGGTTCTCGGCCCTTGGTTCTCGGCCCTAGGTCCTAGAACACGCTAATCCAACTCACCACTTGGAATTCATTTTTCAGCATGTCATTCCGAGGCGTTTTAGCTCCGAGGAATGACATCCTATTAAACGATTGTGGCGTAGCTTAGGAAAGGGCTACACGACCACGGCTTAGCCAACGACCACAGCGAGTCGGTGACGGCCGACTCATCTACAATCACCTCCAGCACCTCCCATGCCTCTCAAAGAATCGGAAGCGATCGTGTTGCGGACGTACCCGTTCCGCGAATCCGATTTGCTGGTCACGCTGTTCACACGCACGGAAGGCAAGATTCGCGGGGCGGCACGTGCCGCGAAAAAATCTCGACGCCGTTTCGGCGGGGCGCTGGAACCACTTACGTACGTAAAGCTCACATGGGAAGACCGCGAGCGGCAGGAGTTGTCGCGACTGGATGCCTGCGAAGTGCTGGATTCACCACTGACCTCAGAGGTTAGTTATCCGCGCGTCGTAGCTCTCGGACACGTGGCCGAACTGCTCGACGAATTACTACCCGATCGCGAAGCCAGCGACGCCGTATTCCGGCTGGCAGTCACCGTAATTAAACAGCTGCGCGGGGATGACATCTGGTTGCCGGTCACCTATTTTCAGTTGTGGATGGCACGGCTGATGGGCTATCTCCCGGACCTATCTGAATGCATCACCTGCGGACGATCCCTGAATGGCAGCCGTGCATTTTTCCACGCCTTGGCTGATGGCTTAACGTGTCCCAACGACAAAAGGCTGGCCTCCTCCGAGCTTTCGCCCGAGTCGCGCATGCTCGCAGGTCAGATGCTTCGGGTTCCACTCTCTGCAATGCAGCCGGCAAATGCTGTAGCGAAATCCCTTTCCGACCTGCGCAAATTGCTTTTGCAGACGCTCGAACGGCATATTGAAAAGAAGTTGGTCACGCGCGGCATGCTGGAGAAGCTGCCCGCTTAACTTCCCTGCCTCCCTGCTGCTGACGCATTGCGTCTCTTCCGTTTACAATCAGTGGACTAGTTCCTCCCGCTTGCCACGCTTCCACCGTTTGATTTGGTTTTACCAGAAGCTAGCAGCTAGGAGCTACCGGCTTTTTGAATGCATCCTGTGACGTCCAACTCGCCGACTTTTCAAGAGCTCATCCTACGCCTGCAGACTTTCTGGGCGGAGCGCGGATGCGTGCTGCAACAGCCTTATGACCTCGAAGTGGGCGCGGGAACCATGGCGCCAGAGACATTTCTCCGCGTTCTGGGGCCGAAACCATACAAAGTGGCCTATGTCCAGCCATCGCGACGGCCAGCCGATGGTCGTTACGGCGAGAATCCCAATCGGCTGTATAAGCACATGCAGTTGCAGGTCATCCTGAAGCCGCCGCCGGAAAATGTTCAGGAGCTTTACCTCGAGTCGATTGAGGCCATGGGCATCGACCTGCGCCAGCACGACATCAAGTTCGAAGAGGACAACTGGGAGGCTCCCACATTAAGCGCCTGGGGCGTGGGATGGCAGGTAATGCTCGATGGCCTGGAAATCACACAGTTCACCTACTTCCAGCAATGCGGCGGAGTCGATCTATTTCCCATCTCTGCTGAGCTGACCTACGGCCTGGAGCGCATCGCCGCCTTCCTGCAGGATGTCGACTCGATCTACGAGATTGTCTGGACGCGCGATCCGGAGACTGGATGCGCGACGAAGTATGGCGAAGTCCGGCTTGCGGACGAACTGCAGATGTCGGTTTACAACTTCGACATGGCCGATGTCGCCAGCGCGTGGAAGCACTTTGAGCTGCGTGAGGCCGAGTGCAAGCGCTTGATCGATCAATATGCCGAGATCGGCAAGGATGAATCCCATTCGCCGGTTGAGGTCGCCCGTGACAAGAGGCGATTCCCTCTTCTCGGGGCGTATGAGCTGTGCCTGAAATGCTCGCACCTGTTCAACATTCTCGATGCCCGGGGCGCGATCTCGGTGACCGAACGCGTTGGCGTGATCGCTCGGGTGCGTGCTCTGGCAGTCGGGATCGCGAAGGCATGGGTCGATCAGCAGAGCGCTGAATCCGAGTCGGCCAAGAAAGAGCCTGAGCCTGTCGCCAAGAAAAAGGCGGCGCAATTGTCGCCGGTAGGATCTTAGGGCTAAAGCTTTTAACCGCCAAGATCGCAAAGTCCGCAAAGAAAACTCACATCTGGACACTCTGCAATCATCCTTTTTGGTCCTGCGAGGTTGGGTGTGGTTCTCGGCTAATTCATTTCCTTGTCGGCTTTGCGTCCTTTGCGCTCTTTGCGATTAAGTTCCTCATAAACCCCGCCAAATAAACGTTTGGGGAGCGATTTTGACCGGCGAGTTTTTGTGATCGCCATCACACTACTCAGGGCTGAAATCTGAGACAATATTGGCTTATCCGCAATGCCTGATTTCCTCCTAGAGGTGGGGACCGAAGAAATCCCTGCCAGAATGATTGCAGCTGCCCAGGATGAGTTGCGCCGTCGTGTGGGCGAACTGCTGGAACGGGAGAGACTCGCCCCCGCAGGGGATGTATCACAACTCGATACGCCTCGCCGGCTAGCAGTCTTGGCCGCGGGAGTTCCTGCTGCTCAGCCCGATATCACAGAGCAACTGACCGGGCCTTCGGTCAACGTCGCATATAAAGATGGCCAGCCGACACCGGCCGCCCAGGCTTTCGCCAAGAAAGCTGGCGTGGATGTTTCCGCTCTGGATCGGGTGACGACGCCAAAGGGCGAGTACCTTGCCGCCAAGGTCACAAAAAGGGGCCGCACAGCTGCCGAGATTCTGACCGAGTTGTTGCCCAAGGAAATTGGCTCCATCTACTGGCCGAAAAACATGTACTGGCGTAAAACCAGCGAGCGCTTTGTGCGTCCGGTGCGCTGGCTTGTGGCGATGCTCGATGACCAGGTCGTCCCGCTGGAGTTCGACGGAATCCCCGCCGGAAATAAATCGCGCGGACACCGCATCTTGGCGAAGTCGGTCGTGCAAATTCCTCGCGCTGGTGCCGACTACGTCGAAGCGCTTCGGTCGGCGAAGGTTCTTGCCCGCCCCGAGCGCGAGCACCAGATTCGCAAAGCGCTCGATGCCGCTGCCCGCACCATCCCTGGGGCACGCTGGCGCGAAGATAAGGCTCTGCTCGATACGGTGGTGAATCTCACAGAGTGGCCTTCGGCAATTCTGGGCAGCTTCGATCCAGAATTTCTCGAACTGCCGGCAGAAGTCCTGGTCACCGTGATGCGCGATCATCAGAAATATTTCGCGCTGGAAGGGCCGAACGGCAAGCTCCTGCCTCACTTCCTCGCGGTGCTCAACACGGACGGCGATCCGCAAGGCCTGATCCGTCATGGCAACGAGCGCGTGCTGCGCGCCCGCTTCAACGACGCCCGCTTCTTCTGGCAGACCGACCAGAAGCATCCTTTGCGCGACCGGCTCTCGTGGCTGCGAAACGTCACATTCCAGAAAGATCTGGGCAGCTATTACGAGAAGACTCTGCGCGTGCAACGCCTGTGCAGCTGGGCGTGCGAGACGATCAAGCAGGGCGGATCGACGGTTCGTCCTGGCGTGGTGCACAAAGCCGCGTGCCTGGCGAAGACCGATCTGACTACCGAGCTAGTCAAGGAGTTCACTGAACTGCAAGGCATTGTCGGCGGACTCTACGCCCGCGTGCAGGTGCTCGATAAGGGCATGCCCGATGCGACGCGCCAACTGATTGCGCAAACGATCTACGACCAGTACAAGCCCGAGTCGGCTGAAGATTCATCGCCGAGCACCATTGAAGGCGCGGTGCTTTCGATTGGCGACAAGGCCGACACCATTGCCGGAATGTTTGCCCTGGGCCTGCAGCCTACGGGCTCCAAAGATCCGTTTGCGCTTCGTCGTCAGGCGAATGGAATCGTAAAGACAATTGCTGAACACAAAATCCCGCTGAGCATTTCGCAGTTGTTCGGAATTGCACGCGACACTTACCGGGGCTCCGCGGCCGAAAAAAAGTTCAAAGATGCGGACTATAGCGAATCGATTAGCGCCTTCTTCCGGGAGCGGCTGGAGTTTTATCTGCGCGATCAGCTTGGGTACAGGTACGACGTCGTGAATGCGGTCCTGGCTGTGGGTTGTGACGATGTGGTTGATGCGATCGCTCGCGCCGAAGCCGTGAAGAGTGTTCTTGATCTTCCCGAGTTCCTCGCGGTTGCGGCGGCTTCGAAGCGCATTCGCAACATCCTGAAGCAGGCGGCGGAAAAGAAGTTCACCATTGCCCCGAGTTTCCGCGACCTGCCGGAAGCTTCTGCAGAAGAGAAATTACTCGCGGCGTACGTTGAGCGGAACTCAGCCCGGATCGAGCAGTTCCGTCAGGCAAAAGATTATAGCGGCGCGCTGCATCTGCTGGCGACGGCTCGCGAACCGGTGGACGCATTTTTCGACAAGGTCATGGTGATGGTCGAGAACGAACTGGTGCGCGCCAATCGACTGGCGCTGCTGCAGCGATTGTCGAAAGAATTTTCCACGATCGCCGATTTTTCGGAGATCGTGACGGAAGGCGCAACCAAGCCGTGAGCGGCGAGCGATGAGCTGTGAGCAATCTTGACCGGCTTGCTCAGCGCTCACTGCTCGATGCTCGCAGCTACAAGATTTCTAAACTTTGTAGAAAAGGACAAACGCAATCATGGCGACAACAATGGTAGAACCGGAAGTGCAGGAAAGCAGTAAGCCCTCCTCCAAAACCTCAACCAAATACGTGTACTCGTTCGGCGGCGGTAAGGCCGACGGCAACGGCAAAATGAAGGACGTTCTCGGCGGCAAGGGCGCTGGCCTCGCCGAGATGACCAATGCCGGCCTGCCGGTGCCTCCCGGCTTCACCATTCAGACCGAAGCCTGTCGCGAGTACATGCGCAAAGGCGGCGTCTCCGAAGAAGTTGACCGCCAGATGGACGAAGCGCTGGCGAGGCTCGAATC
>Ga0070714_100000878_pt1 | contig 21352 bp, 20 predicted proteins | sample LARL83metaG_FD_65450 | JGI IMG/M metagenome (GOLD analysis project Ga0070714, IMG submission 65450) | Corn, switchgrass and miscanthus rhizosphere microbial communities from Kellogg Biological Station, Michigan, USA - LAR L8-3 metaG | ecosystem: Host-associated > Plants > Roots > Rhizosphere ... | reverse complement strand
CACCGGTTGGTCGATTGGCGAGAGTTCCGGGTTTTCCGCCTCACGGCCGCCGGACCGCAACTCGCCTGGAGCTCGTCACTGGGCTATCTCTCGACGCTCCAGCCACAGCCACCGCTGGGCGCGCGCGTGCGCCGTCTGGCGCTCGAGACTGGACAGGCGGTGATCGTGACGGACGCGAGCCAGGACAGCCGACTCGAATCACGGCCACGAGAGGTGATGAGCATTGTCGTATTGCCGATGCGTTTCGGCGAGCGCAACGTCGGGCTACTCGAGCTCGAGCACCACAAGCGGGCTGCGTACAGCATCAAGGACGTCGCGATGATCCGCCGCTTCGCGAATCAGCTCGCGACAACGCTGCACATCGACGAGCTGAAGACACCGTTGCTCGAAGCGATGCGTCGCGTCAGCTCGCAGCTGGAGACGTTGAACGAGTCGGCCCAGGCGCTCCGTGGTGGCGGTGAATCCGTGGCAAAGACGATCGGTGACATCTCGCGAGGCATCATCGAAGAGAGCGAGCAGCTGGGTCGCAGCCTCGAGGCGACGCATTCATTACACGAAGCGACAGCCCAGGTCGTGGAGCACGGCAGCAGCGCGGCGAGCGCCAGTCAGAAGGCGACGGAAATCGCTGCCGAGCACCGCCTGACGATTGGCACGGCCATCGAGCGGTTGGTGAGCGCAAAGGGATTCGTCGCCGAGAGTACCTCGCAGATCGATCAGTTGGTGCGGACGACAAAACGGATCACGGAGTTCATCGCCGTCATTCGAGAGCTTGCGGACCAGACCAACCTGCTCGCGCTGAACGCCGCCATCGAAGCCGCCCGCGCCGGCGAGCATGGCCAGGGCTTCGCCGTAGTTGCCGACGAAGTGCGAAAGCTGGCCGAGCAGAGCGCTCGCGCGTCCGATGAAGCGGGCGACATCGTGCTCGGATTCGAGGAGCAAATGCGGCGCGTCGCATCCCAGATGCAGCGCGGTCAGTCCATCGTGAGCGATGTCGAGACCCTGTCTGAGGAAGCGCGGCAGGCGCTCGATCAGATCGTCGAGGCAACCGCCGACGCGGCGCAGGGCGCGCAACGCATCGCCGTGACTTCGCGCGATCAGGAGCTCGAGTTCTCGCGGCTCCGCGACCGGGTGATGCGCGTCGCCGAAATCTCCCGTCGGAACCGTGCCGGAGCGGAGGACGTCACGTCGTCGGCGAAGGACCAGGCGCAGGCGCTTCGCGAGCTCGAGGGCGCGGCTCACGAGCTGCGCAGTGTCGCCGTCTACCTGAGCGATCTCACGCACCGCATAACGAGCGTCGCATGACTCCGGAAGGCAGTCCGCGACGCACGGATCCAGCGCGCCGTCGCGGCGCGGCGGCGTCACGCGCGGATGCGCCAGCGCCGACGGTTCGTGAGATCTCGCTGCGTGGAATGCGATTCCACACACTCGTAGGCATCCTCGAGCACGAGCGAACCACGCCGCAACCGCTCGAAGTAGACCTCACCGTTCACGCATCGGCCAACGGCGGCATTCTGGATTATCGCCGCCTGTATGAGCTGGTCGCGCAACACGTCGGCGCCGGACCGACCGACTATCTCGAGACGCTCGCCGACCGAATCGCCCGCACCACGCTGGAAGATGCGCGCGTAGAGCATGTCCGCGTCGCCGTTCGCAAACCACATGTCGCCCTACCCGGGCCGCTGGCGCACGCCGAGGTCGTCGTCAGGCTCGATCGCGAAAAGCGATCGTAAGTACGTCACCGTCGTCGCCGATCCAGGGTCCGCAGCATGCCGACCGACGTCGCATACGTGGCGCTTGGCTCCAACCTCGGCGATCGAGACGCCCATCTCGCGCGGGCGCGTCGCGCCCTCGCGGAGATTCCTTACACCAAGGTGCTCGCGGAATCCAGCGTCGAAGAAACGGAGCCGCTTGGATCCGTGCCTCAGGGTATGTACCTCAATCAAATGGTCGCCCTCGAAACGCAGCTGTCGCCTCGCGAGCTCCTGGTCGAGCTGCAGCGCATCGAGCAGGCCGAGGGAAGAACACGGGACGTTCGTTGGGGACCGCGCACCCTGGACCTCGACATCGTTCGCTTCGAGCGACAGACGGCGCACGACCGCGATTTGATCGTTCCACATCCAGCGGCTGACGTGCGAGATTTCTGGCGCCGCGAGCTGACTGAGCTCCGCGAAAGACTCGGTCACGGTTAAGCGACTGCCGAACACATGACCATCGAGCTTCCGTCCTGGGCGCAGGTAAGCGGTAAACGGCACGCACACATAATTCGTGTCGCCGAGCTCCTGGATCGCTGGGCGGAGGCGATGCATGTCAGCCCAGAGGAGCGGTGTGCCTGGATCGATGCGGCTCGCTATCACGACGCGCTCCGCGATGCGCCTCGAGAGGTGCTCCGCGCGCTAGCCAGCAACGCACCCTACGAACCGGAGATGCTGCACGGACCAGCGGCCGCGGAGAGGCTGAGTCAGGAGGGAGAACGCCGGGAGAACGTCCTGGAGGCAATACGGTTCCACACTGTCGGCTCACCGCAGTGGGATCGTACAGGACGGGCGCTTTATATGGCCGACTTCCTGGAGCCCGGTCGTTCCTTCTCCCGGGAAGACCGTGCCTTTCTCTCTGCCCAGGTGCCGCACGATTTTGATCGCGTGTTTCGTCAGGTGGTACGTATGCGTCTGGTGTACGCCCTAAACGAGGGGCACACCCTGTTTCCGGAAACCGTGCAGCTGTGGAACGCGATTCGATGACTCGGAAGTCTGTTGGACTTGTCTTGATTGGTGCACTGCTGGCCGCGGCCGCGACCGCTATGGCACTGCCAGTAGGGAAGTCGTTGCGCCGAGCGAACGCCTCCCCACGCGAGGGCTCGCCACGCGTGCGGGTGCAGGTACTCAACACGACGAAGACTCGCGGGCTCGCGCGGCGAGCGATGCTCTATCTCCGTGACCAGGGGTTCGATGTCGTGGACGTCGGCAGCTCGCGGCCCGCGGTCGATACCACTCTCGTGCTCGATCGATCGCGGCATCCGGATTGGGCGCGAAGCGTCGCAACCTCGCTAGGGATGGCGCGGGTCGAAGCGCGGCCCGACACCTCACGCTACCTGGACGTGACCGTGCTCATCGGGTCCTCCTGGCGGCCGCCGGCCCAGCCGTTCTACCCGTAGCTGGCCACACGCCGCGGCGATGTCCACACCGCGGCTCTTCCGAATCGCCACCTCGACGTTATGACGTCGCAGCTCGTGTGCGAAGTCGCGTATACGCTCCGGCGCCGTCGGCACGAATCCCCGTGCTCCTCCCGGATGCAGTGGGATGAGATTCACGAACGCTCGACACTCGCGCGCGAGCTCGGCTAACCTGATTGCGTGCTCCACGGCGTCGTTCACGCCGCCGAGCATTACGTACTCGAACGTCACGCGGCGGTCGAATTTTTTCGCGGCCTCGATGACGTCATGCAGCGGATACTTTATGTTGACTGGCATCAGCTCGCGACGGAGCGAATCCGTCGGTGCGTGAATCGAGATCGCGAGGCGGAACTGTTCCGGTCGTTCGCTCAGAGCGATGATTCCGGGTAGCACTCCGACTGTCGAGACCGTGATGTGTCGCGCGCCAATTCCGAGGGCGAGCGGATCATTGAGCAGCGACAACGCCGGATCGACTGCCTTCCAGTTCATCAGCGGCTCACCCATGCCCATGAACACGACGTTGGTGACGCCAAGCGGTGGGTCCAGTAGGCGCATCTCCCGCACCTGACCGGCGATCTCGAACACCTCGAGATTGCGCTGAAATCCCATCGCCCCAGTCGCGCAGAAGGCGCATTGGAGAGCACAGCCCGCCTGTGAGGAGATGCACAGCGTCAGGCGATCGTTCTCGGGAATCGCTACCGATTCGATCGCCTGACCGTCGCGCAGCATGAAAAGGAATTTCTCCGTTCCATCGACCGATCGCTGTCGTGCGGCGATAGCGAGGCGAGGCAACTCGAACGCCTGGCCCAATTCGGCTCGAAGGTTCTTGGGAAGCTCCGTCATTGCCTCGAAGTCAGCGGCAGGGGTGTGCCACAGACGTCTGACGATCTGTTTGGCGCGATATGCCGGCAGCCTCCGATCTGCGAGAAACACACGAAGTGCCTGCTCCGCCTCTGCAATAGGGAGGTTGAGGAGATTCGTGCGCGCAGGAACGGCAGCAGCCGTGGTCATCCAGGTCTCCGCAGTTGCATTCGAACGACGATGGAATCTTACAGTACTCGGCAAGTTGAACGAGCAACGGTTTTACTGTCAGACGGCAGTCAACCGATGCTCTACCATGAACTTCGGTCGACAGTTAGACTTCGGGAGCGAATGACCCCTTCTGTGAAGCAGCAGGCTCGCTTGTCCAACCGGCCGGACTCCCGACGGGCTCATTCCGATCGCGACTCGGGCTCGCGAACGCGTGCTCTCGTGCTGGCGCTCGCCACCTGGAGCGAAATCCCCGCCACAGTCGCGATTCAGCCGCGCTTCAGACCCAGTCTGTCGCGGCTCCGTGATTGCCGCTGATCGAGCCGACCTGAACCGGCGATAGGCGACAATTCGCACCATGACCACACATCTCTGATGGCGCAATCTCCCACACTCGCAACAACACTGCGAACGCACACCTGCGGCGCTTTGCGCGCCGCCGACGTCGGAGCCGAGGTTAGGCTAGGCGGCTGGGTGCACCGAAAGCGCGACCTTGGCGAGCTGGTATTCGTCGATTTGAGAGACCGAACTGGCCTCGTACAGATCTCGTTCGACCCCCGCTTCACACCCGTGGAGATCGTGAGCCTCGCGGCGACTTTGGGACCAGAGAGCGTCGTGCTCGTTGAGGGAGAAATTGTGGCGCGGCCGACGGAGATGCGGAATTCCGATCTCCCGACGGGCGATGTCGAAGTGCGCGCGAAAAGCGTCAAGCTCGTCGGCCCTGCCGTACTCCCGGCAATCCCGGTGGCCCGTGTTCGCGGAGAGCCGTTGCCAGCCGAGGAGCTGCGCTTGCGGCATCGCTATCTGGATCTGCGTCGGCCCGAGCTTCAGCAGAATCTCATCCTCCGGCACCGGTTGCTACAGGTGTCTCGTCGCTTTCTCAGCGAGCGTGGCTTTCTCGAGATCGAGACGCCGATTCTGACGAAACCGACGCCGGAGGGAGCGCGGGATTATCTCGTTCCGAGTCGCGTGCATCCTGGGGAGTTCTACTCGCTGCCGCAATCGCCTCAGCTTTATAAGCAACTTCTCATGGTGTCAGGGTACGATCGGTACTTCCAGATCGCACGCTGCTTCCGCGACGAAGATCTGCGGGTGGATCGGCAGCCGGAGTTCACGCAAATCGACATCGAGGCGTCGTTCATCGGCCAGGAAGACATCATCGCGCTCACCGAGGGGCTGATCACCGCGCTGTGGAGCGAGGTCGGTATCGACGTTCCGGTCTCGTTTCAGCGGATGACGTACGCCGACGCAATGGAGCGCTATGGATCCGACCGTCCGGATTTGCGGTATGAGTTGGAGATCTTCGATGCGAGCGACGTGTTTCGCGAAACCGAGTTCTCCATTGCACGAACGGCGCTCGGACAAGGTGGGCGCGTGCGGGGAATTCGCGTTCCGGGGGGCGCGACGCTGTCGCGCAAACAGGTGGACGAAATCGAGGCTGGGGCGAAGAGCGCGGGGGCGGGCGGTCTCGTTCGCTTGAAGCGTACGAATGGCCAGCTCGAGGGTCCGGCGGCGAAGTTCCTGCATGAAGGAGCGATGTCCCGGCTGGCCCTGGCCGAGGGTGACCTCGCGCTGCTCGTCGCCGGTCCGAATCACGTCTCGAGTGCTGCACTCGATCGCGTGCGTCAGGACGTGGGGCGGCGGCTCGCGATGATCAACGAAGAGGCGAGGAGCTTTCTCTGGGTGACGGACTTTCCGCTGTTCGAGCGAGATCCGGCGAGTGGACGTTTGCAGGCAGTGCACCACCCCTTTACCGCGCCTAACGCCGCCGATCTCGCGCGATTGGAGAGTGGTCCGGAAACGGTTCGCGCCCAGGCATATGACGTCGTGCTCAACGGCACGGAGCTTGGCGGAGGCAGCATCAGAATCAGCGACCCGGCATTGCAATCGCGAATCTTCAGCCTGCTCGGCATCGATGAGCAGACCGCGAATGCGCGATTCGGCTTCTTGCTGGAGGGGCTTCGTTCGGGTGCACCGCCGCACGGTGGCATTGCGTTCGGGTTCGACCGCATCGCCATGCAATTGTCGGGTGCGGGATCGTTGCGTGATGTGATCGCGTTTCCAAAAACCACGGCGGCACGGGCGTTGTTCGAGGGTGCGCCCGCACAGGTGCCTGCCGACGATCTGGAGGAACTGCATATTCGCTTCGAGGAAACGAAGGCGTGAGCGACGGGAGCATTACACAAAGACTCAACACCGAGGGCGCCGATCTCCTGACGCTCGCCGGCGTCAACGACGGCAACCTTGTCGAGCTCTCGCGTATCGGAGGCGTGAAGGTGGCCCTGCGCGGCGACACATTGAGCATCACCGGGCCCGCGGAGTTCGTAGAACGGGCGACCGACATCGGCCGACGGATGATCGAAGCGGCACGGCAGCAAGTCGAGCTGTCGCCGGACGACGTTCTCCGCATGAGCGACGATGTCGACCGCGCCCGTAATGGCGCCCCGGACGCCCGCGATATTGGCGACTACAACGGCAATGGCGACGCCGGCGGCGTCGGAGTAGACACCCAGCGCATCGCCCTGCCCGGTATTCGTCGGGTGATTCAGGCCAAGACGCCTGGGCAGGCCGAGTATCTCCGAAAGATGCAGGAGAACGATATTGTCGTCGGCATCGGGCCAGCCGGCACGGGCAAGACATACCTTGCCGTGGCGGCTGCGGTCGACGCGCTGACACGTAAGCGCGTGAGGCGAATCGTGCTCGCGCGGCCCGCCGTGGAAGCCGGTGAGAGCCTCGGCTTTCTGCCCGGCGACATGCAGGCAAAGGTGGATCCGTACCTGCGCCCGCTGTACGACGCGTTGGATGAGATGATGCCCTTCGAACGCATTCAGCGGGCGCTCGAAACACGCACGATCGAGATCGCGCCACTGGCGTTCATGCGCGGGCGCACCCTGGGTGACGCGTTCGTCATCGTCGACGAAGCACAGAATGCCACGTCGGTGCAGATGAAGATGCTGCTGACGCGTCTCGGTGTGAATTCGAGGATGGTCATCACCGGCGACAAGACGCAGGTGGACTTGCCGAAGCGTGAGGAATCCGGCCTGTTCCAGGTGGAGCATATTCTGCCCGGTATCGAAGGCATTGGATTCCACTACTTCGACGAGAGCGACGTCGTCCGCCACCGTCTCGTGCGCGATATCGTTCGCGCGTACGATCGGCACGAGGCCGACCGAGGGACGGGATGAATCTCGCGGAACAGGGAGGAGAGCGGGCCAGCGAGCCTCCACCACGAAAGCGTCAACTTGGCTTTCATGGCAAGCGCGTCGCCCTTGCTCTCGCTCTGGCGATCTTCACCTATCTGCTCTTCCCAGCTTCACCCGTCGTCGATTTCCCCGTTTACGAGGTCGGCTCGGTCGCATCGGACAACGTCATCGCGCCGTTCGCATTCAGCGTTGCGAAATCCGACGCTGAGTTGACCAAGGAGCGCGATGCGGCGGCGGCAACCGTCGAGCCAGTGTTCGACTACGTGCCGGCTGCGCTCGACTCCACTCGTCGCCAGCTCACGACGCTTGCGGACACCATCAACGCCGCGGCCGCCAGTCAGGGCAACGTCGTCCTCGCGATACAGCAAGCAGCGGCGGCGCACGGCATTACGCTGAACGCACCCGAGGGAGCGTACCTTGCGCAGGACCGGCGACGAAACGCCATGTTCGCGGCGGTGCAGCAGGTCTTCAAGCGCTGGTTGGGGGCCGGAGTGGCATCACGCGGCGCGCTCGACAACGTCCGCGGGGACGTGATCCTGAAAAGCGGGAAGGACGAACGCCGGGTGTCCTCGGACAGTATCCAGACGCTGTCGATGCTCGTGAGCCGCGCGCGCCTCATTCACCCCGATCCGACGTCCGTCGTCGGCGACGCCATCTACTCGCGCCTTCTCGGTGCGCTCTTTCATCCCACGATCGTGCCGGATGCGGCCGCCACGGAGGTGCGCAAGGACGATATTCGGCGGTCGGTGCCGACAGCGAAGTACGAGGTGCGCGTCGGCGAGAAAATCATCGGCGCAAATGAGGTCGTGGGACGGGAAGAGCACGACAAACTCCGCGCGCTCCACGACGCCGTCGATCAGCGGCGCGCGACGGAGCGCGCGGCGCGCCGCATCATCGGCGCAATCATGTTCAATTTCCTGATCATCTCACTGTTGGGCATAACGATACTGATCTTTCGCCCGGCGGTATATCGAAACGTCCGGTGGTTGTCGATGTTTGCTGGCGTCACCGCACTCGTACTGATAGGCGCGGCAATCGTCGGCCACGGTCGGCCGGTTCACCCTGAGCTCATCCCCGTGACGATCGCCGCCGTGGTGCTCAGCGCGCTGTTCGACCAGCGCATCAGCATGATCGCCGTGATGGTCATCGCGACGCTCGTCGGTGGCCAGAGCGTCTTTCGGGGAACGAACGCGCTGTTCATCAATCTCGTGGGCGGCGCGGTGGCCGCGTTCAGCGTCCGCGTCGTGACACGCCGCAACCAGACGTACCTCTGGATTCTCGCCGTCGCCGCGGCGTACCTGACGACGGCGATCGCCATCGGCCTAACGCTGGACCTTCCAGGTCACGACATCTTCATCTCAGCAGGGTACGGAGCGCTCAACGCGGTTGTTTCGGTGCTCGTCGCGCTGTTGCTACTGCCAATGGCGGAGTCGTTCACCGGCATCGAAACCGATTTGACACTCCTCGAGTGGTCCGACCTCAATCGTCCATTGATGCAGCGCCTGAGCCTCGAGGCGCCCGGGACCTACGCGCACACCATCGCGATCGCGAATCTCGCCGAGGCGGGAGCGCGCGCGATTGGCGCGAACGCACTGCTTGCGCGCGTCGGGGCCTACTACCACGACATCGGTAAGATCGCGCGGCCGCAATACTTCGTCGAAAACCAGGCAAAGGGGCGCAATCCGCACGACAAGCTCAAGCCGGGCACGAGCGCGCAGATCATTCGCAACCATGTGAGAGAAGGGCTGGAGATGGCCGAGCAGCACAAGCTGCCGCGCGCGCTCCGGGCTTTCATCACCGAGCATCATGGTACGGGACCGATCACCTATTTCCTCGAAAAGGCGAGGGAACGAGCCGCCACCGCGCCCGACCTGGAGGAATTCTCGTATCCCGGTCCGCTGCCGCAAACCGCCGAGACGGCGGTGGTCATGCTCGCCGACGGCATCGAAGCGGCCACTCGCGTGCTCGGTGATCCGAGGCCGGACAAGATTCGAGACGTAGTCGATCACATCATAAAGCAGCGAATCGAGCAGGGGCAGCTGCGCGAGGCACCGCTCACGCTCAAACAACTCGACATCATCAAGGACGAGTTCACGCGCGTGCTCACCGGCATGTACCACAACCGCATAGACTATCCGACGTCGAGCGGCGGTGTCACATCCGAATTCGCCTCTGTATGAGCCATGTGGTCGATGTCGATTCCAAGGGCGTGCGGCTGCCGCTGCCGCGGGAGCGAGTGGTCGACATCGCGCGCGCGGTGCTGCGCGCGGAGCGTATCCGTGACGCGCTGCTCTCGATCGCGTTCGTCGACAATCGCCGCATCGCTCGGCTGAACCGGCGTCATCTCGCCCATCGCGGCGCAACCGACGTCATCTCGTTTGCCCTGACTCAGGCATCGCCTGACGAACCGCTGGCGGGAGACATCTACATCGCGCCAGAAGTCGCGCGGCGAAACGCAACCCAACATCGGGTGCCGATTCGCGAGGAGCTCACGCGCCTGGTGGTCCACGGCGTGTTGCACGTCATCGGCTTCGACCACCCGGATGGAGACGAGCGGAAGCACTCGCCGATGTGGCGCCAACAGGAGCGCCTGGTGCGGTCGCTGACGGAGCGCACCCCGCGGAGACGGCGGACGAGGCGCATCGCGTGACGATCACTCCCTGGTTGATCTGCGCTCTCTCCGCGGTCGTGGGCGGGGCATGCTCCATCGCTGATGGAGCCCTGCTGTCGTTTGATCCTGCCGGTGCTCCTGCCGAGCATCCGGGGGGCGCCATTCATGACCGCGAGCGGGCGCATCGTGCCCTCTCTGCCCTGAGAGTACTCGCCCACGTCAGCGCGGGTGCGGCCATCGCCGCCGGCATCGCCGGCACCGACTGGTCGTTCGCGACACGCGCGCTCGTGGCGGCCGCGATGGCGATTGCACTCGTCGCGCTCATCGAGGGGATGGCACGGTCGATCGGCTACGGGCTCGGAAGCCGCGCCTTCGACGCGCTCCGCGACTTCGTGCGGGGGACGGCACTCCTCCTTCGACCTGTTGTCGCATTGGGCTCGACTCTCGAGCGATCGCTGCAACGCGTTCTCCCGGCAGCCGCCGGTACCGCCGAAGAGGAGACGAGCGCGGAACGCTTTCGCGAGGTCATCGCTGCCGAGGCGGAGGTATCGAGCGCGGAGGAAGCATTATTGCACGGGGTTTTTTCGTTAGGCGATACCGAGGTCCGCGAAATAATGGTCCCCCGCGTGGACATCGTCGGCATTTCGGCAATCACTCCGTGGTCGGAAGTGCTCGATCGTGTCCGAAGCTCCGAGCACGCGCGATTTCCCGTCTACGACGACACCCTCGACAACATCATCGGCATTCTGTACGCGAAGGACCTGCTCGGCGCCGTCGTGGCCGGGCGCGACCCCGAAGGCGGATGGCTGCGCATTGTCCGCGGTGCTGTCTTCATCCCCACGACGAAGACCATCGATGCGCAGCTGCGGGACTTCAAATCGAGCCGCACCCACATCGCCATCGTGAGTGATGAGTACGGTGGCACCGCGGGCCTGGTGACGATCGAGGACGTCCTCGAGGAAATCGTCGGCGAGATCCGCGACGAATATGATGTCGAGGAGCCGGGCATTCAGCGCGAGGGCGCCACCCGCTTCTGGGTCGCGGGGCGCGTGCCCGTCGACGAGTTGCGGGAGCTCCTCGGTGTGAACTTCAATATCGACGACGTGACGACCGTTGGGGGACTGGTTTACGCGCTGTTCGGACGCGTGCCGCGCGCCGGCGAGTCGATCACGCGATTCGGAGTCCGCGTCGTCGTCGAGCGAGTGCGCCGTCGGCGAATCGAGCGGGTCTACTTCGAGCGCCTGCAGCCGGCAATGAGCGAGCAGCGATGAGACTCGACCTGCTCGATCGCTCGTACGTTTTCCTCGTTCCACTGCTCCTCGTGGCCTGCCTAACGGCTGGGGCGATGGCCGTCCGGTCGGTGAGTCGTATCTGGCTCCGGCACTGGACCGAGCGCCGGCTGCGCGGCTTCGGTGCCGCCATCACGTATCTCGAGCGGCCGCACCGGCTTCTCATTGGCGCCAGCACCGGTGTCGCGCTCACGCTCGTACTTTCAGGCGTCATGCTGGGGTTGAAGCACCGAGGAACACAACTCGCCGTCGACGTCGCGCTGTTCGTGGTTCTCGTCGTGCTGGTTGGACAGGTGCTGGCGCGGGCGATAGCACGACAATGGCCAACGTATCTGGTCCCCATCGTCGTTCCCATTCTCCGTCTCGTTGAGCTGGTCGTGACGCCGATCGTCGCATTGGGCCGGCGGGCCGCGGCGCCCTTCGAGCGGCAGCGGGGACGCGCGTCGGTCGACGTCGAGCGCGAAGCGCTGCAGGACCTGCTTCGTGAAGGTGAGCTCGAGGGTGTCGGCGAGCACGAGGAGATTGCGATCATCAACGGCGTCGTGGAATTCGGCACGAAGCGGGTGGCCGATATCATGACACCGCGAAGCGAGATCTTCGCGCTCGATGACACGCTCGATGCTCGCACTCTGGCGGGCCGCATCGCCCAATCCAACTACAGTCGCGTGCCGATCTATCACGGAACCATCGATACCGTACCGGGCATGGTACACGCCTTCGACGTCCTGAAAGCCGGGGTCGAGGTGCGACCGCCGATCAGACCCGTCGCAACGGCGATGGTGGACGCTCCCTGCAACGAGCTGCTCTTCCGCATGCTGCGTGAGCGGCTTCATCTCGCGATCGTCCGCGACGCGTCGGGTGCGACAGCCGGGCTGGTTTCGCTCGAGGATTTGCTCGAGGAGCTCGTCGGCGATATCCGTGATGAGCACGACGAGCCGGAGACCAACCGGGCATCGGCGACGATACGAGGCGGCACATGACGGCCGGCGCGAAACCAACTGGCCACGAGTCATTGCTGGCCGACTTCGATTCGGGGAAGAAGGCCGCGCTCGCGCGCGCCGTGAGTGTCGTCGAGAACCATCGTTCAGGATTCGAGCGTCTGCTCGCGACATTTCACAGTCGACTGGGTCGCGCGCGACGCATCGGCATCACCGGCCCGCCGGGGGCTGGCAAGAGCACCATCACGACGCAGCTCGTCGCGGCCTATCGAGCTGCTGGCCACACGGTCGGTGTCATTGCGGTCGATCCCACGTCGCCGTTCACCGGCGGAGCCCTCCTCGGCGACCGCATTCGCATGGAGTCGGTCGCGCTCGACCCAGGGGTGTTCATTCGCTCGATGGCAACCCGCGGATCACTCGGCGGCCTCGCCGCCGCGACGCGCGAGGTCGCGGACGTGCTCGACGCATTCGGTATTGAGCAGATACTCATCGAGACCGTCGGTGTCGGTCAGAGCGAGCTCGATATCGCGCGAACCGCCGACAGCAGCATCGTCGTGCTCGTCCCCGAATCTGGTGACTCGATTCAGACGCTCAAAGCCGGTCTCATGGAGATTGCCGACATCTTCATCGTGAACAAAGCAGATCGACCGGGCGCGGATCGGCTGCGCCACGAGCTCGAGCTGATGCTGGGATTGCGGGGTGGCAACACCCTCAAGAACGTGCCCGCACACCACGGCGTGGATCTCGGCCGCGCGATGACGCGGGCCGAAAAGCTGGCCATGAATCCCGCGCGGGCGGCGCGCGAAGCGGCGGCCAACGAGTCGTCGACATGGACGCCTCCGGTGCTCCGCACGGTCGCCGCACAGGGGGAGGGCATTGCCGAACTCGTGGCCGCCGTCGACAGGCACTTCCATTATCTTGAACGCAGCGGCACGCTGCAGACGCGGCGACGTGCCCGATTGCGGGCGCGCGTCGTCGAGGTCGTGGAGAGCCAGGTTCGTCGCCGGCTCTGGAGCGACGACGCCACGAATCGCTGGCTCGACGAACGAATGTCGGATCTTGAAGGCGGGAAGACGAACCCGTTCGCCGTTGCCGACGAGCTCTTGGCGCGCAGCGCGAGACTTCTATCCGAGGGAGATTGAAGCACGATGACGTCTACACGAGATGTGCGGAGTGCCGGTAGCGACGGCGATGCGCGGCGAGAACTGGAACGATTGCGCGCCGAGGTCGCCGATTGGCGCAGGCGTTATGCGGCCGGTGAACTGCGTGACATCGGCTTCACGAACTCCGCGCGCGAAGTCGATCCCCTCTACACCGTGCTCGACGTGCCGCCGGAGACGTCGGTGGAGCTTGGCGTACCGGGAGAGTATCCGTTCACGCGTGGCATTCATCCCACAGGCTATCGTGGCCGGCTGTGGACGATGCGCCAGTTCGCGGGGTTCGGCAGCGCGCGCGACACGAACGAGCGATTCAAGTTCCTGCTCCAGCACGGCCAGACAGGGCTGTCGACCGCGTTCGACTTTCCGACGCTCATGGGCTACGACTCGGATCATCCGCGCTCCGAGGGTGAGGTGGGCAAGACGGGTGTCGCCATCTCGAGCCTCGCGGATATGGAAATGCTCTTCGAGGGCATTCCCATGGCGGAAGTCTCGACGTCGATGACGATCAACGGCCCAGCGATCATTCTCTGGGCCTTCTACATTGCCGCCGCCGAGAAACAGGGAGTCGGGTCCGAGAAGCTGCGTGGCACCATACAAAACGACATTTTGAAGGAGTACATGGCGCAGCACGCGTGGTGCTTCCCGATCGAGCCCGCGCTGCGTCTCATCGTGGACTGCTTCGAGTGGGGAGCCAGGCACGCCCCGCAGTGGAATACGATATCGATCTCCGGTTATCACATTCGGGAGGCGGGCGCAACGGCCGCGCAGGAGCTCGCGTTTACCCTGGCCGATGGATTCACGTACGTGGAGCGAGGCATCGCGCGCGGTCTTGATGTCGATCAATTCGCGCCCCGCCTCTCGTTCTTCTGGGATATTCACAACGACTTCTTCGAGGAGATAGCGAAGTTGCGCGCCGCGCGCCGCATCTGGGCGCGTCACATGCGCGAGCGCTATCACGCGCGCAGTCCGCGCTCGTGGATGATGCGTTTTCATTCGCAGACGGCGGGCGTGACACTGACCGCGCAACAGCCGATGAACAACGTCGTCCGCGTGGCCTACCAGGCGCTCGCCGCGGTACTCGGCGGAACACAGTCGCTTCACACGAACTCGATGGACGAGACGCTTGCGCTTCCCACCGAGCAGGCCGTGCAGGTCGCGTTGCGCACCCAGCAAGTGCTGGCGTACGAGACTGGCGCGCCTAACGTCATCGATCCGTTGGGCGGCTCGTACTACATCGAGTCGCTCACGGATCGTCTGGAGGAAGAGGCGGAATCCCTCTTCGCGGAGATCGATCGGATCGGCGGCGTAGTACGGGGACTCGAGACCGGCTGGCTTCAGCGCAAGATCGCCGAGTCGGCCGCGCGCCAGCAGTGGGAGATCGAGCAACATCGCCGGGTGATTGTCGGGGTCAACGAATTCGTCACCGATGAGCCGGAGCTGACGATCCCGCTGCTCAGGGTCGGTGAAGACGTGGACGCCAGTCAACGAGAGCGCCTGGGCAAGTTGCGGCGGGAGCGTGACAACGCCGGCTGCCAGCAGGCATTGGACGCGTTGCGCGGCGCCGCGCGTGGGAAGGAGAACACCATGCCGTACATCCTGGAGTGCGCCAGGCGGTATTGCACGTTGTATGAGATTCGCGCCGCGCTGGAGAGCGTATTCGGCGCGTATCGGGAACCTGTGTTCTTCTGAGTCGAACGGCGCGGTGCGAACGATCGCTAAGTCGAGGCAAAAGCGGGCGACGGCCAGCCGTCCAGGGGTGACCGGCCCGCAACGACCGAGCTCGAACGCCACTCCCCTAACGAGTGAGGGCGAGTGGTGGTCGCGCTACTTCGACGCTCTCTATCTTCGCGAATACGAGCCCCTCTTTACGCTCGAGCGCGACCGGCAGGAAGTGGCGCGGCTCCTCGACATCCTTGGGCTGCCGGACGGGGCTCGCTTGCTGGACGTGCCCTGCGGTCAAGGGCGCCATTCGCATCTGCTCGCCGAGGCGGGATTCGACGTGGACGGTCTGGATCTCTCGACGGAGCTGCTCGGCCACGCCCGCGCACGGGGTATGGGTGCGCGGCTACGCTATCACCGTGGCGACATGCGAGCACTGCCGTCGGAATGGACTGGACAGTTTGACGCAGTCCTGAACCTGTTCACTTCCTTCGGTTTTTTCACCGACCCGTCGGACGATCGCGCTGTTGTCGCCCAATTTGCGCGCGTGCTTCGGCCAGGTGGCACTCTCGTTTGGCATGGCGGAAGTCGCGACGGGGTGATGGCTCGGTTCCTCGAGCGGGACTGGTGGGAGACGGAGGATGGAACGATGCACGCCCAGGAACGGCGATTCGATCCCCTCTCTGGCGTCCTATCGGTCGAGTCGCACTGGAGTGGTCCTGACGGAGCGGGAAAGCGCGAGCATCGCATTCGTCTGTACACCGCGACTCGACTCGCCGAATTGTGTGCGGACGCCGATTTGATCGTCGAAGCGGCATATGACGGATGGCGCGACCGTCCGCTGACACGCCGCTCGACAGAGATGCTTCTCGTCGCGCGAAAAGAAGGCGAGGATCGCGAGTTGCCGGCGCCTCAGTCGCGCCGCTAGCTTTTCCCAGCGGCGTTGCCGCGGATAGGCGTGCAGTGTGGAGTTGCTCGCGCGCGCTGCGCCACTCCAGCCCACGCCTCCACTTTCGAATCGTCGTTCCTCTGAATCGCTCAATGCGTCCGATACGTGTGCTCGTTGCCAAGCCCGGTCTCGATGGACACGACCGCGGAGCGAAGGTCGTGGCCGCCGCGCTGCGCGATGCGGGCATGGAAGTCATTTACACCGGCCTCCATCAAACACCCGAGATGATTGCCAACGCCGCGATTCAGGAGGACGTGGACGTGGTCGGCCTGTCGATCCTCAGCGGCGCGCACATGACGCTCTTTCCACGCGTGCGCGCGTTGCTCGCCGAACAGGGACGTGACGACATACTCATCACCGGCGGCGGCATCATTCCGAAGGAAGACATGGACGATCTGCAGCAAGGTGGGATTGGCAAACTGTTCGGCCCCGGCACCCCGACAGGTGACCTCGTGGACTACATTCGCGACTGGTTCGCGGAGCGGGAAAAGCAGGAAGCGTGACAAGGGCGGGGGGTGTGGGGCGCAAAGCGACGGGCAGCGGTGACTCGCGCCTGCGCGGGCTCGTGACGGCAGTGCGCGAGCTCGAGGACAAGCTGCGCCAGGGCGGCGGGGCAGATCGAATCGCACGTCAGCACAAACAAGGGAAGCTCACCGCACGCGAGCGCATTGCCGGCCTTTGCGATCCGGACACCCGATTCCTCGAAATCGGCTTGCTGGTTGCCTACGACGAGTACGAAGGGCAGGCACCAGCGGCAGGCGTCGTCACCGGCATCGGTATCGTAGAGGGACGGTCCGTGGTCATCGTGGCAAATGATGCCACGGTGAAGGCCGGCTCCTGGTGGCCCGAGACGATCAAGAAGATGCTCCGCGCTCAGGAGATCGCGATGCGCTGCCGCATTCCGATCATCTACCTCGTCGACTCGGCCGGCGTAAACCTGCCATATCAAGGCGGTGTGTTTCCCGGGCAGTACGGCGCGGCGCGCTTGTTTTATTACAACTCCATCATGCGACGCTATCTGCGAGTTCCGCAAATCGCGGCCGTGATGGGCCCATGTATCGCCGGAGGTGCGTATCTGCCCGCGCTGTCCGATCTCATCGTGATGGTGAAGGGGACGTCATTCATGGGATTGGGCGGCCCGAATCTCGTGAAGGGCGCTACCGGTCAAACGATCGACGCCGAGACGCTCGGCGGCGCCGGCACTCACACCGAGACGAGCGGCGTGGCGCATTACTCCGTTGACGACGACCCCGCGTGTCTGACGAAGATTCGCGAGCTCGTCGCGATGCTCCCGGCTCAGCGCGTCGTCACGGCGGGCGACGCAGCGGAAAGTGACGCGGCACATCTCTACGATGTCCTCCCGTCCGATCATCGCATGTCCTACGACATGCACGAAGTCATCCGAGCGCTCGTCGATGACGGACAGATCGACGAGTTCCAGCCGAAGCTCGCCAGGGAGATGATCTGTGGCGACGTGCACATTCGGGGAATCGGCGTTGGGCTGATCGCGAATCAGCGAGGTCTCATCAAGGGTCGGCCTGGCGAGAAGCCGCGCTTCGGCGGCATCGTCTACGCCGAGAGTGCGGAGAAAGTCGCGTACTTCATAGAGCGCTGCGATCGTCAGCACATCCCACTGCTGTTTCTGCAAGACGTGTCGGGCTTCATGGTCGGCTCGGAGGCAGAGCACGAAGGGATCATTCGTGCGGGAGCCCGGTTCGTCGAAGCAATGGCCACGGCGCGTGTCGCAAAGCTCGTCCTCACTCTGAATCACGCTTCAGGTGCCGGCTATTACGCGATGGCGGGGCAGGGTTTCGACCCCGACTTCATCTTCAGTTGGCCAACCGGGCGCATGGGCGTCATGGAGGGCGAGTCGGCTATTCAAGCCGTGCACGGGCCGGCCATCGAGGATGCAAAGCGGCGCGGCAAATCGCTCGATCGCGAAACAACCGAGGCTATCGAAGAGATGCGTGAGGACTACGAGCATCAACTCGACGCTCGTTATGCGGGAGCGCGTGGCTTCATCGACGCCATTGTCGCGCCGGAAGAGACGCGCGACATCCTGGCGATGGCGTTGACTGCCGCGCTCCAGAATCGGGGTGCTCACCTCGGCGCTTTCGTGCTGCCCACGCATTGCGACGACAGATGACCGCCGACCGAAAGAAGGATCTGGTCAGAGTCGCCGCCGGTCAGGGTTTCTGGGGCGACTGGCTCGAGGCGCCGCGCCGGCAGGTCGAGGGCGGCGACATCGACTACCTGATGCTCGATTATCTAGCCGAAGTCACGATGTCCATTCTGCAGAAGCAGAAGGAACGCGACGCAAAGATGGGTTATGCGCGCGACTTCGTGGGCGCCGTCGAGAGCATTCTGCCCGGCATTACGAAACGCGGCGTCCGCGTGGTCGCGAATGCGGGCGGGGTGAACCCACCAGCCTGCGCGGAGGCGATTCGCGCGGTCGCCGAGCGCGCGGGGGTGAGAAAGGACGTACGGGTCGGCGTCGTGACAGGCGACGACCTGCTACCACGCCTCGACGAGCTGCTCGCGAGCGGACATGAGCTCCGCAACATGGATACGGGCGAGCCGCTGTCCAAGGTGCGCGATCGGGTCATGTCGGCAAACGCTTACATCGGCTCGGTGCCGATAGTCGAAGCGCTGCGTCGCGGAGCCAACGTCGTCATCACCGGCCGTTCCACGGACACCGCCCTGACAATGGCACCCATTCGCTACGAGCTTGGCTGGGGCGCTGAGGAATGGGACAAGCTCGCCGCGGGGATCGTGGCAGGGCACATCATCGAATGCGGCGCTCAATGCTCCGGCGGCAACTGCCTCTACGATTGGCGCAACATTCCCGACCTCGCAAATGTCGGCTATCCGATCATCGAGGCGCGGGCGGATGGTACATTCGATATTACTAAACACAAAGGCACGGGCGGCCGTATTTCCGTGCAGTCGGTCACGGAGCAGCTCGTGTACGAAATGGGCGATCCGCACTCGTATATCACACCGGACGTCGTGGCGGACTTCACGACGATCCAGCTCGCCGCGGCAGGAACGGATCGCGTTCGCGTCCATGGCATCAAGGGACGTCCACCGACGGATAAGCTGAAAGTGTCGATCGCGTACCGCGCTGGGTTCAAGGCGGTGGGCACACTTGTCTACGCATGGCCGGACGCTCTGGAGAAGGCCAGAAAGGCAGACGAAGTGCTGCGTGCCCGACTCCAGAATCTGGGCCTCTCGTTCGATCAACTCCTCACGGAGTTCGTCGGCGTGTCGGCAACGCATGGGCCACTTGCCGGACACGCCGCGGATGCACCGGAAGTACAGTTTCGCATTGGTGTACGGTCGGAAGACCGCGCGGCGATCGAGCGATTCACACGCGAGCTCGCCCCGCTGGTGCTCAACGGACCGCCGAGCGTCACCGGATTCGCTGGTGGCCGGCCCAAAGTGGAGGAGATCGTCGCGTACTGGCCGGCGCTGATCGACAAGCGCGTCGTCGAGACCAAGGTGGAGGTGGCGTGATGCGGGTTCAGCTCGTCGACATCGCCCACGCCCGTTCCGGCGACAAAGGCGACACTGCCAACGTCGGTATCATCGCTCTTCGCCCCGAATGGTACCCGCTGCTCGAGAAGCAGCTCACGCGTGATCGCGTGCGAGAGCATTTCCGGGGTGTCATCACTGGGGACGTCGAGCGGTATGAGCTCCCGAATCTGAAGGCGCTGAATTTCCTGCTGCATGGCGCGCTCGACGGCGGCGGAACGCTCTCCCTCAAGACCGACGCCCAGGGGAAAGTCTTCTCCACCGCCCTGCTGCGAATGATCATCGACGTTCCGGATGCGGAGGCGCGGCAGCTTTCATTGCCGGCGGCCCGCACGTGAGCGCGGTTCGCGTCGAGCGACAGGGCGTCGTCGGCCGCCTAACGCTAGCCCGCCCGGAGGCCCGAAACGTCATCGATCGTCAGATGGCGGACGAGCTCTTCGCTGGCCTGCAGCGGCTCGAGTCAGACAATCAGGTAAGGGTGGTTCATCTCACCGGAGACGGCGAGGACTTCTGCGCTGGGGTCGACCTCGATGCCATGTCGCGGCTCGGTGCCGAATCCGGCGACCCCCAGCGTCAGGATGCGGAGTCGTTGGGGCGCGTCTATCTGGCGATTCGCGCGCTGATGAAGCCCGTCGTGTGCTCGGTGCGCGGACGGGCGTTGGGGGCCGGCGCGGGCCTCGTCCTTGCCTGCGACCTCTCTCTCGCAAATCAGGACGCGGAGTTCGGATTTCCAGAAGTCCGAACAGGCTTCGTGCCGGCGATCACGATGCCGATCCTGCGCCGGACACTCGGCGAGAAGCGTGCGGCTGATCTCGTGCTGAGCGGCCGCGTGATCAATGCCGAGGAAGCTGGCGCGATCGGCTTCGTCAGCCGTGTTCTTCCGGCCGCGAGCTTCGACGCGGATGTGGATGCGGTGCTTTCCGGCCTCACTGGCTCCTCGGCAACGTCGCTCGCGCTGACGAAGTGGCTGCTCTACAAGCTCGATGCACTGTCGTTCGAGGATGGTGTCGCGGCTGGCATCGTCACGGACGTCGAAGCCCGCGCGACTGAAGACTTTCGAGCGGCGCTGCGGCGTCGTTCAGGGAACGCCGGCAGTTAGCCTCAACTGTAATCGCCGTTAGCAGGATCATCGTGCCCTTCCTACCTCGCTACGACCGTGATCGAGCGCGCCGCCTCCGCGCGGAGCCGTCGTGGTTGACGCAGCTGAAGCTGGGTCTCGCCATCGCGGGGATCATCATGTGGGGCTACGGTGCGCGTGCAGACGTCAATTGGCTTCGCTGGGCGGGTATCGTATTCCTGGCAGCGTCGGTCGCCGTGCGCTTCCTTTTTCGGCAAAGGCCCAGTCCAGAGGACGAGCCGCATGACGAGTGATCAGCGTTAGGCCCCAAGCGCGCGCGAGGGCCCGGACGAGCGGTCATTGCGCGCGAGGAGTGAGCGGAAGCGCGTCGCCAGGGCGGTGTAGCCCATGTCCTCGGCACGTCCCGAGAACCGCCTGACGAAGTCCCAGACGTCGGCGCCCGCCGAGATGAGGGACGGCGCACACTCGGCCGCGAGCCACGCCGCGCAGCGGGCATCGCGCGGCTCCGTGTGCGCCAACGCCGTGCGGAAACGCTGCTCGGCCTCGTCACGACGTCCAAGCTCGAGAGCGACGCGAACACTCAACGCCTCGACGAGCTCACGATTCTGGAACCACCAGTCGAAGCGCTCACCGACCATCGTCTCGGCGTTTCGCGCGGCGGTGTACGCGTAGTCGCGGCGATTGAGATCCAGTCCAGCGAGACCAGCGCCCGCGATCGCGCCGATTTCCATAT
>Ga0070714_100000877_pt1 | contig 21361 bp, 18 predicted proteins | sample LARL83metaG_FD_65450 | JGI IMG/M metagenome (GOLD analysis project Ga0070714, IMG submission 65450) | Corn, switchgrass and miscanthus rhizosphere microbial communities from Kellogg Biological Station, Michigan, USA - LAR L8-3 metaG | ecosystem: Host-associated > Plants > Roots > Rhizosphere ... | reverse complement strand
CCGCGCGGGAGTTACTTGGGGTCGCGGGCGGGGCGCGGGGGGCGGGTGCGGCGGCCGCGGCTGGCGGCGCGGATGGACGGGTCGGCGCGGTCGGAACGGCCCGGGTGGTAGATGTCCGGCTCCAGGTAGATGGTCTCGGCGATCGGGACGGCGGCTCGGATCCGGCGCTCGACGGTGTCGATGCCGGCCGCGACCTGTGCGGCGGTGTCGTCGGCCCGGACCGCGACCTTCGCGGTAACGACCAGCGACTCCGGGCCCACGTGCACGGTGCGTATGTGGATGACGCCCTCCACCTCGGGCCCGTCCTCGATCGCGGCCACGATCTGCCGCTCCACGTCGGCGCTGGCCGACTCGCCGATCAGCAGGCTCTTCGTCTCGACCGCGAGGATCGCCGCCGCGACGGCGAGGAGCAGGCCGATCGCCACCGAACCCGCGCCGTCCCAGACTCCGTCTCCGGTGCCCCAGGCCAGCGACACGCCGGTGAACGCGAACCCGAGGCCGATCAGGGCCGCCATGTCCTCCAGCAGCACCACCGGCAGTTCGGGTGCCTTGGCGCGGCGGATGAACGTCCCCCAGCTCCGCCCGCCGCGGACCTCGTTCGCCTCGCCGATGCCGGTCCGCAGCGAGAACGCCTCGAGCACCGCGGCGATCGCCAGCACGATCAGGGCGACCACCGGGTCGTGCACCGCCTCCGGGTGCATCATCTTGTGGATGCCGTCGTACATCGAGAACACGGCGCCGACGGCGAACAGCATCACGGACACGACGAAGCCGTAGAAGTACCGTTCGCGGCCATGGCCGAACGGATGCTCTTCCGAACGCGGCCGGCCGGCGCGGCCCCGGCCGACCAGCAGCAGGACCTCGTTGCCGGTGTCGGCGAGCGAGTGCACGGATTCGGCCAGCATCGACGCGGAGCCGGTGATCCCGAACGCGATGAATTTCACCACCGCGATGCCGAGGTTGGCGAACAGCGCGGCGAACACCGCCCGCATGCCCTGCATCGCCTTCATTCGATACGGGCGGGCAGGTCCCGTACGGTGTCGGCCTGACCGGGGTCGATCCCGGACGCGATGCCCAGGTACACGCTCGCGTAGTCGCCGAGCTGGACCAGCGCGGCGAGCCGGTCCAGCGGGTGCTCCCCCGCCATCTCCAGCTCCGACACCGCGATCCCGCGGCGGCTGGCCAGATCGGTGATCGCCGCGTGTACCCTGGCCCCCACGTCCTTGAGCAGCAGCAGGCGCAGCGGGAACCGCGGCGGATCCCCCGCGAACGGACCGTCGAACACGCCGATCTGGTTGTGCACCACCTCGGGCAGCGCGCCGTGGACGGCCGGGTACTTGGCGTTCTCGTTCAGCTGGCAGGCGAACCGCGACGCGGCCGCCGCGGTCAACGGGGACGTGCCCCACACCACGGGCAGCGCGCCGAGCAGGTCGAGCGCCAGCGACTTGCCGGGGTTGACGAACGACTCGCTGGCCGGCCGGCACTGGTGCGACACCTCTTCGAGCCTGCGCGCGACGTTCTCATAGACGTCCGTGCCCACCCGGGCGATGCCGAGCCGTTCCGCGATCACCAGCAACGGCACGGTCAGCGCCCACAGCGCCTGCCGGGGCAGCACCTCGCCGGCCTGGTCCACCCGGATGAACGGTGCGCGCGCTTGCTCCGCGATCCGGTGCAGCGGCGAGCCCTCAGCGCCGACGCACGCCAGCCGGCAGCCGCGCCGCGCGGCCTCGGTCGCCGCCGCCAGCGTCTCGGCCGACGTGCCTGAGCAAGACACGGCGAGCACCATGTCGGCCGCCCCTGCCCAGCCGGGCAGGGCGCCCGTTCCGGGCTGCCGGGCTGGCCGGACCGTCAGCACCTGGACCGGGCTGCCGGGTCCGCATATCGCGCCGAGAATGTCGCCGGCGGTCCCCGATCCGCCCATGCCCGCCACCACGATGGCGCGCGGCCGTGCGTCCGGGACGTACTGGGAAAGGTCGGTCTCGGCACACGCGCGCAGCGCGGTGCGCACCTGGGCGGCCGCGGAGGCAACCTGCCTGAGCATGTCACCGGGATCGGCGGTCTGCAGGATCTCGGGTGTGTCCAGCCGGTCAGACGCGAGGTCGAACTCGACGTCGTCCCACGGGTCCTCCTCGCTCAAGGGCGCCGCGCCTCGTCGACCAGGAGCACCGGAATGTCATCCCGGACCGGATACGCCAGGCCGCACTCCTCGCCGGTGCACACCAGCTCACTGGCGGCCTCGTCGGCGCGCAGCGGCGCGTGGCACTTCGGGCAGGCCAGGATCTCCATCAGCCAGTCGTCAATCTGCATCTCAGCCTCTCCGGACTATCGCGAGAACCTCGTCACGGATCCGCGCCATTCGCTCCTCCGTGTCCGCTTCCACGTTAAGCCTGAGCAGCGGCTCGGTGTTAGACGGCCGGAGGTTGAACCACCACTCGGCGGCGCCGACCGTCAGTCCGTCCAGCTCGTCGGACGTCACGCCGGGCCGGTCCGCGAACACGGCCTTGACCTCGGCGGTCTTCGCCGCCTGGTCCGCCACTTCGGAGTTGATCTCCCCGCTGGCGTAGTACCTGGCGTACGCGCTGAGCAGCTGGGACAGCGGTTTGTCCTGGCCGCCGAGCGCCGCGAGGGTGTGCAGCGCGGCGAGCATGCCCGAGTCGGCGAACCAGAAGTCACGGAAGTAGAAATGCCCGGAGTGCTCGCCGCCGAACACCGCGCCGGTCTCGGCCATCCTCGCCTTGATGAACGAGTGCCCGACCCGGGTACGCACCGGCTTGCCGCCGTGCTCGGTGATGATCTCCGGCACGGCGCGCGACGTGATCAGGTTATGGATGATCGTGGCGCCCGGCTCGCGGGCCAGCTCCCTGGTCGCGATCAGCGCGGTCAGCACCGACGGAGGCACGATCTCGCCGCGCTCGTCCACCACGAAGCAGCGGTCAGCGTCGCCGTCGAACGCGAGCCCGATGTCCGCGCCGTGTTCTCGTACCGCGGCCTGGAGGTCACGCATGTTCGCCGGGTCGATCGGATTCGCTTCGTGGTTCGGGAACGTGCCGTCCAGCTCGAAGTACAGCGGGATCAGCGTGATGGGGAGTCCCTCGAATACCTTCGGCACGGTGTGGCCCGCCATGCCGTTGCCGGCGTCGACCACCGCGGTGAGCGGGCGGATACCGGAGATGTCGACCAGTTTGCGCAGGCAGTCGGCGTAGCCGGGCAGCAGGTCAACCTCGCTGATAGTGCCAGGTACCGGGGCGGAATCCCTCGGTCGTTCAGCCAGATCCTGAATTTCTTTCAGGCCTGTCTCGATGCCGACCGGCTTCGCGCCCGCGCGGCAGAGCTTGATGCCGTTGTACTGCGGCGGGTTGTGGCTGGCGGTGACCATCGCGCCGGGGATGCCGAGATCGCCGCTGGCGTAGTACAGCATGTCCGTCGAGCCGAGGCCCGCGGCCAGCACATCCGCGCCCTGGGACGCGGCGCCGCGGCCGAACGCGTCCGCCAGAGGGCCAGACGAGGTGCGCATGTCATGCACGGTCAGGATCTTTTTCGCGCCGGTGACCTGCACGAACGCGGCACCAACCGACTCCGCCACGTGCTCGTCGAGCTGGTCGGGCACGACACCCCTGATGTCGTACGCCTTCACGATGCTGGCGAGGTCGCCCACTGTTCCGCCCTTCGTGCTGCTCCACCCTTTGGTGAGGAGCCTATCGGTCCTTGGGCGGCGGGCCGGACTTGAGCACCCGGAGGTGGCCGCGCCGGCCGACCTCGACGCCCTGCCCGACTGGTTCCCTGAGTTCGCGTCGCTCCCGCGGCCGGGTCTCCATGACCGCGTTCGCGAGGGCTTCCAGGTCGTTTTCCCTGGCCTGGACGTCATCGGGGTCGACCGGCAGCCGCACCACGTCCCAGCCGCGCGGCGCGGTCAGCCGGGCGGCGTGCTTCTCGCACAGGTCGTAACAGTGCGGCTCAACATACGCGGCCAGCGGCCCGAGTACCGCGGTCGATTCGCGGTACACGTACGTCAGCGTGTAAACGGGCGGATGCTTGCACGCGGTGCGCGAGCAGCAACGGGAACTCACCGGCCCACCTCGCTCACATCCTCGAACCATGGCCGCGGCTAGGTCGCGGCGGCCCCGCGCGCGTTGGATACTCCGCTGACGCTATCCGTCCCGGGGCGGTAGCGCCACCACCTCCCCGAACGTGTCGTGCTTTGCGCGTTGTGCCCGTTACCCGGGCGCGTCTTGGCGTTGCGGCGGGTCACGGGCTCGCGGCGGTACGCTTCGTGACTGTGACGTCGAGTTCAGAGCCCCAGAGCGGGGGCGCGTCGACTGGGGCGGCCGCTTCGGCGGGATCGGCCGGGGCGGCGGGATCGGCCGGCGGGCGTGGGCGGCCCTCGGCCAGGGGGTCCCGGGCCCGGCGGCGTGACCGGCACGGCCGCGGCCTGCGCGGACGCCTGGTGCCGCCCACGGTGCCGCTGTACCGGTCCCGGGCCCAGCAGTTCGACGACCTGGTCCTTGAGGCGGTGGCGCGGCTCGAGCCGCGCTGGGAGTCGGAGCTCTCCGACGTGGAGTTCGCGGTCCAGGAGGTGCCGGACGCGGAGTTCCTGGCTGACACGGATATGGAGGCCGGCGGCGTGCCGCTCGCGCGGATTGTCCGTGGATCAAACGATACGTCCGACCCCGCCCATCCGGCCTCCGGCACCCGGATCGTGCTGTTCCGGCGTCCGCTGCTGGCCCGGGCCGAGGACGAGGAAGAGCTGAGCGAACTCGTCTTCGACGTGGTGGTCGAGGAGTTCGCCGAGATCCTCGGGGTGGACCCGGAGACGGTCGACCCTGGGTACGGCGACTCCGACGGGTTCGGCTTCGGCCCGGACGACTGACCGGTTACGGGGCTATCGCCCAGTAGGACTCGCGGACCGGCGGCAGGCCGACGGTGGTCGGCGCCGTCAGGGCGGGGACGATGGACGCGACGCCGCCCTGCGACTGGGACTCTATCCGCGCGGCGTAGAGCGGGCCCGAGCCGGCCAGCGGGGTCAGCACGATCGTGAACGGCGCGCCGCGGCGCGGGGCCTTCAGCTGCGTGACGAGCGTCCGGCCGGACGGGACGGTGAGCGTCTGCGGGGAGGCCGCCTGACCGCCTTCGGCGATCTCGGTGAGCCGGACGTGGGCGGCGGCACCTGGCGCGGAGAGCGCGACCTCCGCCGTTGCGCCAGAGCCGGTTACGTTGCCCGCGATCACTGCCTGCTGGTCGATGACCGGGGTGGCGGCGGTGAAGGTGCCGAGGCCGGTGCTGGTGGCTGTCGTAGTCGTGCCAGTTGTGCCGGTGGTGTTCGTAGCCGACGTGCTGTTCGGGATGAGGACCGCCGCGGTTACCGGGACGTTCGACGTGAGCAGCAGCGCCGCGGCGTTTCCGCCGAGGGGCGTGAGCTGCACGTTCGAGGCGGACTGGCCGGGCAGGTCGACCAACTGCGAGCCGAATGGCTGGACACGGCCCTGGGTGGTGAGCGCGACCACGTTCACTTTGGCGTCGGTGCCGCCGGGCACGACCAGGAACAGGGTGGCGGCGGTGCCCGATGGCGGCACCCCCGGAATCACCAGCCTGGTGGCCGGGGTCATGGCGGCCGGCAGCCAGCTCGCGCTCCCATGTGACGAGCTCACCGACACATCCGCGGCCACACGTCCCGAGGTGGTCCTGACTTCGATCGCCACCACGCTGGCACCGTTCGCCTGCGCCCCGAGAGACTGGGTGACCAGCTGGTGCGGGGGCACTGTGATTCCTGTGTTGCTGCCCGACTGGACGGTGCCGCTGTCGGTGATCACCGATAGGTCGGCGGTGGCCGCGATCGAGTCGACGTTCAGCAGGTCCAGCTGGATCCGTCCCGCGCCGTCCTGCTGGCCGGGACCGACGAACCAAACGTCCGAAGCCGGCTCGCCGCACCGGACGCTGGCCATTCCCGAGCTGTTGGCGACCTCGGCCTCGACGCCCTGGGCCATGGCTCCGGTGGCGGTCACCGACGAGCCCTGCTGGCGGGCGGTGTCACCGGTCGCGGGGACGTTGAGGAGGGAGAGCTGGCCTTCGGCAGTGGCAGTGGACGGGTGCGTCACGGCGACCTTCACGCCGTTCTGCGGCAGCGGGCCGAGGGCCGCGGAGCCTCCGGAGCCAGACGAGGACGCGTACAGCACGACGCGGTCCTGGCCGCCGTCCGTACCAGGCGGGCAGGCGCGGATCGCGGTGCTGATCGCGACCTGGCGGATGAGCTTGGCCGCGGAGCTCTCTCCCTTTCCCTGCACGGTGGGGGTAACCGGCCGACTGCCATTGACCAGGGTCAGCGCTCCGGCGATGGCGGCGAGGGCGGCCAGCACGACGAGGACCGGCAGGTACCGGCGAACGGCCTGGCTCACGACATCCCGCCCAGCTCCCACGGCGGCCGGGACCCGGCCTGCCGCGTCTCGGGCTCCTCCGGTGGCGTGTCCGGCTGGGTCCAGGGAACGTCTGGTTCTTCCGAGCGCGTCTCCTCGGCGGGGACGAAGTGGTTGGGCATCGGCGGATCCGTCGTGTGACCGAAGTCCGTGCCTGCCGCCTCCTGAGCCGAGTCAGGTGCGTAACGCCCTGATGGAGAGTAACGATCCGAGGGTGCGTAGGGAACCGGCGTGGGCTGGTCGGGTTCGGCCTTCGCCTTGCCGCGCCAGGTACGGGCGGGCTTGCTGTGCCGGGAGGCGCGGTGGCTGCCGCCACGCTTACGGGAAGCCGCGGCCGGCGCCGGGCCATGCCCGGCGCCTGAGTCTGGGATTTGGGATGAGCCGGTGGCCGGGGATGAGCCGGTGGCCGGGGATGAGCCGGTCGGAAGGGCCGGCCGGGGGCCGGTGTCCGACGATCCGGCCGGCGTGATCGGCCGCGGTCCGGTGTCCGTCACAACCGTGAACGCCGCGGTGGACGCGGCGGCCGGCATGGGGCGGGTGCCCGGCGCGGCCGTTGGCATGCCCGGCACATCCGCTGCGCCGGACATGTCATCCTCGAACGGCGACGCGGCATGCGCCCTGACCCCGACCGGCTGGGGCTCGCCCCGTGGCTGAGGCTCGCCCCATGGCTGAGGCTCGCTCCACGGCTGGGGCTCGCTCCACGGCTGGGGCTGAGGACGTTGCTCTGGGTACGGGGAAAGCTCAGGCTGCGGCCCGGTCCCTCGTATGGGACCCGCGGCAACCCGCTCCGGCGACGCCACCGCTGCCGACGCACTCATCGCCTCGGCACGGTCCACCCGCAGGTCCGCCTCCTCGGTCACCTCTCCCGACACCGACACCGACACCGACGCCGCACTAGCCGCCTCCGACGCCGACGCCGCACTAGCCGCCTCCGTCGCCGCACTGGCCGCCTCCGCCGCGACCGCCCCGCGCGTCCCCGGCAAGGCAAGCACGAACGCGATCAACAGCGCGAGGGCCTCGCCGCCCAGCGTCAGTTCCCGAGCCAGATTGTCGCGGCTGATCACCAGGCGGCCGCCGCCGGCTGGCAGGGTGAAGCCCTGCGCCCAGCCGTCCACCGGCGCCGCGAGCGGCGTCAGCGGATGTCCGTTCAGCGTCGCGGACCACCTGCCGGCCGGTTCCGCCAGCACGAGCGTGCCCGCCGTGGCGGCCCTGACCTGGCTAGCCGCGCCCACGACCCCGGACCCCACCGGCACCCGGCCGGCCGCGGTCACCACCTGGACGCGGGACACGGTACCCGCCACCCGCCACAGGTCGTAGGCCGAGGACACGGTCAGCGGCTGGAGTCCGGCCACACCGTTGAGCTGCGCGGCCAGCACCGGATCGACAGGCGAGGGTAGCAGCACGTATCCGATGGCGAACTGGCTCAGCGCCTGCGCCGCGTCCTGCGAGTCACCGCTGTCGGTCGCGGCGAGCGAGGCCACCGTGGTTCCGAGCGCCCGCGTCGCGGTCGAGGCTTCAAGTAGTTCGGGCTCGCCGAGCAACGGGTCGCTGGAGCGAAGCACACTGTAGGTGAGCACGCCGTTGTCGCGTCGCAGCACCAGCGTGCGGGCTTGTCCCGAGGCCGCCGAAGACGCCGCGATGAACGGCGGCAGCACCGGTCCACTCGCGGCGTGAAGAGGCCCGCGCACGCCAGTGTGCAGCCAGGACGCGGCCATGAGCAGCGGAGCACTCAGTGCGGCGGCGCCGAGCAGCAGCGCGACGGCCCCGCGGCGGCCAGCCAGCCGGGCTCGCATCGCGAGACTCGCGGAGCTGACCGCGAGTCCCCACGCGGTGCCCGCCGCCCACTCGACAACCGGTACCGCGGCAAGCAGCAAGCCGGCCGCGGCAACCGCCAGCGCGATGCCTGGCCAGGCCGGGACCGGGCCGCCAGTGACGGCAGAAACAACGGTCATCCGGCTGACGATCACCGCCGTGACAAACCCGGCCAGCGCCACTGCCCAGCCGGACAGCACCAGCGTGCGCCGCCGGTTCAGCAGCAGCGAGCAGAACGCGGGCACGATCAACCCGGCGGTGACCCAGACCGGCGGCAGCCCCGGGCCGCCCGGGCTGAGCAGCAGCAGCGGCTCCGCTCGCAGGCCCGTCACACCGAGCCCGGGCCGTGTTACTCCTGCCTCAAGCAGGAAGTCAGCGGGACTCGCGAACAACGAGAACATCCACGGCATCAGCAGCACCGCGGGCACCACGGCCACGATTGCGGCGTTGATGGCCGGGGCCCAGCGCAGCCAGTTCGAGCGGCCACGCCCCGGAATGCGCCAGTACCGGAACCCGGTAACACAAGCCACGCACAACGCACCGCCCCCGGCCATCACCCACAGCACCGGCACGAAGGCCGCGGCTATCGCCAGCACCAGCCCCGTTCCCCAAGCCGCGCGTCGCGCGGACCGCGGCGGCCGGGTGAACATCCGCCCGGCCAGGAGGCAAACCGCCGGCAGCAGCATGAACGCGACCGCGGTGCCGAGCCGCCCGGCCGCCACCGCTCCAGACGCCACCGGCAGCAGCGCGTAGCTCAGCGCGATCCAGATCCGGGCGGCGAGCGCCTCGGTGACGCGACGCGTGACCAGGTACGCCGCCATCCCCGCCACGGGCACGCAGCCGAGCAGCAGCACGTCCACCGCCAGCCAGGGCTTGCCGCCGAGCACCGTGGAGAGCGCGGCGACGACCGCGAGGTAGGGTGGTGCGCTCGCCGTCGACCCCACGCCGATGGCGTGATAGCCGGCCAGGTACTCCTGCCACAGGCCGGCGGCGCCGCCCCAGGCGGGCACCAGCGCGCCGCCGGACAGCGTGCCGGAGCCGCGGAACAGCGAACCGATCAGCGACCGCTCCGATACGACCGTCACCACGACGAGCGTGACGAACAGCAGCACGGCCGGGTGCGTGAGCACACGCCGGATCACCGAATCCGGCGGCGGCAGCGGTAGGTCCTCATCGGGATCGTCCGAGACGCCACCGCCATGTTCGCCGCCGCCCTCGTACAGTGAGCCGCGGGAGAGCATGCCCACGGCGCTCTCCGCCATCCGTGACAGCGTCCTGCCGTGCGGCAACTGCGGGCGCAGCACCGCATACGCGCGCTTGCGTCCCGCCGCGCGCCGTCGGCGGCCGCGCCAGATCCGTATTGGGTGGCCGAACAGCCAGGCCAGCGCGCCCAGGTGCCCGGCCGCGCGGCGAGTCTGCTTGGTGATCAGGAAGTACGCGGCCCGCAGCAGCGAGCCGGTCGTGCAGCCGGCCAGCACGGTCAGCATCGGCAGCAACGGCAGGTTCACCGCGAGCACGTACAGCGCGGAGCGGCGGTCGAGCAGCCGCGGATGGCTCGCGAGCTCGCGCGCCTTCCTCCGGTGCCGGGCCGTAAGCTCCCGGTGATACACCACCGCGTCGGTGACAACCCGCACGTCGTGGCCTGCGGCGTGTGCTCGCCAGCAAAAGTCGATGTCGTCGCGGAACAGCGGCAGCAACGGGTCGAATCCGCCAAGCCGGTCCCACACGTCGCGGCGGATCAGCATCCCGGCGGTGCTGACCGCCAGGACCGACCGGTTGCCGTCGTGCTGGCCTTGGTCGATCTCACCGGCCTCGATCCCGGAGAGCCGACGTCCGGCCCGGTCCGTCGTGAGCCCGACCTCGCGTAGCACACGCCGGTCGGCGAGGTCCCTGAGCTTCGGCCCGAGCACTCCCGCGATCTCGTAGCGGCCGGCCGCCCTGAGCAAGTGCTCAAGAGCGTCGGGCGCGGGCTGGCAGTCGTCGTGCAGCAGCCAGATCCATTCGGTAACCGCGCCGTCCGCTGACGCCGCGGCCCGCCGGGCCACGGGGTGCTGCAGCGCCCGGGCGACCGCCGCGCCATAGCCGGTCCCCGGCTCCATGCCGAACACGACATCGGAGCCAAGCAGCTCTGCGAGCAGCGCCCCGCTGCGGTCCCCGCTGCCGGTGTCCACGCCGACGATGCGGTCGACGGGCCGAGTCTGCTCGCGCATCCCCTGGACGAGTCCGGGCAAAAGCCGAGCGCCGTCGTGAGCGACGATCACGGCGGTGACGACGTGGCGCGATTGCGAAGTATTCGGTGACAAGGGGTCCTGGCAGGTAGCGTCGGCGACAGCTCACCCGTGCGGCTACCCCCCGCCCGGTTAGAGCGCGTAATCTCTGCGTGAACGGCAGCCCCCGCGCCCCCACACAGCGTTAACGATACCCCGCCGCATCAGGCTCAGCAGGGTAAACGCTCGACTCCGGCGCGGCCAGGCCGGTCCGCTAGCCTGCCTGGCGCTTTAGCCGACGGCGCTCTCTTTCTGACATACCACCCCAGATCCCGAATCGCTCATCGTGCTCGAGTGCGTACTCCAGGCACTCGGCCCGAACCTCGCAGCTACGGCACACACGCTTGGCTTCCCGGGTGGAACCTCCCTTCTCCGGGAAGAATGCCTCCGGATCCGTTTGCGCGCACAGCGCACGGTCCTGCCAGCCCAGCTCGTCAACGTCATCCGGACTGACGAACACCTGCGCCAGCGGGACGATGACCTCCGTCACAGCGTGTCCTCCCTCCCCAATCGGAGCCCCCCGATCTCGCTCTTTCCCCATGATAAGCGAGAATCACATCAATGAAATTACACCCGCGTGTCTTGCTTCTCGTCAAGCGAGGAAGGTGATAATGGTCCCCTCGTTGCCCAAGATGCGAGAAAAGTCACGCAAAGATTCCGCTGCGTAGCCGGCCGGCCACCCGCTCAGCCGCCGCACCGAGACTGTCAGACTTGGCGTATGCGCATCACCGTGCTTGCCGGGGGCGTGGGGGCCGCCAGGTTCCTCCGCGGACTGAAGGCAGCCGCTCCCGATGAGGAGATCACCGTCATCGGGAACACCGGCGACGACATCACGCTGTTCGGCCTGCGGGTCTGTCCCGACCTGGACACCGTGATGTACACGCTCGGCGGCGGCATCAACGAGGAGCAGGGCTGGGGCCGCGCCGAGGAGACCTTCAGCATCCGGACCGAGCTGGCCGCCTACGGCGCCAGCCCGGACTGGTTCACGCTGGGCGACCGCGATTTCGCCACGCACATCCTGCGCAGCCAGCTGCTCGCCGCCGGCCGGCCGCTGTCCGCGGTCACCGACCTCCTGTGCCGGCGCTGGCAACCCGGTGTCAGGTTGCTGCCGATGTCAGACTCTCCCATCGAGACCCATGTGGTCCTGGCCGCAGAACGTACGGTGGTGCATTTCCAGGAATGGTGGGTCCGGTTGCATGCTGAGCCGGCCGCGGCCGGGATCGTCGCGGTAGGAGCGGATTCAGCCTCGCCGGCCCCGGGCGTGCTGGACGCCATCGCGACCGCGGACGTGGTGGTGTTCCCGCCGTCCAACCCGGTGGTGAGCATCGGCACGATCCTGTCCGTTCCCGGGATCCGGACCGCGGTGGCGGCCAAAAAGGTCGTCGGGGTGTCGCCGATCATCGGCGGCGCGCCGGTGCGCGGCATGGCCGACGCGTGCCTGACCGCGATCGGGGTCCAGACCACTGCGTCGGCGGTGGCGGCGCATTACGGACCCGAGCTGCTCGACGGCTGGCTGGTCGATGGCCAGGACAAGGACTCCGCCGAGGACCTGGCCCCGCTCGGCATCGAGGTGCGGGCGATGCCGCTGTACATGCGCGACCTGGCGTCCACGACCGCGATCGCCCAGGCCGCGCTCGACCTGGCCCGGGAGCTGGCGTGATCACCGTGACCGCGGTCGCGGGCCTGCCTGAGGTCACCGCCGGGGCGGATCTCGCGGCGCTGATCGCCGCCGCGGCCGATGATTTGCGCGACGGTGACGTGGTGGTGGTTACGTCCAAGGTGGTCAGCAAGGCCGAAGGCCGCATCGCCGAGATGTCCCGCGACGAAGCGATCGAGGCGGAGACGGTGCGGGTCGTCGCGCGCCGCGGACCCACGACGATCGCACAGACCCGGCACGGCTTCGTGCTCGCCGCGGCCGGCGTGGATGAATCCAACACCGCCCCGGGCACGGTAGTGCTACTGCCGACGGATCCGGACGAGTCCGCGCGCCGCATCCGCAAGAGCCTGCAGGACCGGACCGGCAGGCGGCTCGGCGTGATCGTGACCGACACGATGGGACGGCCATGGCGGAACGGGCAGACGGACACCGCGATCGGCGCGGCCGGCGTGGTCGTGGCCAGGGACCATCGCGGCGAGGCGGATGCCTTCGGCAACATCCTGGAGGTAACCGTCGCCGCGGTCGCCGACGAGATCGCCGCGGCGGCCGACCTGGTGAAGGGCAAGACGCTGCAGCTCCCGGTCGCCGTCGTGCGCGGCCTGGACGCGCTGATCACCGACGAGGACGGTCCCGGCGCCCGGGTGCTGGTCCGGCCGGCCGACGAGGACATGTTCCGGTACGGTTCGGCGGACGTGCCGCATGCCCGCCGGACGATCAGGGACTTCACCGATCAGCCGGTCGACCCCGGCGCCATCCGTCGCGCGGTGGCGGCCGCGATCACCGCGCCCGCCCCGCACCACAGCGAGCCGTGGCGGTTCGTGCTGCTGGAATCCCTTGCGGCGCGGACCGGGCTGCTGGACGCGATGCTCGACGCGTGGGTCGCCGACCTGCGCGCGGACGGCTTCACCGAGGAGCAGATCGCCCGCCGGACCCGCCGCGGCGAGCCGCTCCGGCGTGCTCCCCTGGTCGTCGTGCCGTGCCTGGCACCGGACGCGATGCACGACTACCCGGACGCACGCCGCAACGCCTGCGAACGGGCCATGTTCACCGTCGCGATGGGTGCCGCGGTACAGAACTTCCTGGTCGCGCTGGCGGTGGAAGGACTCGGCTCCGCCTGGATTTCCAGCACGCTGTTCTGCCAGGACGTGGCCGTCCGCGCACTGGACCTGCCGCCCGACTGGCTTCCCATGGGCGCCATCGCCGTCGGCCACCCCGCCGCATCCCCACGCCACCGCCCACCGCGGGACCCCGCGAACTTCCTCCTGACCCGCTAACTGTTTGCGGCCGCCTCCCCACGCAAGATCGATTCAGCACCCACCGCCGCACGACCCCACACGCCTCGCTGGCACTCCTGGCACCCAAATTGCCCGATATGCCTGTTGTATCGCGCACCTCAGATGTTAGAAAAGTGCTTCGCGTCAGAAAAGGGTGCATATATGGCGCCTTATTTACCACGAAGCACTTTTCTTACACGAAAGCGCAACCATTACGCCACTACAGCAACTTGTGCCACGACAACCACGTCCTCACCCATCCCGCTGGCGTCTGCGGCGCTTCATCAGCAACCGGAAATCCGGCTACGCCCCCTCGCTGCGGGAACTGGCTGCCCGCGACGACCGGATCGAGTTGGTGGACGTCCGAGCTCAGCTCGCCGCATCAGGAGGTAAGTAGCGGCAAGGTGGCGCGGACGGCGGGGGTGACGCCGTCGCTGGCGGCGGCCGCGGCCTGGCGTTCCGCGGACGGCTCGCCGTAGGTGGTGGTGCGCTGGCGCAGCGGCCTGCCGAGCGGCTCGGTGATCGCGCGGAGCTGGCTGATCGTCTTGTAGGAGCCGTGACCGGCCCCGGCCATGCGGCTGATCGTCTCCTCCATCAGCGTCCCGCCCAGGTCGTTGACACCGCCGCGCAGCACGTCCCGGCAGCCTTCGTCGCCGAGCTTGACCCAGGAGCCCTGGATCGAGTCGATCGCCCCGTGCAGCAGCAGGCGGGACACCGCGTGCACCGCGCGGTTCTCCCGGCGAGTAGGCCCAGGCCGGGCCAATCCGGCCAGGTAGATGGGCGCGTTCTCGTGGATGAACGGAAGCAGCACGAACTCGGTGAACCCGCCGGTCTTCTCCTGGATCGAGCGGATCACCCGCAGGTGCCCGACCCAGTGTGCCGGCGTGTCGACGTGGCCGTACATCATCGTCGCCGAGGTCGGGATGCCCAGCTCGTGCGCGGTGGTGATCACCTCGATCCAGACCGATGCAGGCAGCTTGCCCTTGGTCAGGATCCAGCGCACGTCGTCGTCCAGGATCTCCGCGGCCGTGCCCGGCAGCGAGCCGACCCCGGCGTCCTTGGCGCGGACCAGCCACTCCCGGATCGGCAGGCCGGTGCGAGACGCCCCGTTCACCACCTCCATCGGAGAGAACGCATGGACGTGAATGCCGGACACCCGCCGCTTGACTTCGGAAGCTATTTCGAAGTACGCTGTGCCTGGAAGATCGGGATGGATGCCGCCCTGCATGCAAACTTCGGTGGCACCCGCTGCCCACGCCTCTTCGGCCCGATCGCCTACCTGCTCCAGCGACAGCGTGTACGCGTCCGCGTCAGTGCGCCGCTGCGCGAACGCGCAGAACCGGCACCCGGTGTAGCAGACGTTCGTGAAGTTGATGTTCCGCGTCACGACATAGGTCACGTCGTCGCCACGGACCTCGCGGCGGAGCGCGTCGGCGATCGACACCAGCGCCGCCAGGTCAGGGCCGTCGGCATTCAGGAGGGCGATCGCCTCGGCATCGGTCAGCGCGGCCGGATCGCGCTCGGCCTGACGCAGGGCCGCGGCCAGTTCGCCGGGGCGGGCAGCGGCGGGCGCTGCCGTGGGGGCCGTCGCGGGGACCGCTGCAGGGGCCGCTGTAGGCGCCGTCGCGGAGACTGCCGTGGGGGCCGGCCGTGCGGCGGGAGAGGAGGGTGCCGGAGGAGAAACCACCGTACGTTCCGCGAGAGCTTGCCAATCGCCGTAGACCTCGGCGAAGTCATCTCGACGGTCATGGGTGCGGCCAGCGGTGTCGATGGTCACATGCAGATCGGTGCGGCCGGCGGCCTCACCCCAGCCACCGTCGGGCTCCTGCCAGGGGATGCCGGCCGGCCTGGCGCCGTCGCGCGCCAGGCCGGTCGCCGGGTCGGCGAGCGCGGCGACGTGCCGGGCCAGGCGCGGGTCCAGCCAGGGCTCGCGCAGGTACGGCGGGTAGACGGTCAGCCGCTCGCGGAGCGTGAAGCCCGCCGCGGCGGTGTGCGCGGCGAGCTCATCGATGGCCGGCCACGGGCGTTCCGGGTTCACATGGTCCGGGGTCAGCGGCGACACGCCGCCCCAGTCGTCGATCCCGGCGCGCAGGATCAGCCCGTACTGCTCGCCGACCAGGTTCGGCGGCGCCTGGATCCGTGCTTTCGAGCCGAGGACCAGCCGGGTCACCGCGATCGTCGCGGCCAGATCGTCGAGTTCGGCGTCCGGCGTGTCGCGCATCTTGGTGTCCGGCTTGGCCCGGAAGTTCTGCACGATCACCTCCTGGACACCGTTGTACTCGCGGGCGACCTTGCGGATCGCGAAGACGGAACCGGCGCGTTCGGCGAGCGTCTCGCCGATGCCGATCAGGATGCCGGTGGTGAACGGCACGTTGGAGCGGCCGGCGTCCTCGAGCACGCGCAGCCGCACCGCCGGGTCCTTGTCCGGGCTGCCGAAGTGCGGGCCGCCCTTCTCTGTGAACAGGCGCGTCGCCGTCGTCTCCAGCATCATGCCCATCGACGGGGCGACCGGCTTGAGCCGCTGGAGGTCCTGCCAGCTCAGCACCCCCGGGTTCAGATGCGGCAGCAGCCCGGTCTCCTCCAGCACGCGGATCGCCATCGCGCGCACGTAGGACAGCGTGTCGTCGTAGCCGTGCGCGTCGAGCCACTCCCTGGCCTGGTGCCAGCGCTCTTCGGGCCGGTCGCCGAGGGTGAACAGGGCTTCCTTGCAGCCGAGCTTCGCACCCTGCCGGGCGATTTCGATGACCTCGTCGGGCTCGAGGTAGAGGCTGTGCAGCCGGTGCGGAACCGTGGCGAACGTGCAGTACGCGCAGCGGTCCCGGCACAGCCGGGTCAGCGGGATGAACACCTTGCGGGAGTAGGTGATCACCCGTGGGCGGCCCGCCGACTCCAGGCCCAGGTCGCGGGCGGCGCTCGCAAAGCCCAGCAGCGTCTCGAGATCATCGCCTCTGGCATGCAGCAGGACCGTCGCCTCGGCCTGGTCCAGCGCCTTGCCGTCGCGCGCCCTGGCGAGCGCGCGGCGCATAGCGGCTGGAGTGACCCCTGAGTCGTCGCGGGAAACGCCCATACCCAGACTTTACGCGGGGGTGAACGAGCACCCGGCGGGGCGGGCCTGCTGACGCACGCGGCTAGCGATAATGTCGTGGTAGCCGATCGCAAGCCACGTGAGTACCGGGATGTCATCCGCGCCTGGCCTGATCACGAACAGCGCTCTCCCGTCTGGGCCAGCAAAACTCCAGGTTAGTGAGAAGGTATCGGCGATCTTGTGGATCCGCAGCCGCCGTGGCCACGGCGCCTCGCCACGATGGGCACCAGAGGCCAGCGCCGGCAAGAGATGAGCGGTGACGGCCGTCATGAACAGCGCACGATGCTCGCGCGGAAGCTTCGAGAAGTCGTTGTCGAACCCAGCCGTGGTCTCGTACTTCACCCGTCGGCCTCGGCGTCCAGGCGCCGCAGGTGCCCCAGGAAGTCCTCCTCGTCGGCGAATGTGGCTACCCGGCCCTCGGTGATGTCAGCCTGGGCCTCGCGAAGTTTGTCCTGCCATTTGGGGCCGTAAATCCATGCGTCTTCCTCAGGCACGATGCGTGCCAGACGCTTCCCATCCCTCGTGAGCACCGTCGAGACGTGACCATAGGCAGCCAGGTTGACCAGCTCAGGCAGGTTCTTGCGCGCTTCGGTGGTCGTCATCTCCTGAACCTCGTAGGGCAGCGGCACTTGGTCTTCGCTCATGTACCTACTGTACGTCACGTACGTAGGGCGAGTACCATCTAGGCACGTTTGCGCAAGGACTGCTAGAAGCCGCGGTAGTCGCGGACCGTCATGCGCGGGCCGCGACGGGGCGGCGCGCTGCCGCCCAGCTCGATAAGCCGCTGCACCCGGTAACGCTGGCCCGTGTAGGGCGCGAGCAGCGCCAGCATTCCCTCGTCGTCCGTACCGCGCTCGCCCGCCAGCGTCCAGCCGACGGCCTTGGGCAGGTGGTAGTCGCCTACCGAGATCGCGTCAGGGTCGCCGGCCGCGCGCTGGCGGGTCTCCGCCGACGTCCACGGCCCGATGCCGGGGAGCGAGCGTAGCCTGGCGTCGGCTTCGGCGTGGCTGAGCGAGATGATCTCCTCCAGCCGGGTGGCGACCTGGGCCGCCTTGATGATCGTCTGCGCGCGGACCCCTTCGACACCGGCCCGGTGCCAGTCCCAGGACGGGATCCGCGCCCAGACGCGGGGATCGGGGAAGACTCGCATGCCGGCCGGTGCCGGGCCGGGGGCGGGCGAGCCGTGCTGGTAGAGCAGCGCGCGCCAGGCCCGGTGGGCTTCCTTGCCGACGACCTTCTGCTCGAGGACGGCGGGAACCAGCGCCTCGAAGACGCGGCCGCTGCGGCCGATGCGCAGGCCCGGAAGCCGGGTGGCGATGTCCCGCAGCAGCTCCGCGCCGGGGCCGTCGGCGTCCGACGGCAGCTGGGAAGTGTCGAACGCACCCAGCTGCGCGGGGAGCTGGTCCAGCACCCAGCTAGCCCCCGGACCCCAGGCTCGTGCCCGCATCGTGCCGTCAGCGGTCGCCACAAGACGCAGCGTGGCCGGACCGTCAGGGGTCAGCGTGGTACGCCAGAGCGCGCCGTCGCGATCGGTCCGGAACGTGGGGTCGCCGCCGCCGTGCCGGTGTACGCCGAGCGTGAGCCCCAGGCTGACCGGAAGCGGCGGCCGCCAGTCAAGCTCGAGCATCTCGCTACACGTCGGAGGAGAAACGGACCGAGGCGGGCGCCAGCCGGGTGCCCGGCCAGATCCGGATGCCGCGGGCCAGCTCGTTCCCGCCGCCGATGACCGCGTTGTCGCCGATGACCGCGTCGTCCACCACGGCGCCGGCCTCCACCACCGCGCCGCGACCGAGGATCGAATCGCGCACGACCGCACCCTCGCCCACTACGGCGTCGTCGAACAGCACGGCGCCTTCGACCACAGCGCCGCCGGCGACCGAGGCACGTACCCCGAGCGTGGTCCCCCCGGTTACCCGCGCCCCTGGACCCACCGTCGCATCGGCGAGCAGCAGCCGCTCCGACGGTCCCGGCTGACCGGGGACCGCTGGCGCGGGCAGCTTCCCGAGTACCAGGTCACAGGAACCGCGGACGAACGCCTGGGGGGTGCCGACGTCGAGCCAGTAGGCAGACTCCGGGTAGCCCATCACGACCTCGCCGGCCGCGATCAGGCCGGGGAACGTCTCGCGCTCCACCGACACCCGGCGCCCCGCCGGGATCGTGTCGATCACGTCGCGACGGAACACGTAGCATCCCGCGTTAATACGATTTGTCACAGGATTTGGCGTTTTTTCCAGAAAAGCCGTGACGCGTCCGTTTGGGTCGATCGGCACGCAGCCGAACCGGGACGGGTCCGGCACCTCGACCAGGTGCAGCGTCACCGCTGCGTCCGACTTCAGGTGCAGGTCAAGCTGCGCGCCGAGGTCGTGCCCGGACAAGATGTCGCAGTTCATCACCACGACCGGGTCGGTGGCCGAAGACCCCCGCAGCGAGCGCGCGGCGTTGCGGATGCCACCGCCGGTGTCCAGCGGCTCGTCCTCGGTCACGTACGAGATGTGTATGCCGAAGGCCGACCCGTCGCCGAACACTGAGCTGAACATCGACGCCTTGTAGCACGTCGCCAGCACCACGTGGGTGACCCCGCTCGCCGCGGCCCTGGCCAGCAGGTGCGACAGGAACGGCACACCCGCCGTGGGCAGCAGCGGCTTGGGCGCGGACAGCGTCAGGGGACGAAGTCGCGTGCCCTGTCCGCCCACCAGGACGATGGCTTCCAGCGGCTCGCGATCAACAGCGGTTGGCATGCCGTTACGTTACACCGCGCTTACATCCGCGGCGTGCTGTTCGGCGGCGCGCCGGTAGCAGGCAAGATGCGCCTCCGCCGACGCGGCCCAGGTGAACTCCTGCGCACGGGCGTGGCCGGCGCTCGCCAGGGCGTCCCGCCGCGCGGGATCATCGAGCAGCGCGCGCAGCGCGTCGCGGATGCTGTCCGCGTCCGGTTCGGTGTACGCGACGGCCTCGCCGCCGACCTCGGGCAGCGAGGTGCAGTGCGTGGTGAGCACCGGCGCGCCGCACGCCATCGCCTCGAGGACCGGCAGCCCGAAGCCCTCACCGCGGCTCGGGAACGCGACCACGAGCGCGCCGCCGAGGAAACCAGGCAGATCGGAGAACCGCAGGTAACCCGGCCTGATCAGCCGAAGGTGCGGGGGCAGCGTCGACACGACCGCGTCCACTTCCTCGCTCCAGCCGCCGCCGCCGCCGAGCACGAGCGCGGGCGGGTCCTTTAGATCTTCGACCGCCCCGGCCCAGCCCTTGATCAGCGCCGCGACGTTCTTGCGCGGGTCGAGCGCGCCGAGGAACGCGACGTACGGCTTGTCGTGCAGGCCGAGCCGGTTGGACACGCTGGTGACCTTGGCCTCCTCCGGCCGGTGGAAGAGCCGGTGGTCCACGCCGTGGTACGCGACGTCGATCCTGGTCGGATCCGCTTCCAGCACGCGGACAAGCTCGTCCCGCGTCGCCTTGGACGGCACGAGCAGCCGGGCCGCGCGGCGCGCGGCGGTCCGGATCGCCGACTTGAAGAACATCGCGCTCGTCTGGCTGTACAGCTCGGGCTCGGTGAAGTACGTCACGTCGTGCACGGTGACCACCGTGGGACGCCCTGGGCGCTGCGGCATCGAGTAGTACGGCACGTGGATCACGTCCGCGCTGACCTGCTCGGCCACCACCGGCAACCCGCTCTGCTCCCATGCCAGCCGGGCGAACCGATGCGAGATCGCGGTCGGCCCGGTGACCACGCGAGCGCCGGGGGCGAGTCGTCCGTAACGCTCTTCGTCGGCACGCTGGCAGACCACGGCGAGGTCCGCTCCCACCGCGTCCAGCGCGCCTATCAGTCCGTCGACGTACCGGCCGAGCGCTCCTCGGTCGGCTGGCACGTCGGTCGCATCGATAAGTACGCGGGGTGCCACGACCGCACTTGCTCCTCTCCTGGGACACCCGGGCGTGATTCACGGCACGATGACGCACCGCCTGCGTGGATGTCCCGTCAACTATGCAGCCTACGCCCTGCCGGAGGCAGCGGACGAACACTTAGGCTGGCGTCAACGCGCCGTTAATGTCTTCGCGTCGAGCATGCACGAGAACGATGGACCCGCCATTTCCGCCGCCGATCCGGTCCGCGATCCGGTCCGCGAGCGCCACCGCGGGCAGCGCCGGCGCCGCCGCGTTGAAGCCGAACTTACCGCCGTACGCGGACAAGCTCAGGTACAACCGCTGCGCCCACGGGCTCCGGAACTGGTACTCATGCGCCAGCACGGTCAGCCCGCGCTCGGCGAGCAGTTCGGTGAGCTGTTCCCGCGAGTACGTGCGCTGGACGCGGTAACGTGCGCAGTGCGCCGCGTAGAGCTTCGGCCAGCGGTTGGCCAGCGTCAGCGCGTCCGCCGACATCACCAGCTCGCCCCCCGGCCGCAGCACCCGCGCCATCTCGTCCAGCGCCCGCCCGCCGTCGTCGAAGTGCTCGATCGCGCAGATCGACATCACCCGGTCGAAGCTGCCGTCCGGAAACGGCAGCCGCAGCGCGTCGCCGCGGACCAGGCCGGGCGCGATGCTCAGCGTCCCGCCCCGGCGCAGCTTGCTCTCCGAAATGTCTAGCGCAACCGCCGCGGCCCCGCGCCGCCGTGCCCGCGCCGCCCAGTACCCGTCCCCGCCGGCCACGTCGAGCACCCGCTGCCCGCGCAGGTCCCCGTTCTCGCCCAGCCAGCGCAGCAGCGTGTGCGCCTCGCGGAACCGGCATACGTGAATCTCGTGTCCGGCGAATCCCGCCACGTCCGCAGCTCGCATGCCTGGATCCTAACGAGCCGTGGTTTCTCCCGTCGGGACCCCGCCTTCGCCACGACGGCGAGACGCGGCAACCGCCGCGGTCCCCGCAC
>Ga0070714_100000876_pt1 | contig 21365 bp, 21 predicted proteins | sample LARL83metaG_FD_65450 | JGI IMG/M metagenome (GOLD analysis project Ga0070714, IMG submission 65450) | Corn, switchgrass and miscanthus rhizosphere microbial communities from Kellogg Biological Station, Michigan, USA - LAR L8-3 metaG | ecosystem: Host-associated > Plants > Roots > Rhizosphere ... | reverse complement strand
AGGGCACAAAGTCCCTCATCTGCCGGGCCGTGCGGCCTCCTCGCCGTCGTGGTGCTCGCCGAAGATCCGCGCGGCGTAGGCGGCGGCCTGGGTGCGGCGTTCCATGCCGAGCTTGGCGAACAGCGCCGAGACGTAGTTTTTCACGGTCTTCTCGGCCAGGAAGATGCGCTCGCCGATCTGCCGGTTGGTCAGGCCCTCGCCGATCAGCTCGAGGATCTTGCGTTCCTGGTCGGTAAGGTCGGCCAGCGGATCGCGCTTGCGGGAGGAGTCGCGGAGCCTGGCCATCAGCTGGCTGGCGGCGTGCGGGTCCAGCATGGACTCGCCGGTAGCGACGGTGCGGACCGCGCCGACCAGGTCGGTCCCGCGGATCTGCTTGAGCACGTAGCCCGCGGCGCCGGCCATGATCGCGTCGAACAGCGCCTCGTCATCGCCGAACGAGGTCAGCATCAGGCAGGCCACCTCGGGCATCCGGGACCGGATCTCCCGGCACACCGAGACGCCGTCCCCGTCCGGCAGCCGCACGTCGAGGACCGCCACGTCCGGCCGCAGCGCGGGGATCCGGGCCAGCGCCGACGAAGCGGTGCCCGCCTCACCGACCACGGTGATGTCCGGTTCAGCCTCCAGCAGGTCGCGGACCCCTCTGCGGACGACCTCGTGGTCGTCAAGCAGGAACACCGAAATAGTCTTGCCGGGCTGATCGCGGGACGGGGTGGTCACGATGGCTCCTGTGCGTGCGGGCGGACCCGTGGTCGGGATCGCTACGTTAGCTCTACCCTAAGCAGCCCGGATAGCGGTTGGCCATGGACCTAAGTCCCGGCTGACCGCGTCCGGAAGGCTCTTCCGCCCTTGTCGCGTACCGCCTAGCGTCCCGGCCTGAAGATGACCATTCAACCCCCTGATCGTGCTGGGTTCGCGTGACGCGGACGGTTTCGCCCGGCTGCTCATGGGCTCAGTCAGCGCTCAGGTCGCGCACCACGAACACTGCCCCATCGTGATCATCCCAGCAGACCACTGACCACCCCCGTTCACCCCGCGCGGAACCGCACGTTCCGCACCGCGGAACGTGCCGATGGCGCCAACGGCACCTCGCGACCCCTACCCGATGGTGCCACCGGCACGGTAAACCCCGACCCGGTGGCACCATTGGCACGATGGGCGCTCAGGGCCGGAAACCGAGCAGCGCAGTCTGCGGGACTGGCGCTGAGCACGGTAGCGAGCCGAGCCTCTGAGATCACGTTCATGAGCCCCAAGCTTGCGCGCCGCGACACCGGCTGGTTAGGGACGTTGGTCAGGGCATTAGTCCCTGCGCCCGCTGGGTCGCGGAGTGTGACCACCGCTCGTTCGGAGAAATCAGGATTTCCTGACCACGTACGGCATCCAGGAGGACGTTGTCCGGGACGTTCGCCGCTGACCGGTCGACGGGTGGCCCGCGAGCTTGTGCCGGGCTCGCTGATGCCGTTAACTGAGATTGCGGCCTGACTGGTCCGGACCCTGCTTCGTATGCCGCTCGTCTAGGTGACTGCGGAGAGGCTATGGATACTCGGAGCGATATCCCCGTGGACTCCGCCCGGCCAGATGAACCTCGTTCGCCGCCGGCCGCGGACATGCCGGACGGTACCCGTGCCGCGGACGCGGCTGGCGGACTGGGTTTCCCTGACGTACCAGGGCTGGAACTGGATCAGCTGCTGGTACAGCTGAGGGACCGGGCCGATGACGTGCTGGCCGCGCAGGGGCTGCTGCGCAGGCTGCTGCGCACCAATGCCCTGGTAGCCGGGGAACTGAGCTTGCCGCTGGTGCTGCGGCAGATCGTGGGTGCGGCCCGGGACCTGCTCGGTGCCCGGTATGCGGCGCTCGGCGTGCTAGGCAGTGACGGCGAGCTGGAGCAGTTCGTGCACGCGGGCATGGATGAGGAACTGGTCGCCAGGATCGGTGACCTGCCCAGGGGCCGGGGGATTCTCGGGTTGCTGATCAGCGAGCCGGTTCCGCTGCGGCTCGCTGACCTGTCCCGTCATCCGGTGTCGGCTGGGTTCCCGCCCGGGCATCCGCCGATGGCCGGGTTCCTCGGCGTCCCGGTCCGCATCGGGGAGGAAGTCTTCGGCTACCTGTACCTCGCCGAGCGCTCGCAGGGCGGGGAATTTACCGCAGACGATGAGCAACTTGCCATCGCGCTGGCCGCGGCCGCTGGCACGGCGATCGCCAACGCACAGCAGTTCGCTGAATCCGAGCAGCGCCGCCGGTGGCTGGACGCTTCCGCCGAGCTGGCGTCGTTGCTGGTGTCCGGGAAGGCAGCGCAGCCGCATGCACTGGTCATCCAGCTCGCCGTAGCCGCTGCGGACGCGGACTTCGGCACGCTGGCCGTGCCCCATGGCGCACACCAGGTCATGGTGACAAGCGTCAGCGGCGGGCCCGCCGCCGAGGTGATGAACCAGGTAGCGGCACGGGCGGACTCACTGGCCGGGCAAGCGATCCGCACCGGCAAGCCCAGCCTGGTCACCGGGGATGACCTCGACGCGGTCGCCGTCGCTCTAGGCGTCGGCACCGGCCCGCTGATCGTCGTCCCGATGGCAGCCGGCGAGCAGGTCCGCGGTGCCCTGATGCTCGGCCGGATGGCCGCACGCCCGGGATATACCGACTCGGACCTGGACATGGCCGCCGCCTTCGCCGGCCATGCCGCGATGACGATGGAACTCGCACAGGCCCGAGCCGATCAGATCGTGCTGGCCCAGGTTGCAGACCGCGAACGGATCGCGGGTGAGCTGCACGACCATGTCATACAGGAACTGTTCGCCCTCGGCATGAAGCTGCAGAGCCACGCCGCCCGCGCCGATCCCGCGACCGCGGAACGGGTTAACGGCTACGCGGATCTCATCGATGAGATCATCAAGAAGATCCGCACCAGCATCTTCGGGCTCCATCAGCTCGGCACGGCCCCCGCCGGGCTGGCCGCCAGCATCATTGAGATCATCGACAAGCACATCGCGCAGCTCGGCTTCGCCCCCAGTGTTCGTTTCGCCGGCCAGCTCGACCCGGGCCCGGACGGGGCGCTGGCCCACGACGTCCTCGCCGTCACCCGCGAAGCCCTGTCCAACTGCGCACGCCATGCCCGCGCCACCGCCGTCGCCGTCTCCCTGGTGCTTCAGGACGGGCTGATCACTCTCGACATCACCGACGACGGCTGCGGCCTCGGTACTCCGGTCCGCTCCAGCGGCCTGGCCAGCATGCGCCGCCGCGCCGAGCGCAACGGCGGGACCTTCCAGCTGACCACCCCCGCGGCCGGCGGCACGCACCTGACCTGGACCGCCCGCGTTCTCGCAGCGCCGTCCTGCCCGGGACAGCCCGCCGGAGTGCGGCACTCCGTGACCACTCGCTCCGCCTCTCGCGGGTGGTGACCATCCCCGCGTCCGGAAAGCAGCTCGTCACCGGGCAGTGCACTCTTCGCCTCTTCGCCGGTTGCGCCCCAGGTCAGGGAGCGGCGCCGGACGAACACCGGGTAGCCGAGCGTTTCCCGCATGGCTCCTACGGTGCGAGATATTCAGCCGGCGGGTACTAGGCCAAAGGCATGAGGTAGCGGGCATTTCGGCCCGTCTTCGCGGGTGCCCCCCGGATCGGTGGTGGATGAACTGATCGAGGCGGCCAACCCGGATCGCGCATGGCGCAGATCGCCGCCCGCTAGTCAGACGCGGTGGCCTGGGCCGCTGCTGCCCGCGCCCAGGACCGGGGTGGATAACGTGGATCGTGCCGGGGAATGAACGGTGCTGATATGAGTGCGCTGACGGCCCGGCGGAGGGTGATGTGGGCAGCGAAGGCGTGCCTCGCCGCCTTGTCTGTGCTGGCCGTATGCGTGGTGGCGGGCTGTGGCAGCGGCGGCCACCCGGTGCAGCCGCCGGCCCGTCCCAACCCGCTCACCGGGATCGGGACGGCGGGGCGGGTGCTGGCGGTGAAGATCGACAACGTCGGCGTCGCCCAGTCGCAGCAGCGCGGCCTGAACAACGCGGATGTGGTTTATGTGGAGCAGGTCGAGGGCGGGCTGAGCCGCTATCTGGCGGTGTTCGACAGCAGTCACCCTCCTGGCCAGGTAGGCCCCGTCCGCAGCGCCCGGCAGACCGACCTCCCGATCCTCGCCGCCTACGGCAGTGCCGGCTTTGCCTACAGCGGTGCCATCCCCGGCCTGCTGCCGGACCTGGCCCGGGCGAACCTGCGCAACATCACCCCCGCCACCGCCGGCGACCTGTTCAGCAACGGAGGCTCCTCGCCGACCTACATCCGCCCCGGCCAGATCTTCTCCCGCTACCACGACCTGGCACAGGCGCGGGACGTCGGGTTCCGCTTCGGCCCGCGCATGCCGGGCGGCAGGCCGGCCACCAGCATCCACGCCGCGATGCCGGCGGCCTCGTTCACCTTCACCCGCGACGGCGCCCGCTGGCGCATCGCCGTGGACGGCCATCTGACGTCCCTCACCACGACCAACATCATCATCCAGCACGTCCAGGTGGTGCCCGGCAAGTACACCGACCACAACGCCGGGCACCCGGACAACGAGGTCTTCTCCGTCACCACCGGCAGCGGCACCGCCGACTTCTACCGCGACGGCAGGGCCTGGCACGGCCGGTGGTCCAAGCCAACCGACACCTCCCCGACGCGGTACACCGTGAACGGCGGCCCGATGCTGCTCGCGGTCGGCGAGACCTACGTGTTCCTGGTCCGCTGACAAGACCCGCCCGGCATCGCCCCTCCGTCCAGGCTCGTGGCAATGCCGCCGGGACGCCCGTTCGCCGCCTATCTCGCGGCGCGGTAGGCAAAGCCGAGACGCCGGCTTCGGGCCGTACCGGCTAGCTCACACCTCATCAGGGATAGGGCGGCGGACACAGGCGACGCTCCACGATTGGACAAATCGCAACAAAATTTCGGATTGTTGGCCAGGCGTGAAGACCGTGTCCGTCGCCGGGGCGCTGGCGTCGTCAGGGTCGCAGGCCGCGAGGCCCGGCCGAGCCGGGCGCGCGGGACAGCTAACCTGGTCCGCTGCCGCCGGCCGGGGCGCCGCCGCCCAGCAGTTCCCGCAGCCGGGCCAGCTCGGCCTGCAGTTGCCGGGTTTCTTCCTGCATCTGCAGGACCCGGCGAATGCCGGCCAGGTTGAGGCCGTCCGCGGTCAGCGCGCAGATCTCGGCCAGCCTGTCGATGTCGTGCCGGGAGTAGCGGCGGGTGCCCCCGGCGCTGCGCGCCGGGTACAGGAGTCCTTCCCGCTCATAGATCCGCAGCGTCTGCGGGTGCAGCCCGGCGAGCTCGGCGGCCACCGAGATGCTGAACAGTCCCCGGTCCCGATCGGTCCATCCCGGGCTCACCACGGCCGGCCCCGGCCGCGGTACCGCAGCACCAGCTCCGCCAGCAGCGCCAGCCGCAAGTCCTCCTCGTCCCAGGCGCCCGCCCAGGACACCGGGCGGGAGCCGCCGTCCACCCGGACCGGCCCTGCCACCAGCGGCGGGCCGGAGGCCCCGGCCGACGCTGCCGCGCCGCCCGTTGCGCCAGAGCCGGAACCGGGGCCGGGCGCTGCGGGCGAGTGCCGTACCGTAACCCGCACCCGGCCCGTGGGCTGCCCGGGGTCCAGGCCCCGGTCATAGGCGGCCCGGCGGCCTGGGTCGCCGAGCACCTGCCATGCCTCGGCCAGTGCGCGAAACCGGGACGGCGCTTCGGCGTCGCCGTGGCGCGCGTCGGGGTGCTCGGCGCGAGCCCGGCGCCGCCAGGCCAGCGCGATCTCCTCTCGGGAGGCGTCCCTCGCCACCCCGAGCAGATGGTAGAGGTCCTCGGCCGGTTCCCGGGGGCCGTCAGCGGCTATCACTGTTATCGTCCCTTCGCTTCGCCGCATGGATGTGCGCACAGGTTTCCACCAGTATGCGCCAGAGGGAAACCTGAGTCGAGTCTTGTCAAGTTACCCGCTGTCGTGCTATATAGATCCCGTGAGCGTGACAGACAACCGACACCGCAAGGAGGCACCGACCATGCTCATGCGCACCGACCCGTTCCGCGAGCTGGACCGGTTCACCCAGCAGGTCTTCGGCACTGCCGCCCGGCCGGCCGCGATGCCGATGGACGCCTACCGGCACGGCGACAGCTTCTACGTCCACCTGGACCTGCCCGGCATCGATGCGGACTCCATCAGCCTGACCGTCGAGCAGAACGTGCTCACCGTCCGCGCCGAGCGCGCCCCGGTGAAGGCCGACGGGGCCGAGCTGATCGTCGCCGAACGGCCCTACGGCACCTTCACCCGGCAGGTCTTCCTCGGCGAGACCCTGGACGCCGACAAGATCGCCGCTGACTACGCCGCTGGCGTCCTCACCTTGACTATCCCGGTCCGCGAGGCCGCCAAGCCCCGCAACATCCAGATCACCAGCAGCGACCGCAAGCAGGCCGTTACCGCCTAGACCCGCGGGCTGTGCCGCCGCGGCGCCCCGCTCCGGCCGCGCGGGGCGCCGCGAGGCGTCCGCTGACCGCCGATGACCTTAGCGCAATTCCAGTACCTGCTCATCACCTCGCGACTGGCACGGCGCCCGGAATCCGCCGGTAGACCAGCCGCCCGCGTTGTGAGAGCGGCTGGCTACCTGGCGTTCTGTCTGCCTGGCTATATAGCTATGGCAGGCGCCATTGCTGGTTGCTGGCGCCGCTGCAGGCCCAGATCTGCAGCTGGGTCCCATTCGTGGTAATCGAGGCGGGGTCGTCGAGGCATTTGCCCGACGACGGGTTGACGAGCTGCCCGTTGACCGCCTGCCATTGCTGGTTGGCGCCGCCATTGCAGGTCCACCATTCGACGAGAGTACCGTTGGCGGAGTTGGCGCCGGTGATGTCCAGGCAGCCTCCGTCGATGGTCAGGGTGCCATTGCTGTTGACGGTCCAGTTCTGCGCGGGGGCGAAGCCGTCGCAATCCCACATCTGCACCTTGTTGCCGGGCGTGCCGCTGGCGTTGTTGTTGTCCACGCACTTGGCGCTGTTGACGCCGGACACTATCGTCCCGGTCGGCCCGCCACCGCCGGAGGAAGGCGAGTAGCCGGCCGCGACGATGTTGGCCTGCACGGAGTTCTCGGTGGCGTCTGACGGGAAGCCGGAGGTCATGACGCCCTCGTAGAACGTGCCCGCCGCGCCCTTGCTGTTGTCCCCGCCGATGCCGAGGATGATCGCGCCTTCCTTGTGCATGGGGTTGTAGCCGGAGGGGCGGGCGCCGTTCCAGAAGGTGGACAGGCCGCCCGATTGAGCGTTGCCGCCGCGGATGGCCCAGTTGCCCGGCTGGCCCTTGACGATGGCGGTGGTGAACCGGAAGTTTGTGGTGGGATCGTTGGAGCTCAGGCCGGTGTGGTTGGCGGCGAACAGGCCGTTCTCCTGGTCGGCCATGATCCAGGGGCCGTTGCCGGTGCCGAAGCCCCAGACCTTGATGTTGCCGAAGTAGATGGCCTCCATGTGGCCGGCGCCGGTGTCGTTGTTGCTGGTCTCGGCGTTGCCATAGTCGAAGCAGCAGCCGCCGTTGAAGTGCGTACCGTCGAAGATCGCGTACTCGCCCTCTGCCGCATCGCCGGTCGCGATGCCCGAGGTGCGGTCGTCGCGGTACCCGGTGCCGGGCGCCACGAACACGCCGTAGGCCTTGTGGCCACCGACCGAGATGGGCGCCGCGGTCGCGTTGGCGAGGTTGTCCGGGCCGCCCGCCGCGCCGCCCCCGGGTGCCTGGGTGAGGTTGTTGCCGTGACCGGACTGGTCGAAGATCTCGGTGATGACGCAGGTGGTGCCGGCGCAGAACGAGTCCTGGGCCGCCGCGTTGGCGACGCCGCCCGCGCTGAGCGGGCTGATGTTGGTGGTCGAGTTGTCGGAGGAGCGCCTGACCTGGTACAGCGGCCCGTTGTAGCTGCCGAAAAGGGCACGCGTCGTGCTGTGCGCGGCGACGCAGGGCGTGCCCGCGTTCGCGTAGATGTCACACGGGCCCGTTCCCGCCGCACGGGCCGGTCCAGCGCTGCTGGCGACCATGGCGCCAGCGCCCAGCGCAGCCGTGGCGCCCAAGAGCAACACCGCTCTTCTCGCGTGGCTAGTCATCGTTGAACCTGCCTTTCTCATCTGGCTATCCGAGGGTCCATTGCTGGCCCGGTCCGCCGTTGCGCGTCCAGAGCGCGTGAGTGCACATAGCCGGGACTCGGGACGGCCTAGGGATGTTAGCGCTCACAATTCCTCGCCCAGCGGGGTGGCGGGCACAAGTCGGGCAGGCCCTTAGTGTGAGCGTTAACAATTGGGCCGTCAATGCGGTCGGCGCCCTCGGATGGCGTACTTCCCGAGTTGGCCCAGCGCGTCGTCACAAGGCCCGGTGATGCGGCACTGTCCCGACCACGTAAACCTGCGTAATTTTCACCGTCCGGGCTCGCATCGCCGCCTACCCGCGCGCGAGCCAGATCAGGGACTTGCCGGCGGCCTTGAACCAGCTCCGAGTGCCGGGGACTATCGGGATGGTGCGTCCGGATGTGTCGCCGCGGTGTTTGGGTCCGCTTCCAGCGCCGCAAGGTCGCGTACCGCGTAGCGGCGGTGCTCGCACTCCTCCTTCATAACCACGCCCAGGCAAAGACCGACTGAGCGTGCTTCCTCCGGGTATCCGGGTGCGGGCAGCCGCGGGCAGATCCGCTCCAAGTCGTCATCGGTGAGCCCGTCGACGATGCCGCGGATCATCGTCATGCGGGTGCCGCGTGCTTCCAGCACCTGGGCCAGCGGCGGGCGCACGTCAAGATCGATGCCGAGCGCTTCGGCGTCCGCGGCCGTGAAGCCGGGCTGAGGAAGGCCGAGCGGGTGGTATGGCACCGGCTTGTCGAGAATCATGTAGCCGGCCCACCTGTCGGTGGCGAAGACGAGATGGCGCAGCGTCTCCACGAAGGACCATTCGCCGTCGACCCGCTGGTGCAGGGCAGGTCCGGGGAGCCGGCTGGCACGGGCGACGGTCTCGGTCCAGAGGCGCTCGATCGTGTCCCACATCGCGCGGTAGTCGGCGGCTGTCCGCTTCTGTCGCAGCTGCACGCGTTCTGGGTGACGCCGGTCGAGCTCGCCCTCGACGAATGCCGTTACGTCGACGTCGTTGACGACGAGGTTGCCGACAAGCCCCGACAAGCTGACGTCGACGAGCCACGAGTCGGTGATCTTGACCTGGCGCAGGTCGCAGTCCCGGAAGGTCGCGCCGGTGAAGTCAGCACCGGTGAAATCAGCACCGGTGAAATCAGCACCGGTGAAGCTGGCACCGGTGAAGCTGGCACCGCGAAATGCGCCGGTGCTGTCGTCGTCAGCTGCCACCGCCCTATTGTCCCCGGCCGGCCGGGACCTGCAAACGCCGATCAGGCGGTGGCGGGTTCCTGGTCTCGTCCCCTGTCGTCAAGGACGAGCTGGCGGCGGCCGTTGATCTGGTAACGGATGTGGGTGGCGCCGGATGTGGCGATGACGCGGGCGGGGGTGAGCTCGATCCCCTCCGTGCCGGCGACGCCTAGTTCGGGGGTGAGCAGGCGCAGCCCGTCCCCGAGGATCACGGGCACGATATGCAGCTCAAGCTCGTCCAGCAGCCCGAGCCCGATCACCTGGCGGAGCAGCGTGTCGCCGCCGGCCACGGCCACATTCTTCCCGTTCGCGGCCGCGCGGGCTTGCTCGATGGCGCTCTTGATGCCGTCGGTGACATAGGTGAAGCTTGTGCCGCCTTGGCGTTGCAGCAACTGCCTGGGCCGGTGGGTGACGACGAACACGGGGGCGTGGAACGGCGGGTCGTCCCCCCAGGGAATCTCTCCGCCGTCTGCCATGCGCCGTCCCATCACGTAGGCCCCGGCCGCGGCGAATGTCTCCGCGATGATCTCCGAATCGGTGCTCTGTTCGCCGCCCGTGAAGCTCATGCGCTGGCGCCATGCCTCGGCGTCGATCACCCACCGGGTGACACGGAAGAAGCCAAGGGCCTCGGTGCTCTCCATCCAGGTTCGCGGGTCGGTGTGTCGCGTCCCGGCGTAGAAACCGTCGACGGAGACCGACATTTGCGCTGTCACGATCGTCATTGGTGAACCCTTTCGCGTGCGGAAGGCCGGTTCTCAGTGGCCGCGGGTGAGGTACGTGCCGAGCTGGTCGAGCAGCCCGCTGGTGCCCTCTTCCCGGCCCTCGGGACTGTCCAGGCCATCGAAATGCACGCCCTGCTCGGTATAGGTCAGCCGGGTGTGGCCGCCCGCTGGCTCAAGCAGGATCGTGGTCAGCGAGGTGGACATGTGCTGCCCGTCGACCCACATGTCGTAGGTGAAGACGATCCGCTGCAAGTCGACGATGTCGGTGTAGGTGGAGCGGAATCTCGACCGCGGCCCGCCGTGCCACTGGCCCTCTTCGTTGCCGTGCCCGCCGACGCGGAACTCGTGCGACCTCTCGGCCATTTCGAACACCGGGCCCGCCGTGAACCACTGGTCGCGGGCGTCGTTGTCGGACAGCGCGTGCCAGACCATCTCGGCGGGGACGGGGTAGGTGCGCTCGACGACGAAAGTCGCGTGGATCTGGCTGCGCTCAATGGTCTCGTTCATATCCTCATTCCTCGGTTGCGGGGCGGTTCAGGAAGGTGCCCAGGCGGTCAAGGCGTCGCTCGGCGGGCAGTCGCTGCCCGCCGATCCAGTCCGCGGCGGGATCCAGCGCCCCTGGGACGAGCTGGTAGGTGCGGACCCGGCCGGCTTTCGCCGAGCTGACGATCCCGGCGTCCGCCAGCACACCTAGGTGCTGGACGACGGTCGGGAGTGCCGTCTGGAACAGCTTGGCCAGCTCGCTGACTGACGCCGGGCCGCGAGCCAGCCTCTCGACCATGGCCCGTCGGCTGCCGTCGGCGAGCGCGTGAAACGTCTGGTCGAGACCCTGATACTTAGGCATTTGCCTAAGTATCGTGGTGATGAGCTGACGTTGTCAAGCGACACCGCATCCTCCTGGCCGCGCGGAGGATCAGCGCCGGAAGGTCCAGCGCGATCCAGTCGCCGGCCATCCGGCGTCCCAGCCCGCCATGCGGCGCCTGTTCAGGACCAGGCGGACCGTGCCGGCGACGATCACGAGCACCACGCCAAGGGCGGCGACGGCGACCGCGGCGGCGAGGTCCGCCCGCATCGCGATCTGGTCCTGCTGAAGCGGCGTGACTAGCTGACCGGACCGGTCCGTCCAGATCTTGACCCCGGCCCCAGCCTTGGCACCGGCCGGTACGGTGATCAGGCCGGTCCTGACCGCGCCGTCCGGCGCCTTCCAGCGAGCGTCGGCCTGCGGGGCAAGGCCCACGCCGTAGCCCGCCGGCGTCCATGGTGCGTCCAGCAGAACGGCGGTGACCTGGCGGAAGTTCGCGTGCTGGGCCCGCAGCTCCTGCTGGGACAAGGCGCTGACCCACGAAGCGGAGGCGTGCGCCGCGAACGGCGAACCGCCTGCGAAGACCGCTAGCAGCGCGGCGAGAACCACGGTCTCGACGCGGTCCGAGCCACGGCGCAGCGGGTTGCGGTCCAGTCGCCGGCCGCGCAGGATCCGGCCGATCCAGGCAAATAGAGCAGTCACCCTGTCATGGTCCGCTTGGCCGCTCAAGGGCGGGCAACCCCGATGTTGCCCTATTGCTTACCGCGCCGGGCGAGATAACTTCGCGGCTGAGTCAGCCGAAGGGGCTCGAAGTACCTCCGCCCGTATGGCTGTGACTCGTTATCCTGCGCGCAGTGGTTCGGCGAGCGCCTGCAGCGGAGTCGCCCCCGGTTTCGGCAGCCATCCGTGCCGGGCGAGCACGTGGGTCAGCAACGCCAGCGACGCGGGACTGCCCGCACCGGCCGCCGCGGCCCGGGCCGCGGCGCACAGCTCATCCAGCAGGACGACCGCCTGGCGATTGGCCTGCTGCGTGGCGCTCGCCAGCGCGAACAGCTGCCAGCCTAGGCTGGCGAGCGCCTGCGAGTCGCTTTGGTCGTCCGCGTCCAGTAGCGCCCGGTACAGAGTGAGAAGCCTGTCATCGGGGGCGACCGCACGCAGTGTTTCTGTCCGGCGGGTGTAAATAACCCGGTCCAAGTCGCGCATAGCACACCGCTCCTCCGTGGGTCAATGGCAAGCCTACGAAGGTGCTCCTGCGGACTCTTTAACTAACGCTTAAGGCGCGCCAATAGCGGCGGAGAGTCCGGGAAGTCCGCAACGGTACGCACTTTTGCCTGTACTACAGTTCGCGTTCGTAGACGTACATGAGGTCGCCGTCGGGGCCGCCGGTGCGGTTGGTGAAGCCGAGGCTCTCGTACAGGCGGCGAGCGACGTGGTCGGGTTCGTCGACGCCGATGTCCATGCTGTCCGCGCCGCGGTCGCGGGCTTCGCGGATTGAGGCCTCCATCACGGCACGGCCAAGGCCCTGGCCGCGCTTCGCCGGAGTCACGTACATCTCCGCCAGGTAGCACTCCTGGCCGCTGGACCAGATCGCCGGGCGGAAGCGGAGCACGGACAGCGCGTCCGGGCCGGACCCGCCGAGCATGACCACGGTGTCGCCGCCGCTCATGAGTTCCCGCAACCGCGACGCCAGCGTGGCCGGCGGGGGCGTGGGCTCGCCGAACTCGCGGTTGAAGTCGTACAGCAGCTGCCCGATCGCCGGTGCGTCCGAGTGTTCGGCTCGCCGGACAGAATGTGCCATGGCCGCACCCTACCCCGGAGCCTGGCGGCACCCCCACTGGATTTCCGGCGCGCGGCCAGGTGTAAAAGAGAAGGTAACGCTACTTGTCTAGACCTATGGAGTCACCGCCCGATGCGCATCGCCAACCTCTCCGGCCGGCTGGTCATGATCTCCGGCGGGCGCGCCGTGGACGTCGAGCGGGCCAGCGGAGGGCTCTTCGGGTCTTCGCCGCAGGCCATCTATGACCGCTGGGCGGAGTTCCGTGCCTGGGCGGCCGATGCCACGTTGCCCGAAGGCGCGGCATTCGACGCGGAAGACCTCGGCGCCCCGGCGCCCCAGCCGCGGCAACTGCTCGCGGTCGGCCTCAACTACCGCGATCACGTGGCCGAGTCGGGTTTCACCGTGCCGGACGGGCTGCCGCCAGTCTTCACCAAGTTCGCGTCCAGCATCACCGGACCGGCCACCACTGTCCGGCTGCCCGCGGGCGGGCACACCGACTGGGAGGTGGAACTGGTTGTGGTGATCGGCGCGCGGGCCAGGAACGTCGCCGAGTCCGCGGCCTGGGACCGGGTGGCCGGGCTGACCGTCGGTCAGGACCTGTCGGAGCGGATCAGCCAGCTGGCCGGCCCGGCGCCGCAGTTCAGCCTCGGCAAGTCGCTGCCCGGCTTCACGCCGATGGGCCCGTGGCTGGTCACCCCGGACGAATTCAAGGATCCGAACGACGTGGAGTTGCTCGCCACGATCAACGGTGAACGGGTGCAGAAGGCGCGGACCAGCGACCTGATCTTCCCCGTTCCGATGCTGGTATCGCGGTTGTCCGAACGGCTTACCCTGCTCCCCGGTGACGTGATCTTCACCGGCACGCCGGCCGGCGTCGGACTTGGCCGTGAACCGCAGCGCTGGCTCGCCGAGGGCGACGTGCTGGTCAGCACCATCGAGGGGATCGGCGAGCTGCGCCAGCGGTTCACGGCGTAACGGGTTACGGCAGCGTCCACGCCTGGTTGGCGTTGCCGGTACAGTCCCAGATCTGCAACTGCGTGCCTGGGGTAGTGGAGAAGCCCGTGTCGTCCAGGCACTTGCCGGACTGCGGGTTGAACAACGAGCCGTTGGATTGCGGGATGAACACCTGCGCGCCGGTGTTGTTGCAGTCGTACAGGTCAACGGTCGTCCCGTTGGCCGTTCCGCCGCCGTCGATATCCAGGCACTTGCCGAGCGCGTGCAGCGTGCTCCCGGCCTGGACCACCGTCCACTGCTGGGCATTGGTGCCGTTGCACGTGTAGACCTGGACCGGCGTGAAGTTCGCCGAGTTCGCGCCCCGGACGTCCACGCACAGCCCGCCGTACCCGGTGATCTGCCCGGTGGCGCCGCCGCCGCCGTTATTGCCGCTGCTCGTGCTGTACGCGGCGACGTACGCCACGCTCATCGTCCCGCCGGAGGCCGTCGAGCCGGTCGGGGTGCTGCAGCCGCAGACGCCGTTGGGAAAGCCGCCGCCCATCGCCAGGTCCAGGAGAATGGACAGGTTGTGGTCGAAGGCGGCCTGCCACGTCGACGTGCCCACCTGGCCCTCGCTCACGCTGAAGTACTGGTTACCGTCGAGGTAGAACGTGATCGACTCGTTCGACGTGTTGGTCCGGTTCAGGATCATCGTGTACGTATGGAACCCGCCCTGGCAGCCGCCGCACGCTCGCAGGCCGCTGCCGATGCCGTTGCCCTCGTTGCACGGGCCGCCGGGGAAGGTGCCGCAGTGGATGGTGCCGGCCACCTCGGACAGCGAGTTGACGTCCTCCATGATGTCGATCTCGCCGTTCTCCGGCCACTGGCCTGGGCCGAGCATCCAGAATGCGGGCCAGTAACCGAGCCCGCCGTTCGGCTGCTGGATCGACGCGGTCACCTCGAGCTCGCCGCCAGCCGGCGCGCCGACGTTGGCGCTGGTCGTCTGGACACGGCCGGAGGTCCAGGAACTGCCGCCGCCCAGCGCCGTCAGGTCCAGGTTCCCGTTGCCGTCGAGGTGGACGTTGCTCGTCGAGTTCGTCATCGTCTCGATCTCACCGGTGCCGAAGTTCGAGCCTGGCCCGGTGTCGTACATCCACTGCGAGTCGATGCCCGAGCCCGCGCCGCCGTTGAAGTCGTCGCTGAACACTGTCGACCAGCCAGCTGGCGGAGGCGGTACCGCCCGAGGGACCGCGGCGGACGCGGCGACTCCCGCCGTCGCGGCGGTCGCCGTGGGAATCACGGCCACGGTCAGCGCGCCTGCCGGGATCACGATGGCGAGCAGTGCCAGCCACCGAGGTCGGCGGAACCGTCGCCGGACGAACGAGACGAGCGGACCACGCCGCGAGAGCGAGAACCGCGGAACGCGCAGTACATTACCGGCCATACTCCGGCCTCCCTAGCCCGCTCCAGTAGCCAACCTTATAGGAAAGTTTCCTATAAGATGGACTGACTGTAATTCCAGGTCCACGCTGGGTCAACGGGAATGGGCGTTTAAAAGGCGTTAAAACCATGTCGGCTAGCCTTCGGTCATGACCGTGAGTCTCAAGGACGCCGTTTCCGGCACGGCAGCGGGCGTTCCGTTCGTGGCGCTGCCGCCAGTCGGCATCGAGGGCCCCGCGCCGATGGTCGCGGTGTGGCATCCGCTCGGCCCAGCTGGCAGCCCGGCCGCGATGGCCGCGGCGGTACCGCTGCGCGGCCTCGCCGCCTGGCGGGTGTACCTCGGCCTGCCGCGGACCGGTGAACGCGCGGTGGCGCCGGCGCCCGATGCCGACTTCGTGCTCGACCGGTACACGCCGATTGTCGATCAGGCCGCCGCCGAGTTTCCGGCCGCCTGGGCGGTGCTGCGCGAGAGCCTCCCGGTCGGCGACGGCCCGGTTGCCGTCGTGGGCGCCTCGGCTGGTGGGCACGCCGCGCTCACCGTGCTTATCCGCGGCGAGGTGCCGGTGGCCGCCGCGGCGCTGATCAACCCCGCGGTGCGCACCGAATCGGTGGTGGCCGTCAACGAGCGCTACGGCGGGTTCACCTACCGGTGGACCGCCGAGGCGCGTGCCGCGGCCACCCCGCTCGACATCGTCGCCGCGGGCAGCCACGTCCTCGCACCGGTGTTGCTGGTCCTCGGGGAGCACGAGTACCCGGAGTTCCGGCCCGATCAGGACGCGCTGTTCGACGTGCTCGCCGAGCCGAAGCACAAGGTCATGGTGCCGGGCATGGATCATTACCTCGCCGAGGAGCCGGGTGCCGCCGAGCAGGCCGTCGAGGCCTGGCTCGCCGAGCACTTCACCAGTGGCTAAACGAGTCGCCCGGAACGTGCGCATGGGCTCGTCCAGGTCCATCTCCGCGAACGCGGCCGGCCAGTCGGCCCTGGTGTACCCGCTGCCCAGGTCGGTGTGGTGCAGCTCGACCTCGACGAGCCGCCGCGGCAGGACCAGCCGGGCCGGGAACCGCTCAGGCCCGAGCATGCCGACGTGCGCCTGCCACGCCTCGTCCGGCAGCTTGGCAACCTCGGACCGGAACGCGGCGGCCGACGCGGTGATGTCCGCGAGCTGCTCCGCCGCGGATCGCTCGGCGCCCGCCTCGATGTCGTCGTCGCGGGCCTGCTTGCTCAGGTAGCCGGGCGTCTCCACGCCGGTGCGCGCCCAGATCAGCAGCTTCCGCAGCGCGTCCGCGTTCCTGGCCACGTGCGCCAGCACGTGCCCGCGGGTCCAGCCTGGCAGCAGGGAGGGCTCGGTGATCGCATCGTCGCCCAGCGACTCGACCGTCACCAGCAGGCGCCGAGTCGCCTCGTCGATCATCCCGGTCAGCTCGTCGTCCACCCGCTCATTATTGCGGACACTCACCTGCCCGGTTCGGACCCGGCCGCCTGGCGGGTACGAGCGCGGGCGGGGCGCAGGCGGGGGTGGGACGTATCGTGCTTGTATGGAGCCCCCTGACATCGTGCGGTCCGCGTACGCGGAGCTCATCGTCACGGACCTGGACCGGGCCCGGTGGTTCTGGGTGGACGTCCTCGGCTTGGCGGTCACGGAGGAAGAGCCCGAAGCACTGTACCTGCGTGGCTACGACGAGCTCACGCACCACAACCTGATCCTTCGCAATGGCAGCGCACCGGCCGCCGCCCGGCTGGCCTTCCGCGTCCGCGCCGACGAGGACCTGGCCAGAGCCGAGCAGTTCTACGCGACGACCAGGCGCGTCCCAAAGGGAACCACGAAAGGCATCGGCGAGGCGGTCCGCGTGGCGGATCCGCTTGGTTTCACCGTGGAGTTCTTCGCCGCGGCCGACCACCCGGACCGTCTCCAGCAGCGCTACGACGTCCGTAAGGGCGCCGAAATAGCCAGGCTCGACCACTTCAACATCGTCGTCCCCGACGTCAGGAAGGCGTACGACTACTACACCGAACTCGGCTTCGGGCTGTCCGAGACGATCGAGGATGACCAGACGCTGTACGCGGCCTGGATGTACCGCAAGCAGACCGTGCACGACGTCGCGTTCACCGGCGGGGACGGGCCGCGGCTGCATCATCTCGGGTTCTTCACCCACGAATCGCAGCAGGTGCTGCGCGTCTGCGACATCCTCGGCTCGCTGCACGAAGAGCGGCACATTGAGCGCGGCCCCGGCCGGCACGGCGTGTCCAATGCCATGTACGTATACCTACGCGACCCGGACGGGCACCGGCTGGAGATCTACACCAGCGACTACTACACCGGCGATCCGGATCACCCGACCCTGAGATGGGACGTCCACGACCCCAGGCGCCGCGACTTCTGGGGCAACCAGATCGTCCCCTCGTGGTACACCGAGGCGACCATGGTCCTAGACCCGGACGGCGCACCCCAAAAACTAATCAAACACCAGCAAACCCCAGAGAAAACCGTGGGCGCCGACGGATTCAGCCGGTAGCAAGTTCGGGTTCGTGCAACCACCGCTCGTTCCGCATAAATCCTGACATGGTGCGACGGGCCAGCAGTACGGCCGCGGACGTGGCGACGAACACGGAAATACAAACCACGAAAGCCACCATCAGCGCCGAAGGGCCGGCGTAGATCTCCGCGCCGAGCCCGCTCGACCGGCCCTGCATGTTGATCAGCCGTGGCGCCACGACCAGCCCGGCGACCAGCCCGCCGGCCACGCCGATCAGCGTAAGGATCGTGGTGTTCACCACCAGCGTCGTCATCACTTGGCGGGGGGTCAGCCCGATGGCGGCGAGCACGCCGGTCTCGTGCCGGTGGTCGCGCAGCCCGATCGCGGTCGCGGTGAGCAGGTTCGCCAGCGCGATCACCGCGAGGACGACCACCGATACCACGATCACCACTCGCACGACCCCCAGGCTGTCCGCCGGGTTGGCCACCTCGGTCACCGACAGCCCGTTCCGCGACAGCCGTGCCTTCGCCGCCGCGGCGGACACCCCGGGCCGCAGCTCCACGCTGTAGTACTGCGGCGGCTGCGGCCCGATCCCTTGCTTCGTCAGCGCGTCACGGCCGAACGCCAGCACGTCGCCGTTGTCAACCGGGTCCAGGACCCGGCCGACGATGCGCACGGTCACGTTCCTGCCTTCAATCGAGACGGTTACCCATTCGCCGACCGAGAGACCGGTCAGGTCAAGGAACCCCTGTCCGGCCACCGCCTGCTGCGGCGAGTCGTACATCGACCCCTGCACGACGTGGAAGGGGTACCGTCGCGATCCGGCGGAATCTCCGATAGCCAGTGCGGTGAACGTTCCGTTACCTCCGGGCACCAGGGTGGGGAACGAGTCCGCCGGGAACGCGGCTTCGACCTGCGCTCGGTCGCTGTCATGGACGCCCGCGGCGGAGGGCCCGGTCACGTTCAGCGTCGCCGCCAGCCCGATCCGCGCCGGATCCCCCTTGAACCCGTCGATGGTCGACCAGCAGCTCAGCGCGATCGTGATCACCACCAGCGGGATGGCCACCCCGAACACGGTCAGCAGCGCCGGCAGCCGCCGGTTCAGCGAGTCCCTGGCGCCGAGCACCAGCGGAGCCGGCAGGTGCACCAGCAGGCCGAGCCGGGCGATCCTGGACAGGTGGCCACGAGGCGGGGTGACCCGCACCGCGGCAACGGGGGACACCCGGCCCGCCCACCACGCCGGGATCAGCGTGGCCACGGCGACCGTCGCCACCACGCCGGCCGCGATCAGCGTCACCCACCAGCCGGGCAGCGGTGCCAGGCCGACGGCCGACCCGGCCGGCGGCCGCACGAATGCCGGCGCGGTTACCACCCGGGCCGCCAGCACGCCGAGACAGGCGCCGACGATGCCGAGCAGCATCTGCGTGCCGACGAGCATGCGGATCACCTGGCCTGGCGTAAAGCCCAGGGCCTTGAGCATGGCGATGTCCTGGCGGTACATCAGCACCCGCCCGGCGGTCACGTTCGCGATCGCGCACGGCGCGGCAACCAGCGCGATGATGCCGAACACCGCGAGCAGCAGCCCCACCAGCCGGTCATTGCTGGCCATGGACGCCTCCACCTGGGCCGCGGTCGAGAAGCGCTCGATGACCAGGCGGCCGGTGTAACTCTGGTACGTGTCGTTGATGTTCTGCGCGACCTCGCCCTCGACCTGCGGCGACGTGCTGGTGAGCCGCAGGCCGACGACCTCTTCCTGCTCGGCCGCGATCGGTTCCACCCGGTTCAGCGCCGCCTGCTGAACCCAGATCAGGCCGGGGGTCCACTGCGGGTAGAACCCCTGATCCGCCGTATCGGCTATCCCGATTATTTTCATCAGAACGACATCGGCATCGACGCTCTGTACCCGGATCTGGTCATCAAGGCCGGCGTGCACGGCGGCGGCGAACGAGGCCTCGACCACCACCCCGTCCGCGTCGCCTCCGCGCAGCCAGCTGCCCGCCACCACGATCGGCGTGGACATCTGCGGCAGCCTCGGCCCCATCGCGACGAGCTGCACCGGCGACTTCACCGCCTGCTGCTCCAGCGTGGCCGGCGCCGTGTAGTACGGCACGCCGACTTGACGGATGCGGGGCAGGTGATCGAGCGCTTCCGGGTCCGTGCCGTGCGCGAGGTACATCACCATGTCCGCGCCGTGCGTGCGGGCGAACAGGGCCTTCCACGGGTTGACGGCGCCTTCCAGCAGCATGGTGGCGAGCACCAGGGCGGCGACCACGCCGGCCACCGCGCCGATCGTGAGCAATGCCTGCCCCCGGCGGGCGCGCAGGTCCGCGCGTGCCCACCGGATGGTCCCGCGCACGGGGAGCGTCAGCCTCTCAGCTCAAGCACGTCGCCCACCACGTCCCGCACCGGCCGAGGCGCCCGGATCACCGGGGCATCGTCGGCCACCATGCCGTCGAACAGGTGGATCACCCGGTCGGCGCGGCTGGCGACCCGGGCGTCGTGGCTGACCAGCAGGATCGCCTGGCCGTTGTCGTGGGTGCGCTGGAGCAGCCGGAGCACGTCGCGGGCGCCGATGCTGTCCAGGTTGCCGGTCGGCTCGTCGGCGAGCAGCAGGCTCGGCTCGTTGGCCAGCGCGCGGGCCAGCGCGACCCGCTGCTGCTCGCCGCCGGACAGCCGGGAGGGCGCGGCGTGCGCCTTGGCGGTCAGGCCGAGCTCGCCGAGCAGTTCCTCGCGGCGCTTGCGCGCCTGCTTCGGGCTGGCGCCGGCCAGCAATGCCGGCAGCTCGACGTTGTCCGCGACGGTCATGTTGGACAGCAGGTTGAAGGACTGGAACACGAATCCGACGTGGCGGCGCCGCAGGATGGCCCAAGCGGCGGTGGACAGCCGCTCCACCCGCTGGCCACGCAGCCAGATCTCGCCTCTGGTCGCGGGCTCGAGCCCGCCTAGCACATGCAGCAGCGTCGACTTCCCGGACCCCGAAGGGCCCATGATGGCCACGAACTCGCCGGCACCGACCTCGATGTCGACCCCCCGGATGGCCTCCGCCGCGACGCCGTCGGCGCGGTAGACCTTAGCCAGCCCCCTGGTCCGCAGCACGGGATCGTTCACACGAGCTCCTCCTGGCATCTCTCCAGCCAGTCGAGGTCCGCCTGCAGGTGCAGGATCGCGCCCTCGATCAGCAGCCGCGCGGGGGGGTCGGCCGTCTCGCTCGTCGCCGCCAGCGCGGTCAGGTTACGCATTATGCCCAGGTAGTGCCTGCGCTGAGAGTTGATCAGCTTCATCCGGTCGGCCAGGCCGGCCATCGGCACGAGGATCAGCTTGATGAAGAACTCGTCGCGGACCCGGGGGCCCTCGCTCGGCTCGGCGACCCACGCGTCCAGTACTTCCCGGCCGGCGGGCGTGAGTTCGTAGACGCGTTTGTTCGGTCGGTCGGTCTGCGTGACATCCTCACTGCACACCAGGCCGTCCTGCTCGAGCCGCTTCAGCGTGACGTAGATCTGCCCGATATTCGGCGACGGGTATGCCTCACCAAAGGTCTGCTCGAGGGCCAGCTTCAGCTCATAGCCGTGCGCCGGCTCCTTGGCGAGCAACGCCAGCAGGTGCAGCCGCACGTGTCCCGTCACCTCCGTCTGGATTTGCTGCCGTCAGGGTACCGCTATGCATAACACCCAGGTAAGACCCATATCGTTACCAGAGCCTGTTGACATATACCTAACAAGGGTGCATAACATGCATGTACTCCAGATTACAGCGGATTGCTTACACTGCACAGTCCGGATCGCACGCTCAGCCGGCCGGCCCCTCCGGCCGACCGGCGACCGGTTCGCCCCCCCGGCCCGGAGGCCCGCATGCAGAGGCGCATGATCGTGGTCGGCGCTCTGATCGCCGCGCTCACGCT
>Ga0070714_100000874_pt1 | contig 21382 bp, 13 predicted proteins | sample LARL83metaG_FD_65450 | JGI IMG/M metagenome (GOLD analysis project Ga0070714, IMG submission 65450) | Corn, switchgrass and miscanthus rhizosphere microbial communities from Kellogg Biological Station, Michigan, USA - LAR L8-3 metaG | ecosystem: Host-associated > Plants > Roots > Rhizosphere ... | reverse complement strand
TGGTTGATGGTTGGGTATTTCATCGTGGGTATGGCAGGTGTATGGCTGTTCTTTGGCAGCTTGGACGTCCTGGTCGCATACTTTCGCAATCCCGCCGAATACATGCTCGGGCAAATCAATGAGGCTCCGGCGCGGGCCGGCCCAATTGCCGTAAGCACCTTCCTGCGACCGTTCTTGGGATTTTCCCTGGTGTTGCTCGTGTGCCGTTTACTGGACCGGCCGTATGGGATATCGAAGTTCGTATGGGGACTTTCGGCGGCCGCACTGATTGTTCTTACCGCGGTCTCATTCTCCATCTTCAGCTACAATCGCGCAGCTTTTGTGGCGCCGGTATTGGCGTTGTGCGCCGCCGCTCTGAGCCGGCTTCGAACCCAGACATGGAAAATCACAGGTGCCGGAGTTGGGGTGTTAGGGTTACTGCTGGCCATGACCACGATTTTCCGGTCCACCCACGGCCAAACCGATTTTGCCTCGAGTGGCGGCGAGTGGCGAACGGCAGCGAGCGAGCTTGAGCTTTCATCGCTGGTGCAGATTTATGGAAACGGACCACAATTTCTTGGTTTCTTGCTGGAGGAGACCGATGGCAGTGAGCTGCAGTGGGGACAGGGTTTGGTGGCCGGCATTTTGAGCCCGGTACCGATTCTGGGAAAAGGCTTTCGGAGCAGCAGCGGCACGGCGCTTTATAACGAACTCTTCAACCGCGGTGATTCCGAGGATCAGGTCATCAGTTTTGCAGGCGAACTCTTCCTTAACTTTCACGTGCCTGGGGTGGTGTTGGGTTTTGCCCTGCTGGGCGCGTTGCTGTCCTGCCTGCAGAACACGTTTTTGAGGGCGACTTCGGCGCTGCCAGTTTATGTGATCCAGCTCACCGCAATTTGGCTGCTGTTTCTGGCAGTGGGCAGCGTGAGCGTGGTCTCTCAAATCGCCATCTATTTTTATGGCCCGATCTACCTGTACTTGTGCTTGCCGCAACGTCGTCGGCGATGCTCTGCCCTTATTGCTCAGAGCAAGCGCTATTTCCCCGACGGCGTGCTGGCGCCAGATCAGCCGTCTCTGAATTAAGAAAGAAACGATCTTCCTTCCCCCCACGAAAACATGAGTCCGTATTCGCGTATCGTACATGGCTCGTTGTGGTCCGTCCTTGGCAACGGTGCGGCGCGGATGTTTGCGGTTGCGACCGCGCTGGCGGCCGCGCGCCTGCTCGGGCGAGAGGGTTTTGGAACTCTGGCTCTGGTACAGCTGACGATCACAACAGCGGGCACACTGGTTTCCGGGCAACTGGCGCAGGCCGCGACACGTTTTGTGTCGCAGTTCCGCCAGAGTTCAGCGGCAAAAGCTTCGGCGGTCGCGCGCCTGGTGACGATGCTCAGCGCCGTGTTGGGACTGACGGCAATGCTGGCGCTGCTGCTGTTGTCAGATTGGATCAGCGGACGAATTTTGCGGCAACCTTCGATGGCGCCTCTGCTGCGAATGGCATCGCCTGCGGTGCCATTCGCTCTGATCGCGGGCGCGCAAGCGGCCATTCTCAACGGATACGAAGCTTTCCCAGTAGCTGCACGCGTCAATGCCTTCGGTTCGGCGGCCATGTTCCTGGGCGTGCTTGCCGGCGGCTTCACCGCAGGAGTGAATGGCGCCGTCATGGGTTGGGTGGTCGGCAATGGTGTTCTCTGCCTCTTTAGCTATGTCGCTATCCGCAAGTTCCGAATCTCGGGTCCGACGAGTTCCAGCGCTCGAGCACACTTCCCGATCTCCTCGCTGCTTTCCTATTCTTTACCGTTGTTCAGCGCCAGCATGGTTTTCGCCGCCGTCCTGCTTCACGCGAACGCACTTCTTGGAGAGAAGCATTCCCTCTCCGAAGTCGCGCTCTATGCGGCAGCCGACCGGATCCATTTGATTCTTCTGTTTGTTCCCACCGCCGTGTTTAGCGCGATGTTTCCCATTTTGTCGAACCTGCAAAGCCATGGCGACCTCTCCGGCTACCGTAAGGTGCTGCGTACCGTGTTACAGATCAGCGCTCTGGTGGTGGTAGTCCCGGCGGCCTTCCTGGGCCTTTTCTCATCGCGAGTTTGCTCTTTGTTTGGGGCAGAGTTCGGCGCCAGTGGCACCGTGCTGGCCATCCTGTGCGTGGCAACGCTGTTCGAAGCGCTCAACATTCTTTTCGGATATCTGATGATCATCGCGGGCCGGGTCTGGCTGCGGTCCTGCGTCGATATTGGATTGGCACTTGTGCTTGGATCCTGCGCCACGATTTGGATTCCGCGTTTTGGAAGCGAGGGTCTGGCCGCAGCCTATGCTGCCAGCTTCGCCGCCGCAGTCATCGTGCTGGCGGTGAGCCTGCGCCTGATCCGAGCGCCACGCACCGAAGAGGTCGCAGCGTTCGTGCCTAGCGCGATGCCGAAACCGCTCGACCTGGGCTACGCGCGCGGGTTCAACCGAAGTAGTTGGTACCCATCCGTGAAATGAGCATCTCGTCGGATCCCGAGGTAAGCATCGGCATGCCGGTGCGTAATTGCGAAAGCACGATCGCCGCCGCCATACGTTCCATCGTCCATCAGACGTACACGCGTTGGGAGTTACTCGTACTCGATGACGGCTCCAGCGATCGAACTCTCGAGGCGGTTTGCGGGCTCCGCGATCCCCGCATTCGAATCGTCCGCGACGGCCTGCACGCCGGCCTTCCCACTCGACTCAATCAGGCGGTACAGCTCAGCCGGGCCAAGTACTTTGCCCGCATGGACGGAGACGACGTTTGCTTTCCGGACCGTCTGCAGCGGCAGATCGATTATCTGGAAAGCCATCCTGGGGTCGATCTTCTGGCCACGGGCGTGGTGGTGTTTCGAGGCGACGGATTTGTTCTCGGACAGCGCCGGTGCCCGGCCTCACATGAAGAAATTTGCCGGCGTCCGTGGAGCAGTTTCCCCATGCCGCACCCCACCTGGATGGGTAGAACGGAATGGTTTCGGAATCATCCTTACGATCCGCGAGTTGTGCGCGCGGAAGATCAAGAGCTCCTGTTACGAACGTGTCGGCAGAGTCGTTTTGCCGGCCTGGAAGAGGCATTGTTGGGGTATCGCGAAGAACGGTTGCGCTGGGGACGTATCAGCCGAGGGCGAATGAATTACGTCGAAGCGGGCCTGCGGCAATTCTTCCGAGAGCGCGAATGGGGCAACGCTGTCGCCCTCGCCTTAGGGCATGGGTTCAAGATGCTGGCCGATGCGGTTGCCATCGCGAGCGGCCTGGAACACCGGCTGTTGCGGCATCGAGCGCGCCCTATTTCCGAAACGTTGCTGCGGCGCTGGGCCTTGGTATGGGAGTTGAACCGAAGCGATGGATTGGAGCCGTACAGTTCCGGTGACTCCTTCGCGGAATGTTGGACCGAGGGGAACGGATGAGTTCTGCACCAACCATGAAAGTGGCGCATGTAATTACTCGCCTGAACGTCGGCGGCGCGACGGTGCAGGTGATGCTTGCCACTCAAGCGCTTTGCGAACGCCAGCACCGTGCTGTGCTGATGAGCGGAGAGTTGTCCCCGAACGAAGGCAGCATGCATTACCTAGCCGACGCACTTGGACTTCGGGTGGTCAACATCCCAGGACTGCGCAGGCAGTGCGGGCTGGGCGATCTGGCTGCCTTGTGGCAACTGATTCGAGTCTTTCGCCGCGAGCGGCCTGAGATTGTTCACACCCACACCGCCAAAGCGGGCGCGCTAGGCCGCGTCGCGGCCCTGCTGACGGGCGTTCCCGTACGAGTGCATACGTTTCACGGAAACGTGTTTGACGGATATTTCGCCTGGCCGCTCGGTTGGACGATTCGATGCGTCGAACGTGTCTTGGCTCGTTTTACGGACTATCTGATTACAGTCAGCGAATCGCAGCGTCACCAACTGGCGGAGACCTACCGCATTGCTCCCGCCAACAAGATTGTCAGCATTCCTCTTGCTTTAGACATGACCCGTTTCGTTGAGCACAACGCTGCCAAGGGAAGATTTCGGGCGAGCTTAGGTTGTCCAGCCAATGAAGTGCTGGTGGGCTGGGTGGGACGCCTCGCCTGTGTCAAAGCACCCGAATTGCTGTTGGACTGCGCGCGTCGGGTGGGCACGAATGGTGGATGCCGCTTCGTGATGGTCGGAGACGGAGAGCTGCGGGCCGCGTGCGAACAAGGCATTCAAAAATTGGGACTGGAATCGCAGCTCACGATGGTCGGATGGCAGCGTGAACTTGGCGCAATTTATGCCGATCTGGACTTAGTAGTCCTTACTTCGAAAAACGAAGGCACGCCGGTCACGCTGCTGGAAGCGATGGCGGCAGGACGGCCATTTGTGGCCACTGATGTGGGCGGCGTGCGCGATCTGGTCGTAGGCGCGCCAGTGCAGAGAGACGGTTTCGAAATATTTGACAACGGCATTCTGGTCCCGGCGGGAAACGCGCAAGCGTTGGCGGAGGCTATGCGGTATATGACCGGCAACTTGCAACTGCGGCGTGCCATGGGGAGGAAAGGTCGTGAGTTCGTAGAAAGCCGCTTCTCCCCAGAACGGTTGGCGACGGATCTGGAACAGCTTTATGGGAACCTGCTTGGAAGCAAGCGTGCCGCAGAAGAAGGGCGTTGGCGGCGGTTTGCGGCGAGGCAATCAAGTCCACTTCATAAACGGGAGGAGTGATCTGTAATGAAGAACTTAATAACCGGGGGAGACGGATTCATCGGCTCAAATGGGGAGCAGGCCTCTGCTCGCTTGCTGACAGTAGGCGGGAAAGAGCAACTCCCATCGAGAGAACCGCAGCAGTCAGGAGGTTTTATGAAATACCTGATCACAGGCGGAGCGGGGTTTATCGGGTCCCACCTGTCCGAAGCTTTGCTGGAGCGCGGGGCGAGTGTCACCGTGTTGGACGACCTTTCAACCGGCTGCATCGGAAACGTTCAGCATCTCCGCAGACACCCTAATTTTCACTGCGTGATTGAGAATATGCTGAACCGGCCGCTTCTGGCTGAACTAGTGGACGAGGCAGACTTCGTGTTCCACCTGGCTGCGGCGGTGGGAGTGCGGTTGATCATCGAATCTCCCGTGCGAACGATTGAAAACAACATCCGGCCGACAGAAATGCTGCTCGAATTGGCGGCCAAGAAAGGCCGGAAAGTCCTCATTACCTCGACTTCAGAGGTGTATGGGAAAAGCCTCAAGGTCCCATTCAGCGAGGAGGACGATCTCTTGATTGGTCCGTCCACAAAAGGCCGTTGGAGTTATGCGTGCTCGAAAGCTATCGATGAGTTCTTAGCGCTGGCGTACTGGCGCGAGAAGAAACTGCCCACCGTCATCGTGCGGCTTTTCAATACCGTCGGCCCACGCCAAACGGGGCAGTACGGCATGGTCATTCCGACTTTCATGCGGCAAGCACAGCATGGGGAGCCGATCACGGTGTACGGCGATGGCCATCAGCGCCGCTGTTTTGGGTGGGTAGGAGATGTTGCGAAGGCGCTGATCAGCCTGATGCATCATCCTGGCGCAGTGGGAAACATTTTCAATATCGGGAGCAACGAAGAAGTATCCATCCTTGAACTTGCCGAGCGGGTGGCTGCGGTAACCCGCTCAAGTTCGCCGATTCGGATGGTCCCGTATCAGCAGGCCTATGCTTCGGGGTTTGAAGACATGACGCGGCGAATCCCCGATCTCCGCCGGATACGCGAGCTCATCGGATACACACCCACGAAATCGCTGGACCAGATTCTGCAGGCGATCAGCAAATCCATGCGGGAAGGCGTCGCAATCCCGCCCGTCCTCACTGCCAAGGAAGAGACGGCTGCGCTGGCGGCTCGGGCGTGAGTCTTCGTACTGTGTCGTTTTCAAAACATCCAGGCCTGGTTTCATCCATGGAGAAAAACCACGGCCTGTATCTCCGCTGGGGCAAGCGCGCGCTTGATCTTGTAGCAGCGAGTGTGGGGCTCGTGGTACTGAGTCCGCTCTTTCTCCTCTGCGCGGTTCTGGTGCGTCTGACCTCTGCCGGCCCAATCTTGTTCCGCCAGATTCGGCCCGGGCTCAATTCGCGCTGTTTCAAACTGATGAAGTTTCGCACCATGCGGCAAGGGGCCGAGCGAACGGGCGCTGCGGTTGTGGTTGCGAACGATGCCCGCCTGACCCCGGTCGGTGCTTTCCTGCGACGATCGAAACTTGATGAAATTCCCCAGTTGATCAACGTCATCGCCGGGGACATGAGCCTGGTGGGACCGCGCCCCAGGCCTCCAGAAAACATGGCGCTCGACCGCGTCGAGGACAAGCGTTTGCTGACCTTGCGGCCGGGCTTGACTTCTTACGCCACGGTTTATCACCACAACGAGGAGGAGTACTGCAATGCACGAATGGATACTGCTGGCGCTTATCGCGAACTGCAACGGCAAAAATGCGCTCTGGATGGCGAGTACCTGAAAGATGTATCGCTGACCACAGATGTAAAACTAATCCTGCTGACCCTCCTGCTGGTAATTCTCGGCATGTGGAGATTTGCCACGTCAAGAGTTCCTTGTCCTGGCCGAGCCGGAGCTGTGCTACTCGATGCTGCATGGTTTGTGGCGAGCGTTTGGCTGGCTTACTGGCTGCGCTTTGACGGCAACTTGATTGATTTTCAGGAGCGTCAGCGAAACCTTTTCCTGGGGGTTCTCCCCTTGGTGCAAATGATCACCTGCCGCCATTTCAGGATTTACGACATGGTCTGGCGGTATATCAACCGTATCGACGCGTTAAGGCTGGTGGGAGCACTGACAACGGTTTTCACAGCTACGCTGCTCTTGCGCCTGATGATTATTCCCCAAAATCAGTTTCCCTACATGTTGTCTCTGCCTCTCGGGGTCCTTGTTTTGGATTACTTGCTGACCGTCTGCGGGTGCGTAGGTTTGCGCTCTCTGGGCCGGAGCCTCTACGAAGTCGAACGCTACTACCGGCCTGGTCCTTCCACGACGTGCAGGCGAGTCTTGATTTTTGGAGCTGGGCAAGACGGCCTGGAAGCGGTCCGCTCCATTCAACGCCTGGCCCACGCGGAAATCGTCGGGTTGCTGGACGATGACGCGACTAAACATGGCTTCTTGATGGGTGGTTACCGCGTGCTGGGAAGTTCCGAAGTACTGAATGAGGTTCTTCGCAGCCGGATGGTAAGCGATCTTGTGATATGCGTGCATACAATCTCCAGCGTCCGACTGGAACGGATGCGAAAGATGTGTCGGCCTGTGGGCGTCCGCGTGCATTCCTTTGTTTCCGTCGAAGATATCCTCGCGTCGGAACGGATGCCCGAAAACTGGGACCTGCTGGAGCGTCAGGTGGTTGGCCATTCTGAGAGCCTGCGGCCAACGTAAGCGCGTGTGACATCTGCGCGCCCAGCACCCGTTCTGCACTGGGCCACTCAGTGCCAGATGGAAGTCACGTCGTCAACGGGAAGTGCGTCCCTCATTCATGCGTCGCCGGGTTGACTTCATCTGCCCGACGCCAGGCAAAATACTCGTCCAGGACTTTTAGTCCGTTCTCATTCACCAGCGAACCAGCCGTCGTATTCCCTGCCTCGATGTGCAGCAATTGGGGTCTGGCCGACTCGTAAGCTGGCCACTCGGGTAAGCCGGATTGGTTTGGATCACCAGTTTTGACGAAGTTGGTCCAGTAGGTTCGCATCATGTCTGAGAGCGCTTCGTCTTTGGGAGTCGGAGACGGGCGATCGTGCTCGGTGAGCTGGCGGAAGACGTAGGGAAGTTCCGAAGCGTGGCGCGCGCCAAAAGCGCCAGGTTCAGCGCCGGCAGGAAGTTCAGCGGGTTCGTTAAAGTAGTACAGGAAGACTCTCGATTTGCCGGTTTTCGTCTGCAGGCGAGCCCACGTCCATGCGTTCCAGCCAAAGACCGAATCGCGGGTCAGATTGCGCGCCGTCCACTTTTCGGCGGGTGTTTCGCCACCCGGGTAGGCTGCCAGAATCCTGTCTGCGAATTGGTGATACCGGTCGTGCACACTCTGGACATATGCTTCCTGTGACTTAGGATTGCCGAACAACAAACCTTCGTCGGAGTTGTAGCCGGTGAGAATGGGGACATCGTTGTATCGGCCTGACTCGTAGAGTTTGTATTGATCTCCCGGAATCACCCAGCCGTCCGCGTTGGGTCGTGCCCAGGCGAATTGGCGAGGGATCATGGTTTGTAACTTCTCCGCCGGAATCTTCCGCAATTCCGCAAGATTGGCGATGCCAATAGATGACAGCCAGTCCATGGCTCGCTTTTCAGCACTGGCCAGCGGTTCGGACTCGCCAATCGACGCATCCGCACGCACCGGCCCAAAGGTACCTCCGCTCTCGGCGATAGCCGCGCGAAACAAGCCCTTGGCAAGTGGTGATGCGCACAGGATACTCACTGCAGCCGCGCCTGCCGACTCCCCTTGTATGGTCACCTTCCCGGGATCGCCACCGAACACGGAAATATTCTTCTGAACCCATTGCAGGCCGGCAATCATGTCGAGGATGCCGTAGTTGCCGGAAACGTGGTGAGAACTCTCGGCGCTGAGCTCGGGATGCGCGAGGAACCCGAAGACTCCAAGCCGATACGCGATGGAAACGAATACCACGCCTTTCTTGGCCAACCATTCACCGTGGTACAACTTCTCGGCTGGTGCTCCCGCAACGAAGCCGCCACCGTGGATCCAAACCAAAACAGGCAATTTCTCCGCGGAACTCTTGGCGGGAGTCCAAACATTGAGGTACAGGCAATCCTCGCTGGGAACAGGCAGATTCGCGATGGCCGCGTTGGTCTGTATGCAGGCTGGGCCGAACTGGTCTGCCGTTCGCATACCTCGCCACCTCGGCGCAGGCTGGGGAGGCTGCCAGCGGAGGTTCCCTACTGGCGGAGCCGCATAAGGAATGCCAAGATAGACTCGGAGTCCATCTTCCACGGTTCCTTTAAGCAAACCGCCTTCTACCTTGACGGGTTCAGCAAAAGCAGCAGTGCCGATCAGGACTGAAACCAACGACAACAAAGGTAGTTTGATTGCGATCGCGGACTGCAAAGCTACCGGCATTTCTTTTTCCCCTTTTGCTCCAGGAAGTCGCGTAAGCTGCTGTGCCATACACTACGCTTGGCTCGATTTCAGCTACGAACACCATTGAATATGCTCTGGAGTTTGTCGTTAGTGATGGGCGGCGTGGCGCCCCTTTGGGTCGCAACCCAAGATGCAAAGCGATTTGCGGAGGTGCTGATTTCCTGAAGAGAATGCCGGCGGTGGTAGTGATGGGCCAGGCAGGCGGTGAAAGCGTCTCCTGCCCCAACTGCATCGGCAACGGTGACGCGGAATCCCTTGTGCGCAACCGCTTCGCGTTGGGTTACGAGCAGACTTCCACGTGATCCACAGGTTACACATACCAACTGCAAGTCGCACAACTGCAGCAATCGTTGGGCGAGCATCTCGTGAGTTCCAATGCCCAGTTTGAACAAATACGACACCTGCAGCAACTCTTGATCATTCAGCTTGACGATGTCCGCATGCTGGAAAGACCGGCGCAGCAATCCAGGGCTGTAAAAAGATTCGCGGAGATTCACATCGCAGATGCGGAGAGTGTTCTTGCGCGTGTTTCTCAAGAAGCGCTCAATCGTGGCAGCGGACTTCTCGCTGCGCTGCGCCAGCGAGCCAAAGCAAACAACGTCAGCTTTTGCGGACAGCTCCTCCCATTGCGGGGTCCAGTCCAGGAAATCCCAGGCAACCGGCTTCTTGATCGTGAAATTTGGCTGTCCGGCGGCGTCGATGGAAACCGTGGCTGTACCCGTTTCGTGCCGCTGATCGTGCTGAAGATATGCCGTGCTCAGTCCAAGTTCCTGCATGGCCCGACACGCTTCTTGTCCTAGATCGTCATTGCCAACGCGGCTGGCCACGATGCCTTGATCTCCGAGAACCGTCGCCATGTAGGCGAAGTTTGCGGGGGCACCACCCAGCACCCTGCCTGATGGCAACACGTCCCACAGAACCTCACCTAAGCCGACCATGAGCGCCGGTTCCGTCATAAACTCGTCTCGCCACCCGCCGTTACACAACCCTAGTGAAAGAGCCGCGGCGCAAAGTCCGCCAGGTATTTCCGCCACACCGTCCATACGTGCGTGCCGGAACTCTCGACCCACACGTGTTTGATTCCGGCTTTTTCCAATACTTCGTGGGATTCACTTACCGGAGCAAACAAAAAATCGTCGCTGCCGATTCCAATCCACAGCAAATGGAGTTGTTGGTTGATTCTTGCCGGATCAGCTAATGCCCCGTTGTATTCCTTGTTCGTATCGGTAATCGCGATCGCCGGACTGAAAGCGCCGAGGTACGCAAACTGATCTAAGTGATTGAATCCGATCCGCAGCGCCTGGGCGCCGCCCATGGACAAGCCCGCCAACGCTCTGTGATCACGGTCAGGAATGGTCCGAAAATGTGAATCGATGTATGGGATCAAATCACGAGAGATGACTCCGTCGACAGCCGCATAACGTTCATCCATGAAGAACTGCGACACCGAGCGCGGAGGCGGTGGGTTGGGCGCGGGACCAGGTCGAGGCGGCGGAGGCGGTTGAAAGTGAACTCCGGTCATCCCATTCTCGTTGACGATGATCATCGGGACGGCTTTGTTGGCAGCAACGAGATTGTCGAGAATGAAATTTTCGTGTCCCTGATCACTCCAGCCAGCTTCATCTTCGCCATACCCGTGTTGAAGGTATAAGACTGGATAACGCGCAGAGCTTTGGTCGTAGCCTGGCGGGGTGTAGACGAAGATCCTTCTCGTCTCCCCTGTTGTCCTCGAGAAATACCACTCCGTCCGCACAGTGCCGTGTGGCACATCTTTAACCGCAAAGAAATCTTCCCCTGGGCCGGGGATCTCAAGGCCACTGACCTCCTTGCGCGCGGCAAAAAAGACGCGGCTCCCAGGATCATTGGCCGAAAAGCCGTCGACGGAAATCGCATAATAATGAAAGCCAGGGAGCAGAGGCTTGGTGGTCACCTCCCAATATCCGTTCTCGCCCTTCGCCATGTCGTAGGTTGACTGTCCCAACTCCAGGAGAAGTTGGACCTTCTGCGCATGTTCAGCTTGCACTCGGAAGGTAACGCTCCCGTCGGCATTCAATCGTGGAAATTCGGCATCAGGGATCGTGGTCGACAGCCGGGTTTGGCTGTGTACGAAAGCTGCGGTGCAAACCAGCAGCATGTACGCGATTGGCCTGATCTTCACTTTGCCCTTTCCGAACGGTTCATTTCCCTGTCGCACGACTCTGGTTCAGAATCGCTAAATCCACCGCGTCCGCCATCGCCTTGTAACCCGCAGCACTCGGATGCAAGTGATCGCCGGATTGGAACTCTTCGCGAAACCGGCTGGGATGCTGGGGGTCACGAACCGCCGCGTCGAAGTCAAAGACGCCATCGAATGCACCGCCCGTGCGTATCCACTGATTCACCGCCTGACGCTCTGCTTCGCCATCATCGCTGTAGTAATCGGCGCCTTCGTAGGGCGTCAGGGTTGCGCCAAACACTCTGATTCCGTGCTGATGAGCGCGGTCGACGATCTGGCGTAGGCCCATGATCAGATCTTCCGCGCTGACCACCTCGTGTGTGAATGGCAGGTCTTTCAGCACCGTGCCATTCGGCAGGCGCGGCTTCATGTGCGGCCAGCCTATGTCGTTGATCCCCTCAAGCACGATCAGGTTTGCGACTCCAGGTTGAGCCAAAACATCTCGATCAAAGCGGTTGAGCGCGTTGACGCCGGCACCGTCATGCAAGATACGGTTGCCGCCGATCCCCTCATTCACTACCGAGAGAGTTGAGCCGGCTTGCGCTTTGGCAAGACGATCTGCCAGAAGATCGGGCCAATCGGAATATGTGCCCTGCTTAGCGCCGACGCCGTCGGTAATCGAATCGCCCAAGGTGACAGTGGCAGCGGTTGGATCGGGGGCCCACACCTCAACGTCCGCCAGGAAGTACCACGACATCTTGGTGATTGCGTTGGGAATGTCGGGCTTGCCGGTGAAATCCCCTGCTTCCGAAATGTACGAGTCGTGCTGCGCCCAGAAGTGAACCGTGGCGGACGCCGTTTTCTCTGGCAGGTAAATACTCACAGCAAGCTCAGCGAAAGGAACCAGCTTCAGGTCCACCGGATCGCTGAGAATTGGCGCACCCGGCGGAACGCTGACAGAGGGTCTGCCGCCAAAGGTCAACGCATGATCGGAGTCCGGCACGATTGCGGCGCCTTTCGCGGAAAGCGCAACGTGCGCCGAACTGATATTTAAAGCCGTGGTTCCGAAGGCATTCGAAAACCGGACACGTATGCGCTCTCCGCCAATGGTTGGCTTCACAACCATGCGCACGGTTTGGTTCTCGAACGTTGGGGAGGGCGGAAGTCCAGGAAACGGGAGCGGCGCGTGGACTGCGGTGCTCCAGGCGCTAACCCAGTGTCCGCTGCCAGGCGTATCAGATCGGGCAAACAGTGGAGTTGCAAGCAGAGCGACGATCAGGAGAGCTGCACATTTCGTGTTTTGCATTTGTGTTCGCATTAATCACAATATGTTTCCGAGTCCATCAATGCGTTGAGGATGGGCCGAGGTGACGATCAAAAAATTTGATCATTACATTCAAGGCGTCCTTCGACTCCGGAACGTCGGCATTGTAGAAAAATCCGTGAAACAGTCCCTCCCAGACATGCAGTTCCGTGTCGACGCCCAACTTCACCAGTTGCTCGTGCGTGTAGAGCGCGGAGCTTAACTCGAAGCCGCGAGTGCCCGTGATCATGAGAGTCGGCGGGAATTTCGCGAGGAGTTCGGGGGAGTTGATCGGCGATACCAGCGGGTCTTTGGGATCAGTGTCGGCGAAATAGCTGAGCGGCGGCCGCGCCCCCGGTTTCATGGGAGGAGCGATACGAGCCTCGCCGAGCGGCATCGCGGTGTAGAGCGCATCGCCGCCAAAGATGCTTCCCGCGGAAGCACAGAAAATGCCGATTGCGCCCGGTAAAGGTATCGAGTGCTTTTCGAACCAGGCAATCGACATCGCAGTCTGCATGCCGCCGGCTGAGCAGCCGTAGATCCCGACGTTCTGGGGCTTGTGAGACTTGAGCAGTTCCTGATAGACGCTGGCAACGTCTTCGCTGGCAGCGGGAAATTTGTTGTCCGGTCCCTCTCTGTAATCAACGCTGATCACTTCGATCTGGCCCAGGGCGGCAACCGGGATGGATTCGAGTTCCGCGCAGCCCGGCCAGCAACCGGAGAATCCGCCGCCATGCAGGTTGATCAGAACCCGCTGTTTGTTTTTTGCCGAGACTCCGGCTTTCGGCATGTAGTCGTATACGTGAACTCCCCCGATCTTCTCGTCTTTCATGCCCACCGCGAACAACTCGTGATCGCGCGCGATGTACGGTTTCATGAAGCGCGGAATGCCGGCATCCTGCTTAAGAATGTCCGGGTCCTGCATGTCCTTCAGGTGCTGGGTGAGATAGGCCTTGGCTTCCGGGCTGAGAAAGGTAGACACGGGAGCAGATTGAGCCGGGACATCAACCGTGCCGTCGGGTTGAACAATAACCTTGGGCGGTTCGGTTGGGGGATGATCTTGAGAGAGAACGGGCAACGCCAGTGCAATGGCGAGACACGTCGAGCAGACCACTAAAAGCGGGCGGAAATTTAGCATGAGTGCAGTCCCCAGAACAGTTACTCAATTTCACAGCGTAGAAAGAAAGGCGCCGCCAGAGACGGCGCCTTCCGGGGCTAGAATCCCACACGCAATCCGAACTGAATCGCGCGCGGCTGGTTCGCTTGGGATTGAACCTGAGCGAAATGCGCGTCCCCTATATTGTTGACAGGAGCTCCAAAGCGGACGTGATTGAACAAGTTAAAGAACTCCGCCGTAAACTGCAGGTAAACACGTTCTGTAATGTCGTTGCGCTTGCCAATCGAGAAATCCCAGTTGTCCATGTGATCCATTCGAACAGCGTCGATGTTACGCGGCTCGTTACCGAACCTGACCACGCCCGTGGGGTTCTGAGCGCTACCTTCATTCACCGGCGCGAAGCATGTCGTGTTGAACCACCCGGTAGCTGCCCTGTGTTGACGTGAACCCGAGACGCTCAGGTTGCATGCAGGGTTGAAGTCAGGGCGCATCCAGAGGCCTTGCGCCCCGAAATAACCTTGTCCGCCTCCAAAATTGCTGAGATCGGACCCGATGAAGAATTGGTACACGCTGATGGGAACACCACTGCGGAACGTAGTGATGCCATTGAGACGCCAACCACCGATCAAAGCATTGGCAACTCCGTGAGCATCACCCATAAAGTGCTTGCCATGGCCGAAAGGCAAATCAACACCGTAGCCAATGGACAGATTGTGAGGCACGTCGTAGGAACTTACTGAGTATTCTCGTTCCGGATGATTATTGTCCTGGGCTGAGCCGCCAAAAATAAACCCCTCATCCAGGAAAGCGCTGGAAGAGTCAGTGTTCGCCTTCAGTTTCGAGTAGGTATAGGCAACACTTAGGATGCCGCCTGCACCGAACCGCTTCATGAAAGAGGTCTGGAGCGAATTGTAGTTTGTAACGCCGCGGTGAGGATCCATCTGTAGAACTCGGCCATACTGCGGGAATGGCCTTAGCAATTGTCCGCGAGCTATCGTTGTCCCCGACTCCGGTCCCGGGGTGGTGATGGGGGCGGCGCTGCATCCCGTGGTACAGGTCGCAGAGAACGGGTTGGAAAGTTGCTCATCTAACTGGCCGGCACCGAGACCAGGTCCCAGTGCAAAGTACTGATCAGGCAGCTGATTCAATCCGATGTTTGAAACAGTCGCCCATCCCTGCATCAGCAGATGGGTTCCCCTTGATCCCGCGTACGCAACCGTGAGTGATGCATCCTTGCCGATCTGTCGCTCCACAGCACCGTTCCACTGTTGCACGTAACCCGCATGATCGCCGGGTACATGCATGACAAACACATTCTGCCCGTAGAAGTCGGCGGGCGTTGCGCTCCTTCGCAACGGCTGATTGATCCCCCCTGGCGCTGGATATGGATTAGACACGGAGAGCCCCGGGGTGGAAGCGGAATAGAAGGTCGGGGCGTTATTCACGGGAGAGAGGTTCGGCCCGTCTTGACTTAGGACAGTGGGCGGATACGAAATACCATAGCCTGCCCGTAGAACAGTCTTGTCCGTTACTCGGTAAGCGAAACCGAGGCGGGGCGAGAATAACTTCCAGTGCAAGTACTCTTCCAGGTTTGACGACCAATCCGCTGAGCCTGGCAAGGCGACAGTTCCCATCAGCTTCTGGGTTTGCCCGGTAGCAGGATTGATGATGGATCCGAGCGGGCTCGGCTTGTTCGGCAGGAACACTGTATCGTTCCCGTTTGCCTCGCCCAACGCGCCGGGCTGGTCCCAGCGGAGGCCTGCGGTCAGCGTCAGCTTTTTCGTGGCCTGGAATGTATCCTCTACGAAAAAGCCATAGGAGTTGTAATACACGCGCGATCCGCCGAGCAGTCCTGGCGCCAGCTGTGTCTGTAGCGGAACTCCGAGCAGCGCCGAAGCGAGCGCGCTACCGGTCCCGGCTGCCCCCGCATTCGAGGTGGGAGTGTTCGTGAAGTCGAGCCTGAGAACGCCATTGCCCTGGGCTTGCAGCATCTGCGCATGGCGGCCCGAGCCACCGAATTTGATCTGGTGACGGCCAACAATCTTGGTGAGGGTTCCCGAGAGCACATAGACGTTTTGGGTCCAGAAGAGCTGCGAGCCGATGCCATTGTCCGCGCTTACGTTCTGACTGTCGCCCGAGAAGTTCATAGATGGCCAGTTCGGCGGCGCCAGGAGCTGACTCTTTAGAGCTACCCACCCAGGTCCAATTTTGGACAGATCGACGCCGCTGCTGTCAGGAAACTCATGCTGAAAGACCCGCAGATAAGACAAACGCAGGTCGAGAATCGTGGAGGGATTGAAGGCATGAGTATCACCCACAACTGCCTCGTGCGTATAGAGACCGGTGTGTCCTTGACCTTGCGTTTGGGTGCCCCACGCATCGTATGGATTACTGTCCGCTTTCCAATACGTGTACCGGGCAAAAAGATTGTTTTTGTCCGAGAGGCGATCGTCAACGCGGATGTTGTACTGCGCATTGACACCACCGATCTTGGTTGCAGCAAGGAAATTATTCGTCACCGCTCCAGGGATTGCACGCGGGTAATTGAGCGTCATGATGTTGACCGCGGCCTGGTCAAGGCGGTTCGTACAAATGACGTTGAGCACTCCGTTGCACTGGAATTGCAATCCCGTGGTCGGATCGTAGATCTTCGGCAGCCGCGGGTCGCTAAAGTCGCCCCCTAACTCGGCCGTTGTTGGGACGGTATATGGATTCACCTGGGTTGCGCTGTGAATCGTCTGGCGCTCAAAGCCTCCAAAAAAGAAGGTGCGGTCTTTAACCAGTGGGCCGCCAAACGTCGCGCCAAACTGGTTCTGGACCAGCGGCGGTCGCGGTTTTCCCGCTTGTTTGGTGAAATAGTCGTTCGCATTGAGGACTTTGTTACGCAGATACTCATAAGCGCTTCCATGAAAAGCGTTGGTCCCGGACTTGGTGGTCATATTGATGACGCCGCCCGCGTAGTTTCCATATTCGGCGCTCACGTTGTTGGTAGCGACACGAAATTCCTGGACAACGTCTTGAGACGGGATGAGTGCGTTGAGGTTGCCGGCGACTGCATTCGAGGGGACACCATCAACAAAGAAGGAGCTCTGGTTTCCGAAGCCTCCGCCGATCGCGTAGTTGCCGAAGCCGATGGCGTTTGTCCTGGCACCGCCGCCTTGGTTGTTGACAGCATTGCCATACGTGCCGCCCTGAGCAACCACACCCGGCACCAGCGTGAGCATGTTGTTTACATTGCGGCCGCTGAGCGGGATGCTCTCGACTTCTTGCTGCCCGATCGTCGTTCCTAGCGAAGCACTGTCGGTCTGCAGGGGCGGCGCCTCGCTGGTGACGACCACGCTTTCCGTAACATTGCCCACCTGCATCGCCGCATCCACGCGAGTCGCGAGATCCACTTGCACTTCGACTCGTTCTTGTGTGAATCGCTTGAACCCCGCCACCTCGACTTCGACCCGATAAATACCGGCATTGAGGTTCGGAAAGGCGTAGGTCCCAGCGCTCGCGGTTTTGGTAGATCGTGTCTCGTTGGTACCAAGATTCGTTATCTTCACGGTTGCGTCGGCAAGGCTTGCGCCGCTCGAATCGCTCACCGTGCCCAGAATTGAACCGAACCTGACCTGAGCACCTGCTTGAATGCACAGAACTGCAGCGGCCGTAACAACTAACAGGGCCGACATTAACGAAGCAAGCAGCCGTTGCATGGAGCTGCAGGCACGAACATGCGGGAAGAAGGTTCTGGCGTCGCCAAACATGTGGCATCTGTGGGACTGCGACGTACGACCAGGGTGGGCGGCTAAACGGGTAGGCATTTTGTCACCTCTTTCGACATGAACGACGACAGAATCTTGATCTGGTTGCGAGCGGGGACCGCAAAGGCGACCCGTACTTGAAATCGAAAGCAGCAACCAGATCCGGGGAGCAATAAAGTTTTCCCAACTGGAGTGAACTTGTAGCTCCGCGCTTCGTAAGCTGTCAAGGTAATTTGCAGACAACTATGAAAAAGTTGTCTATACCAGCTTGTCCGACGGTCGCGAAATGAATGACATTTGGCGCCTTCGATGAAGTCTTCGGTTAGAGCGGACACTTCTCAAAGAACGGCGACGTGTGGAAAACACTGGACAAGATCGCGAGTCAACACTAGGGGCTGCTGTGGCCATTCCTGCTCTGCGATGGCACACCGCAGGATTTACGAACCACCACCTCGCATCTCAGCAGCACGTCGCGAGGGGGCAGATCGGGATTGGCAATTCTGTCTAGCATGACCGCCATTGCCATTCTCCCGATATCGCGGCACGGCTGGTGCAGTGTGGTCAATGGCACCGGCAAAAGGCGCGCATACTTGACGTCGTCGATCCCCATGATGCGCACGTCTTCAGGAATGCGTTGACCAAGCGCAATCAAGGTGTGCATCAGGTTACCGGCAGTCAAATCATTCGCACACACGAAGGCATCGGGATGATGTTTTCGCAGAATACTCTTGATGAACCTTGTGTCACTCGCATCTCCGATAGTGACGAGGTCGCGCCTTGGCTTCCCATCTTGCGACAAAAGCGCCTCGCGATATCCAGCGACGCGCGCGTCCACAGTCGGCGCAGAATTGGGACGGGCAAAAAATGCAATGCGGTTGGCGCCAGTCTTTATGAGATGTTCAGTAGCCAGGTATCCGGTACGGCGGTTATCAATTCCGACCAGGTCATACTTGCTCCGCTGGGGATAGGGCTCAAGATCCCGGTCCAGAAGCACCACAGGGATACGGACACGATCGAAGGCGGCCACGATTCTGTGATTCGCCTGAAAGCGGTTGGCGCTGAACTCTACCGGGGCAAAAAATACGCCTGAGACCTTTTGAGCGATGTAATGCTCGCAAAGTTGTTCTGCCGCTCGTTCCTTTTCCTGCTCCTGCGAAACTGCGTTGCCCCACAGCAGCGAGTGGTGCATTGCCTCCTGGGCCTCCATCATGCCCTTACAAATGGCTTCGAAAATCTCTGTCTGTCCCAGTTCGGGGATCAGCAAGCCAAAGACGTGACTGCCAGTATTGGCATTGGAGGACACAAACGTCCCGGATCCGACCCGACGCGTGACAAGCCCCATCGATTGCAGTTCGTGCATGGCACGAAATACGGTCATGCGCGACGCCCCGAAGCGCCGCACCAGTTCCGCTTCACTGGGTAAACGCTTGCCGGGCTTGTAGCGGCCGGAAGCAATGTCATCTTGAAGTTTTTCCAGGATCTGCCGGTACTTGTGATTGGCCACTCGAATCTCCGCTTTCCTGCCGCCTATGAAAGGCAGCCACGCGAGCCAGCAGCACAGCATACGCTTGTTCGGCGACGATTACCATAGACAACTTACATGCATATTGTGGGCAATTGTCTTGACACATTCAAAGCGGGAGTTCTACAAGAAAGGTTGATTGTTGCTACAGCGAGCCAGCCCTTTGTGGTATGTCATGCTAAGTTTCCCCGCTGTTAAGGATGAACGTTGAAGAATCAGGTGCAATTGATCACCTATGCTGATCGCCTCACGGGTGATCTAGGCGGACTGCAGAAACTGCTAAACGGTCGGATGTCCGGCCTATTCGGCGGAGTGCATCTGCTTCCCTTCTTCAATCCGATCGACGGAGCGGACGCAGGGTTTGATCCTGTCGACCACACCGAGGTGGATGCCCGCTTGGGTAGCTGGGGGGATGTCCGCGCGCTCGGGGAGCACTTTGATCTCGTGGCGGACTTGATCGTCAATCACATGTCCAGCGGTTCTCCGCAGTTCAAAGACTTTTCCGAAAATGGCGCAGCTTCAGCTTTTGCGGGGTTGTTTCTAACCTATGATCGGGTTTTCCCTTCCGGCGCGGGCGAAGAAGATCTCTTACGCATCTATCGCCCACGCCCCGGCCTTCCCTTCACAAATGTGACATTGCGATGTGGAGAGAAACGCCTGTTTTGGACCACCTTCACTCCGCAGCAGATTGACATTGACGTACAGCATCCCGAAGGGCAGGCCTATCTAAAATCCATTCTGAACCGCTTTCAGCAGGCTGGTGTACGCATGATTCGGCTCGACGCCGTGGGCTACGCCATCAAGAAGCCAGGAACAAGCTGCTTCATGATTCCCGAGACCTTTCGATTCATAGCCGAGCTCACGTCGCAGGCTCATGCGCTCGGAATGGAAGTTCTGGTGGAGATCCACAGCTACTACGAGCAGCAAATACAGATCGCCCAACAAGTGGATTGGGTCTACGACTTTGCGCTTCCTCCGCTGGTCTTGCATTCGCTGTTTGCGCGCAATGCGGAGGCCCTCGCCCGCTGGCTTGCCATCCGGCCGCAGAACTGCGTGACCGTGCTCGACACACACGATGGAATTGGTGTCATCGATGTTGGAGCTGGCCCGGACGGGGCCGCCGGGCTGCTCGCCCCTGGCGATATCAACAGCCTTGTCGAGACCATCCACGCAAGAAGTCACGATCAGAGCCGGATGGCAACGGGCGCCGCCGCAAACAACCTTGACCTGTATCAAGTCAATTGCACCTTCTATGACGCATTGGGTCGCGACGACAACCAGTACCTGCTTGCTCGCGCCATTCAGTTCTTTGCTCCCGGTATTCCGCAGGTGTACTACGTCGGCTTGCTTGGTGGTACAAACGACATGGACTTGCTTGGCCGTTCTCGCGTGGGGCGGGACATCAATCGCCATTACTACACGGAAGCCGAGGTCGAAGGCGCGCTCAGGACAGCGGTTGTCAGCAAGTTGCTGGACCTCATACGCTTGCGAAACACTCATCCGGCATTCGGTGGAGAGGTGAAAGTCGAAATGCCAAGTTCTGACTGTTTGACGATTTGCTGGAGAAACGGCGAACACTGGTCAAAGCTGGACGCGAATCTAAGTCAGCCCAGAGCTTCGGTGACCTACTCCGACCCCGTTGAGAAGAAAGCGGGCACGTGGGACTCACCGCTAAGCCCCGTTGCTTCGGAGGCGCTCCGATGAGCGAACGTCCGACAACCGGACGAAGCCTGGCCTTGATCAAGTGGCTCACCTTCCTGATGTTCATGATGTTCGCCATGACGACGGATTCTGTCGGCGTCATCATTCCGGAAATCATCAAGGAATTCCGCCTCAGCATGACCGTTGCCGGGTCGTTTCATTATGCGGACATGGCAGGTATAGCGTTCGCGGGTTTTTTCCTGGGCTATCTCGCCGACAAACTAGGGCGGAAGAAAACCATCGTTCTGGGACTGGTGCTATTCGCGCTGAACTCCTACTTGTTTGCGGTCGGACGATCGTTCGCATTTTTCGTGGTTCTGCTGGCGATTTCGGGTGCGGCAATCGGCATCTTCAAGACTGGGGCCCTGGCCCTCATTGGTGACATCACTCGCTCCACCACTGAACACACCGCAACCATGAACACCGTCGAGGGATTTTTTGCGGTGGGAGCCATTATCGGTCCCGCGATTGTCGCACGGCTTCTTTCCGTCGGAACCTCCTGGAAGTGGCTGTACGTGATCGCTGGAACAATTTGCGTTGTCCTGATCGTGACCGCTTCCCTGGTCCGATATCCGCATACGAACGCAACCGCGGAAACCGTCGATCTCAAACGCACGTTGATGATGATGAAGAATCCGTACGCGCTTGGCTTTTCTGGAGCGATCTTTTTGTATGTCGCCGTCGAAAGCGCGATCTATGTGTGGATGCCGACACTACTCGGGGGCTATCACGGGTCCCTTCTCTGGATCGCGACGTACGCGATCTCCATCTTCTTTGTGCTGCGCG
>Ga0070714_100000873_pt1 | contig 21391 bp, 18 predicted proteins | sample LARL83metaG_FD_65450 | JGI IMG/M metagenome (GOLD analysis project Ga0070714, IMG submission 65450) | Corn, switchgrass and miscanthus rhizosphere microbial communities from Kellogg Biological Station, Michigan, USA - LAR L8-3 metaG | ecosystem: Host-associated > Plants > Roots > Rhizosphere ... | reverse complement strand
CTTCATCGTCGCCCACTTCCACTACACGCTGTTCGGCGGCAGCGTGATGGGGCTCTTCAGCGCCATCTATCTGTGGTGGCCGAAGGTGACGGGCACGATGCTGCGCCGCTCGCTCGGCAGCTGGCACTTCTGGCTGACGGTGATCGGGATGAACATGACGTTCTTCCCGATGTTCCTCCTCGGCTGGAACGGGATGCCGCGGCGTGTGGCCGACTACCCGCCGTCGTCGGGCTGGCAGCCGCTCAACGTCGTGGCGACGGTCGGCTCGTGGCTGATCGCGCTCTCGCTGCTCGTCTTCGTCGCCAACGTCGTCGTGTCGCTGCGCCGGCGCGTGCCGGCCGGCCCGGACCCGTGGGGCGCGCAGACGCTCGAGTGGGCGACGCCCTCGCCGCCGCCGCGCGAGAACTTCGTCGAGCCGCTGCCGCCGGTGCGCTCCTACGCGCCGCTGCTCGACCTGTGCGAGGAGGCGGCGTGATGGGGCCGATGAGACGGCCGGGCGTCGTGGTGCTCGTGTGGGCCGCGTTCCTCGGCGTGCTCGCGACGGTGCTGTGGGCGGTCTTCGGCGAGGTCGACTACCTCAGCGTGCTGATGCCGGCGTTCGCGGTCGCGCTCACCGGCCTGATCGCGCTCGGCGGGGCGGGGCAGGCGCGGCGCGCGGCCCGGCGCGCGCTGGAGGCGCAGCCCGACCCGGACGTGTCGTGGCCGGCGGTGCTGGCGGGGATCGCGCTGGCGCTCGCGCTGCTGGGGCTGGAGGTCGGCACGTTCCTGATCTTCGTCGCCGGCGGGCTCGGCCTGCTGGCGCTCGGCGGGCTCGTGCGCGAGTGGCGGGCGGAGCGGCGGGAAGCGCGCCGGCCGGTCGGCCCGGCGGCGCCGACCGCGGCCGCGGCGACGCGCGAGGAGCGCAGCGCGCGATGAGCGGCGCGCCCACGCTCGGCGACCTCGCGACGAGCTGGCAGCTCGACCCGGGCCTGCTGGCGAGCGCGGTCGCCGCGCTCGGCGCCTACGGCTGGGGAATGCGCCGCGCGCGCGCCTGGCCGGCGCGCCGCGCCGCCTGCTTCGCGCTCGGGGTGCTCGCGGTGCTCGCCGCGCTCTGCTCCGGACTCGACGTCTGGGCCGACGAGCTGCTGTCGGTCCACATGGTCCAGCACCTCGCGCTCACGCTCGTCGCGGCGCCGCTGCTCGTCGCCGGCTCCCCGCTGCTGCTCGCGCTGCGCACGCTGCCGCGCGGGGGGCGCCGCGCGCTCGCCCGCGCGCTGCGCTCGCGCGCGGCGCGCGCGCTCACGCATCCGGTCGCGACGTGCTCGCTGCTGCCGGCGGCGATGATCGCCAGCCACCTCACCGGCGTCTACGAGCTGACGCTGACCGATCCGGTCGCGCACGCGCTCGAGCACCTCGCCTTCCTGCTCGCCGCGATCCTCTTCTGGCTGCCGCTGCTCGGCCACGAGCCGCTGCGGCGCCGGCCGGCGTTCCTCGGGCGGATGCTCTACCTGCTGGTCGCGATGCCGGCGATGGCGCTGCCGGGCGTGGTGCTGACGATCGACCGCGCGCCGCGCTACGCCGCCTACCTCGCGCCCGCGCGCGCACTGGGCGTCGACCCGCTGCGCGACCAGCAGCTCGCCGGAACGATCATGTGGGTGCCGGGCTCGGTGCTCGCCGCGGCGCTCGCGCTGCTCGTCGCGTGGCTCGCGCTCGTGCAGGAGGAGCGCCGCGCGCTCGCGCGCGAGGCGCGCCATGCGACCGTCCCGCTGCTCGCGCTCGCGCTGCTCGCCGTCGCGCATCCGCAGAGCGCGCCGGCGGCGGTGGCGCCGATCGGGCCGCCGCCGGCGAACGGCCGAGCGCTCTACGAGGCGGCGTGCGCCTCCTGCCACGGCTTCGACGGCCGCGGCGTGCGCGGCCAGGGGCCGTCGCTGCTGGGAGCGGGCGCGCGCGCGGCGGACTTCTACCTGCGCACCGGGCGCATGCCGCTCGCCAACCCGCACGACGCGCCGGTGCGCACGCCGCCGCAGCTCACCGACGCGCAGATCCGCGCGCTGACCGCCTACGTCGCCTCGCTCGGCGGCCCCGCCGCCCCGCCGATCCCGCGCGTCGACCCGGCCGCCGGCACGCTCGCGGCCGGGCGCAGCGCGTTCACCGACCACTGCGCCGGCTGCCACCAGGTGCTCGCGCGCGGCGGGATCGTGACCGGCGCGATCGCGCCGCCGCTGCGCGAGGCGACGCCGACCGAGATCGCCGAGGCGGTGCGGATCGGGCCCTACCTGATGCCGCGCTTCACGACGCGGCAGATCGACCAGAGCACGCTCAACTCGATCGTGCGCTACGTCGAGTGGGCGGCGCGCAGACCGTCCAACGTGGGCGGCTGGGGGATCGGCAACATCGGCCCGATCCCCGAGGGGATGGTCGCGTGGCTGATCGGCATCGCCGCGCTGCTGATCGTGATCCGCCTGATCGGGGAACGGTCGCCGCAGTGAGCCCCTGGCGCGTCATCGTCGCCGCCGTCCTGCTGGCGCTGCGCGGCGGCCGCCGCGGCCCGGCGCCCCCGCCGCCCGTCGACCCGCGCGAGCGCGAGCTGCCCGGCCGCGGCGAGCACGCGCGCCGCGCGGAGCTGCTGACGGCGGCGCTGCTCGCGCTCGGCGGCCTCGCCGGCATGGCCTTCTTCGTCGTCTACCTGCTCGGCCCGGGCCACCTGACGCAGTGGCTCGGGCTCGCGCTCGGGCTCTCGCTCGCGCTGCTGGCGGCCGCGCTGATCGTCGCCGGCAAGGCGGTCGTCCCGCAGGAGGTCGCCGTCGAGGAGCGCGCGCAGCTCGTCGACGAGCAGGCCGAGCGGGAGGTCGCCGAGCTGGCCGCCGCGGGCGCCGAGGGCGTCACGCGCCGCAAGCTGCTCGCGGGCGCGGCGGGGGTCGCGGGCGTCGGCGTCGGCGTGGCGCTCGTGACGCCGATCGCCTCGCTCGGCCCGAACGTCTCGCAGCGGATCGACCAGACGCCGTGGAGACGCGGCGTGCGCGTCGTCGACGAGCGCGGCAGACCGATCACCGCCGACGACGTCGTGCAGGGCACGTTCGTGACCGGCTTCCCCGAGGGCGCCTCGCTGCGCGACCTCGCCTCGCCGATCGTGATCGTCAGACTGCCGCCCGGCGCGATCCACCTGCCGGACGGCCGCGACCCGGCGAGCTGGGCGCCCGAGGGGCTGCTCGCCTACTCGAAGATCTGCACGCACGCCGGCTGCGCGATCGGCCTCTACCGCTACCCGTCCTTCCGCCCGACGCAGCCGCGCCCGGCGCTCGTGTGCCCCTGCCACTACTCGACGTTTGACCCCGCGCGCGGCGCCGAGGTGATCTTCGGCCCGGCCGGGCGGCCGCTGCCGCAGCTGCCGCTCGCGATCGACGCGGCGACGCGCGAGCTGCGCGCGAACGGCGGCTACTCCGGCTCGATCGGGCCGGCGTGGCTGAACGTGGACCGGGGGGGCGCGTGAGCGCGCGGCCGGCGTCGGGCGACGGGCGCGTGCCAGCGGACGCCGCGCCCCGCCGCCGCGACGGCGGGGCGCCCGCCCCCGGCGCCGAGACGGTGCGCTTCATCGACGAGCGCGTCGGCGCCTCGCCGCTCTTGAAGCAGGCGATGCGCTACGTCTTTCCGGACCACTGGTCGTTCATGCTGGGGGAGATCGCGCTCTACGCGTTCGTCGTGCTGATCGGGACCGGCACGTTCCTCGCGCTGTTCTTCCAGAGCAGCACCGAGGAGACGACCTACCACGGCTCCTACGCGCCGCTGCTCGGCGCGAGAATGAGCATCGCCTACGCCTCGACCGTGCACCTCTCGCTCGACGTCCCGGCCGGGCTGCTGATGCGCCAGACGCACCACTGGGCGGCGCTCGTGTTCGTCGCGGCGATCACCGTCCACCTGATGCGCGTGTTCTTCACGGGCGCGTTCCGCAAGCCGCGCGACCTCAACTGGGCGGTCGGCGTGACGATGCTGATGCTCGCCGTGCTCGAGGGCTTCTTCGGCTACTCGATGCCGGACGACCTGCTGTCCGGGATGGGGCTGGCGATCGCCTACGGCGTGGCGATGTCGGTGCCGCTGATCGGCGGCAACCTCGCGTTCCTCTTCTGGGGCGGCGAGTATCCGGGCGCCCACGAGTTCACCTCGCGCATGCTGATCCTGCACGTGTGGGTCCTGCCGGCCGCGATCGGGACGCTGATCGCGGTCCACCTCGCGCAGGTGATGCGCCAGCACCACTCGCAGTTCCCCGGCCCGGGCCGCACCGAGCGCAACGTCGTCGGCACGCCGCTGTGGCCGGCGTACGCGCTGCGCTCGCTCGGGCTGCTGCTCGCGGTCGCGGCGGTGCTGTTCCTGCTCGGCGGCCTCGTCCAGATCAACCCGATCTGGCAGTACGGACCGTACGAGCCGTGGCTCTCCACGAACGGGGCGCAACCGGACTGGTACCTCGGCTGGCTGATCGGCGGGCTGCGCATCATGCCGCCGCTGGAGATCCACTTCTGGGGGCGAACGTGGATCCCGAACCCGTTCTGGGGCGGGGCGCTCTTCCCGCTCGTGGTGTTCGGGACGCTGTACGCGATCCCGTGGCTGGACCGCCGCTTGACGCGCGACCCGCGCCGCCACGAGCTGCTCGACCGCCCGCGCGACAACCCGCAGCGCACCGCGCTCGGGATGGGCTTCTTCGCGTGGGTCGCGTTCGTCTTCTTCGGCGGCTCGGCCGACCGCGTGCTGATCCGCTTCGGGTTCCCCTACGAAGCGCAGATCTGGGTCGCGCGCTTCGCGATCTTCGTCGTGCCGGTCGTCGCGTACCTCGTGACGCTGCGGATCTGCCGCGAGCTGCGGCGCTCGGAGGCGCATCCGCTGCGCGGCTGGTCGGGCCGGCGCGTGCGGCGCACCGAGTCCGGCGCGTTCGCTGCCGTCGCCGGCTCCGAGGACGACCCCGCCGCCCGCTGAGCCGAGGTCAGCGCGCTCGCGCGCCAGGCGAGGGGGCGTTTGCGACTCGGCCGACCCGGGGCATGTCGATCGACATGCAGGCAACGTTCTTCTTCGCGGTCGCCGTCGTCGTCGGGCTCTTCATGCTCGTCGTCTTCGGCGCCGCCTGGTTCGTCGCCGTCCCCGTGGCGCTGCTCGTGTTCCTGCTGCCGGTCGCGTTCGCCGCGGCGCTCGCGGCGCGCAAGGTCGAGCGCAGCCAGTCCGCCGGGGGCGCCGCGGGGGCGGGCGGCGCCGCTGTCCCGTCGAGCGCCGAGGCGTCGTACGATCCGGTCGCCGACCCCGCCGAGCGTCCGGCCACGCGGTGAGCGATCCGGCGTCCCCGGCGGCGCACGCGCGCACGGTCCGGCTGCTCGACCACCACCCGGAGCTGGCCGCCAGCATGCGTCCGGAGCGGCGCGAGGAGGCGCGCGCCGCCGCGCTGGCGACGTCCCTGGAGGTGCCGCGCGGCGACTGGGACCTTGCGGCGCTGGTGCGCGCGCAGGCGGTCACGTACGGGCTGCTGCTGCTCGACGGCGTCGTCAGCCGCACCACGTTCGTGGACGGCGTCGCGGCGGCGCAGCTGCTCGGCCAGGGGGACCTCGTCCTGCCGCACGAGCCGTCCGAGATGATGGTCGAGACGTCGGTGCGCTGGACCGTCCGCGAGCCGCTGTCGGTCGCGCTGCTCGACGAGTCGTTCCTGCACACCGTGCGGCGCTGGCCGGAGCTCGTCGCCGTGCTGTTCCAGCGCGTCGCGAGCCAGTCGAACCGCCGCGCGATCCACGGCGCGCTCAGCCAGCTCCCGCGCGTCGAGGACCGCATCCACGCGCTGCTGTGGTTCCTGGCGGAGCGCTGGGGGCGCATGACGCCGCTCGGCGTGGTCCTGCCGATGCGCGTCACGCACGAGATGCTCGGACGGCTCGTGGGCGCCAAGCGGCCGACCGTCAGCCTCGCGATCAAGGCGCTCGAGGCCGACGGCCGCGTGCACCGCCGCCCCGACGGCGCGTGGCTGCTCGCGGAGGCGTGGAGCGCGACGCCGGAGCGCCTCGACGAGGAGGCCACTGGCGTGCGCCTGCTGCGGGAGGAGCCTGCCGCCCTGCGGCTGACGCCGCCGCCGCGCGAGGCGCGGCTCGGGCCGGAGGCGCGCGCCGACGTGCGGCGGCGGATCGAGCGCATGCGCCACGTCCACGCGCGCGTGCGCCACGACGTCGAGGACGCGCTCGCGCGCAGCACGCTGACGCGGGAACGCAGCGCCGAGCTGCGTCTACGCGTCAAGGGCGGCGGCGCGTCCTGAGGCGTCGCGTCACTTCGGGGCGGGCGCCGACCCGCTCCTGGCGGCCTTGCCCGCCTCCGCCTCGCGGCGGTCCATCAGCAGGATGACGCCGCTGACCGCGCCGTCGCTGACGGAGAGCGGCAGCGTCGTGACGTGGCACGCGATGCTCTTGCCGCGCCGGCTCGTGGCCGTCAGCACGAGCTCGCCGCGGTAGGTCTCGTCCTTCAGCGCGGCGCGGATCGGCGCCTTCAGCTGCTCGACCGGCAGCCCGATGTCGAGCCCCAGCAGGTGCTGGCCGACGACCTCTCCGGAGTGCAGGCCCCACAGCTCCTCGGCGTGCGCGTTCCAGATCTGCACGACGCCGCGCGTGTCGAGCACGACGACGGCGACGCCGAGGCTCGTCAGGATCATCTCGAGGAAGCCGTTGACCTCGTCGAGCTCGAGCGTGCGCCGGCGCAGCTCGTCGTTCATCGTCTCGAGCTCCGCGTTGGTGGACTGGAGCTCCTCGTTCGTGGTCTCCAGCTCCTCGTTGGTGGACTGAAGCTCCTCGTTCGTCGTCTCCAGCTCCTCGTTGGTGGACTGAAGCTCCTCGTTCGTCGTCTCCAGCTCCTCGACGGTCGATTGCAGCTCCTCGTAGGCGGTCTCCAGCTCCCGCTTGGAGCGATCGAGCTCGTCGCGCAGGCGCTGCCGCGCGGTGACGTCGAGGTAGGCGACGCTGACGCCCAGCAGCGTCGCGCCGGCGATCAGCGGCGTGACCTGCACTTCCAGGTCGCAGGCCTCGCCGCTCGCGCCCGTCCACGCGACCGGCCCGAGCGTGATCGCGCGCCGCTCGCGGATCGCGTCGTCGATCGAGGCGCGCAGTTCGAGCGGGCGGTACGACAGCCCGAGGTCCTTCAGCGGCCGGCGCAGGTCCTCGCGCGCGAGGTTGAAGGCCTCGCGCGCGCGGCGGTTCGCGAGCGCCAGCATTCCCTCCGCGTCGACGACGATCTGCGCGACGGGCGCGGCGTCGAAGCCGCTCTCGCGAATCGCCGCGTCGACCTCGCCGAAGTCGCCGTCGTCGACGTTGGCCGCCTGCAGCAGCCGATCGCGCAGGGTCGGCTTCGAGACCTTGGAGAAGACGCGTCGCTTCAAGCTCACCGGGGTGAACAGGTCGGCGTGCGTGATCAGCATCTCGGACTTGCCGAGGAACAGGAAGCTCGCGGGGTCGAGCGCGAAGTTGAAGCGCCGCAGGATCTGCGCCTGCGTCTCCGCGTTGAAGTACATGAGCGTGTTGCGGCACACGAGCACGTCGATGCGCGAGATCGGCGCGTCCTGCACGAGGTCGTTGCGGCCGAAGATCACCGCGCGACGCAGGTCCTTGCGGAAGTTGAAGCGCTGGTCGGTGCGCTCGAAGTAGCGCTCGAGGAACGCCTGCGGGACGCCGTCGACCTGCTTGGCGGTGTAGCTGCCCTGGCGCGCGACCGACAGCGCCTCCTCGTCGACGTCGGTCGCGTAGATCTTCACGCGACGCAGAAGCTCCTGCTCGCCGAGCGCCTCGGCGAGCACCATCGCGACGGTGTAGGCCTCCTCGCCCGAGGCGCAGCCCGCGCACCACACGCGGATCGGCGACTCGGCGCCCTTGCGCTCGACCAGCTCCGGCACGATCTCGTCGGCGAAGTACTCCCACGCCGGCGCGTCGCGGAAGAACGCGGTGACGTTGATGAGGATCGTGTTGAAGAGGTGGGAGAACTCCTCCGGGTGGACCTCGAGATAGTCGAGGTACTCGAGGTAGCCGTCGACCTCGACGGTCTCCATCCGCTTGGCGATCCGGCGCTCGAGGCTCGAGCGCTTGTAGCCGGTGAAGTCGAAGCCGCGCGAGCGCTTGAGGTAGTCGAGCAGCAGCCCCAGCGGCTCGGACTCGTCGCTCATCGCCACGGGCTCCGGAGTGTCGGTCGGCTGGGCCTCATCGGTCATGCATCGTCTCAGTTCGTCGCGACGTCATCCGCTTCGAGCGAGGCGGACGAGCGCCGGCGCGATCTGCGCGAGCGGCAGGATCGCGGCGACCGGCGCATGCTGGGCGGCGCTGCGCGGCATGCCGGGGTGGAGCGCCGTCTCAGGGTCCTGCGCCAGCGTCGTGCCGCCGCGCAGCGCCAGCGTCCGCAGGCCGGCGGTGCCGTCGTCGAGCGTGCCCGACAGGATCACGCCGGCCGCGCGCGCGCCGAACGCCTCGGCGGCACTGCGCAGCAATGGGTCGATCGCCGGCCGGTGACCGTTCTCGCGCGGCCCGTTGTTGAGCTCGATCGTGTCGCGGGAGAGCACCATGTGGTGGTTCGGCGGGGCGACGTACGCCCGACCTCGGCGCAGATGCTCGCCGTCCAGCGCGTTCGCGACCGGCAGCGGACCGGCGCGGTCGAGGATGTCCGCGAGCACGCTCGTGCCCGCCTGCGCGACGTGCAGCACGATCAGCACCGCGGCGGGGAAGCTGGCGGGCAGTCCCCCGACGACCGCCTGCAGCGCCTCGACGCCGCCGGCCGAGGCGCCGAGCGCCACGACGTCGATCGGCCGGTCGGGGAGCGCCAGCTCATGCGCCGTGCGTGCGGTGGCGGGAGGGCCGTCGTCCGCCATCTGCGGAGCGTACCCCGGCTGCGCTCAGTTCACGAACTCGAACAGCGACGCGAGCGCGGTGATGTCGAGGACGCGCTGAACGGCGTCGGGTCCGCGTCGCAGCACCAGCCGGCGGCTCTCCGCGAGGGCGCGCTGACGCGTGCACAGCATCAGCCGCAAGCCGGTCGAGTCCATGAACGCGAGCCCGGAGAGGTCGAGCTCGAGCGTCGGCGGCAGGTCGCGCTCGGCCTCTGCGATCGCCGCGGCGGCGCGCGGCGCCGTCGCGACGTCGAGCTCGCCGATCAGGCGCACCTGCGTCCGCTCCCCGTTCGCCGCCACCAGCGCGGCGAACGGCGGCGCCTTCATGTTCGCGGTCCCCATGGGTGCGACTCTACGTTTTCGAGCGCTGGCCGCCCAGGTCGCACGGCGTCGTGCGTTGCTTTGCAACGATGGCCGTCAGCGCGCCTGCGCGCCGTCGGCGAGCGCGGCGATCGTGCGGCGCAGGATCCGCGAGACCTGCATCTGCGAGCAGCCGACCTGGGCGGCGATCTCGCTCTGCGTCATGTCGCGCGCGAAGCGCAGGAACAGCACCGTGCGCTCGCGCGCCGGCAGCGCTCTCAGCAGCGGCTCGAGGTCGGCGTGCCGCTCCGCCAGCTCGAAGCCGTCGTCCGCGGCGCCGATCACCTCGCCGAGCGTGGCGTCGCCGTCGTCGGCGGCGCGCGCCGGGCGGTCGAGCGACGTCGTCGCCTGAACCTCGCGCGCATACAGCGCCTCGGCGACCGCCTCGTCGTCGAGCCCGGTCTCCGCGGCCAGCTCGCTCACGCGCGGGGCCCGACCGAGGCGGTGCGTGAGCCGGTTGACGGCGTCGCGCGTCGTGAGCGCGTTCTCCTGCACGCCGCGCGGGACGTGCAGGTTCCAGGCGGTGGCGCGGAAGTGGCGCCGCAGCTCGCCGGCGATCGTCGGCACCGCGAACGACGTGAAGCGCTTGCCGCGCGTCGGGTCGTAGCGCTCGACCGCCTTCACGAGGCCGAGGCTCGCGACCTGCACGAGATCCTCGAACGGCTCACGCGAGCGGTAGCGCGCGGCGAGCCGTCGCGCGAGCGGCGCGTAGTGCTCGATCGCGCGGTCGCGCACGCGGCGGTCGCGCGTGCGGTGGTAGAGCGCCAGCAGCGTCTCGCCGTCCTGCCGGGCGCCGAGGCGCGCCCCCGCCGGCATGAGGGTCGCATGGCCATGGGTCACCTCACGAGCCGTTCCCGAGACGACGGGCTTCCATGTCGCCGCCGGCGTGCCGGGGCGCCATCACGTTGAAAAGCAACCTGGAGCCGGGGCGCGCCGGCTCCGGCAGCGCGGCGAGCGCGGCCAGCACGTCACGCGGCGCGAGCGCCAGCAGGCCGGTGTCGGGCGCGGCGGCGTGCGGGTCGCCGCGCCGACCGCGCCACAGCGCGCGGTGCCACGGACGGTCAGGAGGCGGACCCCAGCGCGCCGGATCGGTCGGACCGAACAGCACGACCGAGGGGACGCGCAGCGCCGTCGCGAGATGCGCGACGCCGGTGTCGGCGCAGGCGAGGCGACCGGCGCTCGCGACGAGCGCGAGCAGGCCGCGCAGGTCGGTGCGGCCGGCGCGCACGGCGCTCGCCGGCAGTCCGGCGAGCGCCGCCACGCGCTCGGCGAGCGGGCGCTCGGCGGCGCTGCCGCTCAGCAGCACGCGGCGTCCGCGCGCCCGCTCGCCGCGCGCCACGGCCGCCCAGCGCTCCGCCGGCCAGCACCGCGCGGCGGTCGCCGCGCCGGGGTGGATCAGCGTCGGCCCGTCGGCCGCGCGCGCGACGCCCGGCGGCGGCGTCAGCTCCAGATCGCGCGGATCCGCGGCGATCCCGTGCGCGCGCAGCAGCCGGCACCAGCGCGCCACCTCGTGCTCGCGCTCCTCCCACGCGGGACCGTCGGCCGTCTCGAACCCGATCAGCCGCTCGGGCTCGGCCGCCAGCAGCAGTCGGTGGCTCTGCGGGCCGCGGCCGTGCAGGTTGACCGCGAGCGCACCGCGCGGCAGCCGCGCGGCGGCGCTCGGGTCGGGCGGCTGGCCGCCGACCCACGCCGGCACGTCGAGCAACTCGAAGCCGGGGACCGCGAGCGCGAGGAGCGGCGCGAGCGCGCGCGGAGCGGCCAGCGCGCGCCGACGCTCGGGGAAGGCGGCGGCGAGCGCCCGCAGCGCCGGAACGGCGGTCAGCAGGTCGCCGAGCCCGAGCGCGCGCAGGACGAGCAGCACAGGACGCGCTCGCGGCACGGCCCTACGGCCAGGACGTCTCCCGCGACGGGCACACCACCAGCTCGCGCAGCTCGATCCCGCGCGGTCGCGAGAGCGCGAAGGCGACCGCCTCGGCGACGGCCTCGGGCGGCGCCAGCGGCGCGTCCGGCGGCGGCTGATAGGCGGGGTCGCGTCCGTCGAAGAAGCGCGTTCGCATGCCGCCGGGGACCAGCAGCGTGACGCCGACGCGCCCGGCCGTCTCGAGCGCGAGCGCCCGCGTGAAGCCGACGACCCCGAACTTGCTCGCGCAGTAGGCGGTCGCGTCGCTCAGCACGCGCAGGCCGAGCGTCGAGGCGACCGTCACGACGCGGCCGTTCTCGACGCGCTCGAGCGCCGGCAGCGCGGCGCGCACGACCGCGGCGGTGCCGAGCAGGTTCACGCGCACGACGCGGTCCCAGTCCTCCCCGGCGACGCCGGCGAGCGGCCCGCACGCGTCGGTGCCGGCCGCCGTGACGACGGCGTCGAGGCCGTCGAGGCGCTCGATCGCGCGCGTGACGGCGCGCTCGGCGGCGCGCGCGTCGGCGAGGTCGACGCGCTCGTGCGCCACGCCGGAGGCCGGCATGTCGCGGTCGAGCACGATCGGCGTGCCGCCCCGACCGGCGACGGCTCGCACGATCGCGGCGCCGAGCCCGGAGGCGCCGCCGGTGACGAGCACGCGGCCCAGGCGGGTCGCGCCGGAGCCGTCTCCGGCGGCGACCGCGGCGGGCGCGAGCGCGCCGGTGGCGGAGTCCAACTCAACTGGCTGCACGGTTCGCTGCCTCCTCGATCAGGCGGGTGGTCGAACGGCCGGCGAGCTGGGGCAGGACGACCGTGCGCCCGCCCCAGCGGGCGAGCACGGCCTGCTCGGGCAGCGGCGCGCCGGCGTAGTCGCCGCCCTTCGCCCACACGTCCGGACGCAGCCGCTCCAGCAGCACGCACGGCGTCTCCTCGGAGAAGATCGCGACGGCGTCGACGCAGCTCAGCGCGGCGAGCAGCGCGGCGCGGTCGCGCGCCGACACGAGCGGGCGCGACGGCCCCTTCAGGTGGCGCACCGACGCGTCGTCGTTGAGGCAGACGACGAGGCAGTCGCCGAGCGCCCGCGCCGCCTGGAGCGTTCGCACGTGGCCGGCGTGCAGCAGGTCGAAGCAGCCGCCCGTCGCGACCGCGAGGCCGCCGCGCGCGTGCGTCGCGGCGATCACGGCCTCGGCCGCCGCCGCGCCGGCCGGCGGGGCCTCGCCGGCCGGCGCTGCGCTCGCTGCGCGCGTCCCTTCCCGGCGTCCGCCGGCGCGCGCGTGGGCGACGAAGCGCGCCGCGCCGCCGGCGGCGACGAAGCGCGTCGCGGCCTCGACGGCGGCGAGGACCGCCTCGTCGCAGCGCGCGCCGTCGGCGAGCAGGCCGGCGGCGGTCGCGGCGAAGCGGTCGCCCGCGCCGCACGCATCCGCGCCCGCGTCCGCCAGCGGCTCGGCGGGGACCGCGAGCGGCGTGTGGGCGGGACGCTCTCCGCCGACGAGCAGCGCGCCGAGCGCGCCGCGCGTGACGCAGACGTGCCGCGCGCGCCAGCGGCGTCGCAGCGTCGCCGCGCGCGCGGCGACGCCGGCCAGCCCGTCGTGCGCCACCGCGGGCGCGAACGCCGCCGCCTCGCGTTCGTTCGGCGTCGCGAGCCGAACGCCCGCGAGCGGCGGGGCGCCGCGCGGGTGGGGATCCCACACGACCGGCACGTCGTCGGCGGCGCGCTCGGCGAGCGCCGTGCGCAGGCCCGGCTCGGCCGCGACGCCGCGCCCGTAGTCGGCGACGAGCACCGCCGAGGCCCAGCCGATCGCCGCGCGCGCCGCGGCGCTCGCGCGGCCGACGCCGGCGCCGGATGCCGCGCCGCCGCGGTCGAGCCGCAGCAGCGGCTGGCCGGCGGTGCGCAGCCGGATCTTCTCCGGCGTCGCGCCGGCGAGCCCGAGATCGACCAGCTCGACGCCGGCGCCGGCGATCAGCGCCGCGAGCTGCGCGCCGGCGGCGTCGTCGGCGAGCGCGGTGACGAGCGTGACCGCGCGGCCGTCGGCGGCGGCGAGCGCCGCCGCCAGCGCCGCGCCGCCGGGGCGCGCGACGCTCGCGCGCTCGTCGAGCACGGGCACCGGCGCGTCCGGCGCCAGCCGCTCGACGACGCCCTCGACGTCGCGGTCGAGCAGCGCGTCGCCGATCACGACGAGCTCCGCGCCGCCGCTCATCGGGCCGCCTCGCGCCGCAGGGCGAGCGGAGCGCGGCGCCGTGGCGCCGGCGGATCGGCGACGGCCGGCTGGCGCAGCGCCAGCTCGCGGTCGACGGCGCCGCACAGCACATGCAGCGCGACGAGATGCAGCTCCTGGGTCGTCGCCGCGTCGGAGGAGCGCATCCGCAGCGCTTCGTCGCAGCGGTCGGCGAGCGGGCTCGGCGCCGGTCCGGTGAGCGCCCACGTCGCGATCCCGAGCGCGTTCGCCGCCTCGACCGCGCGCACGACGTTGGCGCTGCGCCCGGACGTGCTGAGCGCGATCAGCACGTCGCCGGGACGCCCGTGCGCACGCACCTGCCGCGCGAACGCCTCCTCCGCGCCGTAGTCGTTCGCGATCGCCGTCAGGCTGGAGGTGTCGGCGTGCAGGCAGATCGCCGACAGCGGCTGGCGCTCGCTGCGGAAGCGACCGACCAGCTCGGCCGTCAGGTGCTGCGCCTCCGCCGCCGAGCCGCCGTTGCCGACGGCCAGCAGCCGCCCGCCCGCGGTCAGCACGTCGACGAGCCGCTCGCCCCACGCTTGCAGCCGCTCGACGTCGGCCTCCAGCTCGTCGAGCCCCGCCCGCAGCGCCGCGAGGTGGTCGGCGCCGTTGGGGACGAGGACCCAGCGCCGCCCCGCGCCGGCGCCCGCGCGCCGGCGGCCGGCGGGCGAGCGGGGCTGCGCGCGTCCGAGCACGCGCGCGTAGACGTCGAGCGTGGCGGCGGTCACGCGCGGCCAGCCGTAGCGCCGCCGGGCGCGCTCGACGCCGGCGCGCCCGTACGCCTCGCGCCGCGCGTGATCGGCGAGCAGCGCCGCGAGCGTCTCGGCCAGCCGCAGCGGGTCGCGCGGGGGGACGTGCACCCCGGTGACCCCGTCGACGACCGTGTCGATCATGCCGCCGACGGCCGCCGCGACGACCGGGGTTCCGCACGCCATCGCCTCCAGCGGCACGATTCCGAACGGCTCGTACCACGGCACGCACACGGCGGCGTCCGCGGAGCGCAGCAGCGCCGCGACGTCCGCGCGGCCCTTGCGCCCGCGCAGCTCGACGCGACCGGCGACGCCGGCCTCCTCCGCGAGCGCGCGCAGCCGCCGCGCCTCCGGGTCGGTGCCGAGCTGCGCGCGCGGCGGGCCGCCGACGACCACCAGCTCGGTGTCGGGCAGCGCCGCGAGCGCGGAGATCGCGTTGCCGACGCCCTTGCGCTCGACGAGCCGGCCGACGCAGACGATCCGGCGCATGCCGGGCCGCCGGCGCGCCCGCCTGCCCTGCGGGGAGAAGAGGCCGAGGTCGACGCCGCACGGGATCGCGGTCAGCCGCCCGCGCGCGCCGCCGAGCCGCACCAGCTCGAAGACCTCGTCGGTGCAGGTCGCGACCACGTGGTCGGCGCGCCGCAGCAGCTCGCGCTCGATCGCGAGCCGCTCGGGCGGGCTCGTGTCCGCCTCGCCCTGGTAGCGGCGCTTGACGACGCCGAGCGCGTGGAACGTCAGCACGACCGGGATCCCCAGCTCGCGCGCCGCCATCAGCGCGGCGTGACCCGACATCCAGAAGTGCGCGTGGACGAGGTCGGGGGGGTCTTCGCGCCACTGCGCCGCAAGGTCCGCGGCGAACGCGTCCATGTACGGCAACAGCTCGTCCTTCGGCAGCGCCGCCGGCGGCCCGGCCGGGACGTGGTCGACCTCGACGCCGGGCGCGAGCGGGACGCGCTGCGGCAGGCGCGGGTCGTCGCGGCGCGTGTGCACGACGACGTCCGCGCCCTGGCGCGCCATCTCGGTCGCGAGCGCGGCCACGTGGACGTTCTGTCCGCCCGCGTCGACGCCGCCGAGCGCGGCGAGCGGGCTGGCGTGCTCGGAGACCATCGCGATCTTCATGCGGCCCTCCGATCGGCCCGTGGGGACGGGGCCGCGGGAAGCGGGCGGCGCGAGCCGGTCGCGGGACGGCGATGCTCGGCGAGCACCTGCGCGAGCAGCGCGTCCCAGTCGGCGAGGAAGCGCTGCAGGCCGTAGCGCGCGAGCGCGGCGGCGCGCGCCCGCGCGCCGGCGGCGCGCGCGTGCTCGGGCTCGGCGACGAAGTGGCGCAGCGCGTCCGCGAGGCGGTCGACGCGCGTCGAGATCGCGCCGGCCTCGGGCGGGACCGCCTCGCTCGCCTCCGTCGTCGCGAGCGCGACGACCGGCATGCCGAGGTGCATCGCCTCCAGCAGCGAGAGGCCGAGCGACGTCCAGCGGATCGGGTGCAGGTACACCCGCCGGCGCGCCAGCTCGTCGTGCATGCGGTCCTGCGGGACGTCGCCGCGCCCGCCGAGCGACTCCGCGTCGATCCCGAACAGGTCGAGCGGCGCGGCGGCGGCGAAGCGCAGCAGCAGGTCGGTGCCGGTGACGCGTCCGCGGCGGCGCGCCTCGTTGATCACGACCGCCGCGCGCGCAAGCTCGCCGGTGTAGCGGTGACCGGGGTCGACGATGCCGTGCTCGATCACGCGCGTCGGCGTCGAGCCGGCCTCCCAGAAGAGGTCGTTGAAGTGGGTGACGTGCACCAGCGTCAGATCCGGGCGGTCGGCGGCCGGGTGGCGCATGTCGGCGATGCGGCCCTGCGGCGCGTTGTGCTCCAGGTAGACGGCCGGCACGTCGCGGCCGGGCCGCCGGCCGCCGAGCCAGCGCTCGGCGAGCCCGCCGCGCAGCAGCTCCTCGGGCCGCTGCAGGATCACCACGTCGACGTCCGCCTCGACGGCCTCGGCCGGCGTCACCTCGACGGCGTTCTGCGGCCACTCCCACGTGCGCGCGCGGCCCCGCCCGTCCGGGCCGCGCCCGGGCAGGACCGGCAGCAGGACGCGATGGCGCCCCTGCACGAACGCGGTCGTCCACGAGCCGTGCACGTGCCACAGCAGGACGTTCACGCCGCCACCGCCTCGCGCGCGGGCGTCGCCAGCCGCTCGACCGCCTCGAGCACGGCCGCGAGCGGAAGCTCGTCGAGGCAGGGATGGCCGGCGACCGGGCAGATGCGCGCACGGCAGCCGGCGCAGGGCACCGGCTCGCTGAGGATCGCGTGCGGCACCCGCCACGGCCGCCAGCGCGTGGCCGGGACGGTCGGCGCGTAGAGCGAGACGACGGGCGTGCCGACCGCCGCCGCGAGGTGCGCGGGGCCGGTGTTGCCGACGACGATCGCGGCCGCGCCGGCGATCACGGCGGCGAGCTGCGCGAGGTCGGTCGCGCCGCCGAGGTCGCGCACGCGTGCGGGAGCGGCGGCGGCGCCCGCGCGCGCGACCCGCGCGGTCAGCTCGCGCTCGTCCGGCGAGCCCGTGACCGCCACATGCCAGCCGGCGCCCGCGAGCGCGGCGACCAGCTCGGCGTGCCGCGGCGGCGCCCACGCGCGCGCCGGCACCGAGGCGCCGGGGTGGACGACGACATAGGGGTCCGCGAACGGCTGCGCGGCCGGCGGGCGCTGGACGCGCAGCGCGCCGTCGTCGGACGGCGCCAGCTCGTGGCCGAGCGCGCGCATCAGCGACAGCGAGCGCTCGACCTCGTGCACGTCGTCGTCGATCGCGTGGCGCACGTCGAGCAGCGAGCCGGGGTAGTCGGCGCACGTGGCGCCGATCCGCGACACGCCGGCCAGCCGCAGCAGCAGCGCGAGCGGCAGCGGGCTCTGGTGGAAGGAGGTGAGGATCGCCGCCTCGTCGACCGCGCGGCGCGCCAGCTCCAGCAGCAGCCGCCGCGTCGGCCCGTTCTCGAACGGGACGGGCTCGGGATCGATCCACTCGGCGCGGTGGACGACGATGTCGTCGACGTCCGGCAGCAGCGCCGCCGCCTGCAGCCCGTGCGGCCCGCACAGCAGCGTGAGCCGCTCCGCGTCGCGCTTCGCCGCCCGGATCGCGGGCCCGGCGAGCAGCACGTCGCCGTCGTTGTCGAGGCGTGCGACCAGCACGTGGGTCACGGCAGCCCCCCGAGCGCCAGCTCGACCGCGCGTGCGAGGTCGGGCGCGACCGCCGGCGCCGCGGCGACCTCCTCCGGCCGCGTGCGCGGCGTCGGCACCAGCACCGCGCGTGCACCGGCTGCGCGCGCCGCCTCGCAGTCGGCGCCGACGTCGCCGATCACGACGCAGCGCGCGGGCGGGACGCCGAGCCGCTCGGCCGCCGCGCGCACCAGGCCGGGGGCCGGCTTGCGGCAGTCGCAGCCCTCCTCCGGGACGTGCGGGCAGAAGAGCCAGGGGCCGAGCGGGCCGAGCAGCGCCTCGACCTTCGCGTTCACGGCGCGCACCTGCGCCTCGGTCAGCAGGCCGCGCCCGATCCCGCTCTGATTCGAGATCACGGCCGTGGGGATCCCCGCGCGCCGCAGCCGCGCGAGCGCGTCGCGCGCCGTCGGCATCGGCACGACCCGCGCCGGGTCGCCGTTGTAGGGGACGTCGGCGATCAGGGTGTCATCGCGGTCGAGCAGGACGGCGGCGGGAGGACGGCCCCGTCCCGCGCCCCGCAGTGCCTGCACGCGGGCGTGGCCGCGCAGCCGCTGCCCGACCGCGAAGAACGGCATCGCGATGCTCGTGGCGAGCATCGCGGCGATCTCCCGGGGGGTCTTGGGGCCGGGAGCGATGCGGGCCCCCGCCAGCTCGGCGGTGCCGACCGCCCACAGCGCGCCGGCTGCCGCCGCGGCCCGCGGCCGTCCGGCGCAGAGGGCCGCGAGGGAGGCGAGGCCGGCCGTCGCGGTGATGGCGTGGCGGGGGAGACGACCCGGCGGGGCGCCGGCCGCGGCGCGCCAGCGCTTGCCGTGGGCGGCGCGCATCAGCGCGTCGTCGGCGTTGCCCGCCTGGGCCCGGAGGCTGATCCACGGCGGCGCCGGCCCGACCGGGTGGACGATCGTCCGCTCGCCGCGGACGATCTCCCAGCCGGCCGCGACGAGCCGCAGGCCGAGGTCGGCGTCCTCGCGGTAGTTGCGTGGGAAGCGCTCGTCGAAGCCGCCGACCTGCTTCAGCGCCGCGCGGCGGTAGGCCATGTCGGCCGTCGCCCATCTCGCCGCCTCCAGGCCCTTGACGTTGCGCTCCCAGTCGGTCGGCCGGCGGTCCGCCGGCAATGGCACGACGATCCGTCCCTGCACGCCGGCCGTCCGCTCGCCCACAGCCGCCAGGTCAGCCGCCAGCGCCTCGCCCCACCCCTCCGGCGGCACCACGTCGTCGTCGAGGAACGCGATCCACTCCGCCCCGCTCGCGCGCCAGCCGGCGTTGCGCGCCGCCGCCGGGCCGCGCCCGCCGGTGCGCAGCTCGATCACCGACCCGCTGCGCATCGCATCGATGGACAGGGGGACGGCGATCGCGGCGGGGCGGTCGTCGACGAGCCAGATGCGGCCGGGGAACGGCTCGAGCGCGTCGAGCAGGCGGGCGAGGGAGGGGCGGCCGACCGTCGGGATCACGATGTCGCAGGTCATGCGAGCGCAGGCGTGGAGTCGGCGGCGTGCGCCGCCCGCGGCACGGGACGCGGTCGGCGCACGACGTAGGGGCCGATCGCGAGCAGGTCGATCGGCGCGGAGCCGAAGCACTCGAGCGCGTCGCGCGGGTCGTCGACCATCGGGCGCCCGGCGGTGTTGAGCGAGGTGTTGACGACGACCGGCACGCCGGTGCGCGCCTCGAAGCCCTCCAGCACCCGTGCCATCAGCGGCTCCTCGGCCGCCGAGACGGTCTGGATCCGCGCACTGCCGTCGACGTGCACGACGGCGGGGATGCGCGCGCGCCACCGCGGGGCGACATGGTGCGTGAAGAGCATGTGCGGGGAGGGCAGCCGGCCGGAGAAGATCTGCGCCGCCCGCTCCTCGAGCACCATCGGCGCGACCGGGCGGAACTGCTCGCGCCCCTTGACGTCGTTGAGGCGCTCGGTGTTCTCCGCGCGCCGCGGGTCGGCCAGCAGCGAGCGGTGGCCGAGCGCGCGCGGGCCGAGCTCGCTGCGGCCCTGGAACCAGGCGACGATCTCGTCGCGCGCGAGCGCCGCGGCGACGACGTCGGCGACGTCCTCGACGCGCTCGAAGGCGACGCCGGCGCCCGTCAGCCAGCCGTGCAGCTCCTGCTCGGACCACTCCCGGCCGAGCGCGGCGGTGCGCATCGGCTTCACGCGATCGCCCGCCTGCGCCGCGACGTGCAGCGCCGCGCCCAGCGCCGTGCCCGCGTCGCCGGCGGCCGGCTGGATCCACACCTCCTCGAACGGGCCGTCGCGGTGCAGGCGCGCGTTCGCGACGCAGTTGAGCGCGACGCCGCCGGCCATCGCGAGCCGCCGCTCGCCGGTCTGCGCGTGCAGCCACGAGGCCAGCTCGAGCAGCATCTCCTCGAGTCGCCGCTGCACGCTCGCGGCCAGGTCCGCGCCGTCCGCGCCGAGCGCGCTCCAGTCCGGCGCGAGCGCGCGGAAGCCGCCGTCGCCGGTCGTGTGCATGGACGTCCGCAGCGCGTCGAGAAGGCGCGGGCGCCCGTACGACGCCATCGCCATCACCTTGTACTCGTCGCTCGCGCGGTGGAAGCCGAGGTGCGCCGTCAGCTCCTCGTAGACGAGTCCGAGCGAGTGCGGCAGCCGCTGGGCCGCGAGCACCTCCAGCCGTCCGCCGCGCACATGCCCGGCGAGGTGCGAGGCCGACTCGCCGCGGCCGTCGAGCACGAGCACGGCGCAGTCGCGCCAGCCGGCGGCGGCGTAGGCGGAGGCGGCGTGCGCGATGTGGTGGGGGACGAAGCGCACGCGGTCGGGTCGCAGGCCCGGCAGGGCCGTCGCCAGGAAGCGCGGCGCGCGTCGCACGTAGAGCGTGCGCAGGCCCTCCCACAGCCCGTCCACGACGTCGCTCGTCGGCGGCGCGAGCGCGGGATCGTAGGAGTAGGCGACGGCGTCGAGGTCGGCGGCGCTCAGGCCGGCGTGCTCCAGGCACCAGCGCGCCGAGCGCTCGGGCAGCTCCCACGTCGAGAAGGCGACCGGCGGCTTGCCGTGCTTGCGGCGGCTGAAGCGCTCCTCCTCGGCGGCCGCGACGATCTCGCCGTCGACGACGAGCGCGGCCGCGGGATCGTGGAAGACGGCGTTGACGCCGAGGACCTTCACTGCGCCTGGCTCCTCTCCATGGGACGGATGCGTTGCGGCCTCGCCTTTACCCCCGGCCGACCCGGACAAACGACTCGGCCGACCGCGGCGCCTCGTCGCTCAGCGCTCCCGCTCGAGCTGCCGCACCGCGGCCTCGATCGCGCGCGGATGCGGACGGCGCTCGCGCAGGATCCACGGCAGTCCGCTCAGCGCCGCGCCGGCTCCGCGCAGCGTCTGCCAGCCGGGTCCGCCGTCGGCGAGCGCGCGCAACGTGGCGGCCGGGACGCGGCGGGTCGGACGCCGCAGCCACGCCGACCACAGGTCGTTGCGCACCATCGCGGCGGCGCGGCCGCGTCGCTGCCGGGCCGCGGAGGAGGGCCAGTGGCGCGCCGTCAGGCGCTCGTCGTAGCGCACGAGCCAGCCGGCCGCCGCGAGGTCGCCGGCGAGCAGCCGCTCCTCGCCGCCGATCCCGTAGCGCGCGTCGAAGCCGCCGACCTGCTCGAACGCGTCGCGCCGCACGACGGCGCCGCAGGCGACGAAGCCGAGCACCGGGACGCCCGGCAGCTCGGGACCGCCGGCGTCCGTCAGCCGGCCGCGCGCCATCGCCGCGCAGGTCGGGTCGAGCCGGCCCGAGGGGCCGACGAGCACGCGCGCGGCGAGCAGGCCGATCCGCGGATGGGCGTCGAGCGCCGCGGCGGCGCGCGCGAGCGCGCCCGGATCCCACCACGAGTCGTCGTCGCTGAAGGCGACGTACGGCGTCGCCAGCTCCCGCGCCGCGGCGTTGCGCGCCGCGGCGCCGCGGTTCTGCGCGAGCGCGAGCAGCCGCACCTGCGGATGCCGTGCTCGCACCGCGGCGGCCGTGCCGTCGCTCGAGGCGTTGTCGGCGACGGCGATCGGCGGGCGCTCCGGCAGCGCGCGCAGGCGCGCGAGCGTCGCGAGCAGCGCCGCACGGCGGTTGCGCGTGACGATCGCGACGCCGACGCGCGGCTGGCCCGCGTCCGGCGCGGCGCTCACGTCGCCGCGCCGACGCCGGTGCGCAGCTC